>Ga0335394_10000005_pt1 | contig 335397 bp, 310 predicted proteins | sample MAT03_FD_205741 | JGI IMG/M metagenome (GOLD analysis project Ga0335394, IMG submission 205741) | Freshwater microbial communities from Lake Fryxell liftoff mats and glacier meltwater in Antarctica - MAT-03 (spades assembly) (version 2) ... | reverse complement strand
GAGGGAGGGGGCTAAGAGGGAGGGAGGGGGCTAAGAGGGAGGGAGGGGGCTAAGAGGGAGGGAGGGGGCTAAGAGGGAGGGAGGGGGCTAAGAGGGAGGCTAGGAAGGGTAAAGTGCGATCGCACTCCCAAAAACAGGGAAAATCAATAGTTAAGAAACTAATCAGAAATTTGCAGATGACCAATAATGAAAAAATAGAGCCAACCATTTCATCCTACTCCAATTCCCCCTCCTCGCAGGCGGGGAGGGGGTTAGGGGGTGGGGTGACCGCATCATCTCAAGGAAGGGTAAAGTGCGATCGCACTCCCAAAAACAGGGAAAATCAATAGTTAAGAAACTAATCAGAAATTTGCAGATGAGCAAAGGCGAACAAATAGAGCCAACCATTTCATCCTACTCCAGTCCCCCCTCCTCGCAGGCGGGGAGGGGGTTAGGGGGTGGGGTGACCGCATCATCTCAAGGAAGGGTAAAGTGCGATCGCACTCCCAAAAACATGGAAAATCAATAGTTAAGAAACTAATCAGAAATTTGCAGATGACCAATAATGAAAAAATAGAGCCAACCATTTCATCCTACTCCAGTCCCCCCTCCTCGCAGGCGGGGAGGGGGTTAGGGGGTGGGGTGATCGCATCATCGCCACAACCTTGGCAAACCAAACCAGAACTATGGGAAAAACTCAAACCACTTGCCAGACAAATGCGATGCGAACCTACTCCAGCAGAAAAGAAACTCTGGGAAAAAGTGAAAAATAAACAACTCTTAGGATTTAAGTTCCGCCGTCAACATACAATCGATCGCTTCATAGTAGATTTCTACTGCGGACAAGCACGTCTGATTGTGGAAGTGGATGGTTCTGTTCACGAGTACACCCAGGAGGAAGATGCGATACGTCAGGAATATTTGGAAAGTTTGGAGTTGCGGGTAATCAGGTTTACTAATTCAGAGGTTTTGAATTCTGTAGAAATGGTGGTGGAACAGATTGCTGTAGAGTTGGGGAATAGGAACCCCACCCCCCAACCCCCTCCCCGTGGACGGGGAGGGGGGGTATAGATTAGGTTTCCTAATTTTTTGATGCCAGATGTCTGATTTTTAACCACATTTCTAAGTCGTCGTTGCCAGCAATTGTTTCTAGTTTATTAAGGCGATCTTCTATTTCTTTGAGCCGATCTTCTTGCAACGAGTTTGAAGATTTTTTATTGGATAGCCATACGCAAGCCGTTCCTGCTGCTGCGCTTGAACCTAACACAATCGGTACGGCAAGATTATTTCTAGTGGGTGAAAAAATCATACAAAGTGCCAGCATCCCGGTGGCAAAAGACCAAATTCTCGTTGTCGCCGCAAGTCGGCTATCTGTAGATGGTTCAAAATCTTTTTCTGAATGGTAATACATAAATTTCTTTTGCTCGTCAACCCTTTACTTCATACACTGCCACACTTACATCGGTTTGCGCTTCCTACTATCGGGTTGAGTCTATTGGGTTAAGTATTTAGGCGTATAACTTTGGGAGGAAGGGTAAGGGGTGCGAATGTGTAACTCCACCCCTCAAAGTCCTTTCCTTCCATAGGAAGGCGTCTGAGAGCAGGACTGGTAAGCGCTGACTCTGTATTCTGACATAGATGCGATTAATTGAGTAGTATGCCTATGGTATTATAGAAAAATTACCTTAGCTAAACTAATTTTAAGCCAAACTCTATGGCACAGTACCCAGAAATATCTTACACGCACATCTTGTCTGAGCTTTCAGTTAATCGAAAAGATCCCTGCGAAGTCATCCGGGAGTTGATATCTAACTCATATGATGCTGAAGCTTCAAGAATAGAAATATATCCTTGCTTACAAGACTCTGGATTTATATTTTTTGATAATGGTATTGGTTTAAGCGAAACAGAGGAGATAAATGGAATAACTCCCTACCAAGCTTTCTTTTCTATTGGTAAGTCAACCAAAACTCTTGGTAACTCTATTGGTTACAAGTGCCAGGGTTCAAAGCTATGCTTTGCTGCGCGAAAATTTAGTTTAATAACTCGCTGTCAAGGGGAGAAATATTGGCGTTCAATATGTATTGATAATCCAAAAACAAGCTTAGATCTTAGTTATAACATTAGCTCGAATAAAGATGATAAACCGTGGGAAACCCTAAAAAAATTATTTTTACGACCTGATGAACGCACAGAACCCATCCTGAAACATTTGAATGAAGAATACTTTAATAAAAATTTTACTAAAGGAGCTATGATTATTGTTCAGGGCCTAGAGGTGGATAATTTTTCGTACTATTACGGAGTTGATGGTGATGGAAGCAATGGCAGCGAAAAATTAACTTATCTAAAAAATTATATACGCTTCAACACGCGACACGGAGACATGAGGATTCTTCGTGCAACAGAGACGGAATTTCGACCATCACAAGCTGTCAGTTTCTCAAAAACCCCAGGATACAATGATCGCTGTGAACAGTTCATTTGGACAAAAGAAACTTTATCAAAAGTTCCAGTAGGATATCCATATTTACCTAAGCCTGATGAACCAAACAAATCACCAATAAAAAGTCCTAACGATCTGTCAAGATTGCGTGATGGTCAATTTTATTCTCGTCACGCTACAACCTTTCAGTTTGATAACAGAACTTACTGTTTAGCTTTAGCGATTGATGGAAATCGTAGAGCGCTAAATAACTACCCAGAACTAGATAGGCGTGGTCAGAAACGTTCTGGAATAAGGCTGACAGACCAAAGAGGTACGTTCATCTGCTCACAGGGGGTAAAGATTTGCCCTTACAGTGAGATATTTGAAAGCAGCAAACTTCAAGATTATGCAGTGCTTGGTAAAGATGAAGGACAATCTCACTACATTTTTATGATCAATGGAAATTTTGAATTAGTGACAAATAGAACTTCCATAACTGAAACAGCTTTAAAAGTTTTAAAGGATGAATCATTTATAGATAAAATAAAACAGTTCTTTGACCGAGCAATGAAGGATGATAAGGTTTTTAGTCAACTTATTGAAAGACTGAGAAAAGATAGTGAGTCCTATAGGATAGATGCTTATACTGAGCAGCTTGATAAACTAAAAAAGGAGATGCAAGAGCGATCTCGTTTTATGGTTCAAGATATTGACCAAATCCAGGGAAAGTGGCTTATAGAACCTTCCGTTGGAGAAGAGCATTGGGTAGGAGCATTATACACTCTGTTTTCTCACCTTCTACCCGCTGATTCAGTATATGCTCATCTTTGGCTGCGCCCACGAACTTTCTCTGGCACTGGCATCGATAGTATAGCTGTTAGCATCGGAGAGAACCGATTAGAAGCGGCTGTTCACAAGAGTGTAGAGTATAAGTACACTTTCTCACAAAATGAAGAGTTTAATCATCCACTAATAGTAAACGACCATATTATCTGTTGGCAGATGCCTATTCCAAAGAATGGCGACAAGATTACTGACGCATATGGATACTTTGGAGACGTATCTTTACCAGAAGAACTTAACGGCATAGGCTACGAAATAACAAATATCCAGAGTCGTGATGGGGGATCTGATCTAGGAAAGATCAAAGTTATTAGCCTAAAAAATCTAATCGACAAAACTTTCCGTTGCCAATGGATAACTCCACCACCTAGAGTAACAAGTGACGCCAAGAAAAAGAGAAGGCGTTAAAGGTAGTAGTTCCTTAGTCGCAGGCTTAAACTCACGTTTTACAGTAATGGCTTGTGAGAGCTTGAAAAAGTAATTAAATAGTCACCGTAAACCTTGGTCTCGCAACAGCGCATCTGCCCAAACTGCATCTGATTCTGAAAGCGAAGGCACCGGATCGCGCCTATAATTTATTCGCATATCATAACCTGCTACGTCATATACACTATTTAATAATGCTTGCAAATCTACTACTGGTTCCACATCTGGTGACTTTAACGGAATCGGAAACTTAGGAATTTCACTTTGTAAGTTAAACGCATATAAATCTGCCAAAGGACGCTTAGCACTCCGAGAAACCAAAATTCGATAATGACTCTGAATACCATTACTGAAAAATGGCATTGCTTGACCGCTTCGCAATAAATCAATTTCCACTAAATTCGTCAAGCTTCCTAATACTTTGTGACGTTTAGACTCGTATGCTTCTCGCCCTTTACCAGAACGTTTGTTAACAGGTGAGAGAATTTCTATTGCCGTTACTACTTCTTTTGTTTCCACTTCTAGAATCTCTAAATACCCCTGTTTGCGAATTTCAGGCACGGGAATGGTTACTGTCACAGGTTGTGCTGGAGGTGCAGCGACAGCGACATTCGTTGTCGTAGGGTTTGTTTCAGTTAAAGGACGTTGTACCACAACATCGGGAATTCCCACAAGCAGGGAATCTTCCCCAGTGGTTTCATACATTCTGACTTCAACGGCGACTATGTACTTAGGGCGCAATTGAGGAGCCAAAAGCCTCGCAATTTCAATAATTAGCCAATGATGTACTCCCGGCCATAAGTCAGGATGTTCTAAATAAGGATTCATTCCCAAAAATGGAGAAGGCATTGATGTACCTCGCAAAATGCTGCCCACTAGCAGTTTAGCATTGTTTTTGTTGGCACTTGCATCCCTAGACAGATATAGTGCGTTTGCTTTTGATATCTTCTCTGCTAATCTCTATGCCAATCTCGCCATCGCTGCTTCTAATGCCGATCGAATCGCTTTAATATCCTCAAGATTCTCAGAACTATAACTTGTCTGGTTGCCTCCAGTAGTGGCGATTAAAAGTGTGTGTGTATCCTTCAAAGAAGTCAGCCAATTAATTCCAAGTCCTATTACTATCAGCGCTACTAAGAAGAATTCCAGCGATAGTTTGAAAAGAAAACACGCTACCAACATTAAAACACCAATAAAAAGGCAATTCCAAGCTTGACTGCGATCCGGCTCTTTTGTTACAATTTTGACAGTATCGATATTGCGAATCTGATATTGAGTTCCTGAAATCTCAAGCAAAGTCCTGGTAACGCGAATATCTCCTTTGTTGTAAAGGGGTTGGTCTTCTAACGGTGAGGCTGGCATTGAGGTACGAGATTTTTATTTGGATATTTTAAACCGCAGCTACGCACAGATCAACACAAATGTAAGTGCAACCTTCAGGTATAGTATGCAGAAAATGCAGATCTCGATCGCCTATGTAGATAATTTTCGCACACTCTATTCCCCCCCCTCCCCGTCTACGGGGAGGGGGGTTGGGGGGGTGGGGTCTACCTCATATCATATCCAAACAAATTCGGGTCAACTTCTCCTAATTGCAAATCAGCCAAACCATACTCTGCCCAACGCCTTTCTACCATCGCTGCGACATCAAGATCGGACTCCAAAGGTGCGCCCCATTCGTGTTCTGTTTCTGGCGGAATCTTGGTAGTTGCATCAATTCCCATTCGTCCGCCCAAACCAATCTTTTCGCTGGCAAAATCCAAAGTATCAAAAGGTGTATTTGGCAGAATAAAGACATCTCTTGATGGATCGACTTTGGAACTAATTGCCCACACCACTTGACGCGGATCTCGAATGTTGATATCTTTATCCACAACAATGACAAATTTGGTGTAAGTAAATTGCGGCAATGCACTCCAAAAAGCTAAAGCCGCACGTCGCGCTTGACCGGGATAAGCTTTATCAATGGAAATAATTGCTGCCTTATAACTCAAGGCTTCCATCGGTAGGAAGAAATCGACAATTTCCGAGACTTGTTGCCGCAAAATGGGTGTGTAGATGCGGTTAAGTGCGATCGCCATCATCGCCTCTTCCTTCGGCGGACGACCGCTAAACGTGGTCAAATAAATCGGGTCTTTCCGATGGGTCATACACTGGAAGCGGATAATCGGCGAATCTTCCACCCCGCCGTAATATCCCATGTGGTCGCCAAAAGGCCCGTCCGGTAACATTTCCCCCGGCGTAATCGTACCTTCTAAGACGATTTCCGAGTCCGCTGGCACTTCCAAATCCACCGTTTTGCATTTAGCCAAATTTACTCCAGAACCGCCGTAGAGTCCAGCAAACAGCCATTCCGATAAGTCTACGGGGATGGGTGTGGCGGCTGCCATGATGATGAGGGGATCGACGCCGAGTGCGATCGCAACTTCCAACTTCTTCCCCCGTTCCGCCGCCTTCCGCAAATGCCGCGCCCCACCCCGCACCGACAACCAATGCACCGTCATCGTATTGCGAGATTGCAATTGCAGCCGATACACCCCCACATTCGGCGTACCCGTCTCGCAATCTCTTGTAATCACCAGCCCTAACGTGATAATCTTCCCAGCATCTCCCGGATAAGGCCGAATCATCGGAATTTTAGTAAGATCCAGATCGTCCCCTTGGATGACAACTTGCTGACAAGCAGGAAAAAAATCTCGCCCCGGTTTCGCCTTCAGCACATCAAACAGCACCTTACCAAACTCCACAGCCTGAGAAATCTTCTTCGGTGGCTTAGGCTGTTGCAGCATACTCAGCTTTTTACCCAGTCCTTCCAACTCCTCTGGGCGTTCCATATTCATCGCCCAGCAAATTCGTTCCACCGTCCCCATCAAGTTGATAGCTACAGGATATGGCGACCCTTTCACGTTTTCAAACAGCAACCCTGGGCCACCCCGTTGCAACATCCGGTTGGAAATTTCGGCCACTTCCAAATCTGGGTCAACCAAGGCTGAAATTCGCCGCAATTGCCCCTTTTCTTCCAGTAGTTTGATGAATCCTCTTAAGTCTCTTGCCATTGTTTTAAAAATTTTAAAGTTTACAGCCCTTTTCAGGTGAGTAGGTACGCGAAACTCGGTTTCTTAAACAATACCTTCGCCATTTTTTCAAACGCCCACAGGCTGGAAGCCTGGGGCTATACATACGAAGCCCACCTTCGTGGGCTGAAATCCTCACCAGCCCACGAAGGTGGGCTTTGTTTGTATAGCCGCACCCTTCAGGGTGTCGGTTTTTGGCGAAGGTATTGTTTAAGAAACCGGGTTTCTAGGGTGTAGTTCATGCAACTGAAAACCGCTACATATACTCTATTATGGACTGAGTAGCAACCATAGATTTAGCGCGATATAACTACCAGGATGCAATGTTCCAAATGTGAATCTAGTGAAATTCGTAAAAATGGTCGCGTGCGCGACAGGCAAAGATACCGCTGTAAAGACTGCGGATATCAATTTATGGAGCCTAAATATTTCCAGCCGATATTAAGTGCTGAAATCGAGGCACCACCAGTTTTAAATGCACCGAATATATCTGACGTGGTAACGATTTCCATCATCGAACATCTAACAGTACCAGAGGTAAAAAACACAGATAAAGAAGCGGTTACCATTGCGGACAAGGAACTACTTAAAAAACATACTTTACCTGAATTTATTGACTCAGTTGCTTTACAAGACATCCTCTTGAAAATTCAGGAACTTTTACAACTTCAATCTCAGGCAGAGCGAGGAATTAGTATTCTACTTCTAGATGCAGAAAATCTTAATAAATTTGATACCCAAGTAGAAGCTTTTTTGAGTAAGCTGTCTGCCTATCCCCTGCAAGTTAAGATCGCTTTTGCCAATTGGAAAAATACCAGCGGCGACATTGAATTATACGATCGCGGTTATCAGCTAATTCATGTACCGCCAGGAAAAAACAGTGCTGATGCTCAAATGATTGCTATTGGCGCAGCAATTTGTCGTCATTATCCCGATGCTAAAGAAGTTTTTGTTTGTTCTTCCGATTGGCTGTTAAATCACCTTTGCAATGAGTTACAAAGCCAGGGATTGAATATATATCGCGTGCGTAAACAAAACAACAATATTAGTGTGGAAAATCGTCAAACTGGTGAGGTTAAGCACTATTCTTTATTGGTAAATTTGGAAATACCATCTTTTGAAGATTTGGCTAAACAAATGGATTCGCTAATTAAAGAAGAGCAAACATCCATCACTCAGCGCATAGCTAATTTGTCTACTATTATCAACCTTTTCCAAGAACGAGCTAATCTCAGCGTTAATGTAAATCCTTCAAATATTGCGCTGGCGGCAGAACCAAACTCAACTTTTCATGCTCACGTCAAAGAGGAATATGTCCAACCGATAGAAGTAAATCAAGTTGCTAAATCAAATCCTTCTTCGCAAATAACCAACCCAGGATATGCAACGAGTATTGATTCAATGGAAGGATTAGAAAATGTACTTATAGAAATGATTAAATTAATGATAAGTGAAGCAGCACTAGATTATGTATCAGTAACTAATATTAAGGCACGTTTTCAGAGTAAATACAAAAAAACTGCTGATTTAACGATTAAAAAATTTAAGAGCAATTCTAGTCTAATCAAGTTTTTGCGATCGCACACTAAATTATTTACTATTACTTTGGTTGAAGGTGAACATCGGGTATCCCTTACTCAATCTGTTTCAAGGGATCTTGAATCGCCAATCAGTTAATCTTTTTAGCCGCCTCTATCCCTAAAAAGGCAAGTGGCAAGTTGCGATCGCACAACCCTAGAACGCCAATTCAGTACTCAAAAGAGTTTGAGCTATTTTCCCTTTCCCTCCAAAAACTACGCCTTAAGAGGTATGTCGGTCTTGGCTGTAGAGTGCCAGCTTTGTATGAGAGCTAATATTTGACTCTATAGCAGCAAATTTGTCACAAAAATTCGTTAAACAAAACTTTACCTAAAATTAACCTCTAATTATACGTATATTTTCCTTGTCTTAACCAGTCAAGTTGTAGGGTTATGGATGCTCCATTACTGGTGTTCTTCTGCTAGAGGACAGGGTGATTATGATTTTTTCTTCCATTACTCTGCGTCGAGCTGTAATGGCTTCTGCCGTCGCGTTTGGTGTTGTGGGGGGAGCTGTTTATACAGCAACTTCTCAAACAGCAGTGACTTTAAGCGGCGCAGGCGCTACTTTTCCGGCTCCCCTGTATCAGCGGTATTTTGCACAATTCCGCCAGAAAAACCCTAATGTTCAAGTCAACTACCAACCCGTCGGTAGCGGTGCCGGTATTCGGCAAATGATTGCTGGAACAGTTGATTTTGCCGGTAGCGATGTGGCGATGAAAGACAACGAGGTGAGCCAAGTCGGTCGCGGCGTGATGTTTATCCCCACCGCTGGCGGTCCTGTCGCAGTTGTTTACAACGCACCGGGCCTCAACAATCTCAAACTATCTCGACAAGCGCTTCCAGCTATCTTTTCCGGTAAAATTACCAAATGGAACGATGCTGCAATTGCTGCTGCTAATCCCGGCGTAAGTTTGCCGAATCTACCAATTAGATTGGCGGTGCGTGCCGATAGCAGCGGTACTAGCTTTATCTTCAGCAATCACCTGAGTGCGATCGATCCCTATTTTAGGGGGAGAGTGACTGCTAGCACTACGCCTAACTGGGCTGGAAACCCCGTGCGAGGTCAGGGTAATCCGGGTGTCGCCCAAGTCGTGAAACAAACTCGCGGCTCTATAGGCTATGTGGAATATTCCTTTGCCAAAAATGCGGCTCTCCAGACGGCGCAGTTGCAAAATAAAACCGGAGCTTACGTTGCTCCTTCTCTGGAAGCAGCTAATCAGGCTCTGGGAGCGGTTGATTTTAATCCCGACTTCCGCGTGAACTTTAGTGAATTTGGAGACCCCGCACAAGGTTATCCTATTTCTGGTTTGACTTGGATGATGGTATATAAACAATATCCTCAACCAGGCAAAGCTGATGCTGTCAAGAAACTGGTACAGTGGGTGATGACTGATGGTCAACAAATCAATGACGACCTCAGTTACACGCGCATTCCTGCTCCCATTGCCAACCGGGTGATTCAAGCAGTGAATAGTGGCGTTAAGTAAAAGCCAATTATAAACAAGGAAAGATAAAGGATAAAGGCGGAATCGCTATTGTGTTTTTCATCCTTTATCCTTCATCCTCTTTGGTAATCTGGTGCGTTACTATCTTTAAATGATGAAAGAGCAATTTGAGCCAGCCGGAAAACCGGATTCGGGAAAAACATCTTTTGTGAAAAACGGCTTTGACGCTGACTTTGCCCTCACAAATGGAACAGGGGAAAATCTCTGGCTAGACCAAGGGTTTACCTGGTTAGTTCATGGTTTTGCCTACGGTACAGCTTTTGTACTTTTCTGGTTATCGTGGGTAATTTTTCAGCAAGCGCAGCCTGCGATCGCGCATTTTGGCTTGGGATTTTTGTGGGGTAGCACATGGAACATAGGTGAGCTAACTTTTGGTGCCCTACCGTTTATATATGGAACGTTGGTATCTTCTGCTCTAGCTTTATTTATTGCAGTTCCCGTAGGCGTAGCGGTTGCTTTGATAACGAGCGAAGATTTTTTGCCGCCGTGGGTCCGATCGCCCATAGCATTCGTTGTCGAATTAATTGCCGCAATTCCCAGCGTAATTATTGGAATGTGGGGAATTTTTGTTTTAATTCCATTTCTGTTACCCATGCAACAATGGCTGTACGATCGCTTCAGCTGGGTTCCCCTGTTTAGCACCCCTCCTTCTGGCCCCAGTCTGCTAGTCGCCGGTATTGTCCTATCAATCATGATCGTGCCCACAGTAGCAGCGATTAGTCGGGAGGTGTTATTAGTTATCCCCAAAGAATTGCGGAGTGCGTCCATGTCTTTGGGAGCTACTCGTTGGGAAACCATCTTTCGCGTATTGTTGCCTTCAGGTACTTCTGGAATTTTAGGAGCCTCAACCCTAGCTTTGGGACGCGCATTAGGCGAAACTATGGCTGTAACAATGGTGATTGGTAACTCTCCGCAGCTCAATCCTTCCTTGCTGGAATTAGGCTCTACAATTCCCTCCGTACTTGCCACTCAATTTGCCGAAGCGTTAGACAAACTGCATATCGGGGCATTAATGTATTTATCCTTGATATTGTTTGCGATCACTTTCCTGGTTAACATAGCCGCTGTCCTCATGGTGCGAGTATTCGGTCACCAACAAATATGAGCCGCTAATTCTCCTTTGCTAACTTGCTCCTCCACTCGCCTGCTTCCTAAAATGATCGATCGCGCCTCCCCTCCTATACCCGAAGATTCATCCCTCGAAGAACTCCAGAGTTCCTTGCCCATAGGTCGAACAATATTCACCATAGGCATGACAGTGTTAGCCTTCGCCTTTACAGGTTTAGCACTATTACCTTTATTAGCAATATTGTTTGCCATTCTGCGCCAGGGTCTTCCTAATCTAAACTGGGAAACTCTCACTTCTCTGCCAGCACCAGTGGGAATGGAAGGAGTAGCCAATGGATTTGCCAATGCCACCTTGGGAACATTAATTATGGTAGGAATTGCCTCCCTAATCAGCATTCCTTTTGGTTTAATGACTGGCATATTTTTATCTGAATTTAGCAGAGACTCAAAAGTCGCCAGCGCAATTCGCTTTATTACTACTGTCCTCACCGGAATTCCTTCGGTAATCGTCGGCGTCTTTGCCTACGCCGTTGTTGTCTTGACAACTGGTGGATTTTCGGCACTTGCTGGTGGTTTTGCGCTTTCCATCCTCATGCTGCCAGTGGTGGCGCTAACAACAGAAGAAGCCTTGAAGCTTGTTCCCATCTCTCAACGCCTAGCCTCTGCCGCCTTGGGTTCCAACCGTTTCCAAACAACCTTTAAAATAGTTGTTGCTACTGCTTTGCCGGGTATCACTACGGGTATTTTACTAGCTGTAGCTCGTGCGGCTGGCGAGACAGCTCCGCTCATCTTCACTGCTTTGTTCAGCGATAACTGGCCGACAGGATTATCCGATCCTACTCCTTCTTTGTCCGTTTTAATATATAATTATGCAAATTCTCCTTTTAGCGAACAAAACGAGCTGGCTTGGACGGCTTCGGTCGTATTGGTGAGCCTAATTTTGCTGATTAGCGTTTTATCCCGCTTGGTTACGCGCAGAATAATTAAAAGTTAAAAAAACCTTCAGGAAAAGCAATGGATTATAATGCTAGTGATAAGATAGTTAAGCGCATCTATCCAGAGGTCAAAGATTTGTCTGCTGTTTCACAATCTGCCCCAGAAGAGTTAATTACGGCTTTAAAAATCCGAAATTTAAGCTGCTATTACGGCGATAAAAAAGCTGTTGATTCAGTATCTATGGATATTTACCAGGGGCAAATAACTGCCATTATTGGCCCTTCCGGTTGCGGTAAATCTACTTTCATAAAAGCTATAAACCGAATTAGCGAATTAGAAGCGAAAGTACGCTTTGAAGGGGATGTAGAATTTTTTGGTCAAAATATCTACAATCGTCGCGTCAACTTGAATAAGTTACGCCGTCAGATTGGCATGGTGTTCCAAAAGCCCAATCCGTTTCCTATCAGTATTTACGATAATGTTGCTTACGGGATCAGGGTAGCAGGGCGTAAGTCGCGATCGGAATTGGACGAATTTGTCGAATCGGCTCTCAGAGGTGCGGCTATTTGGGATGAGGTGAAAGATAATCTGAAAAAGTCAGCTTTGGGACTTTCTGGCGGTCAACAGCAGCGACTTTGTATTGCTCGTGCTTTGGCGGTGAAGCCGAAAATGCTGCTGATGGATGAACCTTGTTCGGCTCTCGATCCGATCGCAACTATGAAAATTGAGGAACTGCTCCAGACTCTGCGGGAGGAACTGACGATCGCTATTGTAACCCACAATATGCAGCAAGCTTCCCGCGTTTCAGACTACACGGCTTTTTTCAATACCGATGAAAGTCGCATCGGTCAGCTCATTGAATTTGGCCCCACTGCTAAAATTTTTACAGATGCTACCAATCCCGGCACTCGCGACTACATTGCCGGTCGTTTTGGTTGATTACTTAGTCATTAGTAGGACTTACGCTCTTATAGCGTGAAAGTAGGGGCGGGTTTTGCCATTATTCTTGTGAAGAAGCCACAAATTATCTGCCAAAAGGGCCCATACATTTTGCCTGTACCTCACCCACCCGCTTGCCTGCTATAACTTGAAAAATCTGCTTTTCTTTGATTGTTTCTCAGCCGTTCTATGACTTCGGGTGGAGTATTGGGGCCGATCGCACCGCAGTAATACAGGTTCATTACTGCTTTGAAAGCCCAGTCGTTTGGCGACACATCGGTGAAAGGAATTGGCAGAGTATCTGCACGGTCTTGTACGCAAGCGTTAAGAACTTGTTCTGCTGTTGGTTGAGCTTGAGTTGTCTGTCTTTGTGACCTAAATGGTTCGGTGTTTTGGGCTTGAGCAGAAGTTGCTAACCAAAGGGGAGACAACAGTGCTGCGATCGCGAGAATTCTTAATTGCATAAGCTTAGGGTTAGAAAGATTTTGGTCATTGGCCATTGGTCATTAGTCATTAGTCATTAGTCATTAGTAAATACTAATCAAAAAGCGATCGCTAACCGATCGACGATCGGGTCTTCTTCTCCCGCAGAATGGGCAGCAAATCGCTGGGCTAGGGGCGGTACGAATACCAGAGGATTGGAGAATCCTGAGAATATGTAAACTCCTTCAACTCCTGGTAGCTTACCAACTAGAGGAAGGCGATTGTGGCTGAACGCAACCAAGCAGTGATGCCACGTTCCCGGCAGCTTTCCCAATCCGGGTAAAACTTTCCCCAGTTGGGCGCGAATAGCAGCTTCACTCGCCTCTGGATCTATTGTGGCAGATGGGTCGGTGAGAGCGCGACTGATTTGTCCCAGCCTCATTGTGCCATCTTTAAACTGAACGGCACCAGCGTCTAAAATTGGCGGTACTGGTTCGTGACCTGGTTCATCCCATAAGTTATCAATTTCTGATGTGCTAGCCTGGGCTTCTAGTTGAAAGCGTTTAAGCTGGGCTGGCATCACCAGGCTATTTAGCTGGATATCAACTGGAGGGGTTTCTATCACTTCGGCATGAGTAAAGTACAGACGTGCTGAGATACCAGCATCTTTTAGTAACTGTCGGCTAAAACCACCGGCACAGACGACAACATTAGCGCTGTGGTAGGTTTCGGCGTTGGTTTTTACTCCCAAAATGCGATCGCCTTCTTGTATAAATCCCAACACCCGCCCAATCTGCCTCTCTCCCCCAGCGCGGATCGCCGCTTGACAGTAGCCTTCGGCAGTTATTTCTGGATTGATATAGCCGTGTTTGACTGTCAAAGCACCGCTAATAGCATTGGGATTCAGGAGTGGTTCGATCGCACAAGCTTCTTCTACACTGAGTAACCTGGGTGGAATCGCGAAGTGGCTATAAGCAGCAGCCATTTTTTCGGGGTCATCATCGACATCAACAGTCAGAATTAAATCTAATTCCCGAAACTGGGTATCGATGTCCAAATCTTGGGAGAGAATGCGATTGCGATCGATTCCCTCCGCGCAGAGTTGGCGAGTCAATTCTGTTGTCCCAGACCAGTATGCCAGACCGCCATAGCTATAGCGGGTGGCATTCTGTGGGGTAGCGTATTGTTCTAATAATAGTACGTCAAAGCCTTTTTTCGTCAGTTCGTAGCTTAGTGCCGCACCTGTTATACCGCCGCCGATCACAATCCAATCGTATGTTTTCATTTTGAATGTTTACTTATAGCCCTTAGTGCCGCTCAGTTTAAAAAAACCAAAGTTTAACCTTATTATAAACTATATTTAATTTTTGATATCTATGATATACAAGTTCGTTAAGAATTTTCTAAACAAAACGTTTTTGTTTAAGACAACGCCCTCAAGGAAGATCCTTAATAGACAAATATACAAAAATAATGTTTGGCGTTAGCTAGATTTAATTTATGAGTGAATTTTCCAACGAAAAATGGGAAATGATCAAAAATCTTGCAGCCCGGTTGCAAGCAATTAAAAATATTTTAGAAGTTTTCACTAGAGAAACTGAGAATCTATTTTTATCTGAAGATCTATCCTCTATGAGACAACAGCTAGAGGCTGACTTTGAGAAGACTTTAGACTCTTTATTGAAGCTGATTGATGAGAATGGTTTCTAAATTACTGTATTTTTTAGATTGTTTGCATACCAGGCAATAAGTAGATACCCAGAAACCCGGTTTCTTGGACAATACCTTCGCCATTTCTTTGTAGGTTGGGCCCTTGTGAAGCGAAACCCAACCTACAAAGCTGTAGATACCCAGAAACCCGGTTTCTAAGTACGCGGCAGTTTTACGTTTAATGATGCCCACCTACTTAGTAGTGTGAATTTAATGTAAGTTTTTCATAGAGTGGTGAAAAAAGCATAACCTATGGTAAAATAGACTCTAAATAAAATTACCAATAAATTATTGGTTTCCAGCCCACGGATGAATCCGGGGGTCAATCCAAAATCCTAGAATCCAAAATCCTTTCATCGAATGACCCAAGAAAAACCCGGAACCTACGAAGGTGGCTGTCACTGCGGTGCAGTCCGCTTTCGGGTGGTTGTTGACAAGCACGAAGCCGACGAATGCAACTGTTCTATCTGCAAAAAAAAGGGCTTTTTGCATCTGATTGTGCCACCAGAAAAGTTTACACTGCTAAGTGGTGACGATGTTTTGACAACTTACAGATTTAACACAGGCGTTGCCAAACATCTGTTTTGCAGTATTTGTGGCATTCACAGCTTTTATCGACCGCGATCGCATCCCAACGACTACGATGTGAATGTGCTATGTCTGGATGGCAACGTGCTGTCAAAATTTCGCATCATTCCCTTCGACGGAGCCAACTGGGAGGAAAATATAGAGCAGCTGCAATCACGAGTGCAGCCATCTGGTGAAACAGAGCAGTAGCTGAGCATTCCGTTCGGGTCTTCCCAATTGCCCATTCCAGCACCCGCAATGCAAAAATAAATAGGCAATCACTTTGAAACAGAACGATCGATGACACAGCAGCAATACCGCATTACCCTTTTACCCGGAGACGGGATCGGCCCCGAAATTATGGCAGTCGCGGTAGATGTGCTGAAAGCGGTGGGCCAACAAGAAAACCTAACCTTTGAGTTTGAGGAAGCGCTGATCGGCGGTGCTGCAATTGATGCTACAGGCGAACCGTTACCCACTGAGACATTGGAAACCTGTCGCCAAAGCGATGCCGTTCTACTAGCGGCTATTGGAGGTTGGAAGTGGGATAGTCTACCATCTCATCAGCGTCCAGAACGCGGACTGCTGGGACTGCGAGCTGGATTGGGGTTGTTTGCCAACCTGCGACCGGCGAAAATTTTACCCCAGCTGATTGACGCCTCCACATTGAAGCGAGAAGTAGTTGAGGGCGTTGATATCATGGTGGTACGAGAACTCACGGGGGGAATTTACTTTGGACAACCCAAGGGAATTTTTGCGACGGAAACCGGGGAAAAGCGGGGGGTGAATACGATGGCGTACACCGAAAGCGAAATAGACCGGATTGGACGGGTAGCATTTGAAACAGCTCGCAAACGGGGCGGTAAACTTTGCTCGGTGGATAAGGCGAATGTGTTGGAAGTTTCTCAGCTATGGCGCGATCGCATCATCCAGTTAGCATCAGAATATCAGGATGTCGAGCTGAGTCATCTTTATGTAGATAATGCTGCCATGCAGCTAGTGCGGGCACCCAAACAGTTTGACACGATCGTTACCGGCAATCTTTTCGGCGATATTCTTTCAGACGCTGCCGCCATGTTAACGGGTAGTATTGGTATGTTGCCCTCTGCCAGTTTAGGAGCTTCTGGGCCTGGTGTGTTTGAACCCGTCCACGGATCGGCCCCCGACATTGCAGGTCTTGATAAAGCTAACCCAATAGCTCAAATTCTCAGTGTTGCTATGATGCTACGTTACGCTTTTGATAGGCCAACAGCCGCAGAGAAAATCGAGCAGGCAGTGCTGCAAGTGTTAGACAATGGTTATCGTACCGGCGACATTATGTCTGATGGTATGACGTTTGTAGGTTGCCGAGCGATGGGAGATGCTTTGCTGCAAGCGCTAGAAAATCCCCAAAACTAATCTAATCTATTCGCCAGAAGTGGCATTCTTGCTATATGCAGACAAATCCATTAAAAACTAGCTTAGAAAACAAGGATAGGTTAGTGGTACAAACGTCAAAGCAAAAGGTAGAAATTAAGGGAGACAGGAAAGATTTCCCAGTGTTACCAGATCCAGCTTTACTTCAAGCCGCCCGACAGATTTACCGAGCCTACTCTCAGGCGCATCCCAAGCTAGTGGAGCGCCCCACTGGTGTAGCGATTAATCGAATAACGCTCACGGGTAAGCTGATTTTTGCTAACAAGCCGATACTGTTGCCCCAAGAAAGTTTTGTGCCGTTTAATCAGATTGAATCTGAATTGTATTAGCGGCAAAAACCGACAGCCAATCGCCCACAGCCTAGAAATGCTGGGGCTTGCGCGTACTCTCGTCAGGCTTAAGTCCTTGCCTTGCGGACGAGAGTACGCGCAAGCTGCGATTTTTAATCGCCTAGTATTAGGTACGTTGTTGCGCTTTAGCGCTCTTATCCAAGTTGTTATAATACCAAATCCGGGTTGGTTACCCCATGAGAATTTTTGGCCTAAACATTGTAGAGACGTTTCATGAAACGTCTCTACAGCCTAGAGACATAAAGGGGGTAATTGTTGCGGATTTGGTATAAGAGCGCGGCATCGCAACAACATACCCAAAGTGCAAGTAACTAGCAACTTGAATTAAATAGACAAATGATATTAGAAAAAATTTTTGATTCAGGAGATTTTATCCCACACGGGCATTGCTACCTGTGGAAGCCTGAGTTGGTGGGAATTAACGTCATCTCGGACACTTTAATTGCTGTTGCATATTATTCCATCACCATCACACTAATATATTTTGTTCGCAAGCGGAAAGATTTGCCCTATCCTTGGATATTCCTGCTGTTTGGTGCATTTATCGTCGCTTGCGGCACCACCCATTTAATGGAGGTTTGGACGCTTTGGCATCCTACCTATTGGTTGTCTGGGTTCATCAAAGCGATAACGGCTGTAGTTTCACTCTACACAGCTTTGACGCTTGTACCGTTGGTTCCTAAAGCGCTGGCTCTCCCCAGTGCCTCAGAACTCTCAGCAATCAACCGTAACCTGGAAAACCAAATTTTAGAGCGCCAGCGGGTTGAGGAGGCATTGCGCCAGAGCGAAGCCCGTTATCGCGCTATCGTAGAGGATCAAACCGAACTGGTTTGTCGGTTTTTGCCCGATGGCACTTTCACTTTCGTCAACCAAGCTTACTGTCGTTACTTTGCGCGATCGCAGGAAGAACTGCTTGGACATATCTTTGCTCCAGTTATTCTCGATGAAGATTTGGAACAAGTAGAAACACAGCTGAGTACTCTAAGTCTGGCAAATCCCGTCACAACGATCGCCAACCGCATTATCCGACCCAACGGAGAAATTCGCTTTCAGCAGTGGATCAATCGGGCGATTTTTGATGAGCAAAATCGCCCGGTCGAGTTCCAAGCAGTGGGACGGGACATCACAGAACTGAAGCGGACAGAAGAGGCACTGCTGATATCGCAAGCGCGTCTGGCTGGAATTCTAGATATTGCCGATGATGCAATTATCTCGATCGACGCAACTCAACATATTACTCTATTTAACAAGGGCGCGGAAAAGATCTTCGGATACAAAGCTATTGAGGCTATAGGCCAACCACTCGACCTACTTTTGCCAGAACGCTTGGCGGCGCTTCATCGCCAGCACGTGGTGGGATTTGGGTGGTCATCCTCGCCAGCCAGGAGGATGGGCAACAGCCGCGAGATTTTGGGCCGTCGCAAAGATGGTACAGAGTTCCCGGCTGAAGCCTCGATTTCGCGCCTGGAATTGGAAGGTGAAAAAATTTTTACTGTGTTTCTGCGCGATATTACCGAACGCAAACAGGCAGAAGAAGCTTTGCAAGAGAGTGAAAGACGCTTCCGCGCTATTTTTGACCAGACATTCCAATTCATTGCACTGCTGAAACCAGATGGTACGCTTTTAGAAGCTAACCAGACAGCGTTGGATTTTGCGGGACTGAAACACTCAGATGTTGTCGATCGTCCTTTTTGGTCAGCGCGGATTTGGAATATTTCGATGGAAACCCAGAACCAATTGAAAGCCGCGATCGCGGAAGCTGCAACAGGCAAATTCGTTCGTTACGAAGTCGATCTACTGGGTGCTGGCAATCAGCTGACAACCATTGACTTTTCCCTCAAACCTGTTAAGGATGAGAAGGAAAATGTAGTTTTGCTGATTCCAGAAGGACGGGATATTAGCGATCGCAAGCACGCAGAAGCTGCATTGCAAAGAGCTTATGACGATCTAGAAGTCCGAGTTCGGGAACGAACTAAAGAACTAGCAAAAGCCAACGCAGATTTACAGATGGAGATTGCCTATCGCTTGCGGGTGGAAGCAGAACTGGAAACCCGCGTCAGGCAGCAGGCGGCAGTGGCTCAACTCGGTCAACAAGCACTTGCCGACAAAAACTTTTCCACTATTTTGACGCAAGCTTGTGCGATTTTAGCACAAACTCTTGAGTTGGAGTACAGCAAGGTTTTAGAACTGCTTCCCGATGGAGAAGCTTTGTTGCTGCGGGCTGGTATAGGCTGGCAAGAAGGATTGGTGGGAAGCGCAACAGTGGATTCTGGTATGGATTCCCAAGCAGGCTACACCTTACTTTCGAGTGAGCCGATCGTTGTGGAAGACTTACGCACGGAAGTACGATTTAGTGGCCCATCTCTGCTTCGCGAGCATGGAGTTGTCAGCGGTATGAGTGTCATAATCCAACAAGGTAGCGATCGTCCTTTTGGAGTCTTGGGAGTGCATACAACCCGACACCGGAAATTCACTCAAGATGATCTTCACTTTCTCCAAGCTGTGGCTAATGTGCTTTCTTCTGCTCAAGCCCGCCAGCAGGCAGAACAGCAAATTCAGGCATCTCTCAAAGAAAAAGAGGTGATGCTCAAGGAAATTCACCATCGTGTCAAAAACAATTTGCAGGTCATTTGCAGTCTGCTCGGCCTTCAGTCCCGGTCTATCAATGATAAATTAACAAGTGATATATTCAAAGAAAGTCAAAATCGCGTTAGATCGATGGCACTTATCCACGAAAAGTTGTATCGCTCTAAAGACATGACAAAAATTGATTTTGCTCAGTATATTCGTGAATTAGCTACTAATTTGTTTCGTTCTTACGGAATAAAAACGAACGATATTAACCTAAAAATAGATGTTAACAATAATATTTTCCTTGATGTTGATACAGCAATTCCTTGTGGCTTGATTATCAACGAGCTTGTTTCCAATTCGTTGAAATATGCTTTTAGCGAAGGAGAAAAAGGTGAGATTGCCATTATATGTTATCCGATTGAAGAGCATAATTTAGTACTGATTGTTAGGGACAATGGTGTGGGATTACCAGCAGATTTAGATATTAAAAATACGAATAGTTTGGGGTTAAAATTAGTTAATGGCTTGGTCACTCAGTTAAAAGGTAATATCAATCTTAATTCCAGTTCGGGTACGGAGTTTAAGATTGTATTTACAGGAGTTAAAATAGAGCGATGACAATATGTTAACAAAAAAAGCGATGATTAATAGCGTCAAAATTTTAGTTGTAGAAGACGAAAGCATCGTTGCTATAGACCTACAAAATATTTTAGAGAGTTTAGGTTATAAAGTTCCGGCGATCGCCGATACTGGCAAGGAAGCAATTCAAAAAGCAGATGAAATTAAACCGTGTTTAGTGTTAATGGATATTAGGTTAAAAGGAGAAATAGACGGAATAGAAGCGGCGGAACAAATTCTTTCGCGTTTCGATATACCAGTAATATATTTGACTGCTTATGCTGATGAAGAAACGTTAGAGCGGGCTAAAAAGACAAGTCCATTTGGATATATTATCAAACCTTTTGAAGAAAGAGAATTAAATATTATTATTGAAATAGCAATTTACAAACATAAGATGGAAAAGCAAATCAAAGAAAATGCTAAATGGCTTTCCACCGTACTCAAAAGCATTGGCGATGGGGTGATTGCTAACGATACCAAGGCGTGTGTCACTTTTATGAATCCGATCGCCGAAGCACTAACTGGCTGGCAGCAGTCAGATGCGATCGGTAGAAATTCGACAGAAGTATTTAATATTGTCGATGAAGTAACCCGTACTCCGATTGAAAGTCCTGTAAAGAAAGCACTTAATGAAGGTAATATTTTCAGTCTGCCGTCACAGACTTTGCTTATAGCTAAAAATGGTGCAGAAGTACCGATTGGTGATAGCGTTGCACCGATCAAAGACGATCGAGAAAATGTCATGGGTGCGGTTTTGGTGTTCTGGGACATGACTGAGCGGAAACAAGCAGAGGAAAGATTGCGCTATCAGGCTTTTCACGATGCGCTGACAGGTTTGCCAAACCGCGCCTTGTTCTTGGAACGGCTCGATCGTGCGCTCAAGCGAGCAAAACGAGATCAGGATTATGTGTTTGCAGTGTTATTTCTGGATGTTGACCGTTTTAAAATTGTCAACGACAGTTTTGGGCACGCGATCGGAGATCGGTTGCTGATTGCGATCGCGCAAAGGTTAGAAAATAGCTTACGCAGCGCTGACACAGTTGCGCGTCTGGGGGGAGATGAGTTCGCCATCCTTTTGGAAGATATCGAAAATATCAACGATGCGTGTCGCGCTGCTGACCGAATTTTGAGCGAACTGAGTTTGCCCTTCACCATAGACGCATACGAAGCCTTCACCAATGCAAGCATCGGTATCGTCTGTAGCTTGTCGAGTTACGAACGGGCAGAAGATGTGATCCGCGACGCGGACATCGCCATGTACCGTGCCAAATCGCTTGGGAAGGGACGGTATCAGGTGTTCGATACAGCCATGCACCTTCAAGTAATCGCGCTCTCGCAATTAGAAAACGACCTGCGACGAGCGATCGATCGCTGCGAGTTTCAAGTCTACTACCAACCAATTGTATCCCTAGCAACCAGCCAAATTGTCGGTTTCGAGGCGCTAGTGCGCTGGCAGCATCCCCAACGCGGATTGGTTCCGCCAGGAGAGTTTATTCCGCTAGCCCAAGAAACAGGGGCGATTTTGCAAATTGACTTGTGGGTAATGCGCTCAGCGTGCCGCCAAACGCGGCTATGGCAGCAGCAAATTCCCACTTCCTCACCTTTGACAATCAGCGTAAATCTTTGTAGCAAACACTTTGCCCAATCAAACCTAATCGAACAAATCGATGGAGTTCTGCGGGATACGGGTTTAGATGCCAGCAGCTTAAAGCTAGAAATTACAGAAAGCGCTATCATCGAAAATGCCGAATCTGCGGCTGCCACACTCTCCCAATTAAGAGCTTTGGGAATTCAACTTTCGATTGATGATTTCGGCACGGGCTATTCATCTCTTAGCTATCTTCACCGCTTCCCAGTTAATACGCTCAAGATCGATCGCTCTTTTATTAACAACATGGGTGAAGATAGGGAGAGTTCGGAGATTGTCAGAACTATCGTGATGTTAGCTCATAACCTGGGGATAGACGTAATTGCAGAAGGGGTGGAAACGAGACAGCAATTGGCAAAATTGAGGGAGTTGCAATGCGAATACGGGCAAGGGTATTTCTTTTCTAGGCCGTTGCCATCTCAAGAGGCTGAGGCGTTGATAGCGATCGAGTAATATAGCGGTTCTCAAGTAAGTGAGGTACGTAGTTGGGCTTTAGCCCTCTTAATTTAGTGGTTATATAAGCTGTCAGTCATACCTCATCTACCTTATAAGGGCTATATCGTTTCCGGTTGTGTCTGAATCATTATGGCCGCAGAGGGGCAACCCCACCCCCAACCCCTCCCCGTCCCACGGGGAGGGGAGAAGGAGAGAGGGGCAGAGGGGAAAAACGAACAATTCCGACGCAGATGGATTTGATATAAGAGCGGTGACATGACTCCGACCTAAAGGTACGGAGCTTCTAAGAATCACTTCTTAGTCTTCCTAGTTGTTCCCTTGCGGGTTTTCGACTTTGACCTAGACTGAGATATCTCAGTCCCTGGCAAACCGTCTGCATAGGCGTTTTGGATGACCGACTGCCCATCGGTACTAATTAGTTCTATTCCCCTATCTTAACATATTTAGCGGCATTGCATCTGCCACTAAATATAAAGCCGTGCTAGAAGCACGGGGTTTTAAACCCAACTTTCTGATAAAACATGGATATCTTAATAATGTTGCCCGTGGTTTTGTTTGTCTTCGTACTGGGGGCGTCTGTTGGTAGTTTTCTCAATGTTGTGGTTTATAGGTTGCCAGCTGGGTTATCTCTGCTATTTCCTCCTTCTCGCTGTCCTCAGTGTCTCAATAGATTAAAAGCTTATGACAACGTACCCGTGTTTGGCTGGCTGTGGTTGCGGGGGCGCTGTCGCTACTGTAGAAATGCGATCGCGGTACGCTATCCTTTAGTGGAAGCCGCAACGGGCATTTTATTTTTGTTGGTTTTCTTGAAGTTTGGCAGTATTGGAGAAACGCTGGGTTATTGGCAAACCCTGGGTTACTGCGCTTTTTTGAGCTGGCTTTTGGCTTTGTCGCTGATCGATCTCGATACCATGACTCTACCCAATTCCCTAACTCAGTCTGGGTTATTGGCGGGTTTGGTATTTAAAGGCGCGATCGGTTTTCTGACAGCAAATAACTTAGCAGGCTCGATTAACCAAGTGATGTCGGGTATCGTCGGTGCCGTGCTGGGTATATGGCTGTTTGACGCGATTATTGTGGTGGGATCGATCGTTTTTGGGCAAGCCGCTATGGGTGGGGGAGATGCCAAATTGGCGGCGATGATGGGTGCTTGGCTGGGTTGGAAGTATTTGCTGCTGGCTGCGTTTTTGGCTTGTGCGGTGGGGTCGTTTGTGGGTGGCGGCGCGATCGCCCTTGGCTTGCTAAATCGCCGTCAACCAATGCCTTTTGGCCCATTCCTGGCACTGGGAGCCGCGTTGACGGTTTTTTTCGGTCAGGATATTTTAGCTACATACCTACAATTATTTTTCCCACTTATTTAAGGGATTTCGTTTTAATGAAAGTAGCAAATCCGTACCAAAGTCAGATGCTGGAAGTAGGCAAGATCTAAGATAAAATCAAACCTGTGTCTTGGATCACCCTAAAAACCACTCGCGTTCGCTGGGAAGCGGAACTAATGCAGCAAATCCTCGCTGCTCATCAAATCCCGACCCGAATTATCGACTTGGGGATTGCTTCATATATGGGAACGGGTAGTCCTGCGGCTTTGCAGGTGCGATCGTCGGATCGGTGGACAGCCCTGCTTCTACTCAGTCCGCTGGAAGAGGAGCAAGCGCCAGAAGAAGATGCTTGAGTAATTTGACCGAGTTAGCAAATAGCAATTAACAATTAACTAAATTAAAAGGAATTTACTGTCTTCATGTCTCTGTTTGATTGGTTTGCAAATAGAAAAAAATCCAGTCCTATCAGTCCAGAACGACAAGAGCGCGAGATTGCGGATGGGCTGTGGACGAAATGCGAAGCTTGCAGCGTGATGGCTTACACCAAAGATCTGCAAGCCAATCAGATGGTTTGCCGGGAGTGCGACCATCATATGCGGATCTACAGCAACGAGCGCATCCGCCAGCTGATAGATGCGAATACTTGGGAGCCGATGGATGAGGTACTGCGCCCTGGCGATCCGTTGCAGTTTCGCGATCGCAAATCTTATCGCGATCGCCTCAAAGAAAGCCAAGAAAAAATCGGCCTTGCCGATGCCGTGCAAACCGGCTTGGGGAAAATGGAAGGTAACCCAGCCGCACTGGGCGTCATGGACTTCCGATTCATGGGCGGTAGCATGGGCTCCGTTGTAGGAGAAAAACTCACCCGTCTAGTAGAACAAGCTACCCAGCAAGGCTTACCAGCGATCGTTGTTTGTGCCTCCGGCGGAGCCAGAATGCAAGAAGGAATGCTCAGCCTGATGCAGATGGCAAAAATTTCCGCAGCTCTGCAACGCCACAGAGAAGCCAAACTGCTATACATTCCAGTTTTGACTCACCCCACAACTGGGGGCGTTACTGCCAGTTTTGCCATGTTAGGAGACATCATTGTGGCAGAACCAAAAGCCACGATTGGGTTTGCCGGACGGCGGGTGATCGAGCAAACCGTGCGAGAAAAGCTGCCAGACGATTTTCAAACCGCTGAGTATCTCCTACAGCACGGCTTTGTGGACGCGATTGTGCCCAGAACCAGACTCAAATCAACCCTGGCTCAGCTGATTCGCCTCCACCAATCCCCACCAAAGCCTCTTCACCGAATGGCACTCCCAGGAGCGATTGGTTCGGCACTATTAATTCCCAGTGAGGATAAAGAGGAGCGGGTGAGTGGGTGAGAATGACTAATGACTAATGACTAATGACTAATCTCTATCTTGGGAAAGGTACCGCTCAGTGGCATGATTATGAGAGTGGCTCAATCTTTCGTAAAGAACCAGTATGGGTTTTGCAGATCTGTCGATCGCAGAAATCGCGGCTGACTACAACACTTCAGTGGCAGAAGTGTTACAGCTTTGCGTCCAGTTGGGAATAAACTATAAAAACCCTCAGACTCGTTTGGCCTTGGAGGACGTGAAAGCAATCATTTCCGAAATTATGGCTAAAAGAAATTGCGAGCGCAGCGATCGACAGGAAGATTCCTCCCTGTAATCGAACAGTTGCTCAGCTTCTGAAGTAGATTATCCCGACCATTGCCTATCATTTGGGCTAGAGCCATCCCGCGAACCCTAGTGATAGGTCTGCCGATCGAATAGGGCAGATTGAGCCCACCTGCTATATCCAATCACCGAGCCTGATTGTTTTGGGAGTACCATGCTTAAAAAATACGTCTTGCTTGCTGTGGCTACCGTATTATTCACCTTTCAGATGGTTGTCGGAAGCGCTTATGCCGTCGAACTCGACGCCCTCACCCGCACGGTGCAAAAAAATGGAGCCGGTGACAGCGTTGTCCTGAGCCTAAAACAAGTTCAAGAAGGCAAACGCCTGTTTAATGGTGCCTGTTCTCAATGTCACAATGGCGGGATCACAAAGACCGACCCCAACGTGGGACTCGATCCGGAAGCCCTCTCTCTAGCGACTCCACCCCGCAATAACATCGAAGCATTGGTGGATTACATGAAAGATCCCACCACCTATGATGGCGAAACCTCGATCGCTGAGCTACATCCCAGCAAGAAGAGCGCCGATATTTTCCCGGAAATGAGAAATCTGACCGACGAAAACCTCACAGCGATCGCCGGTCATATTCTGCTCCAGCCAAAAGTGGTGGGTGCTAGGTGGGGAGGCGGCAAAATCTATTATTAAAGCCGTCTTTTAACAAGCCTAAGCAACATCGGAAAGTTAGGCATCCCATCCGGCGTCAATTACTGTGAGTTCCCCATCTGTTGACGATTTTGGCTACTTACCTGGGTGTGATGCTGGTAAGCTCTGACCGTAGCACCCCAAGATCTGTTATGTGGGGGGAGCGACCTTACCAAACCCGCAAGTGTCTCTCTCCCTAATTTTCCTGGCAATTTCATAACGGTAAGAGCCTGAGCGGTAAAATAATTTTTTGGGTAACTTTCAGTACAAAAATGTGCTGAAAATATTGAGAGCAGAAGTTACCGTAGGGGCTGGGTTTAAGCTCACCCTACAACCGAGAACGGCAGCTACCCTCCCGCCGGAGGAATAAAAAAAGCTGCGACTGCGATCGGTTCGGTTCGCACAGATTTGCTGTTGAGAGTACACATTGAGTTGAGGAGAACCCCCTTGAGAAAATTAGTATCGGTTGTACTGCTGACGATCGCAGTCTTCACATTTGCCTTGGGACGTCCTGCCCTAGCAGAAGGAGATGCAGCCAATGGTGCCAAAATCTTTAGTGCCAACTGCACTGTGTGTCACGCAGGTGGTAGAAACCTCATTATGGCCCCTAAAACCCTGAAGAAAGATGCCCTGGAGAAGTACGGTATGTATTCTCTAGAAGCAATTAAAACCCAGGTGACGAAAGGTAAAGGTGCTATGCCCGCCTTTGCTGGTCGTTTGAGCGCTCAGCAGATAGATGATGTAACCAGCTACGTGCTAACTCAAGCCGAAAAGTGGTAACGGTTAAACACTACAGGGCTTACGCATAAGGCAGCAAAGCATGGGATATGGGGCATAAGAATTTACTTTCTCTCTCCTTCACCAGGAGCCGCTCCGATCCTGTGCTAGCTGTTGAAATGGGTAAGTCCTAAGATTTTATCCGCAAGTTAGACGACATCCCCTCAAGTCATAGGCTATCTTTCAGCTTGATGATGCTCTGGAAAAACGCCTGTGGTTCCCCTTCGCGATAACAATCCCACAGTAATCACTCCGTATGTCACTTACGGGCTGATTGCAGTAAATATTCTCGTTTTTTTATATGAACTGAGTTTGCCACCAGCGCAATTGGAAGGATTTTTCCATATTGCGGCTATAGTGCCGCGAGAACTATCAGCCAGCTTTTCGGGCATATCAGTAAATCATCCGGTGCCAGAGTGGATGACGCTGTTTACCTCACAATTTCTGCACGGTGGTTTTTTGCACTTGGCTGGCAATATGCTGTTCCTGTGGATTTTTGGCAATAACATTGAAGATAAGCTGGGTCACGTCAAATATCTGCTTTTTTATCTGGCTTGCGGTGCTTTGGCGGGGTTAACCCAATGGTTTTTTTCCTCTGGTTCTCCAGTCCCTTCGCTAGGTGCTTCCGGCGCGATCGCAGGCGTGCTGGGAGCTTACATTCTCAGGTTCCCTAAAGCAGAAATCGTCACACTTTTTGGATATTTCGTGACGACTGTTCCTGCGTACTTCTTTCTGGGTTTGTGGTTTGTACAGCAAGCCTTCTACGGCGTTGCCAGTCTCAATGCTCCCGCCAACATCGGCATGGAAAGCGGTGGAGTTGCTTACTGGGCTCACGCAGGTGGCTTTGTGTTCGGAGCGATTTTAGGCCCCCTGTTGGGGTTGTTTTCCGATCGCTCTTCGTCCGAGCCGTTTTAGATGGGAAATTTTAGATTTTAGATTGAAAATTTTCAATCTAAAATCTTCCCTTTTGCCCTAGCCCCTATTTTCTTTTGACGTTTGACTTTTCTAGTCCCTTTTTTACTTTTGTTGGCTCTTGGACTTCTTTTTCCGACAAGTTTTCTGGGTCGGCTACTGGCGACTCCTGCAGTTCGGCGCTAGAGGTAGGCATCGGAAGTGAGATGTCCGCACCATTGATGATGGCACCCAACAGCCGGAGATCTTCTGATTCGTTGAGTTGCTCTAGAGCCTCGGTCAACATACTCTCACCTGTATAACCCGGTCGAGTTACCAGTACAATGCCATCGGTTAGCGGCTCCAGCAACAGGGCATCATTGCAGAGGCTGAGGGGGGGTGTATCAACGATAACCATGTCAAAACGACCGCGCACGTCTTCAAGTAACCGTCGAAACTCGCTGGATTCTAGAATAGCTGCCGGTTGTCGCAACGGGCCGGGACTAGGTACTAAGTATAAATTTTCCACTTCCGGTACGAGACGGATACATTCGCTCCACGTACTGTAGTAGCGCAAAGGTTCCACATAGCCATCCGGATCGGGTGCGACTTTAACAGCTTTAGCAAGGGATGGCGATCGCAAATCCGCTTCGATCACCAGCGTTCGTTTACCAGCGCGGGCTGAAGCTATGGCCAGGTTATAAGCCGTTAGGCTCTTACCTTCTTCATTAATCGTGCTGGTCAACAAAATCACCTTCACAGCTTTCTCGCTGGTACGGCGCAGATTACTGCGGATGCGCTCGTAAACTTCCAGATAAGGAGAATCTGGTGCTATAACAACTGGTATACCGTCGCTCACGGGGTCGAGCGTCATAATGTAAGGCACGGTGCCCAAAAGCTGCACCTCTTGTTGCACCAGCAAGCCTCGGATATCCTCCATCGTTTGCAATATACCGCCCATCGAACCCAGCAAGAAAATTAACCCGCCGCCTACAGCTACTCCAGCCAAGGCTCCGATTGCGATCGTCAAGATAGGATTGGAAGCAGCCAGGACTATCTCATCAGCTTCTGCCCTTTTAACAAGGCTCAAGCTGCTCACAGTCTCTACCTCTGCCGCTTGTGCATCTATCAAAGCCGCCTGCATTTTGCTATAGAGACCCTGTTTAAGCTGGAACTGCTCTTGTAAGCGTGCTAGGCCGAGTTGTTTATCCGGGATAGTCGCGTATTCCCGCCGGAGTGCCTTTTCCTGCGCGAAAGTCGCCAGCAATTGCTGCTGAAACCCTTCCTGCTGCGTTTTTAAGTTTACCAACTGTTGTGCCAACGCCTGTCGGGCTGGATCGAGACTGCTCTGTTGGCGGATTTGACTGCCACTTTTGATGGGTGCCGCCACACCGTTCCCACCAATTACCTCGGCGGCTCTAGCTTGAAGCAATTCCTCGTAAGCTTTTTGCTGTTTGCGTAAGGCAATTATATTGGGGTGTGCGGGTCGGAGGTCTTTACTGAGAATCTCCATCTGTGACTCCGTTTGATAAATCGTAGCTCGCAGGTTAGCAATGATGGGATCGGCACTCAGAGCAGAAGAAGCATATGCCTCGTCTGCTGTCAACCCCAAACGTTGCTGCAAGCTGCGAATTTGCGCTTCAATCCCCTGCAATTGAAATTGAATCTGTCGCTGCTGAACTTGGCTACCAGTAATGCCTTGAATCAAACTACCATTCTCGGCTGCCAACAAAATTGGGCCTTCTCGCTTGGTATATTGTTGCAGTTCAAGCTCCGTTTGCCGAAGTTCTGTTTCGACCAGGGGCAACCTTTTATTAATCTCGTCTTTAATGGCTCGTAAGCGGGAAGTATTAATAAAACGGCTCCGCTCCACCATCCCGATCATCACCTCATTCACCACATCACCGGCTATCTTCCGATCTTTATCTGTGTATACAACTCTCAGCAGCGGTGGTGGTGGTGTTTCGCCCCTAGCAGCAGGCTTGGGTCGGTTGATCTTCACACTTTTGAGTACCTGTTTGGGATTTGCCTTTGCTTTCGTCGCCGCCGCCTTTAGCACATCCTCGTTCGCCAGAACTTCTAGATTGATTCCCTGTCCCTGCTGTTGAATGTCAGTTCCTGTCTTAGAAAAAATCACTGGCGGCTGATTATAGGTTAGTATGCCTTCAGCTTGGTATTCTGTGGGTGGTGGTGGCTGTACCGCCACGAAACCGGCTGCCCCCACAATCATAATACAGGCAACTATTCCCTTCCATTTGTGCTGGTCGAAGGCGATCAGATAACGCTTAACAATAGGTGAAGTCATAACTAGGGGCTAGAAAAGTCAAAAGTCAAAAGTCAAAAGTCACTCATTCAAAAGTCAGTAGGGGCGGGTTTTGTCAAATATTCTGTTAGTAATGAGATGTGTGGGCTAAACCCGCCCGTACAAAAGTCATGCTTTTGTTCATATATTATAAGAACATTTTTATTTCTTTTCTCCTCTGCCCCTCTGCCATAACATAGTAAGCACGGAAGAGGCTTTTTAATTACCGTTTCCGTTGTTTGAGCCAGGGCTGAACAGATCGTTAGCACTGTTGCTCAACGAGCGGAAGAAGAGGAGAAAACCGAGAATATCTCGAAATGGTTGGGTAAAGGTATTGAGCGCGTAAGTAATCCGACCGACAAGATTGCGACCGATCACAATAACATCGTTGTCTCGCAAGGGAACATTTTGAGAAGCATCGCCAAATAAAGCTCGTTTCCCATTCAGTTCCCTGACGATCGCTCTACCTCGTTCTTGGTCAAACCGGATCAGGGCAACCCTGGTGAGATCCGCAACTTGGAGATTGGGACTGGCGGCTGTGAAGGCATCAAGAAAAGTACTGCCATTTGGAAGGCGAATATTACCCAACGCTTGATTAGGATAGCTCAAAACGCGGATGTTGATAACTTGCTGCGACAGGGTGGATTTAGCTACCAGCTGACGATCGTAAGTGCTGTCATTTCCCACTTCCAGTTGGGGTACAATCACCGCATCCCCATCCTCCAGACGCAAATCTGGCAAAGGATCTCCTGCTGCTAGAGGGGTAAACAAATCTATGGGTTGCTCAATAAAAGAGCCATCCAGCAAGAAGCGACGCACGCGGATTTGGCGCAGGTCAGCTTGGATTGTACTCCCCCCCGCTGTCAGCAGCGCCGCAGTGAGGCGCGGCGGGAAGCCCAGGTTATAGAAACCCGGTTTGACGACTGCGCCAGTTATGGTGACTTGAACCGGACGCTGACCCGCTATAGACGCATTGACTACCGGATCGATTACGTAGCGATTTAACCCCAAGCGAATCTTTTCTTGGACTTCTGCCAGAGTCAGACCGCCTACTGATACTGTTCCCAGCAAGGGCACCACAATGTTGCCTTCGGGACTGACGTTGGCATTAAAGCTCAAGTCTGGAAAGCGTTGAGTGATAACAGTAAGGGTATCTCCTGGGCCGAGTCGGTAGGGGCCAAACTGGGGACTGGTCTGAAAGCGCTGGGGGGTATTTTGGAGTTCAAAGGGAACGACTGGTATGGTTACGGGTAACTGAGCTAAAGAATTTTGGATTTTGCGCGAAGTGGGCGTCTTGGCGGTTCCCGTCACGATGCCCACCGAAGCACCAGAGGATTTTGGATTTTGCGCGAAGTGGGCGTCTTGGCGGTTCCCGTCACGATGCCCACCGAAGCACCAGAGGATTTTGGATTGAATTTTTTTCTTTTCAATTGGCAATTTTAAATCGGAAATCTGCAATTCCCCTGCTGCCCAGCTTTTTTCAGGAATCGTCCAAAATAACGATGTGCCGGTTAGCAGGAGTGTGCTACCAGTGTGAAGAGTAAGCAGGTGAATTGCAGTTAACCGTCGCCGGAAAAGAACCCCGTTCATTTTTAATTTTTCATTGTTTTTATTGTTTCAGGAGCGAACCTGCCATTAATGCGGACTGAACGGTTTGGCCGAGGGACTGTGCTAGGGGCCTAACTTTTTCGATGTCACCCAAGGGTTCGATCGGAATTTGGATGTTGACTGCAACCCAAGGAACGCGACGCCCTTGCCACTGGGCTATTTGATCGGCCCAGAACCATTTGCCTGGGTCTGGAATGCCTCCATCGGGAAGAGCATACCATTGCAGTACGGCGTAGGTCTGCTTTGGGTTCCAGGCTTGAAAGAACTGGGCTTCCACCTTGGCACTATTATTTGTTGAGTTCGCAATAAACTGTGCGTGACGATATTTATCTGTTTTCCAGCGCCAAAACCCTTTGATATCAACCCATTCTACCTGGGGCTGATCTTTCGGCCCATTCTGGGGTAGTAGCATTAATATAGCCTGGGTTTGTCGATCGCGCTGTATATTTTGGTAAGACCATTTGTGGCCGCTCACTTCCCTGACTTCTTGGGAGATAGTCTGCCAACCAGTTAGGGTCAGTCCAGTTTTACGTAATGCTTGCAGTTTTTGGAGGGAACGCACTGGGGGCGGCTGTTCCCAAGACCAATGTCCTTTCAGGTAACCGGGAATTGCTCCTAACGCGATCAATACTAACAAAAACAGGAGCAAGATCGCCTGAGAGAGTTTTAAGTTATAAGTTTTGAGTTTTGAATTCAAGTAATTCATGACTCTTTTAGCTGTTCGCTCTCATCGAGGTCGCTGGGGAAATATTTTTCCATTAAATTGATTAGCACGACCAATATTCCCAGCATACAGGCAGAATATAGGTCGCCGCCCCAACTTTCGTGCAGCCATTCAAAGGCTTGGTGATTATTAGTACCGTGAAAGTAGGTTAGCAGGGTGTTGCGGATGATGTTGGCAGTGACGCTGATTAAAGCGGCACTAATTAAGAATAGAATTGTTTTGGTTCGCGATCGCAATGCACCCGTCCAGAAAAGCAACATCAAAGCCACATAGAGGCTGGTAAACAGCATTTTGAGCCCAGCACAGTGAGGCGCTACCTCGACAATCTGTCCGCCAACATATAAGTTAATCTCCTCGACCGTGACGTTTATGCCAAACTGACTCAAAATAAACCCAGCTACCGCAGCAATGAAGCTTTGCAAAGGTAAAGCGTATGGTTCGATTAGGTAGGGTACTGATGTTGGCGATGCCAACAATACCAACAAAAGCGGGAAAAATTGCAATTTCAAGCCAGCAATACCTTTGATCCACAAGCACAGTCCGGCTAGCACTAATGGGAAGGATAAATTCACCCAGTCGTTTAAGCCGCTGAGATAGAATATTCCCCCCACTATAAGTAAGGCAGCACCCAAGGGATGGGTATTATCTGGCAAGCGACGCCACAGTTTCCTATTTAACCAAGCGATATAAGCGGCAAAAGGTAGACCAATCAGTCCGTGACTGAAATATTCGTGTACGATGCCGATATTTTTGTGCAGCCAGCCGTCGTACCAGTGCCACAGCAGGGGTGCGTATAATATTGTCAAAAAAGCTAATATAGTGCCACTTAGTAAATGTGGCTCTATGGTTTTGGGAATTTTTAATCCTACTTGCATGATTTTAACCGGGGATTGCTGCTGGGGGAGAGATCGCGATACTATGAAGTTTTTGCACTACCTGACCGATCTGAGTGTGGCTCAGACCTGGGTACATTGGCAAGGATAATATCTGTTTTGATAGTGTTTCTGAATTGGGAAAGTCTCCTTCTTGGTAACCTAAATACTGATATGCTGGCTGAAGATGGCAGGGCAGGGGATAGTGGATGCCTGATTGGATGCCAACTGCGGCTAGTTCTGTCTGGATTGTTTCGCGATCGACTGGACAGGTTTCGCTAATACGGATGACGTATAGGTGATAAATGTGACCGCTACCGCTGTGGTTTTGGATCGGGAAAATACCGTGCGATCGCAGTTCTTCTAATAAGCGATCGTACTCTTGTGCAGCGATGTTGCGCTGCGTGTTCCACTCTTGTAAGTGGGGCAGTTTTACGTTGAGTACGGCAGCTTGCAGGGTATCCAGACGGCTATTTGTACCGTATTCGACGTGGAGATATTTTTGGGGGGCTCCATAGTTGCGTAGCGATCGCATTTTTTTGGCTACTTCTGCATCGCTGGTTACCACCATACCACCATCCCCTACTGCTCCCAAGTTTTTGCTGGGATAGAAGCTAAAAGCGGCAGCTTTGCCAATTGAACCAGCTTTGTAACCTTCTCGCGAAGCTTCGTGAGCTTGGGCTGCATCTTCAAATACGATCAGATTGTGGGTGTTAGCTAAGTCTAGCAGTTGTTTTGGCGATACCATTTGTCCGTAGAGATGGACTGGTACGATCGCTGTTGTTTGTTCCGTAATTGCCTTCTCTGCGGCTGCTAGGTCTATTAAAGCGGTTTCGGGGTTGCAATCGACCAAAATCGGGGTTGCACCGGCGTGGAGGACGCCTATGAGGGTGGCGACAAAGGTGTTGGCTGGTAAGATTACTTCATCGCCGGGACGAATACCGCAGGCTTGGAGTCCGAGTGCGATCGCATCTGTCCCGCAAGCGACCCCAACGCCATATTCTACACCGCAAGCCTTGGCAAAAGCTGTCTCAAATTCGGCGACAGCTTTGCCCATGATAAAATCTCCCTGGTGGAGTACAGTCAGGAGGGCTTGTTCGATCTGGGCGATCAGTGGTTCGTGTTGAAAGCTGAGGTCTACAAAGGGAATTTTGGTCATTGATGGGTGAGAGGGAAATTTTTATCGTAGAGGTTTGGACTAATTGCACAGGTTAACAAAGTTACCTATTCTAGTTATGGTTTATTTTTGTGGTTTTGGCTACCGTAGTCGTTTAAAGACTTGTAAAATAAAACAAACTTGGATCGACTTGGAAAAATTCCCCTAAAACCTCAGCCTGTTTTTTACTGATTTCCACCTGACCGTTGACTACTTCTGCTGTCACGTCCCTCGCACCAAGAATTTTCACTAAATCTGATTTTTCTAGACTTCTAGCCTCCATCAAATGAAGGAGTCTTGAGTGTGGCGTTGAGGCATTAAGTTGATATTGCTTATCTTCAAAATCCTCAATCAGTCTTACCAATAGTTCCAACACAGCATCTTCTTCTGGAGTCAGGTTAGGACGATAAAGCAGTTGTTCAACAATTGCCAGAAATTTTTCGTTTTCTTCCTCATTCTTTATAATTCGAGGTTGATGTTTAGACAGCAATTCACTGTAAAATTCGGGATTAAAAGTAAGGGTCATTTTTCCAGTTGTCTTTGTCATATTCCCCATGAGTTAAAACGTATTTGATATAGATGATCTGCTTTGCATAATTGATACTAACAATTAAGCGATATTTATTGCCCTTAATATTGAAAACTGTAAAATTGCCAACAGCTTCAGCTTGAGGATAAGTTGCCTGAACTTCAACAAGACTCATCCACTCTGCTTGTTCGGCAATTCTGTACCAGTCATCAAGTGCTTCACAGGAATCAGCGTGGTTTTTGCAGTATTCTCGCAACTTTTTCCGACTAATAACGTGCATTAATTCATAATTATCATAATTTTTCTAATTTTCAGCATGAAGTTATTATAACAAAGGTCGTTGCAGGTGAGGCGGTTATGTTAATATAAATTTTCTAACCTATTTCTGGTAGAAGGTTAATACAAGGGTCAGAAACCGGGTTTCTCTTGCGGTCAGATAGGTATAATCTAATCCCAGGTACGATCGCATGGTGAAAACACCCTCCCAGCATCAGACAATTCCCCCTCTCGCAAATGGCGACAAACTGACTCGCTATGAATTCGAGCGTCGCTACAACGCCATACCAACTTGAAAAAAGCTGAATTGATAGAAAATATTGTCTATATTGGTGGCGCTGTGGGTTTTAGCAGCCACAGTCAATCTCATGGTTCTATTATCGGTTGGCTAGGAACTTTGTTGAGAGCGATCGCACCCTTTCCCTCACCCACTAAAATAAAAATAAGATTAAAATTACCTATATGATCCAACAACTACCAACTGAAATCAAACCAACAATCATCTACCCCGACAGCGACGGACAACCAATGTCAGATAACACCGAACAATTTCGATGGATTGTAGTTATCAAAGAAAACTTAGAAATTTTGTTTGCCAACGATCCTAACGTATTTGTCGCAGGCGACCTGCTTTGGTATCCCATCGAAGAAAATAACAAAATTCGCCAAGCACCTGATGTTATGGTAGCATTTGGCAGACAAAAAGGAAAACGGGGTTCCTACAGACAATGGCAAGAAGATAACATCCCTCCCCAGGTAGTGTTTGAAATTTTATCTCCGGGGAACACAGTTAAAGAGATGTCAAGAAAACTTCTGTTTTATCAACGTCACGGAGTCGAAGAATATTATATTTATGACCCGGAAGAGGTGGAATTGACTGGTTTGATAAGTTCTGAAAATCGATTAGAAGAGATTGAGGAGATGAATGGTTGGATAAGTCCGCGATTGGGGATAAGATTTGAGCTTACATCTGATACTTTAGAAATTTTACGTCCCGATGGACAGCGATTTCTTACCTCTGTTGAACTCGATGGATTGAGGGAACAGGAACGCCAACGCGCAGAGGATGCGATCGCACAACTGGAAGCAGAAAGACAGCGATATCAAGCTTTGATAGAACGATTGAGAGAAAAGGGAATTGACCCGGAACAATTGTAGGCGATCGATCGCAGAAACCCGGTTTCTAATTCGGTAAGATATGTATAACCTATTAACGCAAGTTGCTAGTTATTTGGATAAAGGTATGTTGTTGCAGCGCTCTTATCTTAGCTGTAATAAGAGCGCTAAAGCGCAACAACGTACCAAAGAGCAGTCCCAATCTTATAACTAGCAACTTGGGTTATTATTTAAATCTTGCATTAGCGACATCACCCGCCTGGAGGTTAAAACCCTCGACAGGACGGAAGCGCAAGGCTATAATGACCGTAAGAATTATAAATAGGAGTAATTATGCCCAGTTTTTCAGCCGATCCTGCCAATATTGGCGATTTACTGCAAATTATTCGGGATGGTTACGAAATTAACTTGATGGCGGGTGAGTACAAAGGGCCATTTACCATTGAAAAAGCGATCGCGATTCGCGGAAATGGTGAAGATACGGTTATTTTTACAGCTGATGAGCCAGCACTGATAGTGAAAGTACCTGGGGTGCGGATCGAGAATTTAGCGATCGCACGCACGGTGGGAGGCGACAAGGGAGAAGTGGCGCTATTCGCTGAAACAGGAACATTACCTATTTTAGAGCGAGTGCGATTGACTGGAATAGCTGAAAATGTTCGCTGGTCAGGCGCTAGCTGGGATATTCCGGCGATATTGGATTTTGGGGAAGTGGAATGCGATCGCTTAGTGCAGCGTTCTTGGCAATTACAAATAGGCGCTGCTTGCGAAATTGTATCCGATCTTAGTTGGCTGCACGTACAGCCAAATTACTTATCGCCAGGGTTACAAAATTTAGAGATTAGGTTGAACTCAAAAGATATTTTGCCAGGTACAAATTTATCTGGTTTTATATTTTTAGCTGATTCAGAAGAAATTCGAGAAATTGAAATTAATGCCAAAATTAAACAAACCTATACCCTGCAAGAGAAGGAAAGCAATATTCCCCCCTTGGCTACTAGGGAACAAGAGTCAGAAGAGTTAGTTTCCGAAAGATTTGGTTATAGATTTGTTGGTGATAATTCAATTAATAATTTGATTGGCGATGTGGAAGGAAAAGCTGCAATAGACAGGTATTTGGATTTTTCAGAAAGACGCGATCGCGCTGAAGAATTACTATCTAAAATTGTAGGACAAGAGCCACATTTATTTTACCTGCGTCGCCGGGGAAAAGGACAGGAAATAGGGGAAGAAAAATGGGAACTGACAATAGCAACAGATCGAGATGATATGGAATTACCTGCCATACTTCAAGAAGGGGAAAAAACCTTAAGCTTGTTGGCAGTTATCAGTCAAGATGGATATGGCGGATTGCGGGTGTTATCGGCTCGATTATTACCGCAGGATAGGGGAAAAGCCGATGGTTTTAGCACACTTTATAGTATTCGTTTATTGCGCGATCGCCAACACCGCATCGGCATACCGCCATCAGTTATATCAAGTATAGCAAATTTACCTTTCTGCGGCGATCATCTACCAACAGAAGAACAGTTAAAAGCTTGGAAAACGTTCTTAAATATTGAAGAACGCATGGCGAAAGAACGGCAATTTTGCGTTCCTTTTATTAATCATAACTATGGTTCCGCCACTCGGAAAATTACCTTTGAAATTGATGATAAAGAAGCCACAATTGATAGTTATTCAGGCACTTCTCTGAAAGAAGATAATTTTTGGCAACGAGCAGCGAAAGCACGCAATGAAGATATTCAGCTTTTGGAAATCGCTGCTGATGGTAACGGCGAACAAATTGAATATCGATTGGGGAGTATCGAAGAAATAGAACGAGAAAAAAGTTTTATCCGCATTAGGATAGATGCCGAAATTGTCGATAAAATAATTGAAGGAAATTATCAAATTCCCAAAGAAGGATTTTTGTCTTTCGAGGCGGCAGGGGATTTAAGCCAAATTAAACGGAAGAAAAGAGCATTAGAAGACTTACAAAAAGGAAACGCACATAATCCTTATTTCGGTGAATTTTTCTTTGATGCTGCCAAAGCAAGACCGCTGCAAAAAAATCTTAAACTAAAACCGGAAGATTTGTTGTTACCCTCTGCTAATCCCGACCAAATTGCCGCAGTAGAAGCGGTACTTGCTGCCGATGATTTGGTGCTAATTCAAGGGCCACCAGGTACGGGAAAAACTACGGTTATTGCCGAAATTTGTTATCAAATTGCTTTGCGAGGCGGACGCACTTTGATTGCTTCCCAAGCGAATTTAGCAGTAGATAACGCACTTAGCAGATTAATTCACAGTCCGGTAATTCGTGCTTTGCGAAAGGGACGTGCTGAGAAAGTAGAGGAAGAAGGATTGCCATTTTTGGAAGAACAAGTAATTGGTACTTGGCTGAAAAATACGGCTGAAGATTGCGAAAAGCGGTTGTTTAAAAGGAAAAAAAATATAGATTTTTTTCGTCATTTATTGACATCAGTAGAAAAATTTACCAGTTATTTGAAAACGGAAGAAACTATCGAACGAAACCAAAGAAATTGGCAGAGTCGCCAGGTAAAAATAAAGGCAGATGGGAGAGAGATAATCAGTCAAATAGCGGAAATTAAAGCACAGCAAACTCAGATTAATTCGATAGTTTCAGATTTGAATTTTCTGCTATCATCTGCTAATTCAGTCAATTGGGAAGACACAGCAGTATTCAATTTATTAGAGCGTTTAAAGAAATCCGCAGCTAATGATAATTATCTAAAAGAATTCATCGCCAACGTGCAAGCGGCGGTAAACTTAGCTAAGAGATTGGGTTTGATTTCTCCCGGTAATCGCGAAGCATTTGGGTTAGCTGCTTGGTTGCGGGATGCCGTTCCTGCTTGGGTTTCAGAAGCTGGGAGGGGACTGGCGGAGGCTAAAAATGCGATCGCATCAATCAATGAAACCCAAAAAGCCGTACAAACTTACCAGCAGCATTCCGCCAATGTTGCTCAACTGCAAAGAAACTACCAGCAAATGGTAACAGAACAACAAAATATTCAAAATCGCAGATTCGATGAAATTTGGCAGCAGATAATTGAAAATATTCAGATTCCCTCTATTAAAACATTACTCCGTCAACATGGTTGTTTGCTATCATACAATGGTGAAACAGTGCAAATAGGTATTAGCTCTGAGGGTTTGTTGAAATTAGCGCAACAGAGATTACCAGATATTAAAGCTGCGGTTGCCAAAGCTTTCAATCGAGATTTAAAAGTAGGATTAGTAGTAGGAAATGCTAGCTCACAAAGCGGATATAATCAGTTATCTAATGAAGATTTAGCCAATGTTGAAATGCAAATATCTGAACCTCAAAGGCAATTAAAAAATTTGCGTCAACAAGCTGAGATAAAAGCTAGACACAGCCGATCGCTTTTAACAGAATTGAAGCAGTTTGCACAATTGCCAGATATTTTACGCGCTTTCGTGGAAAGATGCCTGCAAAGCACCTCAATGTTACCTGTTTTAGAGCAATTACCAACATTATCGGCGCAGGTAAATGACTGGGAAAGCGGTATTAGTAACCTGACGAGGTTGATTTCTTTACTAGATCCTTTGGTTGCACTATCAAATATCAAAAATAATCTGAATAATCATCTTTCTAAGTTACAACAAACTTATGAAAGTGCCAACAGGAAAGTTAGAGACTTACAAAACCAACTTGGCGAAATAGAAGCGCAACTACAACAGAAACCCTCAGAACAATTAATTAGCGATCGCAAATGGTGGGAGTCAGCATGGCAAGCAATACCCGATCGACTAAAACCGCCAGTCCCCTCAACAGGTTTATCAGATCCAGACTTTTTACGCACAGTGAAAGCGCAATTCGACGCTTGGCAAAAAGAATTAGAAAAAGAAGAAGCTTATCTCATTCGCTACGAAAAACTCGTCCAAGATTGGATTCAAAAATTACGCAATCCCTCAGCACAAGATCGAACAGAATTGCGGCGAACTTATATTGATAATGCGAACGTTATCGGCATTACTTGCGTGCAAGCTGCTGGATATAGTTTTGTCAAAGAATTCAATAACTTTGATGTGGTAATTATTGATGAAGTAAGTAAATGTACGCCGCCAGAGTTACTAATTCCTGCTTTAAAAGGCAAAAAATTAGTGTTAATTGGTGACTATCGGCAGTTACCACCAATGCTGCATGAAAATAGCATAGAAGAAATTGCGTCAGAAATGGACAGTACCAGGGAGGAAATGGCATTTTTAGAAGAATCTCTGTTTAAAAGACAATTTGAAGCTGCATCGGAAAGTATCAAGCATAGGTTAACTATTCAATATCGGATGCACCCGATTATTATGGGTGCGATCAATCAGTTTTACGATCATCGCTTGCAATGTGGAATTGCAGATGCCGATCGGCAACGCGCACACAATCTGCATGGTAAAATTATTCAAGAAAATCACCATCTTATTTGGGTAAAAATGCCATTAGAAGATGGTTTTGAAGAAAGACAAGAAGGAACCTCAAAAGCAAATATTAAAGAAGTGGATGCGATCGAACATTTGTGTCAGCAAATGGAAGCAGCTTGGTTTCCCAAAGTTGCCGATGGAAATCCCCGTAAAGAAATAGGTATCATTACTTTCTATGGCGCTCAATTGAGACTAATCGAAGAAAGAATAACTTCAGAAAGCTTTCCATCCTTACAAATTAGAACGGGTACAGTTGATCGATTTCAAGGTATGGAACGCGCCGTAGTTATTGTTAGCATGGTTCGCAATAACAGCAAGGGAGATGTGGGATTTGCCAAAAAGTTAGAACGGGTAAATGTTGCTTTTTCTCGCGCTCAAGAATTGCTAATAGTTATCGGTTGTCATACCTTGTTTACTCAGGAGGCGCGGGGAGTTGGCAGTATGTATTCTAACATTTCCGATATCGTGCGTCGTCATGGAGGATTAATTGATGTTTCTCACATCTTAGGATAGTCCCGCCAGATTTTTGTAGGGACACGGCATCATAAATATATTGGTATAGAGCCAAATTTTAATCATGCCGTGTCCCTACAGCATAATTAAATCAAAATAACCATCAAGGATTAATTAATGTTTCTAGCATCCTCTCCTAAACCAATTGATGCCAATCTAAAAGAAATGGCAGACAATATTGAGCAGCAAAGTCCAGGTTTATCTGTCTTGGCGGCGCGTCAATTCCGCTATAGCGTCTCGCAAGTTTCAGTGGAGGTTACTATTAGCGAACCTCGTAAATTTAATGTACTTGAAGAGTTTATTCTTCGCGCCGGAATTGAACTCGATCCGCCGCCAAAAGTGGATGAATTAGCAACTGTACTGGGACTCGATCCTGTATTCGTACAAAATACTACTATAACACTCCGATCTTTACAGACTTTAGTATGGATACCTGATGGATCGATCGCACTTACTCCCCAAGGACGACAATTCTACGCACAAGGTTCTGTTCCACAACCACCACAAACTAAACAAATTTATGCTATTACTGACCCATTAAACTGCAATCTTTTTTTTCTAGCTTCTCCTTTAGCAGAAACCAATATCGACTTGCCAGAATTGGAAAATTTTATGACTATCGAGAATAGATCTCCCGATATTTATTCCTTACCATTAGAACAATTTCAGCAAATAATTGAAGCTTCAAGTTTAGGAATTCACGCACCAAAAGAAGGCAAAATACTCACCGAAGCAAGTATAATAGATGAACCCACAAATATCTGGCAAGCCATTTCAATTTTCGTTATTTTCGATCTACTTGAAGATAAAATAAACCTGCAAGTTAGACGTGGTAAGCAGATTTTAGAATATCCCTCAACTTGGCTTAATATTCTGCAAGAAGCAGGAATGATTTCCTTGCAAAATTTGTTATCTATTAGTGAAGAAACTATTGCTAGCGAACGCAATATACTGATGGAAGCGAGGAATGCAGAAGTTGAGGCAAGAATTGAAAAAATTAATCATATAGCAATTGAAAATGTTCTGGAAATTAGGACTAATCCAAAGCCAAATAAACCTGCCTTAACTGCTGAAGCAGGTAGTGTTATTATAATGCGTGATAGTCAGATTCGGAAAGCTTTTTTAGATACTCTCAAATCGGCGCATCAAGAAATACTGATTTTTTCACCTTGGGTGAGTGAAGAAGTAATAGATGATGAATTTATCAAGCTGCTTGAGAATATTGCCAAACAGGGAGTTGCCATTTTAATTGGTTATGGAATTGCACGCAAACAGGAAGAAGAAGAACGACAAATTCCTCCCACACTTCAGCAAAAACTAATAGGAATTAAAACGCCAGATGGTTTACCTGCGGTGCAGCTATTTTGGTTGGGAAATTCCCATGCAAAGGAAGTGGTAGTCGATCGCAAAATTCATTTATGCGGTTCTCACAATTTCCTTTCTTATCGGGGAGATAGACTACCAAGGGGAGAAACTGTTTATAAAGTAACAATTCCCGAACAAGTTCAAGAAGCCTACGAATTTCTGGCAAGTCGATTCGACAAACAAGCACAAAAATTATGGAAAAATGCTTTAAAAATTCGCGATGATCAATCTGCTGAAGCTGCTATTTGCGTGTGGGGTGCGCTGAGTATGGAGGGGGAAGCATTAAAACAGCTACAGCAAAATAACTGGCTGGAATTGTTACCTGTTTGGTTGAAATTGGTGGAGCGGGGATTAAGATCGAAAAAGATATCGCCTGATTCGGAGTATTTCCAAACAGCACTTTCTTTGCTGAGTGAGTTTTCAGTAGAAGATGCAAATATTGAGTTATTAAGAGAAGAATGGCAAAAAGTTATAGGTGCGATCGCTACTCAAAATCCTGACGCTGCTTTAAAATTATTAACTGAAGAAATATGGACAGATTTTACCCGCCTTGGTATTACCCAGCCGCCTAACGATTCGCCGTCGAAATTTATGGCAAAATATGCTATAAAACCAAAAAAATCTGAGAAACCTGCCCAAAATAAGTCTCAAGCTGCTGCCAAGAAAAAAGGTGGAAAGAAGAATTAGATTTTTTTTGGTTATCGCTAAATAGTGATGAAATACGGCATTTATTTTTCTTTCATTACTTCTTCAATAGCATCCTCGATTTCTTCGGCTGCCACGTCGGCTTGGTCAGACTTAGAGTAAATCAATAGCAACGAAATACACTGCGGCGAAACCAACTGATAAATCAAGCGATACCCACCGCTTTTTCCAGTGGGAATATCGGTGGGTATCGCCCGCATCTTGAAAACAGTATAGCTTGTCCCAGCAATCCGATCGCCGATAAAATTTCCAGCTAGAAGCTCATCAATTATTGGTTGAATGTCATTCTGAATCTGACGATAACGTTTCGCAAGGGATTTCAGCCTACGCTTAAACGGGAGCGTAAATCGAACCTCAACAGCAAAATTTTCAGACATCAATCCCATCCCATAATTCAGATATGGGGAAGGTTTGCCCTGCTTTGGTTTGGCGAAGAGAATCTTTTAAATCTGCCAGAATTTTTTCGTTAGGTTCTGCTTCATCAATTTGCCCAAGCTCATCCACAAGAGCCTGCCACGATTTCAGGAGATTTTCCCAAACTTCCAAAGGTATCAATACGCCTGTTGTCTCACCTTGAGTGTTGGTGACATATTGCACAAGCTCAACGTAGTCCGCGCTCTTCATAGATGGGGAATAATTAGTGTGATGGCGTTCATTTTTCTTCCTGGCTAAAGCAGATAGTATATGACTTTAATTGTAGATTCACCGTACTTAATTGGCGGCAAATGTAAGCGTTATGAGTAATGAATTAAGAGTGTTTAATTCATAACTCATAACTCAAAACTATTTTTAGCCGCCCATACCAGGAATCATACTCTTACTGAGGCGTTTGAGCGCGATGTTAACAACATCGCTGTAACGCAATTCTCCGCAGAGGATTTTCGCCATAGTTTGGGTAGCGGTGGGTCGCTTCACCCCCACTTTGTAGCCAACTTTGGGAATTTTGTAGAACACCGCAGCTAGGCGTTGCGCCCATATCATATCGCTTCCCCATTCATCGGCGATGACTTGGGTATATTTTTCCAGGGCATTCAAATCGCCACCAATAGCTCGATCGATCGCTTCGGCAGCCTTCATACCGCTAAAAATAGAAGGACGAATGCCCTCAGCCGTCATTGGATCGACCACGCAGGCGGCTTCTCCAGCTAAAACGGCGTTTTGGGTGTGCAGCTTTTGATTGCCATCCCACAAGCACAGGGGATGCCCGTATTGCTTGCTATTTTTAACATCCACACCAAATAGAGTGCCGTACTCAGCCAAAATGCTCTTAAAGTCTTGCGGTTCTCCACCTTGAAATGTCCCGATGCCGATCGAATAACCGTCTGCTTTAGGGAAGTTCCAGATGTAGCCATTTTTGACCATCCCGAACTCAAAGTAAGCTCTAGTATCGGGATTCGCCGGATTTGGTGTTTCTGCCTCCAAGGCTCCACCCAGTCGGCGTTTGCGTTCCTTGAAGCCCAAAAACTTAGCCATTGGCCCTTTGGCACCGTCGGCAGCGATCAGATAGCGAGCTTCTACTGGGCCATTAGCCGTATTGACTTGCCAGCGATCGTTCTTAAATTCAATCCCCGTGACTTCCGTATTATCTCGGAGTTCAGCCCCTTGCTTCTGTGCCTGCTGGATGAGGAAGTGGTCGAAGACATCTCGCCGCACCATCCAAATTGGCTCCATATTTTTTAGTTTGGCTTCCACCCGATCTTCCATTTTCCAGGTGTAGCAAATGGTGTCCACCTTCAGGGAAATTGCTGGGGAAAAGTCAAAATCAAACCATTGGGCGATCGCAGGTGAAACGCCCCCGCCACAGGGTTTATAGCGAGGCAAGCTTTCTTTTTCCAAAACTAAAACAGAACGCCCCCGCTTAGCCAAATGATAAGCTGCCGTTCCGCCTGCTGGGCCAGCACCGACAATAATGCAGTCAAACATATTACAGCATTGGGGTAATTTAACTTAACCGTTGTACCATTAGACGGTGGTAATGTCTTTCTCTTTTTCCGCCAGCAATGTTTCTACTTTGTTGATGTACTTATCGGTCATCTTTTGAATTTGATCTTGTAGATCTTTCGCTTCATCTTCAGAAATCTCGGCGTTCTTTTCCTGCTTGCGAATAGAGTCTACGACATCGCGGCGAATATTGCGAATCGAGACTTTTCCTTCTTCAGCGTACTTAGCGGCTATCTTCACGAATTCTTTACGACGCTCGCTCGTCAGCGGCGGAATATTCAACCTGATTGTTGAGCCATCGTTGTTAGGAGTTAAACCGATATCCGAGAGCGAAATAGCTTTCTCAATCAAATTCAAGCTACTGCGATCGTATGGTTGAACCGTAATCGTAGTTGAATCCGGTGTATTAATGTTCGCGAGGGATTTCAGAGATGTTTGGGCACCGTAGTAATCTACCACCACTTTATCGAGCAGAGAAGTGCTAGCTCTGCCGGTGCGGATGGTATTAAAAGCCTGTTGAGTAGATTCAACTGCTTTCTGCATTTTAGTTTCAGCTTCAGCTAACTTCATATAAATCTCCGACTACCGTTCCTATATGTTCTCCCATCACAGCTCGACGGATGTTACCCCTCACAGTGAGGTCAAAAACCATAATTGGGATATTGTTCTCTTTGCACAGAGCGATCGCGGTACTATCCATTACCCGCAGATCGGCAGCCAAAACGTGCGCGTAGTTAAGGCTTTGGTAGCGTTTGGCATGAGGATTCAGAAGCGGATCTGAATCGTAAATACCATCCACTTTAGTCGCCTTAAAAATAACATCAGCGCTGATTTCAGCCGCCCGCAGAGCAGCTGTCGTGTCCGTTGTAAAGAAAGGATTGCCAGAACCAGCGCCAAAAATCACCACCCGTCCTTTTTCCAGGTGGCGAATGGCGCGACGCCGGATGTAGGGTTCCGCCACTTCTTGCATTGCGATCGCAGTTTGCACGCGAGTCGGAACTCCTGTTCGCTCCAGAGCATCCTGCAACGTCATGGCATTCATCACCGTGGCGATCATGCCAATATAGTCTGCCGTAGCCCGATCCATTCCCCTTGCCGCCCCCTTGACGCCCCGAAAAATGTTTCCGCCACCCACGACAATGGCTATCTGAACGCCGCTAGCAATCACCTCCGCGACTTCAGAAGCGATTTCCTGAACCACTGCTGGATCGATTCCGTAGCCGAGGTTGCCCATTAAGGCTTCACCGCTCAGCTTCAGCAAAACCCGTTGGTACGCTGTCCCCATGAAATTACTATTTGCTCAACTGAATTTGCCTCCAACTTAAGATAGCAGCAGAAGGGGCTTTATGTGTCCATTATCGCCACTTCAAAGAGCAGCCGATCGCTTGAGTGTGGGTTGGAGTTACCGTTTCGCCCTTCATCAGCTGGGCTAGAGCATTCCGCAAATGAAATGCCTGCACCGACTCTGGTGCTTCGGGATTATCGTCAATACCGCCACAGTAACGCAGAACGCTCTCACGATCTAATAGGAAAACCTCCGGTGTTATTTGGGCACCGAAGCCGCGAGCCACATCCTGCGTCGGATCGCGCAGGTAAGGGAAGTTAAGCTCATGGGTAGCCGCGAAGTTTTTCATATTCTCGAAGCTATCTTCAGGAGATTGGATCGCATCGTTGGGATTAATCCCCATGAGGGTAAAACCTTCATGGTGAAAGTCTGCCTGAATTTTTTTGAGCCGCTCTACATATAACCTCACAAAAGGACAGTGATTGCACATGAAAATAACGCCTATTGCTCGGTTCTTTTCCAGATAGCGGGCTAAGTGGTGAACCTCGCCATCAGTACCCGGCAGTTCAAAATCCGGTGCATAGCTGCCAATACGAGTGCCGGTTTGTTCCATAAAACTCTTTTTGAGGGGGCTAGAAAAGTCAAAAGTCCTAAGTCAAAAGAAAAAAAATCTAGGGACTAGGCCGCTACGCAAAAGTCACTCATTCACTCATTCACTCATTCAAAAATCCTTTGAGTGTAAGGCATTTGACTACTTATGAACTGGTGGGTTATTTCTGCCGCGCTGCACTAGCGCTATTGTCACAATAGAAGCAGCGAGAGGAAAACTGCCTGTGAACTCGCTTGGCACGATCGATCCAAAATCTAAAATTGCTATGACCCCTTCTGCTTCTACCAATGAAACCGCCACTCAAACTTGGACTTGGCAGGGTTTCCCCATCTGCTATCAGACTGAAGGAAACGAAGGCCCAGCAGTTATCCTTGTACATGGCTTCGGTGCTTCCTGGGGGCACTGGCGCAAGAACATCCCTATATTAGCTAAAACCTGCCGAGTTTATGCTATTGACTTGATCGGCTTTGGTGCATCAGCTAAACCGATTCCTGGAGTTGAGATTGAGTACACTTTTGAAACATGGGCGCAGCAGATTGCTGATTTCTGTCGGGAAGTCGTCGGTAGCCCCGCCTTTTTGGTCGGTAATTCCATTGGCTGTATCGCGGCGATGCAGGCAGCGGTAGACTATCCAGATATCGCCAAAGGAGTTGCCCTGCTCAACTGTTCTCTACGGCTGTTGCACGATCGCAAACGCGCCCACTTACCCTGGTATAGACGATCCAGTGCCCCAATATTACAAAAACTTCTAGCTGTCAAGGGTGTTGGTCAGTTGTTTTTCTCTAGACTGGCTAAGCCAAAAGTTGTTCGGAAAATTCTGCTCCAAGCCTATAAAAATCCAGAGACAGTTACCGACGAACTGGTGGATATCCTTATGGCACCAGCATTTGACCCTGGTGCTGTAGATGTCTTTCTAGCTTTTACGCGCTATTCCCAAGGGCCGCTACCCGAAGACCTTCTGCCCCTTCTGCCCTGTCCGGCGATAATTTTGTGGGGGACAGAAGACCCTTGGGAACCGATCGCACTGGGGCGAGAATTAGCTAACTTTCCTCAAGTGCAAAAGTTCATTCCCATTGAAGGCGTTGGGCATTGTCCGCAGGATGAAGCGCCTGAGTTGGTGAATCCGATTTTGCAGGAATGGGTAATGGGGAATTTTTAGATTTTAGATTTTAGATTTTATTTCAATCTGAAATCTTTTGCACCAGGTACGTTGTTGCGATGCCGCGCTAAAAGAGCGCGGCATCGCAACAACGTACCTAACTAGCAACTTGAGTTAATTAGATGAATTTCTTCGTTGCAGCCAATCCTTACCAACCTTAATCGTGATATCAGATTTCAAATTGCCGGTGCTTTCAACGCGCACATCCCCGAATTCCAGCGCTCGGCGAATCGCCTCAGCACCCTCACCATCACCTTGCTGAGCAACAATGCGCGTTTCTGACAACGGCTCTTTCCAGGGTTCGGCGACGAAGACATTCCGATAGCCCGCCTTTTTGAGCTTAGCCACTAAGTCATCAGCCGCGCCTGGTTCACCAGTGCTATCTTGAATTGCTATCTTTATGTTGTTAGGTTCCAAGGCGCGACGACTCTTTTTATTCGAGTCATTCACGTCTAAATACTGGGCTATCATCTTGTCAATGCCACGACGGTTCGGCAGCCAGTAGCTAGCCTCGAACTGAGATGTGTCGCTAAAATCACCCGGTACCATCAACATCTGCACATTCGATCGATCTGTCTTGACGCCAAAACCCACCAAGGCAACTAACTCTTCAAGCGTTAAGTTAGTATCGATGTGCGACTGGACTACTGAAAGAATTTGAGGTACTCGCGACATGGTAGTCGGATTGAGGGCTTGTTCCGCTAAAGCTCGCATGACCATTTGTTGCCGCTGCACCCGGCCAATATCGCCCAGCTTATCGTAGCGAAAGCGCAAGAAGTTTTGCATCTGAGCGCCGTTGAGGTGTTGCTTCCCAGCTTTAAAATCGATGTAGAGGTGCTGGGTATCGTCCTTGTACTTCATGTCCTGGGATATGTAGACGGTCACGCCGCCCAAGGCATCGATCAGTTTTTCTACGCCTTGGACATTGATGCGAACGTAGCGATCGATTCTGATGCCGCCCAGCAAGTTGCTCGTCGCCCTAGCACTCAGCGCTGGGCCGCCAGCAGCGTTGGCAGCATTAATTTTGGTGACGCCTTGCCCCTCAACGAAAGTGCGAGTATCCCGTGGAATAGAAAGTACGATTAATTTTTTTGTTTGGGGGTTAAAGCGTAGCAGGAGCATGGTATCCGAGAGCCCCTCAAAAGAATTGACCACCGGGTCATATCCATTGTTTGCTGGATTGGGTGCCTCACCCAACTCCGAACTGAGAACTTTTATTCCCAAAACTAAGATATTGACAGGTCGGGTCAGCTCCGGCAAACGCAGATTCGTAGTCGAGATATCGCCACCAGAAAACACTGCTGCTTCTTCCGCGCTCATTCGGCTTTGCATCAAGGGTTTAGTGGAAAGAGACACTGCCAGCAGGGCTCCCGCTGTTGCCGACAGCATGGCGATGCCGGTCAAGCCAAACCCAAGCCAGAGCCAACGTAGGTGGTTTGCTTTGGTAGGCGGACTCACAAAAGATGGGCTAATTTTTTGTCCCAGAGAAAATAGAGCGGCAATGTTTCGAGTTGGCACTGGCTTCCTCACACACTAAAAATTTGGAGTATCTAAAGTTACTTTAGATTTTCCAACCAGAATACTCATACCAGTATTTCCTACACTTTGCTACAAAATCAGGGTAATTATCTTCAGGGCGACCTGGAAAAGGGCGACCTTAATAAGGAGTATGCCAGCGGAAACGATATCACGTGCTGTCCTTGGCGATTAGGATAGATATTTGCGAACTACGCGCTCAGCTATGGTGCTGATTACTGGTAAGCGGAGGGATTGATGCTGGGATAGGCGAATCATCAACCAAATACACACGACAAAGTAACCAGAAGTGAGCAAGCTATTCATCAACAACAGGGGCAGTTTCCAAGATTCCGAAGCATCGGCGCTAGCACCCAACAAAATATACCCCAATAGCCAGCCAATGGCTAGTGTTACTGACAATCTACTTACAGCTTGTCGCGAAGGGCTATCTCGACGGCGATATAGAGTCCAGAGGGCCGGGAAAAAGCCGAGGACTGGTGTCAAATATATAAATAGCTCTAAGCGTTTGAGGTCTGGATTTTCAAAGGGGTCAATGTCTTTCATGGGCACGGCTAGGGGGTAGGGCCTGACTTTACTTGCATTCGCGCTTGTTCGGAATGGGTAATGGTACGTAGTTGCGCTTTAGCGCTAAAGCGCAACTACATACCGTTACCAATTATTTTGCGGGTACAGTCCACCAAGCTAAAGCATAAGGCTGAGTTGCCTCGTTGACTTTTTGGCGATATTGGACTCGGATTTTATAGCGACCTGTTTTGGGAACTGGACAGAAAATATGTTCTACGCTATCGACTTCGCTAACAGAGGCGCAGGCTTTAGCGCCATTATCGTTGCTGTCGGCGGGTATGAGATAGAGGTCGAGGTTGTTCAAACCGCGATCGCGAAATGTTTCGCCTATGTCATATTGATTATTCTTGTCGGTATCGTTTAGCTCGACCATTCTGTCCCAAGCTAGGGTGATGGAGGCAAAACTTCCCTGCTGCAATGGTTTGTCTAACACATAGTCAACAGAGGCGTTGGCTTCCACTTTGTTGTAGTCCCAACCGATTGGCGAGGCTGCTTCTGATGGTTTCCACTGACCGCCGCCAAACTGCTGAACTGCACGGGTGGCATTTAGCTGACCCGTCCCCATTTGCAAATCCAAGGGAATTTTTTCATCCTTGTAGGCATCGGAGTCCAGCCAACTGCGGTTGCTTTTGTCGGTAATTGTTTTGGTCATACCCAGTCGCAAACCATCGCCAGTGTCTTTGAGTTTGTCGGCTGAGTTGAGGAATACAACTTTTGTCACTTCGTGGCGACGGGAATCAATGCTCCAGTGGGGCTGGCGCGTGCTAAGTTGGCGATCGCCAAATTCCTGGATCAGGGCCACGGAGGCGGTGACGTGAGGCGTTGCCAAACTGGTGCCGCTAACTTGGTTAACACTACCGTCCAAGTTTAGGACTGTAACATCGTGACCTGGGGCAACTATACCGATCGCACGACGCCCCCCAGCATTAATTTCTTTACCCGCCAGCCGACTGACAATTCCGGCGGCGATATCGCCGATATTGGCAAAGTCAACTTTGGAAAAAACTCCATTAACGCGCTTGGTAAAGGCGACGTTGATGCCGTTAAAGTTGTCGGTGGGAATGGGAATGCCGCCTTTGCCCTGATTTCCGGCGACGAGATGAAGGACATCGTAGACACGGGCAGACCAATCGATACATTGAGTCAGTAGGGCGTTACCATCCAAAACTGCGTTGTCTCCTCGTTCATCGCGTTCGAGGGATTCGCCAAAGCTATAGTTGATCGATCGCACGTCTCCCCCATTTTGCTGGGCCACGTATTGAGAGGCGAGACACTCTTCTGCCTGCCCGCTTTTTTCGATCGCGCCCACCGCAGAAGAATACAGTCTTGCCCCCGGTGCGACGCCCGGTACGGCTTTGGATGTACTGATCATCATGCCAGCGACGCTGAAGGCGTGGGGGTCTACGTCGGTATCTGTTTTGGCTGGTGTATCCCGCCAAAACACTCGCGTAACTGCGACGACGAAATGATTTTGGCTCCCCGCTTTGTCCACGCCAAATTGTCCGGGGCGGCCTATTTCGACTTGACCGATCGCGATTTTGCGCCCGGTCAAGTTGTAAGGAGGCTTTTGGAGCCGTAGAGCATCAATTCCAGACTCTCCAACCGATGAGTCGTTATTCAGGGCGACTACTGGGGCACACAGGCAGGTAGCACTGAGGCCCAATACAATCCATGCCTTATTTTTTTTCACCATCTGTCGCGATCGCTAAAAGCTTCTCCCATCTGAAGGCTCAAACTGAATTAGGGGTTGTGTCACATTTTGTTAAAATGCTTACAACTGAGGACGCAGGAGAGATCTTAGGCCATGACCCAAAAGCAATCCCACAAATCTATTGTTGTTGCTCCCTCTATCCTATCAGCGGATTTTAGCCGTCTGGGGGATGAAATTCGGGCTGTTGATACCGCTGGGGCAGATTGGATTCACGTTGATGTGATGGATGGTCGGTTTGTCCCGAACATTACGATCGGCCCATTAATTGTAGAAGCTATTCGTCCGGTTACGAAAAAGCCTCTGGATGTCCACTTGATGATTGTGGAACCGGAGAAGTATGTGGAGGATTTTGCTAAGGCTGGTGCTGATATTATTTCGGTTCATGCCGAGCATAATGCTTCTCCTCACTTGCATCGCACTCTGGGTCAAATCAGAGAGTTGGGTAAGCTGGCGGGTGTGGTTCTCAATCCTTCTACGCCGTTGGAATTGATTGAGTATGTGCTGGAACTTTGCGATTTGGTGTTGATTATGAGTGTGAACCCAGGTTTTGGGGGGCAAAGTTTTATTCCTGGTGTTTTGCCTAAAATTCGGAAGTTGCGCCAAATGTGCGACGAAAAAGGACTAGATCCTTGGATTGAGGTGGATGGTGGTTTGAAGGGAAATAATACTTGGCAGGTTTTGGAGGCTGGCGCGAATGCGATTGTAGCTGGTTCGGCGGTGTTTAAGGCGAAGGACTATGCTGAGGCGATCGAAGGTGTTCGCAATAGCAAGCGTCCGACTCCTGAATTGGCTACTGTTTAAAATAGTTAGTTTTAAACAAAGTTAAAGTAAGTCAGATAGGAGAGTTATCTACCTGTCTGACTTACTTGTTTGACAAAAATTCTGCAAAGATATGCAGTTAGGACAATGGACTGATTCAAGCTTTTCGGAAAAGATTATAGTTTGTCAATAAAGTTTTTGGCTTTATCTTTGATGTTCTCTGCGGTATTCATGGCTTCCGCTTGAATTTGCTTGGCTTTGCCTTCAGCTTGCTGTTTGGGGTTGTCGGTGATGTTACCAACGGTTTCTTGAACTTTGCCTTCGATATTTTTTGCGATCGCTTTGGCTTTGTCTTGCAGGCTCATACTGATTCTCCTTAGTTGTTGTGAATTAATACCTAACAGACCGAATCCAGCCGAAGTTGTTACAAGGGAATTAAAATTGGTGCTATTATAACATAAATTTTATTTCTATTGACGCTGATGGAAAATAGAAAGGAAAACTTACAGGAAATCAGTAGTAAAATCGAAATGCTTGATGTTGTAGCCTTAACAGAAGAATTGCCCGATCGCGGTTTGCGTCAGGGACAAGTTGGTACAGTTGTTGAATTTCTAGAACCAGATGTTTTTGAAGTGGAATTTAGCGACAATGACGGCTGTACTATGCTAGTTTGGCTTTACGCACCGAACAATTGATGGTTTTACACTTTCAGCCTGCTGGGGTTGCCTGATGAAGGCAAATAAATTTTTCTAAAAAAGGAAAAATAAATGAAACCCAAATATACGCTAAATGATTTAACAATTCGTCCGGTTAATCGCCAAACGGCAGATAATGGGATTACCAAGCATAGCCATGAGGTGTTGTTTGAGCGTGCGTTGACAGCAGAAGAACAACAGGAATTTATACGGCTTATCTTGAGTGTTTGTCAAAAAATCGATAGTTATCAAAGTTTGGCTAATGAATTTTTCTGTGAGCCTAGCGTAACTTTTATTGCTCCTAACCAAGCCAGTTATACGCTGACTCAAAGAAGTATGGCAGGTGATTGGAAAGATTTGGTTTTTGCTAATTTAGCCACATTTAGTCAGGAGGTAGTTGGCATTCTTCAGCATGATGATAATCCGGCTTTTGCTCCCCCAATAATGCCAAAAATATCAAGAAACCCGGTTTCTTAGAGAAACCGGGTTTCTAAAATAATTAATCCAGAAAACCCATCATATCTACACCGCTGTCAATATCATTGGAGGCGATCGGGCGAAGACCAGAAGATAAAATGGTTTCAGTAATGTTCAAAGTACTTGCGGTAACTGGACGAATCCCAGAAAAGTTGATTGTGTGGATAATTTGCAAATCACTTGACATGATGGGACGAATCCCAGACATATTGACTGTCTCAGTAACTTTGTGATGGCTTGCTTCTACGGGACGAATGCCAGCACTAACGAATGTTTCGCTAATTTCAAAGGTATTTGGGCCGATCGGGCGATCTAGGAGGCCCGGTAAAGGAACTAACGCTGAAGCATCTGAGGGCTCCTCAACTGGCAATACAATCAGTAGCGACCCATTATTTGTATTCTGACTGTCTTTGGTTTCCACGCTATCTACTGGCATAGTCTTTTCCTCTTTAGTTTTGCCACTCTTTTGACTCCGGGTGCGGCTGGTTGTCGCAGTATCTTTCACTTCGGGAGTGCTGCTAACGCTCATGTCTAACACCTTTGGATTCTTAAGTGACTTTGCTTGTAATCTGAGTTTAAGTTAAAAAACATTATAGAGGTATAAATATCTTGACGTAAATATAAAGAAAAATAAATAAATAAACTCCTGTAAAGAAATGTTTTGTTACACGGTGGAAGCAGATCGAATACAAGAAAAAGCGATCTAGCTTTGCCAGACCGCTCTAATTTCCCTTTATCACAAAAGAGTAGTGACATGACTCCGACCTAAAGGTACGGAGCTTCTAAGAATCACTTCTTAGTCTTCCTAGTTGTTCCCTTGCGGGTTTTCGACTTTGACCTATACTGAGATATCTCAGTCCCTGGCAAACCGTCTGCATAGGCGTTTTGGATGACCGACTGCCCATCGGTACTAATTAGTTCTATTCCCCTATCTTAACATATTTAGCGGCATTGCATCTGCCACTAAATATAAAGCCGTGCTAGAAGCACGGGGTTTTAAACCCAACTTTCTGATAATTTTTACGAACGGCGACCGCTGAGCCACTTGGCAGCCATGATGCCGACAACAGCCGCAACGAGTGGATTGCTGACAAATTTCATGATGGCGGGTTTTTCAGCCAGAACGTCTTGGAAAATGTCTGGGTGAGAGTGATAGGTGAAGGAAGCCAATTTGCTCACATCGTCTGCACTCATGCGACTGGCGTGGTGGGTAGAAAGTCCCAACTGCTGTTCTAGTTGGCGATCGCTCAATCCGCGTTCCTTTAAGCGCTTGAAGAATTCATGGGCCACATCATCGCGTTCGTTTGGCTTGATTTGGGCGATCGCACTTTTGAGTTCGGAGTCCATTTCGCTGGGGGGGATGCGATCGGGATGCAGAGAGCGGCCAAACAACTGACGGCGCTCATCTACAGTGGAACGTTGGGCAAAATCATCAAAGTTTTCGTATTCTCTGGATGGGTCAGTTGGCACGTCATTCATCGATTCGACGTTACCACCAGCCAAGTCGTTCATGATTTCACGCTTGTATTGTTCGCTGCTAGTCATTTTGCCGATCTCCTATTTATTAAAAATTGCCAAGTTTATTGATACTGAATCTGTTTTGATTGTTCGTCATACCGAGCCGTCAAAATCAGTTTTTTATCAGGTGCATACATCAAAACAGTCAAATCTTGATTGGGGAAATTCTTGTGGAAGCCTTGCAGGAGCGATCGGGCTAATGTTTGCACTTCATTTGCCTTCACTTGCGGCGTAATCACAACTCCCAATTTGTTGTTGTCGCGCACGTAGGCATCCTGAACCAATCCCTTGGCAGTTTGAACCGCCCAATCGCCGAACTTTTGACCAGCAGATGTACTACCGCGTTCCAACTCCGTATAAGTGCTGCCGATCGCCCCAGGTAGTGGTGGCGTTTGGGTAGCTTGGGACACGCCACCGCAGGCAGTGGTAACTGTCAGCACTAAAATCAAGACTAGCGCTGTCAAAAACTTGCGGCTTTGTTGCATAAAATTCACATCCATTTCCTCCAAAAATACAGCTACTTTGCAAAAAGAGTAATATAGCTAGGGACTAGGGACTAGGGACTAGGGGCTAGGGGAAGAAAGCCCCTACTAGACCTTTGCTTTAGCAAAGGTTTATGCCCGGTCTACGATTTCCTTAGCTTTGTCTTTCACATCTTCTTTGGTGTGACGGGCTCCAGCTTCAGCTTGCTTCAGATTTCCTTCGGCTTGATCTTCAGGATCTCCGGTGGCATTACCAACTGCTTCTTGCACTTTGCCTTCAATGTTTTTGGCAGTAGCTTTTGCTCTTTCTTCTAGACTCATTTTGGTTTTCCTTTTTTATGGTTTGATTTCAACAGTTAAATATTAAGTTCAACCGTTGTTTTGAATACCTATACAATCTATTAATAATTTATGGGGCTCGGCGTCTCCCAGAAGGCATATTGTTACTCTATATCATTTGATCCCAGCGGCATATGCAGCAAGACATACAAAATGTTGAACTTGTTCCGAAAAGCAGTTATAATAAAGAAAAGTCAAAATTACTGAAGATGATTTTACCATAATTTTATCTAACGCATTTAGAGGGCGGCTTTTTGATTAGATGCCAGTTTTTATGAGCCGGGGAATGCAGTTTACCATTCCAAATCTCGCGATCGCAAACGAAGATATCTTCAAAAAAGTTATGACGCAATTTAGCCTGCAAGCGACCTTTAAACCGACAGGCGATCAACCGCAAGCGATCGCCGAACTCAACCAGTACCTATTAGCTGGTAATCGCTTCCAAACCTTACTGGGTGCGACGGGGACTGGCAAAACTTTTTCCGTAGCTAATGTGATTGAAAAAGTGGGCAAACCTACTTTGGTTCTAGCTCACAACAAAACCCTAGCCGCCCAATTGTGTAACGAATTCCGGGAATTTTTCCCTAATGACGCGGTTGAATACTTTGTCAGTTACTACGATTACTATCAACCAGAAGCTTATCTCCCAGTCACCGATACTTACATCGAAAAAACCGCCGCAATTAACGATGAAATTGATATGTTGCGGCACTCAGCTACGCGATCGCTTTTTGAGCGGCGCGATGTTATTGTGGTAGCTTCAATTAGTTGCATCTACGGGTTAGGAATGCCATCAGAATATCTGAAAGCGGCTATTCCATTTCGTGTAGGAGAGGAAATTAATCAGCGGCAGATATTGCGAGATTTAGCCACCGTGCAGTACAACCGCAACGATACAGAAATGGGTAGAGGGAAGTTTCGAGTTAGAGGCGACGTGCTGGAAATTGGCCCCGCCTACGAAGACCGAATTGTTAGGGTAGAATTCTTTGGGGATGAAATTGATGCCATTCGCTACGTTGACCCGGTAACTGGTGAAATTATCCAAAGTTTAGACGCGATAAATATTTATCCAGCGCGTCACTTTGTCACTCCAGACGAGAAACTGGAAGCTGCTTGCGATGCTATTCAGCAAGAATTAAAAGAGCGGTTGTCAGAATTGGAAAAAGCTGGAAAGTTATTAGAAGCGCAACGATTAGATCAGCGGACTCGGTACGATCTGGAAATGCTGCGGGAAGTGGGTTACTGCAATGGAGTGGAAAACTATTCTCGCCATTTGGCTGGTCGTTTTGCAGGCGAACCGCCAGAATGTTTGATAGATTATTTTCCGAAAGATTGGCTTTTGGTTGTGGATGAATCTCACGTCTCTGTACCGCAAATTCGAGGGATGTATAATGGCGATCAAGCCCGGAAGAAAGTTTTGATCGAGCATGGTTTTCGCCTTCCCAGTGCGGCTGACAATCGCCCGTTGAAAGCAGAGGAATTCTGGGAGAAAGTGAATCAGTGCATTTTCGTTTCTGCTACACCAGGGAATTGGGAAATAGAAGTGTCGGAAGAGCGAGTTGTACAGCAAGTGATTCGACCGACTGGTGTTATCGATCCAGAAATTTTCGTGCGTCCTACAGATGGACAAGTTGACGATCTACTGGGCGAAATTAAAGATAGGGTTAAGCGACAAGAACGGGTGCTGGTGACAACTTTAACTAAGCGGATGGCGGAAGATTTGACGGAGTATCTGCAAGACCGAGGTATTCGGGTGCGCTATCTGCATTCGGAAATTCAATCGATTCAGCGCATTGAGATTTTGCAGGAGTTGCGATCGGGCGATTTTGATGTGCTGATTGGGGTTAATTTGTTGCGGGAAGGTTTGGATTTGCCAGAGGTTTCTTTGGTGGCGATTTTGGATGCGGACAAAGAAGGCTTTTTGCGGGCGGAACGTTCGTTGATTCAAACGATCGGTCGTGCGGCGCGTCACGTGCGAGGACAAGCTATTTTGTATGGCGATAATTTGACGGATAGCATGATTAAAGCAATTGACGAAACCGACCGACGGCGGGGTATTCAAATCGCATACAACCGGATGCACGGGATTACGCCTCAGTCAATTATCAAAAAATCCAGAAACTCGATTTTGGCTTCTCTAGAAGTTTCGCGGCGGCTGAATACGCAAGAGTTGGAGGTGGCTTACCAACAGGCGGACGATCTTTCTTTAGATGAGATTCCAGAGTTGATTAGCCAGTTGGAAGCGCAGATGAAGGAAGCGGCGAAGAAGTTGGAGTTTGAGGAGGCGGCGAAATTGCGCGATCGTATTAAGCATTTGCGAGATAAACTGCTGGGACATTAACAGTAAGGTGGGCATTGCCCACCTTACTGTTAGGTCATTAACATTGAAATCAATTTTTCCTTTCAGCACGGCGAGCCAGAGTAATTACTTTGGCACGTCCAGGAGCAGTCAGAGAAAAACCTAGTCCCAAACGGAAGATTTCTGGCATATAGTATTCATCTTTTTCAAGAATAACTACACCGTTATCTTCTAAAATCTTCATTTCTTCTGGTGATAATTGCACGGTATCTCTAGTAAAGGGTATTTTTCGGTGGTCTTCTCCCAATTCACGTAATTTAGTAAAGACATTTTGTAGGGCTGTATTTTCTACCTCAATTTCTCCTATTTTTTCGCTGCTGCATTCAGGCAATGCTCCCTTAATTGCTTTAGGAATTACTATGCGATCTTGCCAGCGGTCATCATTCACAGACCCTTTTGCTGCTAAGTGTAGAAAGCGTACTAAGTCCCTTGCCTGAATTTGTCCCCTGAAATCTGAAAGTGCTGCAATCACCCATCTGGCTGAAGACGGTTCTTTAGAGCGATCGGTTCCCAATCTTTTACCCCATAAAGGTACTAAAGCTTCAGTCAGATCTACTTCGCTCATATCCTGAAGTTTATCAATATGGATGTTGCGACAGATCTCTGCTATTTGAGTTACCCAAGCAACTAATCTGAGAGCTTCTTCTCGATTCCACTTTAAGGCATAAGGTTCGTAACGTGCCATCATTTGAGCAGCGTTTTGACGTATAGCAGCAAGTAGAATATCCCGACGCACAAAAATTAGAATACCCAAAGGAAGACCGGGTTGTTGACTTAGCCACTCTGGAACTTCCTGAAGTAAAGCGCGTAAAGCTGTCTGTTGAGATTCGTCACTGGCAAAATTTTGGAATAGGTCTTCTAAACCATCAATTACTATAACCAGTTTTTGTTTTGCTGTTAGTAAATGCTCTGTTAATGCTTTGCCTGCACCTTCTACTTGTGGACGAAATCCGACACCCCAAGCGATCGCATCTAGCCAGCGATTGCGCCACTGACCTTCGTGGAGGCTTAGCTGACAACCTTCTCTAATATAGTCCCGAATCGTGCTAGCATCTTGCGGTTCAGCAAACCCCAGAACCCGTGCTGTTTTTTTTCGCACTTCTCGGACTAAATCCTTAGCAGCATCTTTAAGATTTTTCGATTCCAGGAGAGGGGCGATCAAACCATTAGCATTAACTTCAGTTGCCTCCGCATCTTGGGCAAAATTTTCCCAGGTTTCTCTGTGAACAATCTGAAGAAAAGTATAGGTCTTTCCAGAACCTTTTGCACCAACTATCACCGCAATGGGAAGACGACGGCGGTGATCTGAAGCTAAGTTCCGCAGAGGAACTGTAGGCAGAAAACGCTTTACTTCTGCATTCTCTGCAAACACTAATTGTTGAGCTATATCTCTGAGACCTTCTCTTTGGGACTTTAAACTTGGAATATCTTCTTGAACAGTTTCGCCACGCTGAACTGGCAACCAATCTATCAGGCGACGCATCTTATCCTGAATTCCAGATCCCTTGATGCGAGTGATTACTTCTTCCCAGGTAGGAGGCAAAACCAGCAACTTATCAGCGAATGAGGTAATTATGCTAAGAGGTTCGTGGTCTTCTGATATAAATGGTTTAGCTGCTTCTAGAAGGTTAGATTCTGTTTCAGCTACTAGATCGCTGTGTTGATTATCTTCAGGAACCTGGCTAATAATAAAGACAGGCAATGGTTCAGTATCCCTTTTGGAAGGTGCTTTTTTTGAAATAAGTTCTAGAAGTGCGATCGTTCCTGAAATAGCTTGTGCGCTCAATGTGGTAACAAATACGCGGTAAACTCGCGGATCTAAAATTAGACCTGTAGCAAGTTCGGAAAGTCCAGCACGCAAATCTACTATGACAACATCCACTCCTAAAGTTTGCCCTAGTCTTGCCAGTATATCTGCCATAATAAAAGGGTTTTTAGCACCTTGGATGAGATGCTCTGGTCGAATTTGTAAAGAAGTAAATCCATCATTTGAACGGAAGGATGGCAATACATAAATATCGTCAACTAAAGCACTTTCTAGCCTATCTGCTACTAATTTAATTGCGCTCTGAGCATCAGGAGATGGATCGCCATGAGCAAGAGCGAGAAAGTCAGCAAATGAGACTGGTGGATTGGGCAATCTACGCTCAAAAACCCAACTGATTCCTGGTGCTTCCATGTCTGCATCTACCAGGAGAACCCGCTGTTTTTCTTCGGTTAAAACCTGTGCAAATGCAAGAGCGTGGGTTGTTCTGCCAACGCCTCCTTTGAAGGAATGAAAAGCTACTACTGGCGGTAAATCTAATGGTAAACTTTCTGGAGATTGGACATCTTGACTGGGGGGCCAAATAACACTTGGCCTGGATAAACTGGGCGTTAGTCTAGGAAGACGTGATTCTTCTTCTGTCTCCTCAAAATAAATGGGCAGGATGCGTTCATTTTCAGGCAAACTTTCTAAAATAATCAAACATTCTGCTATTTCTTCTTTTGAACTAATGCGGAATCGAGGTTCATAAATTTCACGCAGCCAATCTTTTGCTTGTTCTTCAGTTTCGGCACGAATTCCGATTGTTAAGCCGTCCCAGTAAGCTCTGGCCCAAACTAACCATTGTGGCCAATTATTTTGCTCTTGAATCCGCAGTAAGACTTCTTCTACGTCAACCCAAGTGTAAAGACGAATATCTAATGGAATCATTGGTTGATCTTCTCCTTTATCCAATCACAGAGACTTTCCAGCCACTCAACCAGTGCTTTTTGATCCTGCGGCTTTATAGAAATATTATAGCGCCATGCCTCATGAGCTTTTGAAATATCTAAACTTGACCCACCTTTGGCGAGATCGAAATGGGGAGTCTGCTTAACTTGATTAGCCGGAATTTTAAGTTCTTTTTGCCATTCAGCTAAATTATGACCATGTTTAGAGATCTTGTCTTTAGCATCAATGTCATCTGTTGCTTTTAAGTTTTTTTCTCTTAACCAGATACTCTTGATTCCGCATTCAGCCGCATAGAACAGCAGCAGGTGAGAAGAAATACCTTTTCTTTGCCAAGACTCGCTAAGATGAGTATAAAAAGCTTGCTGTAATTGGCTTTTACTTGCTGGGATCATTTTAGAACGTGATTTACCCTGTTGACTTTTGAGTTAAATTAGCTCATTTTTCAGATTATAGGAGCGATCGCATCAAGCATCTGCGAGATAAATTGCTGGGTCATTAATAGTAGGGTGGGAAATGTACCCCTATTAATTAAAACCGGAACATTGCTTTGAGTCCATCTGCGATCGGCTAATATTCTTCAGGAGTTAAAGCGCGTAGGTTGGGTTTGGTTTCGTTACCTCAACCCAACCTACCGGAAAATTAATAGCTAGCAGTAAAGCAGCATTCAGGATTGCAAGTTTCATTGGGAAGCGCGTAGTTTAAGAAGTAGATGATTGCTGCTGATAAGCGAGATACACTGCTTCTAGAAATACGTCTGCTGTCAAACCCTCTGGCAGATTCGCCAGGTCGATCGCACTTCTAACTTGACGAGCCATTTTTAGACTCAATTCAGATCTTGCTTTTGATGTCATTTCGCCACGCCGTTGCAAATATTCGCGAATGGCAGCGAAATCATCAGGTAGTAACAGGGACAGGTTTGCCATTTGCGGCAGATCTGTGGCGAGTTTTTGAGCCTGCTGAGAAATTGGGAAGTTTAGGGCAGCAACCACATATTCTTCCTGAATTACAATAGTTCCTGCCACAATGTCTCCCAGTCGCTTTTCCCGACTGCCCAAAATGATTAAAAATGCTCCTATAAACAAGGTGTCATCTATAGGTCGCAATAATGCTCTCAGGGTCGCTTGTTGGATACTAACCCGGCGACCATCGTCGCGAATTACGCGAATTTTGGCGTAGCGTTTTCCGGGTGTTTGTCCTTGCCAAATTACCTCAAAAAAGACAAAGTAACCTACGTAAACAAAGAAGTTGAGCAAAAGGGCGATCGCTAATAGCCAGAGTCCGATATTATTCACATTGTCGAAGGAATTCACTATCTGGATAGACAATATGCCCCAGACAATCCAGAACATGGTCAGAGTCAAGGATAAAACAATATAGTCAATCAGCACGGCAAAGGCGCGATTGCCAATTCCTGCTAATGTGAACTCTAGTTCTACACTTTCTGGTGTTTGTAGCGTGACTCGATTAAAAAAGCGCATGGCAGCTAGAGAGTGTTAAGTTTTGGGCTTTGAGTTTTGAGTTATAAGACAACTAGCGCTTTGGAAAGTTAACAGCTTATCAGTGAATAGATTGTACGTTAAAAGCGGCGATCGCCTAACTGTAAATCTAGCCCTTCCCGTCGGCTGCGGAGATCGTAGTAGATGACTGCTTTGATAGCCTGCCAGAAAGGCATTATTATTGCACCGCCCAATAAACTCAAGCCCAAAGAAATAAAATAAACAGTCCAGTAAGCTGTGGAATTTGGTTCGGTGCGAATTTGAAAAATTGATGGTATGTATCCAGTTACTATTTGGATTGGCAATGTTACCACAAAAGCGACAACAACAATATATTGGATTCTGCCAACATAATCTTTAGTTAACTCCGAACTTCTGCGAATACTATCGCTACCACTCGCGATCCCCTCTTCAACTGCAAGCGGTATCTCAGCTACAAACCTGCGGGAGTAGAATCGAACGATCGCAATTATCCCCACCACCAGGACAACGAGAAAAGCGATTGCAGCAATCAACCCACCTGCTGCTTGCCCTCCCAGCGCAAAAAACGGAATCAAACACAGAATCAATCCGAAGTAGAGTAACAAGTAAAGCCCAAACAATCGAATTCCAACTCCGAAGCCAACACCCAGAAATGACCACAGGCGCGAGTCAATTCGATCGCGGGCAGTACTGACACTTTCAGGTTTATTAATTAATTCGGCAAAAGCCAAGCGTGAGATCAGTCCATTGATGGCCGAATATTTCGCCCAGCCATATATAGGAAGTAGAATCCACAGGTAGGCAGTTATAGCCAACTGAAGGTAAGTTTTGAGATTGGAACGGTATAGGACAAGTCCAGCGCTGACAACATTACCAATGCTGAGTGGACGTATAGAACTTTGAGACATGAGTAAAAATTTCCTAACGATAATGATTCAAAAGCTGTGACAAAAACATGAATTGTCTATATCTATTTACCAGTAATTCTCCCAAAAATTGTGATGGGTGCAGTCGCCCATATTTCTGCTACTCTCCTGACTTTAATATTCTCTTCCATCGCCTAACTGCAAACCCAGCCCCTCGCGACGACTGCGGAGGTCATAGTAGATAACCGCTTTGATGCTTTGCCAAAATGGCATGATAAATATTCCAGCTAATACAGCCAAAACTATGACCAAAAATATGACTAAAGAAACGAAGGAAACAATAGCGTCTTGGGATGGTGATGAAGCGAAAAATGGAATCAACAATACCACTGCCGGAATGAAAGCGATTATAACTAGAGGCATTGTGATTAAATAGGCTAATAATAGTATTAATTGAATTCGCACGCCTGAACCTTTCGTTAACTCCCAGCTGCGACTAATTGTTGTGGTAGCATCGACATTGTTTTCTATTGCTAGCGGCAAATCTGTAATAAAAAAGCGGGCTTGGAACCAGAGTTGTGCAGCTAAGCTAGCGAGTTGAACCACCAGTTGCAGCAAACTTGAGAGTAAACCTGATGCTGAACTGTCCCTGAAAACCGACGTAATTAATAGTGCTGGGATAAACACTACGAAAGCTGACAATATAGATATACCTATATTGACACCAAAAAGTATTAGACCAACTAAAATTCTCGCTCCTAAAAAGCTCCACATCCGGCTATTAAGCTGACTCTCGACGTTTTTGGAAGTTTCTGGTTGATTGACTAATTCACTGAATGCCAGACGTGAAATTTGGGCACTAATCATAGAGGCTTTTGCCCAGCCATAAACTGGAACGAACCACCATAATAAAGCTTTCAAAGCTAAACCGAGATATAACTTAAGATGAGAACGGTACAGCACAAGTGCGCTGCTGACGACATTACCAACACTGAGTGGTCGCATCGGACTTTGAGGACTCAAGTTTGATGACATGGTTTCTCCTACTGATTAGAGCGATCGGTTTGAGGCTATCTTAAGTTACTGTGGGCATAGTCTACGGAAATTTTATGAATATTAAACGTTGGATCGCACGACGGGAACCGAACTGGAAGCGTCTCGATGCCTTGTTAAAGCAAGTGGAGAAAAAAGGGCTAAAGTCGTTACAGGCGTCTGAAATCAAGGAATTAGCCAGTTTATATCGCTCTGTGTCGGCGGATCTGGCCCGATCGCGCACCCATCAAGTAGGCAACACCCTCGTGCAAGACTTACAAATTCTCACATCTCGCGCCTACAATCAAATTTACCAGGGTTCGCGACGCCAGGAATGGCAGGCGGTAATTGATTTTTATAAATGGGGTTTCCCCGCCACAGTGCAGCAAACATCGGGTTACATAGCCGCTGCAACCGCTATTTTCCTACTGGGATGTGCGATCGCCTGGTGGTTTACCTGGCAAGATCCCGTGTTTATGTCCCTGATCGTACCAGAATCGCTGATTGAAAAAGTTCGAGACAAACATGAATTATGGATGGGGTCAATTGTGGGAATTGAACCCTTAGCCTCCAGCGGCATTACGATCAATAACATCAAAGTGTCTTTTGCTGCGATCGCTGGTGGAATTACAGCTGGAGCATTCACTGTCTACATTTTATTCTTTAACGGGATAAGTATCGGTGCAGTCGCTACTTTGGTTGGAGAAAACAATTTAGCTTATCCTTTTTGGGCATTTGTGTTTCCTCACGGTGCGCTGGAATTGCCTGCTATATTTTTTGCAGGTGGTGCTGGTTTACTAATCGCCAGAGCTATTTTGTTTCCCGGTAAATATAAGCGCGGTGATGCTCTTAAATTCTATGGTTCACAAGCATCTGGGCTAGTATTTGGTATTGTGCCAATGCTGATTATTGCCGGTACAATTGAGGGCTTTTACTCTCCGAGTCCTCTAGTTCCAGAACCTTTCAAGTACCTGGCTGGAATCGGTATTTTTGCACTCTTGGTTTTGTATTGCAATCGCAAAAAGAAACTGTAGAGTACCGGGGAATGCAACCTACTATTTTTCCACTCTGGGGAGTTGCCAACCTAGCCCTTCCCTACGCCTCCGAAAATCGTAGTACAAAACAGCTTTTATAGCTTGCCAAAATGGCATAGTTATTGCCCCGCACACCAAGTTAACAACTACCAGTAAACCTATAGCAATAATCGAATCATATTCATAAGGCACTGTTAAAAATTTCATAATAAATCCTATTAGACTAATAAGAGAAACCCAAACTAATATATATATGGGCAAGCGAAGCAAAAAGGCGATCGCCATTACACCTTGAATATTCTTTATAAATCCTTTCGTTAAGTCCCAGCTACATTTTATAGTGTTTATATAATTAGTCTCTGCTTCTATTGCCAAAGGTAGTTCTATAATAAAAAGCCGAGAGGAAACCCACGAAACTGCTAGGGGTACAAATATGTATATTAATACAGCCCAAAATAATCCTAAACCATAAGATATATCTGTATTATTAATCATTTGTGGCGCGAAAAATACCAAATATGTATAGATAACCACAGTCAATAGCACGGCGGCAACAAAAAATAAGATTATCGATAAAATTATCGTTGCCAAAAGCATTAACCCAACTAATATACTTGCTGTCAAAAGCTGCCACATCCGGCGATTTACCTGACTGCGAACAAAGTTGGTACTTTCCGGCTGACCGAGCAACTCGCTAAATGTCAATCGCGAAATTATTGCACAAATAGCTGAGAATTTAGCCCAACCATAGATAGGGACTAACAACCACAAATGGGCTATTATAGAAAGCTTTGAATAAAGTTTGAAGTGTGAACGGTAGAGTTTAATACTAACGTTGATAACGTTACCTATACTAAGAGGTTGCACCATATAAGTTAAAGCTGATTTCGGGCTTTTAATTGCAGATATCGGTTTACCAATTGGTCGCTAATTTGATTTGCGGGTGCATCGAGTACCAAAACGCCTTTTTGTTTGAGCTGGGCAAAGGCAACCTGGCGCTGAGATAATAAATCTAAGGCGACAGTACGGGTGTAGGCAGCTTCGATCGCACTTCCATCAAGGGTAGATAGGGGAGTGTGGGCCAGTTTGTCAACCTGGGGGTCGCGCAAGGTGACGCAAAACGGCAGATAGCGCGGTGTAAGGCGTCCCAGTGCGGCGAGGAGTTCGGCTGAAGCTGTTATATCCACGAGATCTGTAATCAGCACTACTAAGGCGCGACGGGTTTGCTGATTTACCAATTTTGTCACAGCACCAACGTAATCGGGTTCTAGCAGCACTGGTTGAATGGGGGTGAGTCGATCGATCAATTTAGATAGTTGATGCTGTCCGCGTTCCGGCGGTATCCAGGTGGTAACTTCGCGATCGAACACCGCTACACCCACCTTATCCCCCCGGTTCAAACCAGTCAACGCCAGCGCCAGCGTCGCATTCAACCCCCAATCAAACCGCTTCAACCCCTGCACCCGCGCCGTCATCAAACGACCGCGATCGAGCAAAATAATCAAAGTTTGCTCTTGTTCGGGTTCCAGTACCCGGATCTGAAGCGATACTGCTGGTGTCGCCCCCATTCTGCGTGCGGTAGCCTTCCAATCCACAAAGCGGGGGTCGTCACCCATGCGATATTCCCGCAATTCGGCAAATTCTGTGCCAATTCCCATCCGTCTAGCTTGGCGCATCGTGCCAGTATTTTGCAGAGTCAGGCGAATGGTTAATTGTCGCAATCCAATCAAATCTGGATAAACCGCCACCTTTGTACTTTGAGGAATTTTCCTGTCATCCCAAGCTAATCCCCACCCACCGAGTTGGCGAACTTGAATATCTCCCCAAGCATATTCGCCTCGTTGTGTCGGATGGACTGTATAGGTGAGTTCCTGACGGCTGCTGCTGGGTAAGGAGGTTTGCAACAATGGTGTGGAAACGCCAAACTCGGTTGGGTAATAGTCGCGGATTAGCAGTTTAGCTGGGCGCTGACCCGATTCTACCGTTAGTACCACTGGGTTATCTCGTCCAATGGACAATCGTCCCAAAGGTTGACGACTAATTTGGACGCGCCTTGTGCGAACCAACAGTCCGTCTGCTAGAGTCAATAGCAGTACAATGCTGTCAAACAGCAGCGTACCAAGGATTCCAACCGACACGGTGAAAACGGATGAGAGGAATAGTGCGATCGCTATTCCCAATACCAACAATAAATAGACTCGTCCTGAAGGAACCATATAGATTTTAGATTTTGGATTTTAGATTGAAAATTGTTCTGATTTCACGCGCTCTGCTGTTATTGTAGGTTAATCCAAAATCCCAAATCCAAAATTGATTGACTTTGGTTTGGCGGTCAACCTGTAGGGACACGGCACTGTCCCTACAGGTTCCTAGATTAGTTAATCGGGTGTGCCAGTTGATTCGACAAATTGCTGAAATTCGGCAATAGAACTGATAGAAATGGCGCGTTGCAGAAGTTGTTTGAGCGCAGAGATATCTTCTATTTGGTTAACCATTGCACTGAGTGTCGGTGGCACTTGGTTAAACCGCACTTCCAAGACTTCCAGCACTGCCTCGCGAGCGTTTTGTAGGAGTCCTTCTTGTCGTCCTTCTTGTCGTCCTTCTTGTCGTCCGGCTTCCATTGCGCGACGTTCAATATTGCTGAGGATGGGCATTTTTCGTTCCTCCTGATAGCGTTTGAGTTTGGTGTCAAAACTTTGTTGGAGTGCTTCGGGTAGGGTCATCATCCAGTCGAGCAAACGAAATAACTTGATGATGTCGGTTTCAGTATAACCCCGTTCGTAGAGGTTTCGCACGAGATTCCATTTCCATTCCTCCCGTTCTGCGCCTTTGCCAATAGTAGCTTTGGTCTTCAGATGAGCCATCACTAATATAGCAAAGGGGTTGAGGCTGAGAGCGAGGGTTTCCCATTGGCTTTCGTAGTCTAAGAGTTTGGCGGTGGGAAATTGAAAGTTGACGGAACAGCCACCGAGTTCGTAACTGTAGGAGTGAGGACGCCAGTTGCGGCGCTCGTCCCCCAATATCGCTAGGCTAATTACTTTTTTGTGGATGTCAAAAGAGCGGTAGTGGTAAATGTACATACGCTCGGTAAATTCGGCGTCTTCTTGACTTTGGACTTCGATATGAATTAAGATGTAAGCCTGTTCTCCGTTGCGCCGCCATACTTGGAAAAGTTTATCTGCTTCTCGCTCTCCGGCGCTGGCTGTGGCGGTAATTTGTTGCAGTTCTTTATCGAGAGATTGGTGTTCTCTCGTCCAGTCTACTAAGTCATGGACTTGGGGAAAAAAGAAGGATAAGAATGGATCGAGATATTCTTCTATGGCTTCTTTCCAGGTAGTATCGTAATTGGCATTTGGTGTGGTCACCCTGATTCCTCCTGATGATTGGTTTGGTCGCGATCGCTATTCCTAGCACCAACAATAAATCTACTCGTCCTGAAGGAACCATATCGATTTTGGATTTTGGATTTAAAATTGTTCTGCTGTCATGTTGCTTATCTTGGCACGGGAACTTGATTTAATAACGAAGCAATCACTGCATCAACCTGCAATCCATCTAGCTGAGATTCCGGTCTTAAAATGAAGCGATGACGCAGCAGTGGAGGCGCTACAGCTTTAACATCATCTGGCGTCACAAAATCTTTTCCATTTAGCCAAGCATAAGCCTTACTTGTCTGCAACCACGCTACAGCCGATCGCGGCGATCCCCCTAATGCTAAATCGGGATGTTGGCGACTGCGTTGCACCAAAGCTAACAGATAATCTATAATTTTCTCATCAACATTAACTGTGCTGGCTTTTTGACGAGCTAATAAAATATCTTCCACCGTCGCCACAGGTTTCAGACGTGCTAAATCTAGGCGTCGCGATTGAAAACCACCCTGACGATTCAGCAACATTTGCTTTTCCGCAGCTGCGTCTGGATAATCGACAACTAGCTTGAATAAAAATCTGTCTAGCTGAGCTTCTGGTAAGGGATAAGTACCTTCAAATTCAAGAGGATTCTGGGTAGCGATCGTCCAAAACAAATCCGGTAACGGCAAACTTTCTCCATCTAGCGTTACCTGTCCTTCCTCCATCGCTTCCAGCAATGCAGACTGAGTTTTCGGAGGTGTCCGGTTAATTTCATCAGCCAGCAAGATTTGCGTAAATACTGGCCCTTTTTTAAGGCTAAAGTTGCGGGTATTCAAATCGAAGATATTGGTGCCGATGATATCAGCAGGCAGAATATCTGGCGTTAGTTGAATTCGCTTAAAATCTGCTTGCACGAGTTGAGCCAGCACCTTAACCAGCAGCGTTTTTCCCGTTCCCGGAACGCCCTCCAAAATGACGTGGCCGCCAGCAAGTAGGGCTACCAACAACTGCTGCACGAGCGTGTTTTGGCCGACGACAATTCGGTTGATAGCTTGACCGAGATGATTTAATACACCATTAATTTCGTTCATCTTTTATCTTTAATTTTTTATGTTTAATTCTCGTATATTTTGCCATTTTGATAACCAATTTAGCAAGTGTTGTTCGCCAATTCGATGTTTTTTAGATTGCAGTTGCAATACTTGTTCCAGTTCGGCGGCTTTTTGCCCTGTTTGTTGTATCCAGGCATTTACCAGGGTTTGGCGATCGACTGGTGTATTTCCCAGTCCCAACGCTTTTTGCAACTGCATCTGTTCTTCTTTACCCAGCACCTCTAAAATAAACTCGCTACTGTTAGCTTTTTGCAACACACCCGCCAGCGCTTCTATGTAAGCTTTGCTGTTATCTACTACTGGCGACGCTAGGGTGAGAGGTTGTCCCAGACGCTGATTGCTGCCCAGCACCAGTACTAGGAGGATAACACCTACTTGCACAAATATACTCGCCAAAGGTGTCTTAGCTAAATAAGTTATCCAGCTGCCAGTACCCTCTTTGACGATGACATCCTTATCTTTGTAGCCGTGGATATATTCATCGACAAAGATTGACTTGCTGCTCTGGGTAACCAATTGTGCTAGAAATTTATAGTTCCCCGGCTCATTCTGATAAGCATTGGCGGCAAGATGGGGTGTGGTGGCGTAAATCAGTTGTCCTTTGCCCAGCTTTTTTTGCCAAACTACAGTACCAAAGCGATCGCCTAACCGTTGTCTCTCGTCTTTACTCAATTTCTTCCGCCGCCCTGTCTCAATTTTTACACCACCACCGCTGAATTCCTGCACGGTGCTAAAAGCTACTTCTGTCACAGGTTGACCCACTCCCAACATCACCAAGGTATTGCCACGTTCCACCCATTCTCTCTCCCTGGAGTCAAGCGAATCATTATCTAGCTTGCTGTTGACGCGCAGCAAAGTCATGGAATTTTGGATTTTGGATTTTGGATTTTGCCTCACTCCTGGTAAATCGGCAAAGGGTTTTTGCCAACGTTTGACGGGTGTTCCCTGTTTTTCCATAAAAGCGTACCACGCACCGTAGCCATCGGCAGAGCGGCTGTAGGTGGAACCGCTGTTGAGCTTACTATTTTGGGGAGCCCCCAGTAGGGTGAGTAAAATTATTACCGCTACAGCAAGCGCCGCCAGCCATAATATATTTCGTCGTGGGAGTTTCATTTTTCGTCGATTTTACGATATGCCTGCTGACAGCGATCGAATATTTCTGGGGAAATCTCGGCGTTGCCAAAACAGATTTCCTCGTGAGTTGTAAGTAAAGTTTGATACGACTCTTGCTTAGGTAGCATCTGGGTTAATTGTCGATATTCTCCATCTGTGCGACTGGGTTCGTGGGGGATAATACCAGTTTCGTGCGATCGCTGTAACATTGCCATATAAAGGCACCGCACCGCCTCACCGTAGTTACCCTGTAGGTAACATTGTCGCGAAGGGCCCAACCAATCTGCTGTCGTGCGATCGTTAACAGGCGTTGTCTTGCTAGGTGAGTTCCCCAGTTCAAAGCCAAGGGAGGAGAGGTAAGGACGCAATAGCAGCCACAGCTGCCAAAGCAACCAAGTCACAACCAATCCCAGTATTAACCAAGATGCCGCTTTGAACAACGGCCATAATAGTTTGATTAAGTTGATTAACCAGGATGGAAAGGACGCATTTGATAGGTCAGGAGTATTCTGGGACAGTTTCAGTTCCAGCCACTCCGAGAACCGCTGCTGCAACTGGTGCATTTGCCAAGCAAAGTTAGTCTTCTCAAATCCATCAGCCGACATGGTGACCAATTTCCCACATTAGGATCTCAAACGGGCTAATGCTGATTATCGACGATCGCAGCCATTGTGGGGATGGCTGACCTGAGAAGGGCTGTAATTTTTAATCCCTCATGTCCAATTCCCTTTTTGCCGATCCCCAGTCCTTTACCCCCAGCTTCCCTTAGAAACCGTTGCTGCGTTAGAATGCTTGCAAGCACTGCCTGTATACTGAATAATAGTTAATTTATGTAAATAAATAATTAGTTTGATTAAATAAATGATATATAATTTTTAAAAAATTAATATATTAATGGAATAAATTCTATAATTTGATTTTTGTGGATACAAGCAATGACTTTTACACAGAAGACACCACAAATAGCACCAGCGATCGACCAGGAAATATTGCTGCGTCGGATGACTAACCGTATCCATAAATCATTAGAGTTACAAGAAATTTTGAGATCGACTGTTGGGGAAATCCGAACTTTCTTAAAGACCGATCGGGTGATGGTCTATCGGTTTCATAGAGATAACAGTGGAGAAGTAATTGCGGAATCGATTTATGAAGATCGGCTGCCGTCCTTGTTGGGTTTGAATTTTCCAGCCGATGACATTCCGCCAGAAGCCCGCGAGCTATTCATCAAAGCTCGCCAACGCTCGATCGTGGATTTAGCAACGCAGCAGATTGGTTTAAGTCCCTTAGACTGCCCTGAGACAGGCGATCTTCTGGAAACAGAGAATATAAGCTATCGACCCGTAGACCCCTGCCATGTTGAATATCTTACAGCAATGGGGGTGCGTTCTACTTTAGTAGTGCCGATTCTCTATTACAACGTCACAACCCAGCAGCCGCAGGCGCAACTCTGGGGACTGCTGGTATCTCACCACTCCGAAACAAAGTCTATTTCCGAACGAGAACTGGATGTTGTCCAACAGGTGGCGGATCGAGTTTCGATCGCGATCGCCCAGTCTACCCTGCTCAGCATGACCAGTCAACAGCGCGATCGAGAAGCGGGGATTAATCGCATCGCCACCCTACTGCACAGCTTACCAAGTATCGAACTGCAAAATGCTTTGGAGGAAACCGTCGCCTTGTTTGACGGTTCCGGTGGCAGAATTTACATTACCGGACAAGACGCCCATTCCAAACTTGAAACTCTATCCCATAGCCAGGTTTACATCTGTGGCGCTCAACCCACTCTCTTAGAGGGGGGTAGAACAGGAGAATCAGCAAGATTTATTGAACAGCACCCCTGCTGGGAATCAGCTGGGAGTGGCTATCCAGAAGTGGCGAAAACATCTACTCGCCTACAAGCGATCGCAGATATTTATAATAACTCTCAATACCTTGCAGTGGCTCCCGCCTTCCAAGCTACCCAAATTCGCGGCCTGTTAATTATACCTTTAGAGTATCGGCAACAATTTCTTGGTTATTTAACTATTTTTCGCGATGAAATTGATACCGAAACTTTGTGGGCGGGTAGCTTCGATCCGGATCGGCGACAAAAATACCCACGTCGCTCCTTTGAGGCATGGCGAGAGGTTAAAAAAGGACAAGCGCGTGCGTGGACTTTTGAAGAAATTGAACTGGCTGAAGTATTGGGCAATCACTTTGCAATGGCGGTGCAGCAATATCGATTGTACCAACAGGTATTTCATCTCAATGCCGACCTCGAACGTCAAGTTCAGAAGCGCACAGATGAATTACAAAAAGCGCTAGATTTGGCCAAAGTTCTTAAGCAAGTTACAGACCAAATTCGCAGCACCTTAGATTCAAAAACAATTCTGCAAACCATCGTCACAAAAGTGCGGAACCTGATAAATACAGACCGAGTAGTGATTTATCAGTTCACCAAAGAACGTCAAGGCAAAATAGTAGTTGAAGCAGTCGGGGATGAGTGGCTCTCAGTTTTAGGCTTGGCAACACCAGAAGAATGCTTTCCCGAAAAGGTTGTCAATTTTTATAAAGAAGGGCGAGTTCGGGCTATTGACGATATCTCGAAAGCAAATTTAACTCCTTGTTATCTAAAGCTTTTGCAGAGAATTCAGGTTCAAGCGAATCTAGTTGTACCAATTAGGATGGGCGAGCAACTGTGGGGTTTGCTAATTGCCCACGAGTGTCATGGGCCTAGAGTTTGGCAAGTTGGAGAACTGGATCTGTTGCAGCAGTTAGCAGATCAAGCTGCGATCGCGATTCACCAAGCAGAACTTTACCAACAAAGCTGCACTGCTGCAATGCAAGAACAAGCTAAAGCTCAACAACTGGAGAAAATCCTGGATGAGTTGCAACAAACCCAATCCCAACTAATTCAAACTGAAAAAATGTCCAGTTTGGGACAGCTGGTTGCTGGTGTAGCCCACGAAATTAACAATCCAGTCAATTTCATTTTTGGCAACCTTATCCATGCAAGTCAATACAGCCAAGATTTACTCGACCTGCTGCAACTTTACCAGCAGCACTACCCCGATCCCTACCCAGAGATAGAAGAAAAAGCCTCCGATATCGAGTTGGAATACATCAGCGAGGACTTGCCGAAACTTCTAAGTTCGATGAAAGTAGGGGCCGATCGCATCCGCCAGCTAGTATTATCGTTGCGTAATTTCTCCCGTCTCGACCAAGCCGAAAGAAAGGCGGTGGATATCCACGAAGGAATCGAAAGTACCCTGTTAATTTTGCAACATCGACTCAAACCCAAAAACGCTCATTCCGGCATCCAACTAATCAAGGATTACGGCAATTTGCCAACAGTGGAGTGTTATGCCGGTCAGTTAAATCAGGTGTTGATGAACCTGCTTTCTAATGCGATCGACGCCCTTGAAGAACGCGATCTCAAACGCACACCAGATCGGAGCCAAGCTCACCCCAGCCAGATTACCATCCAAACACAATTTTTACCGAAACACACAGGCGAAGGGCCCTGGGTGAGAATTAAGATTGCTGACAATGGGCCGGGTATGACAGCAGATGTCCAAGCCCGCATCTTCGATCCCTTTTTCACTACAAAAGAACCCGGTAAGGGAACGGGGCTGGGCTTAGCCATCAGCTATCAGATTTTAGTAGAAAAGCACGGGGGAGTATTCAAATGCGTGTCGCAACCGGGGATAGGTACAGAGTTTTCTATTGAGATTCCCAGCCAGCCGCAGATCCGAAATTAGTTTGAGCGAAGACAAAAGTCAAAAGAAAGAATATTATCTTTTGACTTTTGACTTTTGACTTTTGACTTTTGACTTCCCCTATTTCTTTTGTTGCTGGCGCTTCCATTGAGCGATCGCTTGCCGAGATTTTGGATAGGCGGGCGTATTTTTCGGCACTAAAGATGCTGTATCGATGGCAACATTGAAATTTCCCTGAGATGCTCGCTTTTGAGCCAACTGAAGAATAGTTTGACTCCATTGGGCGATCGACTTCTGGGCTTCAGCATATACCGGCTGACCGGCTGGGATTTTGCGGGCGATGTCGATCGCTTTGTTGTAAGAAGAAGCTTGTTCGGGCTTAATCAATCCCTTCGCAGTTTGTAACAAAGCCTTGTTAGCCTGCTGCTTCTTCGAGACAACGTTCCACTGCTTAATTGACTTTTGTGCTTGGGCGTAAATAGGCTGTGGGTCTTTGGGTACTAGATTAGCTGCTGCGATCGCACCGCTAAAATTCCCCAGATTGGCACGTCCTTGAGCCGTATCCAGAATCGTTTGGCTCCATCGCTCGATCGAGTCCTGTGCTTGGGCGTACAGAGGTTGACCAGATTTAATTTGACTAGCTAAAACGATCGCCTGACTATACTGGGAAACCTGATTATTCTGAAGCAAGATTTGAGCTTTATCTAACCGTTCCTGATTGATCTGTTGCTGAGTCTTGGGTTTAGCTGCCACAGACCCAGACTTATTAGATAAAGCCGGACTTGGTTGACGACCTGCTGTCTGCTGACGCCAAGGACGCCCAAAAAGGCTCATCAACAAAAGCACCAGAAGCAGCAAGCCGCCTCCCCAAAGCAGCATTTGTTGCCAAAAAGCCCCATCATCATCATCATCTTCTTCTGTATGAATGATGTTTGTCGAACTTGCTGAATGGCCGTTTGTTGTCTCTGTCGGGGTAACAGCCGGTTCTTCCTGCCAATTAGAGCGCGGTTCTATATCGTCCAAATTCCCATCGAACGGGTTCCGAATGCTCGATCCGCTCCCAACAGTTTGGGTATGTTGCTCTTTAGCAACAAGAGTGGGGGTGACCGTTGCGCTGCCTACCGCATCAGCAGCCAAAGTCTTACGCTCCGCACCCCCAACGTGATAGCCGCTTGTCACTGGTATTCCCAGCTCCGGCAAAATCACCTGATGGCTTTTTCCGGGAGGATGTACGACAACCACAGGTTCTTGTCGGGGTCGCCAGTGAAGTTCGCATAATTCAGGTAGGCGCTCGCTCAGATAACGCTTCAGAGTAGCGAGACTCATATCAGCCCCTTCCGTGCGTAGACCTTCCAAGAGTGCTGCTGTAAATAAACCGTGCTGTAGGTCTGAGGCTTCGTGAGACAATTGGTTGGGTTGGCAGGAAAGTATTGTGGGGATTTCCAGTTCGCGAGCCAATTCCACCGTCTGACTTCCTACCTGCGTACCTGGTTGGTTTTCCCGATCGCGGTTCATATCAAGCAAAACCAGTTGCATGGTGGCTTTTGAAGTTTTCAGGCTTTCATAGAGCGATCGCATCGCCACTCCTGTGCCTGCCATATCGGCTGCGTTCCCATCGATCGGCATCAGATAGTCCTGCCCATCCGATTTAACCCCATAGCCGCTAAAGAATAGCCACACCAGGTCGCCTGGTTGTATTGCCTCCCGGCACAACCAATCCATCCATAACTTAATATTTTCGCCGGTTGGATAGGTTGACTGACCCTCGACGAACGGCGAGGTGTCGGTCAATAGCAGACAGCGATCTGGCATAAAGCCAGCTTTGCTCACCAGAAAATTCCACAGCGCTTGTGCATCTGCTTGGGCATAACCCAGAGGTTTGAAGTACTGATATTGGTTAATGCCAATTGCCATCAGCCAGTGATTGCTCATAAAAGATGTACCTCACGTCAACGACAGTTATAGATTGTTATCAATGATCTGATATCAGAAATTTCAAGGTAAGAGTTTTACGATGCGAATTGCTTCTTTGAGTTTAGTGGCTTTGTTCGGACTAAGCGGAAGTTTTTGCGCCTTTGAAGGGGCGATCGCACCTCCAATAGCTCAAGCTTATACCTCTCGCGTTAATATTACGCTGGATCGGCAACCAAATGAATCCTTTGCGACCCTGGTTCGCAGAGCCGAGGCCGTTGCCAGAGCCGCCGCTCAGCGCAGCTTCGACAATGACATTTTAGTCACAGAAGCTGCCATTGTGATCACAGGCCAAAATATTGGTTTGTCAGCACCGATACTGACTTTGCAAGTTAGCCGCGAGAGCTGGAAAAACCAACCCGACACCCAGCGTTGGTCAACTTATTATCCCAAATCTAAGGAGCTATTGAGAATTGACGATCCTGTCCCCGCAGTGGCCACCACCCCCAGTCCCGCAGCCGGACAAAGACCAGAACCAACACTTGGTACAGGTGTTATTCAAAGTACATTGAGATGGTCTACGACTGACGACCTGGACTTAGAAATCACCGATCCCAGCGGTCAGAGAGTTTTCTTCCAAAACAAGCGCGTACCATCGGGTGGTCAACTTGATGTTGATAGTAACGCAGGTTGTCAGGATACGATCTCAAATCCGGTCGAAAATATTTTCTGGCCGACAACGGGCGCTCCTCCCGGTAACTATGTCGCAAAAGTCAACCTTTATCAACGTTGTGGAACGCGAACAGGGCCGATCGCATTCCGGTTGAGGTTACTTGTACAGGGGAACACAAGGGAATTGACGGGTAATGTGGATGATTCAAATCAAATCCTTAGCTTCCCCTTCTCGATCGTGCCTGCTGGCTCCCGAACGCCCGGTCAATTGCCAACAAGCCCCCCAAATGGTACGGGAACAGGGACTCAACAGTCTCCTCCAGCCACAACCCCTGGGCGCAGTCCCGCCAACCGCCGGAGCAGCCCTACTCCACGCCCCACAGCCCAGCCTACAGCCCCCACTAATTCCCCGCCTCCTACTCGTCCGGGGTCATAAGTGAACAGACAGTAAATAACCCCAAATCCGCAACGATTACCCCCTTTATGTCTATAGGCTGTAGAGACGTTTCATGAAACGTCTCTACTCTACAATGTTTAGGCCAAAAATTCTCATGGGGTAACCAACCCGGATTTGGTATAACCCCGTTGACAGCATAAAGGCTAAAAACCCGGTTTCTTTGCGTTGCTCTCAACAATCTGACAGAATTTGACCGCGCCGCAAGCCCACCCATAAGAGGGGTTGGGCTTGCGCTGCGGCTTGAGCCGCTTTGAATCCCCAATTTTGGCTCTAAGTAATCGGACAGAATTAATTACAATATTGGTTCTTTACTGGGTAAGGCTTGTCGCCAAAATTTTGTGTAATTAATTGTCTCCCACTACTTATGGCGTTACAATTCAGTTGTCAGTACAAGACATTAAAACCTGCCCTCGGACTGAGGGGAAGTTACGCTTGATTAGCTCTGCTGAAAGGCAAGGATAGCAGACCGCCATTTTTGGCAAAAGGATTGCGCCCAAGAACCCTAGTAATAGGGGTATTAAGATAGAAATATCTTAATAATCCCATCCCATGACGGGGTGGGAGTGTCAACAAAAAATAACCGTTTTGAGTGCAACTCAGCATTAACCTAACAAATCAGTCTGTAGACTAGGCCCTTGTATTCCATCATGCAGATTAGCGCCACGTTAGCTCAGAGCTAGTGTAAAGGCATAAGGCAACTAACTCGCGATTCGGGGTTGTCATCAAGGAGCTGGAGCTAATCATGTCTAAGTTAAATCAATCTGGATTTAATCGGTCATTGGGTAGATCGCGATCGCAACAAAGCTGGAGAACACCCCTGAGCGTACTGAGTTTAGTAGCCTTAATGGGGATGGGAGGAACTTTCTGGTTGTCAAGTGAAGCGAATGCACAAAGCGCACGCACTCGCGCAGCACAAACCGCACCTCAATCTAATGTCGATCGCATTAACCTCACCCTCAACCGTCAGCCTAACGAAAGCTACAATACCCTGATCCGTAGAGCAGAAGCAGCAGCAAGAGAAACAGCTCAGCGTAACTTTAACCAAAACGGTTCGCTTAGAGCGGTTGCTGTGACAGTACTGGGCCAAAATGCCGGTGCGATCGCGCCCCTTCTCTCCTTGGAAGTGAATCGTCAAAACTGGGCAAGTCGTCCCGATACCCAACGCTGGGCTACATATTTTAAGAACGCCCAATCTCTTTTAAGAATAGATAATCCCACTCCAAACCTTGCCGAAGGGTTTGTCAATTCCACTCCAGGACAAGTACTTCCCAACGGCCCGATCGTACCTGGTAATGGAACAGGACAAGTACTTCCCAACGGCAACATCATACCTGGAGGTACAACTATTAACGGCACCGGACAAGTACTTCCCAACGGCAACATCATACCTGGAGGTACAACTATTAACGGCACCGGACAAGTACTTCCCAACGGCAGCATCATACCTGGAGGTACAACTAACGGCACCGGACAAGTACTTCCCAACGGCAGCATCATACCTGGAGGTACAACTATTAACGGAACAGGACAAGTACTTCCCAACGGCAGCATCATACCTGGAGGTACAACTATTAACGGAACAGGACAAGTACTTCCCAACGGCAGCATCATACCTGGAGGTACAACTAACGGCACCGGACAAGTACTTCCCAACGGCAGCATCATACCTGGAGGTACGCCTGCTGGGACTACAGTCTATGACACCACTGGTACGGGGACTACTAACGGGCAAGGGGTGGGCGGCGCTAATACCTCTGGAACCACTAACACTGGGACGACAGGCGGAGGAATACGTCGCTAACGAACCAGAAGAATTGGCTGAATTAATGCCCTAAAATAGGAAGGCTGTCAACTATTAGCGAAGCGATCATGGCTGTTCCTAAGAAGAAAACATCTAAATCAAAACGGGATATACGCAAAGCCACCTGGAAACGTAAAGCAGCGTTACAGGCAAAGAAAGCCCTCAGCTTGGGCAAATCGATTCTGACTGGGCGGTCTACGTTCGTGTATCCTGCCAAGGAAGAAGAAGACGAAGAGGAATCCTAAGCAGCCCAAGAATCCCCCTTGCTAGACTCTGGGGGAGTGTCAAAGAATGTGAATATGGATGCTAACACGACAGCGGCATTAAGCTGTCGTGTTGTGTTAGCAGGGAAAACTCTATTGCTACTGGATTTATGCTAGGAAAATTTTTCAAGAAGCCTGGGCCAGAATTAAGCGATCGCATCCCTCCCGGTCAATACGAAAGCAAGGGGTTCCCGGTACTGACTTACGGCAGTACACCCCATGTCACCATCGAGAACTGGCAATTTCGGGTCTGGGGCAAAGCAAAAGAAGCGACCTTCACTTGGTCGGACTTCATGGCGATGCCCCAACACGACTTCACCGCCGATTTTCACTGCGTCACCCGCTGGTCTAAACTCGATGTCCAGTGGACTGGCATAAAAGTACTGGACTTCATGAAGCACGTTGAAGTAGACGCAGGCGCACTTCACATCATGGAACATTGCTACGGCGACTACACCACCAACATCAGTATGGAAGATTTCCTGCGGTCAGAAAACTTTTTCGCCCATACCTTGTTTGGCGAACCGCTACCCCCAGAACATGGTGGCCCGATGCGGTTAGTCGTTCCCCATATCTACGCCTGGAAAAGTGCCAAATGGATTAATGGTTTAGAATTTCTAGAATCCGAAGATCTGGGTTTTTGGGAACGCAATGGCTACCATCGACGTGGCGAACCTTGGGCAGAGGAACGCTACAGCAGTTAGTTTCGCTTCTAGGTGATTCCTATGATGGGCTTTTTGCCGTCAGACTTTGTTCAAATCCAACATTCTAGGGGAAATGACTGCACTGCTTGAATACGGTGAAAATCACTATTGGCGCGTAGCCATCGCCATTCTCCCCACACAAAGGCGTAGGCAAAGCCCGTCGTAGACATCACTCCTTTCAAGTCACTTTAAGCAGACATCGCTCTTTAACAAAGTGCGGAATGTGAGATATAATTAAATCGAACCAGAGATATCAGGGCGAATCTAATCCAAAATACAAAATAGTATAATTATGAGCCAAACCATTATTACAATTAATAACCGACTCCTTGACTCCCTCGCTCAAATCATCCTTTCTCTTTCTGAAGAAGAGTATCAAATTCTAGTAGAAAAAATTCAACATTCTCGATTAGGCAATCGCCAAGAACAACAAAATATTGAATCCTTAAAACAGGATATTGCTCTAGGCATTGAACAACTCCAAAACGGTCAATATACAGAATATGATGAAAATTCTTTACCCACTCTCACCACTTCAATTAAAGCACGAGGTCAGGAACGTCTACCAGGAGAATCGGCTAAGTGAATCGCTTTCGGATCTCAAACCAAGCTGAAAAAGATTTAGAGGATATTTGGGTTTATCTCGCACAACAAGATGAAATATTAGCAGATCGAAAAATCGCAAAAAAGGGCCGATCGCGCCCTTTTTTGCGTGCCGTAAGCTAGCGCTGCTGCAAGCAGATCGCACTTCCTAAATTTCCAAAAGCGATCGCTCTTTGACAAAGTGCAAAATGTGAGATACAATTAATTTGACACTCAATCTACATTAATTTGCTATGGATTCTTTGAACCTACGCACAAAAGTTATTACCGAAATAAATCTTGTCCCACCAGATAAACTAGAAGAATTATATAACCTTATTCATTATTTTCGATTAGGTGTAGAATCATCTAAAGTTTCCCTCAACCAAACTATGCAGTTTGCTGGCTGTTGGAATGATATGTCAGATGAAATATTTGCTAATTTCAATGAAGAAATAAGCACTCGTCGCCAGCAAGCATTTTTGGGGAGAAGAAGTGATGAAGCCAGCTTTGATTGATACAAATATTTTGTCGTTTTTCTTTCGCAATCATAGTCTGGTTGTTGAGCGTTTTCAAGCCTATCTGAGAGAGCATGACAAAATTAACATCAGCATCATCACCTATTATGAAATTGTCAGTGGATTAAAACATCGTGACGCACAAAAACAACTTATATCTTTTGGGGAATTTGTTTCAGGCAATACAGTTTTCCCTCTAACTACAAGCTCTGCAACAATTTCTGCTGATATTTATGCCAATTTAAGAAATAAAGGAACACCAATTGACGATATTGATATTCTTATAGCAGGAATTGCCATAGCCAACGATTTGATTATTGTCACCAATAATCTCAGAGATTTTGAGAAAATAGAAAGCTTAGAAATTCAAGATTGGAGTCAGTAATAGGATTGGGCGATGTCTACCACGGGCTATGCCTACCCCTCTCAATCTCCCATCATCAAAGCGATCGCCTACCCGCATTTGGGAGACTCACACTCCCGTCAAAAAGGCGATCGCTAAAGCTGTCATTTCGCGATCGGCCCAAATTCCCCAAGCGATGGCCCTTCTCCCCCCAAAAAAGCGATCGCCTACGGCACGAAGAGCGAACGCACTCCTGTAAATAAAAGGTTTAGGCGAAGCCCATAGTAGATATCGCTCCTTTCCAGTCAGTTTAAGCTGTCTTGGCGATTTCTGCTAGTTTGATTAGTCCTTGAGTTGTCAAATCTTCATCAATTGCGTACCAATGAATACCATAACCAGATGGAGAAATTCGATACATTTTCCGCTCTATATCTGTTGCTTCGGCAAGTCGCTTAGATGCTTGGACAATTGGGATTTGATAGGTTTTTCCATCTACCGATAGAATTATCAATTCTCTATTAAAGTCAATGTTTGATATATTGTATTGCTTATCCATTTTGTTGTGCGTAAGTACTGCACATTATAGCATATTTTCCCAACATCGCTCTTTGAAAAAGTTAGGCAAATCAAGCGATCGCCTTTCCCTATTTCCCCAAAGCGATGTCTACGACGGGCTGCGCCTACGCATACAGTGGGCGTTTCACCATCGCTCATCTCCCCACAAAAAAGCGATTGCTCTCCAGCGAGAGGGCATCGTAGACATTCCACCGATAATTGAGAAGGTGCGTTACGCTTCGGCTAACGCACCCTACAAGAGAAGTGCGATCGCACAATAGACAAAACAATTGCCAACTGTTAGCATGAAATTATCAAATAATTCTTTGAAAATATTATGCTCAGTCTGAGTGATATCTATCCTCTCTCAGAGTTCCAGCGCGGTGCGAAAGCTTTCCTAGTAAGACTCAAAGAAACTAAAGCACCAATAGTTCTGACTGTGAATGGTAAAGCTACTGCCGTTGTTCAAGATGCTGAAAGCTACCAGCAACTTCTCGATAAGCTTGAGTTACTGGAGTCTATTGTGGGTATCCGCAAAAGTATTGAAGAATTTCAACAAGGGAAAGGGATACCTCTAAAGCAAGCATTTGCAGAACTTCGGGAAAAATATGGCCTACCAGATTGAAATATCTCCTACTGCGGTAGCTGATATAGAAAGTATTTTTCTTTGGATCAAGGAAGATTCACCGGAAAACGCTTATCGCTGGGTAAGAGGATGTTATGAAATTATGTTGACGCTGGAAAACTTTCCCAGGCGTTGTGCTTTGGCGATCGAAAGTGAGTATATGGGAATAGAGGTACGCCAACTTCTCTATAAAAAGCAATTCAATATTTTATTTACTGTTAGTGAAATAGTTGAGCAAGATCAAGGGATTGTGCGTATTCATCGTGTGCGTCGTTGTTCTCAACAAACACTTCAAAGTATAGATCAACTCTTAGGTGATGAACCAGAAACTTAAACCGCGATCGCCTCTGGTACTGCACGAGAGCGCAATCGCTCCCTCATTTCCCAACTCTACATAACTACTTAAACCCTATCATGGCTATCCCAGAACTCGAACAACAACTCTTACAGCTTTCGCTCAACGATAAACTGTATATCATCCAACTGCTCGCCCAAAGCCTGATTGTACCCAATCACAACACCCACCCAGATCAACCAAATAAACTCTCAGAGTTTTTCCGTCAATCCCCACTAACTGAACTCAGTGAAGAACTGGATTTTAGTCGAGGCTGTGCATTACTAAAAACCCTTACTGAGTCTCTACAACCAGAAACCGAAACCCCAGAATATCCCCTTCCTCAATTTTATGGATGTATCCAAGACGAAACATTTTTTCGTCATCCCCAAGTCCAACAATCAGAACGCGAATCAATCCTATGAAATTTTTGCTAGATACTAACACTTGTATCATCTATATGCGTGGTAAAAACATAAGCTTAAAGCAGAAACTAGAATCTACTGCAACTAAAGATATTGCCGTTTGTTCAATCGTTAAAGCCGAGCTATTTTATGGCGCAATTAAAAGTGCAAACCCAGAACGCAAATTCATCGCCAGCCCAGAAGATTGGCAGAACTGTACCAATGATGTGGTAAGGTTTCCAGACATATTACGGTGGTTTTATAGTTAATTTCTTCGTGCTTGCTTTTTGTTCTGATCTCAGGTTGGGAATTTTCTCCCAAAGGAATTACCAACTTTAAGGATGGCGAGAGGGAATCTAGAGAAGTATCATCTTCCCCAGCGAGATATTTGGTTAAATGCTTTTGCAGAATTATTCGTGCTTTTCTAACGCATTTGCGAACGTTATCTTCAGAGCAGGCGAGTTGCTTGGCAATATCTTGATAGGATTTCTCTTGGCAGTAGTATAAGACAAAAGTATCGCGGAGTCTCGTAGGCAAGGATGCAATTTTATGGCGGAGATATGTCCGCATCTCTAGATCTAGAAGATTAGATTCAGGAAGTTCTACCTTAGAATAGAAGGCTGGATGATTTTCAAATTTAATATCGTTTTCTAATCTTGCGATCGAAGGTGGTAATTTGGGCTTGGGGAGCGGATCTAAATGCCCAAGATTAGTTTAATGAGATTTAGTTTACCTTCATAGGGAGCGTAGCGCAACTTTATATCCATAAGGAAAGAGTTTTTCAGCACACTTTTTTGATGGGAGAAAATATCAAAGCTGGCTTTGCCGTGATAGCTTCCCATACCGCTGTCACCGACTCCGCCAAAGGGTAGTTCTGGCACGCCAAGGTGCATGACAGTATCGTTGATACAGACGCCACCAGATGAAGTTTCCCGCAAAACTCGCTCTTGATGGTTTTTGTTTTTGGAAAAGAAGTAGAGGGCTAGAGGTTTTGGTCGTTCATTAACAATAGAAATCGCTTCTGTTAAATCGTTGTACTCGATAACTGGAAGAATCGGGCCAAAGATTTCTTCTTGCATGACTGGTGCATTTAAAGATACATTGTCCATCACTGTTGGGGCAATGTAATTATTTTCGACATCGGTTTGACCGCCAGCGATAATTTTGCCATCGTTTAGGAATGCTGCCAGTCTATTGAAGTGTCTTTTATTGATAATTCTGGCATAGTCAGGACTTTTTGCGGGATCGTCGCCATAAAATTCTTGAATGCACTTTTTGATGCTATCTAAAAAGTCTTTTTTAATGGTTCGATCGAGTAAAAGATAATCAGGTGCTACGCAAGTTTGACCGGCATTAATAAACTTGCCCCAAGCGATTCTTCTGGCAGCGCGTTCGATGTGGACATCGGCATCGACAATACAAGGAGTCTTGCCGCCGAGTTCTAGGGTGACTGGTGTGAGATGTTTGGCTGCCGCTTCCATGATGATTTTACCAACTGCTGTGCTGCCGGTAAAAAAGATGCGATCGAACTTTTCTTTTAACAACTGTTGGCTGGTTTCTACGTCTCCTTCTACAACGGCTATATAGGCAGTATCGAAGTTTTTTTTGAAAATATCGGCCAGAAGGTGAGAGGTATGGAGGGCAATTTCTGAAGGTTTTAAAATTGCACAGTTTCCGGCTGCAATTGCACCTACTAAAGGCGAAATCATCAGATTAAATGGATAATTCCAAGGACTAACAATCAGAACAATTCCTCGTGGTTCTGGATAAATTAGTGCTGAAGATGGAAATTGCTCTAGGGGAGTTGCTACTCGCTGAGGTTTTGTCCAAGATTTAATATGCTTAATCGCATAATCAATTTCTTTGACAACTAACAATTCCGTAACATAACTTTCAAATCGAGGTTTGTTCAGGTCACTTTTAAGCGCATTGAGAATAGCTTCTTTATTCTCTAAGATTGTGTTCTTTAATAACTTGAGCTTTTCAATGCGAAAAGATACATCTTTTGTCTGGTTGGTGCTGAAAAAATTACGCTGCTGGCGGACAAGGTTGTTAACTTCTAGTTGAGCTATCATGATGTTTTTCGGAAACTAGACAAATTGAAGGGTTTATGCAATATTTTACAGGTATGCTTCAATCGTAGCCGAAGAAAGAAACGGTTGTCGGCTGCCTGGAATCTGAAGCTCATGATAGCGGCTAAAGTTAAGAATTCCCTGAGTGCTTGACTGGGATGCGGACAATGAATAGGCTTCCCTTGCCCACCTCTGACTTAACTTCAATGGTTCCGTGATGGGCTTCCACAATTCTGCGAGACAGGTGCAGCCCCAAACCGCTACCGGAATGTTTGTGTTTGCCTTGGCGAAACCGTTCAAATAAGATTGCTTTTTCTTCTGGAGATATACCTGGGCCAGTGTCTTCTACCTCAACGATTACTTGTGGTATGCCGGGATTACCAGCGCCCTTTGTATCATTGAGACGGACGTTTACCGAACCACTATCTGTAAATTTGATCGCATTGCCAACCAAATTGGTGAAAACCCGGTGGAGTTCCAGGCGATCGCACTCTACCACATTTCTTGCCCCTGGGTCACCCTTTGCATTTTCATCCTCATTTAATTTCAAAGACAGGTTTTTTTGGGCGGCTAAAGGGGTAAGTTCTTTGACAATTTCCTGAAGTAGAGCTTGCAAGTCAACAGGAGAGAAGTTTAGGTTTTTGCGTCCGGCTTCGTAACGATACACTTCTAGCAGAGTATTCGCCATCGCCAGCAGGTTTTTGTTGCTGCGAGCCATTGTGTCGAGGGCTTCATTCATCGTGGGTGATAGTTCTCCCAAGGCTCCCTGCTGCATTAAACTCAGCATTCTATCTGCGGCTATTAAAGGAGTTCGCAAATCGTGGGTAAGGCGGGAGACAAAATCTTCTCGCTGACGGGCAATTTGGTCGCGTTCGTCGATGCTGTGCTTGAGTCGGAGGAGACTGCGTACTCGCGCCAGCAATTCGTCCACTTCTACCGGCTTGCGGATAAAGTCATCTGCACCAGTGTCTAACCCTTTTGCGACGCTGAGGTGGTCGTAGGCGGTAATCAGCAGAATGGGGATAAACGGCAATGAGGTATTGTCCCGCAGGCGCTTGGTGACTTCAAAGCCATCCATTCCGGGCATCATCACATCCAACAAGACCAAATCTGGGGGGGATTCCTCGACCTTAGCCAGAGCGGTACGGCCATCTGCTGCTGTGATAATTTTATATCCCTCTTCTTCCAAAATAGCTTGGATGAGAAAAACGTTATCGGGAGAATCATCGACCACTAAGATGCGATCGGCTTTTTTAAATGGGGACAAAGAAGAACGATTCATAGATTCGGAAGTTTTGACCATAATGCTGTTAACTGTTTATTTTTGTCAATTATCTTTAGTATTATTTTTTCCTTTACGAGATGACTTTACCTCACCCCCACGAAGGATTCCGGCGGCTCGGTTTTACCCATTGGCCTGGAGTACCTGTGGAACAACTACTCCCAAGGAATTTAATCATAGCGTCAAAAGTTTCAAAACTGGATACTGAGTGACGCTGGAAGTAGCGATAGCCAGCGATTTTACCTATTTGCGTCAAATTTACGCCCTCCTTCGCCGTTGAATTACAGTCTGTGGGGTTATTTAAACCGGATTCAGCAGCGAGAGTGGCGATCGCCCGCCGCTACCTCAACTATGATGCAAGAAGTTCTGAGTTTGGTGGGAGAAGGTCGAATAGCGGAGGAATTGCCGGAAACTTTGCAGAGTAAGCCTCCGGCGTTGTGTGGCGCTCATAAGTAGTTGGTTGGGAGGAAGAGTCTTCCTTGTCCTCCTTTGTCCCGATGATCAACTATTTTTGACCGCACCCCTAGCCATAGGGCTTGCCGGACAGGGAAAACGCGATCGCTTGAAAAACTCGATAATGTATCTATGAACACCGCAGAAACATCAGCCTCAGACTCTCAAGTCGGAGGAAGTCTAGCAGCCGATGCGTCTACCTACGTGCAATGGCAGGCAGATAGGGATTTCTGTACGAGCAGTATTGGGCTCATCCTTCTCAAGTCACTCAAGTCAGTGATGCAAATCTCTCTACTATGTTGATTCAAATCAATTGCACCCATGCCGTGACTCATTGCGCCAAAAGTTTTTTCAAGCCAATTTATGTATTAGTACACTCACGGATACCAGGGGGGCATCTCAAGTTTGCAGTGCTTTGGTCGTGATTGAGATTGTCAGTAATGAGAAAGGGTTCAGGAGTAAAATGTACCGCTATAAGATTGAGGAATTGACAGAGGAGTTCCTTGGAATGGATGAAGCCAGGTTGCAGGGCGATCGCCGGGAAGTTACGATTTTATTCTCAGGTATTCGCAGCTTCTCTACGTTGACTGAAAACATGGAGCCAGCAGATGTGGTCAGCCTGCTGAATGAATATTTTGAGGTAATGTCAGATGCTGTTATTAAGCACAGGGGCACCTTAGATAAATATATTGGCGATTCCATAATGGTGACTTTTGGTGCAGCTGTGCCTTTAGAAGATCATGCCTGGATGTCTGTGCAAACTGCGCTTGAAATGCGCGATCGTCTTCAAGAATTTAATGCAAAACTTGTTAGATCTCATCAGCCAGCGTTTCAAATTGGGATTGGCATCAATGCCGATACTGTGATCGCTGGTAATCTTGGCTCTAGCAGACTAAGCCAGTTTACTGTAATTGGCGACGCGGTAAATATTGCCGCTTACTTAGAAGGAATGAGCAAGCAGTATGGTTGCGATATCGTTATTAGCAAAAATACTTATCAATTCTGTTCTGAACAGATATGGGCTAGAGAGCTTGACTATATTCACACTAAAGGCAGAAACCAACCAGTAGCTATATATGAAGTGGTGGGGTTGCGTTCCGAGCCAATTTCTGAGGAGAAGCAAAAATTGATTGAACATTACAATCAAGGGCGCGAGCATTATCTGAATCGGAAATTCCGGCGAGCGATGAATGAGTTTGCGATCGTTGTGGAAGATATGAACACGAATGACAAGACATCTATGATGTATCTAAAACGCTGCCAGTATTGGCTCCAAAATCCGCCATCAGAAGATTGGGATGGTGTCTGGACGCTGACTTGATATCGTTTCCGACTTTTGCCGTTATCTTTTTACTCGTTACTAGAGCGTTGAGGTGAGAAAGCGCGATCTGGTGAAACCAGATCGCCATATTTTCAGGAACTACGGAATTAAAACAAAAAGTACCGCTGCGCCATCGGCAAAATAGTTGCCGGTTCGCAAATCAATAACTCCCCATCTGCCCTCACTTCATAAGTTTCTGCATCAACTTCCACACGCGGTAAAGCATCGTTTAATTTCATATCCCGCTTGCTAATTTGTCGCGTTCCAGATACTGCAACCGCTCGTTTTTGTAACTTTAATTGACTTGGAATATCCCGTTCTAGTGCTGCTTGGGAAACAAAGGTTAGGGATGTGGCTGCGATCGCACCTCCAAAACTACCAAACATCGATCGCATATGGACGGGTTGAGGCGTAGGAATACTGGCGTTGGCGTCTCCCATTTGAGCATAAGCGATCGCACCCCCCTTAATCACCAGATCCGGCTTCACCCCAAAAAATGCCGGACGCCAAAGGCACAAATCCGCCAATTTCCCCTCTTCCACAGAACCGACATACTGAGAAATCCCGTGCGCGATCGCCGGATTAATCGTATATTTCGCCACATACCGCTTCGCCCGAAAATTATCCGCCCTCTCTTGCCCCCCCTCTCCGTTGCGGAGAGGGGGTTGGGGGGTGAGGTTCCCCCGCTGCACCTTCATCTTATGCGCCGTCTGCCAAGTGCGAATAATCACCTCACCCACGCGCCCCATTGCCTGAGAATCTGACGAAATCATACTGAAAGCGCCCAAATCGTGCAAAATATCCTCAGCGGCAATAGTTTCGCGCCGTATCCGCGACTCCGCAAACGCCACATCTTCGGGTATAGATGGCGACAAGTGATGGCACACCATCAGCATATCCAGGTGTTCGTCCAAAGTATTGACTGTGTAAGGGCGCGTCGGGTTAGTAGAAGAAGGCAGCACATTCGCTTCGCCGCAGACTTTGATGATATCGGGCGCGTGTCCTCCTCCGGCTCCCTCCGTATGGTAGGTGTGTATTGTGCGACCTTTGAATGCCGCAATTGTTGCTTCCACAAAGCCAGCTTCGTTGAGAGTATCGGTGTGAATTGCTACCTGTACGTCGTACTTATCAGCCACGCTAAGACAGGTATCAATTGCTGCTGGTGTGGTTCCCCAATCTTCATGCAGTTTCAATCCCATTACCCCGGCAAGGATTTGTTCTTCTAAGGCTTGAGGCTGGCTGCTATTGCCTTTGCCGAGAAATCCCAGATTTACTGGGAAGGCATCGGCGGCTTGCAGCATTCGGTAAATATTCCAAGGGCCTGGAGTACAAGTTGTAGCATTTGTACCTGTGGCTGGGCCAGTACCGCCGCCGATCATGGTGGTGATGCCGGATGCGATCGCAACTTCGATCTGTTGCGGACAAATAAAGTGGATGTGAGTATCGATACCGCCAGCAGTTAGTATCTTTCCTTCCCCGGCAACGACTTCAGTGCCAGGGCCGATAATAATATCTACGTTATCTTGAATGTAGGGATTTCCTGCTTTACCAATTTTAAATATTTTGCCATCTTTAATGCCGATATCTGCTTTGACAATGCCCCACCAATCCAGAATCAAGGCATTAGTAATTACCATATCGACGGCACCATCGGCGTTAGAGATGGGGGATTGTCCCATTCCGTCGCGAATTACTTTACCGCCGCCAAACTTGACTTCATCACCGTAAGTGGTATAATCAAGCTCAACTTCTATGAATAGTTCCGTATCGGCAAGGCGGATGCGATCGCCTACGGTTGGGCCAAAAGTTTCCGCATAAGCACGGCGATCCATTCTATAATTCATACGATGACCTCCTCACTACCTTTTAATTTTGTCATAATCGATCTTGCGTAATCTGTATGCAAGCGTTCTTAATGTAACATTTTATTTTTCCTCTCCCAGGAGTTTCTCCGATGCCGAAATCTCGTACAGCGTATAAAAACAGAAGAGTCATCATCCTGACAAATTGTTGAGTTTCATAAAATTACGTCAAACAATGTGGCAGTTTCTGAATTAGTATGTTATTTGATACTTATAGCAGTAAAGTTATTGCTTGATTATCTCTATGCAATTCATCTCCCGTTACAACGTAGCTTGACGGCGAGAGTGTCAATACCATTATTTAAACCTTTTCACCCAATTCGTTCCAAAATTATGAAAACCCCCCGTTTTAACCTGAACCAAGCCGATCTGATCAAACATTTCAAAAAAATGACTGCGGGTAAGAAACAGACAGAGGAAGAAAAAGCTCCAACAGATCCAATTATTGAAAGGACAGAAGAGGAAAAAGCAGAAATATCTGAACTAGAAAGCGTTTTGCAGAATTTAGACGCCAGCTTTAGCCGAGTGGCTGCTATTCCAGATCCAGTTAAACGAGAGTACAGATTGTTACAGGAAGCAAAACGGCTAGATATGCCAGCCGAAAGCTATCGGCGTCTGTTTGAAAGTTACTATTTAGAAAGATTACCAAAGAAACAAGAGTATTCCTGGCTCAGACCTTTCAAGTTTTTAGACCAACGCCTGGGAGATTTTGCTAAATGGTGTGAAAATGTCTCTCTGTATAGTTTAGCGACAGTAATTGGTCAATTCACCCTTTTGGCAGCAATGGGAGCCTATTTTTGGGAAGCGCCCCAGCGACAGCAAGCAGCGCTCGATACAGCGCGACAAGAAATTAGAAATCAGAAAGAAGTTGTATATTCTGAATCGAGAATAGACGCTATAGAACTCCTCAACAAAAACTGCGAAGGTATATTAGGAGAACAGGCTCCCAAGGCCAACCTAGAAGGTATTGAGCTAAATAAGTGCTATAAATTCCAATTGGGAATGGCAACTTTTGCTCAATGGCCCCCTCAGTTTTACAGGTATGAAGGATTTAACCTTTCGCAGATCAACTTGGCTGGAGCGAATTTAAAAGGAGCGAATCTAGAGGGAGCCAATCTAGAGGGAGCCAATCTAGAGGGAGCGAATCTGGAAAGAGCAAATCTGAAAGGGGCAAATTTGAAGAAGGCGAATCTGAAGGGAGCAATTCTGCGGGCTGCTAATCTGGAAAAAGCCAATTTAGAGGAAGCCAATCTAGATAGCACTCGCATGAGCCGCATTTATCTGCGGGATGCCAACCTGACAAAAGCCTCAGCAATTAATTCCCGCTTGCTTTGGGCAGATCTTCAAGGAGCCAACCTCAAAGAAGCCAATTTCCAAAGCTCTAACTTAAGCCGTGTTAATCTCCAAGGAGCGGATCTCTACAAAGCCAACTTTAAGGGAGCTTTGCTTCGCTATGCGGATATGCGGAATGGCACGATTACGATCGGCACTGAATTCGAGCGTGCTAACCTTAAGCGAGCCAAGTTCTGGTCAGTGGATCAACTGAAACGAGCCTACAATTTGGACAAAGCCGCTAAAGACAAGGACTGGGAAGCAAAAATTATCAAGTCAGCGCCAGAAACCTATAAAGTGGGATTTCTCGTTCCCAATGATAACTTGACTTATAAGTTGTATCAGCAAGGCTTAGAGAGGTTCGCTAAGGAAAATAAACAAGTTCAAATTGTGCCGATTAAGACCGGAGAAAGTGTTGAGGCAGAAGCGCAAGGAATCAAACAACTACTGACTCAGGACGTGGATGCGATCATAATGAGACCGCTAGACCCAGAAAAATCTGTACCTGCTATTCTCCAAGCTTATGTCTCTGGTGTGGCAGTAGTTAACATCGGTGATTGTCTGCCGAAAGAAGCTCAGAAAGTTGTATTTGCTTGTTATGAAAGTGATTCTTTACAGATGGGTTACGACCTTGGCAGGTATATAGGAATTTGGGCTAAACCAAATAACAAGAAACAGGTTAGAGAGCTAAATGTGGGTCTGGTAGATGGGGCAGATTCAACTCGCCTTTATCCTTATTTGCAGGGGTTTGCGAAAGGGATGAAAGATTCCGGCGTTGTTTGGGATCAAACGGGAACGACGGATGCAAAAACCCCAGAAGATGTGGATAAGGTGAAGGAAATGCTCAAAAATCATCCAAATATCAATGTTCTGTGGGGAGGCTCTGAGATGACTACGGAAATTGCTCTCAAAGCAGTTAAAGAATTGGGTTTAGAGAAAAAGGTAAGTGTGTTTGGGATTGTGCCTTTAACTCGCAGATTGGCAAATATGCTGCTCGATCCCAATCAACCGCTACAATCAATTGTGGATGAAGCACCCAGCTATGCGGCTAATGAGGCGGTCGAACAAGCGATCGGAGTTATTGAGAGGAAGGTTTCCAGAGAATATAAATATATAGTATTCCAGCATCGATTGCTTACCGTCAGTGACAGGAAAAAAATTAACGAGTTAATCGGCGATGCCCTGGATTTGGAGAAAAACAGTCTCAAACCACCGATCGCACTGAAAGCTGGGGCTGGTGTTATCCCCTCTGAGATTCCCTCTAGTTTGGACTCTGCCGCCGCCGATACCCTAGCAGCGATTACTGATGAGAAAAATATCCAGAAGTTGCAAGAGGATCTGCAAAAACTAATTGTGCAAAATTGGCAAATATCTAGCAATAAAGAAGCAAATCAAACCTCTGTCAATTTCGATCGCGATCTAGTATATCGGGTGTTAGTGGATACGGAAGGAGCGGTCGTTTCCTACGAACCGATCGATAAACTGGCGATTGATTTACTTCCAACTACTCCTTTACCCAAATTGTTATCTAAACCCGATGACGGCAAGGCAAAGGATGAGACTCTCATACTACCTAATAAGCTAGTAATCAATAAGCCTGTCGCTGAATTTAAGGTTGTGTTTAGCCCCAGCGGTAAAGTTGAAGTGAAATGGGGAGAAAGTTTCTTGCCGGATGAATAAGGAGATATAATAGGGAACCTGCCTGGTTTCTTGGGCAAGTATAGCAACCGTCAAGGCGATTAGGGCAGTAGGGGCGAAGCATTCGGGTAGTAAATCTTCGGTTTTAACCAATAAATTATATGCCCCTAGCCCCTAGCCCCTAGCCCCTAGCCCCTAGCCCCTAGCCCCCTCCCCAGATTTATGGCTTAACCGACGAAAGCGGTTGCTATAATTATTTACAAATATATAATTTTACTATCAACTTTCGTTGGTAACGATAACTTATGATATTGTTGACAATTTCATTTGGGAAAATATTCTATAAAATTGTTAAACCAACAAGAAAGTCTTAATCAAATCAGGAGATAATTTAAGATGGCTTATAGCGATTTCAAACTCAAGGAACTTGTCAAGCAATTTGACTTAACTCTAAACGAGAACTTAGATTTATTTGCCGATATACTCGAAGTAGAATCAAGCGAAATTCTGAAACTTTTGTTGAAAGAGAATGCAGCATTAGCACTAGATATAAACACAGAAAAAGCTCGTTCAGAAATGATTATTGCACCGATTTTGCTTGAAATCCGACGGCAATTAAATTATCAAATTGGTTTATTCTCCGGTTCTGAATTTAATGTATCTCCCGAACGGGGATTGAATGGGATATGCGATTTTTTAATCAGTTTATCGCCGGAACGACTGTTTATCAGCGCCCCGGTGATTACTCTCGTAGAAGCAAAAAAAGAAGATATTAAAGCTGGGTTGGGACAATGTGTAGCGGAGATGTTAGCTGCTCAGTTGTTTAACGAACGAGAAGAAAATGAAATTCAAACAATTTATGGAGTCGTAACATCGGGAACTAATTGGAGATTTTTGAAATTAGAAGGTAAAATTGTTTCTATCGATACGGTCGAGTATTATCTGAGAGATGTGGAAAAAATCTTAGGCATATTATTGAGCGCTATCCCTCCAGTGCAAAAATAACCAGACTCTCTTTTTTCAAACAATTGTTTTCAACAGTTTTTCGATTTCATCACAAGCCATGTTTGTTATTCTAATGAGCCATTAATTCTGCCGTTGAAACCGTAAACTTGACGGCTACCAACAAAGGGAATTAACTGTACTTCTCTTTCATCTCCCGGTTCAAAACGTACTGCTGTACCTGCTGGAATATCGAGGCGCATTCCTCGTGCTTGTTCTCTGTCAAAATCTAGTGCTTCGTTCACTTCGTAAAAGTGATAGTGTGAGCCGACTTGAATGGGCCGATCGCCTGTATTTGCTACCCGCAACCGCACCGTAGGACGCCCCGCATTCAGTTCGATTTCACCTTCTTGTACAATCATTTCTCCAGGAATCATTTTTGCTCTCCTATTAATTGTTTATATTCCATAAGGATAATCCATTTGCTGACGAATTTTCTCTTTTACCTCTCGACCTGCAAATTTATCACACAGATATAAATCCAAAAAGAGCCTGGTACTCTGTTGCGATCGTAAACATTAATATTTTCTAATAAAACTGAATTTTGATAAGGGGCGATCGTCGCCTACATTTCCAATCGTTCGCTAACATTTAAGCATTCCTTTTTTATCGAATTGGATTGTGAACTGTAACGAGTTTTGTACCATCAGGGAAAGTTGCCTCTACTTGCACTTCATGCACCATTTCTGGCACCCCTTCCATCACGTCTTCCCGTCTCAGCAAAGTTGTGCCATAGCTCATTAAATCTGCTACCGTGCGGCCATCTCTGGCACCTTCCAAAATCGCTGCCGAAATATAGGCCACTGCTTCTGGGTAATTCAAAGTTAACCCTCTTTGCTTGCGTCGTTCTGCTAATAGGGCAGCAGTAAAAATCAGCAGTTTGTCTTTTTCCTGTGGCGTGAGTTGCATGGTTAAACTGTTTTTTAGTTTCAGATACAATACCATTTAAACTGTATCAGATTAGCTGAGCGTGTCAAAAAGGCCAAACTCGCGGCACACAACTGGGACGTCCCAAAAAGGATAGGCGCAACAGATGCCAAACATCTTTAAACCAGTTTCTCACCTCTGTAGTCGAAGAGCCACGATAGCGACACAGTAAGCCTGACGCCAGCCTGGTGACTCCGGCTTCGCCTCTATTCGGATCGGGGTTTCGATCGGCCCAAAGCATTCTCGCTTTTTGCACTATTTCTGGTGGAACCGATCGGCCCACCCAAGCGAGACTGGCTGCGATCGCTTCTCCACCCAATCCGTGCGGACTATCGATAATTTCTGACCCTGCTGGTAACCATTGTCTATCAATCCACAAGGGCTTTTTTTCCTGCCAAATTTCTGTGTTACTGCGCCACTCTCCCTGCAAAAATTTCTCGCCTCTAGCAGTACGTCCAAATCGCGTAATTTCCCAACCCAACCAAGTTGCACCAGGTGCTAATTCTACCCGCAAATCTTGCCGATAAATTGCCCCATTAAAAATAATTGTTTCCTGCGGTAACCACTCCAAACAAGCACCAGCATCAACTTGCATCTTAATAGTTTGTCTGGCTGTCTTACCGTTGCTGCGATAAATTTTACTAGCGGCAGCTGTAGTAATTAAAGCTTTCGCATTCGGTTGGAGGTGGAAATCGAGAGATAACCTGTCTCCGCCTACAACTCCCCCAGCAGTATGCAAAATTACGCTATGACAAACATCTGCACCCTCTGGATAAAAGGGGCGTTGGATTTTCAGAGGTGCTTGGGATCTAGCGTGAATTAGCTGGGTATTTCCAGTGCTAGAAGCATACACTAAATTGAGATTGCCATGCCATCCGTTTGAAACTTCAATCATTCGTATTGTATTTCAAAATTTCCACTTTGCTGCAATTCTTCTATTAAGCGTGAGTTTCCCGAACCAAAAACGTGCAAAACATCTTGGGCGCGAGTCATTGCGACATACAGTTTTTTCCGATGTAAAGCTACTAAGGCTTCCGGAGATCTAGTACTATAAAATTCTTGTACACCCAAAATTAAAACTGCTTTAAATTCTAACCCAAGTGATTTATGTGTTGTCATTATTCTAATGCCAGGTATGTTAATGCTGTATTTTTTTTCAGAATTACTGGTTTCTGTAACCCAGTAGGTATCCAATCCCAAGCTCTTTAATCGTTTGGTAAGGTAATATAACAACTGTCTCTCTTTTGGTAAAATAGCATCCCATTTATACAAAACAGCAATTTCTCTTAGCTCGCAGCCAAATTCCTGTTGTATTTTTTGAATTTCTCTAATAGCTGATTCTATTTCCTGTTGTTCTGTTTGGACAATATGCAGAACGGGACGGTAACCTTGACGTACAGCGGCTCTGGGTTCAATAATAGGAAATGTCACTTCGGAATCATCGGTATTCTCTATATTTATTGCTTCGTCTATATCCTGTATATTTTTTACTAAACTCCACGCCGCTGCTAGAATCTCTCTTGTATTGCGGTAGTTTATATCAAGCTGAAATTTCCTGCTAGTTGTCCGACCAACTGCTTTGACTCCTACCGATTTCCATGTGAACCCCGGACGTTTGTAAAAGCTCTGCTTCCCATCCGAGACAATCATTAGATTGCCATTCTCAGGTTCTTTCAGAGCAGCTACGCAACATTTGAACCAATAAGGATAAAATGCTTGGGCTTCGTCCACTAAAATTGCATCATACTTTCGAGCTTGCGGTAGTGTATTAAGCTGATTTAGAGCTTTTTCTACTACATATTCTCCATAGTTTACTAAATGGCGAAGCTTTCTATATTCTTGTCTGCCTATTGTATTTTCCACCCAAGCATCAAAGTGCATCACATCAATTTTTTTAAAGTGGGGATTTCGTGGATCTTCGTGCAGAATAGACTTAAGATGAGATGCTAGACTGATATTATAGCAAAGAATCAAAATTCGTCTGTTAGTATTTTGATTTAGCAGAAACTTGGCACGGCAAAGCAAAATTAAAGTTTTTCCCGAACCAGCTACACCATAAATGATGCGATGACTTTCACCAATTGCCCTAGCTATACACTCTTGGCGATGGTCTAAGGTGCTAATTACATAAGTATTATCTTCCAGAACAACGCCATCAGGAACGCTGCTGGGAGATGCTGGCAAATCTTTGATAGCTATTTCTGGGTAAATAATGCCTTTGATAGTTTGAATTTGGTCATCTGTGAGAGTTCTGGCAGGTAATTTGTCGGTAAACATTCTTTTTAATCGGTTCACTAATTCTGCCTCACAAAGGTTATTCCATGACATTAATTCCTCTCGATAGACCATTTTTTGTTCGCCCAATAGCTCATAGATATTCCTTTCACGAGCCTGTTCTATTGTAATATTAGACATCCCGGCACTAACGCCAATAGGGAATACTAATTCCCCATCTGGGTGTGTGAGGATCTGATAGGTTCGGAGTTTATTTAAAAGCTTATCTAAATAGCGCTTTTTTTGTTGCATAGGAGATGGCTGAATCCTTTTTCCCGCCATACTCCTTTGGCGGATACGCCTCTCCTGTTGCTGAACGTACATTCTCTCAGTCTCCGAGAGAGGAGACTGGATTGTAAAATTATCATTATTCGCACTAACTATCTGGTTAGGGAACCAATTGGCAACCTTAATGACAAGTAGCCCAAAATTTGCTGCCAGAATAGTGAAATAAGATAAACGACCTTGGACACTTGGCTCATACCAAACATAGAAGTCGTCGGATAACTTCTCGGAGAGTACTTTGTATAAAGTTGTTTCTCCTTGACTTGCCTTTGATGGTATGGACTCTGGAACCATTAAAGCCATAGACGATCCTGATTTGAAAGTTATCGCTCACCCTCTCATCATACCCCCAGCACTCCTCATTTGGGGAAAAAAGCCCGATCGCTGAAGTACAGATGGGATTTCGAGCAATTGCGTAGTATGAGCGAAGCAAGCACAAGCATCATCACCATCATCACGATCGACCTTGGATGATCGGTCATTGATAGGCGATCGCTGCTACTCTCATTATCTTTTCGCCAAAATCACATAATCATCTAGTGCGTAGTTAGCGTCATACTTTAATTTGAAGTACTGACGTAAAAGTGGACTCATATATCTTTGACCAGCTAAATTTTCGCGTGCAAACTTTCCAAACTCAGCAGGTGTAACAGGTTCTCTTTTATCCCTTGATGTGAGGTATTTGTACCAAACTAAATTCAAGCCCATATCTTCAACAAATCTTTTCACAACACTTTCTTCCTGACTACGACTTTCACTTTGTCTAATACCGGATGGCCTAAATAACTTTTTTTCCTGAATTATCATGAGTACATGACCGTTTTCTCTAAGACAATTCGTAAATATTTCGTTATAAACAGCTTGAGATTTAGTCCGCCTTTCTGGATCGGAAAAGAAACAGTGAGAAATTACAACAAAATCAAAAAAGTCAGGTGGTATTCTTCTCGACTGATTATCGTAATCGAAAATGCTAGAAGTATCGAAGCGAAAATAAGCGTTTGTGGCTGTTTCTTGAGGCTCGATGTATTTTCGCCAAAACTGAAGTCCTCGGTACTGTAAGGCTTTTTGTTGTTCCAGAGAGTAGTATGAAACGTGCATTGGAGGTATGGCAAACAAGCTACTACTACTCTGTAGCAATAAAGCTAATCCGTAAGCAACTGTACCTGGGCCAGCAGCAATATCAAGAATGTTGATATTAGTTGGTAGTAACCCAGACTTGTAGATGAGAAACCAAGCTAGATAGGCACAATAAACGTTATCTAAAAAGTATCTCATCAAGTAGACGTGGGGACTTAGCTCAAACCTGTATTGCGGGTCTTGCCCACTTTTGAGCATGGTAATATCTTCAATTGCATCATCTAGTAAAGATTTAAAGTTATTTTTACGACTAAGTGAACTAAACTCTTCTTTGATAAAGTCCGCTAGGTTCTCCTCAAAGTCATCAAAAACACATCGGTCAATTCCCGTGCATTGGAGCATATTTTCATCATGCTCAACCAACTTAAAGTTTTGTGATATAAATTCGATAAACTCTGGTTCAGGTGCTAATAGATTAGCAGGTTTGCCAACTTGTTGATTTGGATCTAATTCTTCAAGCTGCTGGCGGAATTGACTGAGTTGCCGATATTGTGCGGAGATTTGTTGGCGATAGTCCCGCGTGGTTTGTTCAAACTGTAGTTTTTCTTTATATAACTTTTCGGGCCATGATAGTCTTGCACCAGCACTTTGTATTTGCCGTAACAGTTGATCTGCAAGGATCGTGTTACCTTTTTTGAGGGCGGCGCGAAACTGATAAGAACGCCACCAATTTTCTATAGGGTTATTCGTAGCCAAATCCTTCTTTACCTTCCTTAATTTCAACGTAAGGCAGCAGATTTTCTAATTTCTGCTTAAACTGGAGATAGTTTACTTGCTCTCGATCATACCACCAAGCGTATTTTTGTTTAATAGTTTGAGCTTCTTCTCTCGTACCCGCTACAAGGGAACGATTCTGACTAGCGTGAAATTCCTGAATTACTACTCGATCGACAATTTCTAGTTTTCTGATGAAAGCCCTTTCTTCATCTGGTAAGATGGGAAGTAGCGGTGTCACCGTAACAGAAAATCTCACATCGTGGTTTCGATCGCAAGGAATATTGTGTACCAGTTTTCCAATAGCGTTGAGTCTGGCTGGAATGCTAGGCGATCGCGGCTCAAAATCTTTTCTAACTGACTCGCTACCTGTAGGAATGCTCATATTAATTCGCAGTCTTTGAAACTGGTTTAAAATATCAATATCCCTTGTAATCATAGGACTGCGCGTTTGAATCACAAGGGTAGGTTGATACTTCACCATCACCTCTAATAAGCGTCGAGTTAGCTTTTCTTTTGATTCGATCGGCTGATAAGGATCGGTGACGCTACTCATGTAAATACTGGGAGATTTATCTGGGTTTTTCTTGTGCCATTTTTGCAACTCTTTTTCTAATATTTCAACTGCATTTTGTTTAATAATCACCCAGTTACCCCAATCTTTACGCATTTCTCGGTTAGGGCTAAATGCGGCAGCATAACAGTAGCTGCATCCGTATTGACAGCCGCGATAAGGGTTTAGGGTAAAATCATAATAATCGATAAATCCTGTTGCTTTGTTGAGTATCGATTTAGCATTATTTGCATAGACGTTGGCATTGCCGAATTTTTCCATGACTGAGATTCTGGATTTGGTTTCCCAATATTCTTTGAAACAAGGAGAATTAGTACCCATATTTATTTCAAACCATGATATTATAGCGGTTTTCAGTTGTATACACCTCAGAAACCGGCTTTCTCCTGCCAATACCTTCGCCATTTCTTTGTAGGTTGGGTTGAGCGCGAGCGAAACCCAACGCATTTGCCCTAGTTTCGTGCCTCAACCCAACCTACAAATTAGGCATTTTAGGTTTTTGGCGAAGGTATTGTCCAAGAAACCCGGTTTCGCGTACCTACTCACCTGACAAGGGCTGTATTTTGTTCCATAGTGCGATCGAAGCCCACCCTACATGGTAGCTTTAATAGGAAGCGCGATCGCAAACTCCGCTCCCTGCCCCGGTTCCGAAATTACATCAATGCTACCTCCGTGTTTTTGAATAATTTGATAGGAAATGGAAAGTCCCAACCCAGTCCCTTTACCCACTGGCTTTGTTGTAAAAAATGGGTCAAATATTTTGTATTTTATATCTGATAATATACCAATACCGTTATCCTTAATCCTGATGCAGACTTGATTCGATTCTACTACTTCAGTCTTAATAATAATATGTTTAGATTCTTGATCTTTAAGGTTTTGCAGTTCATCAATTGCATTGCTGATGATATTCATAAATCCCTGATATTTTTGATTCAACCTTCTTAAATTCCACTATAAATTTGGCGAGCGTTAGGAATACATTTTAGAGTAATCTGCTTTCATTGGCAAAGAGATCGCAAACTCCGTTCCCTGTCCTGACTCTGATTTTACTTCAATTATGCCCTTGTACTTTTCCACAATCTGGAAACAAATGTAAAGTCCAAGTCCGGTGCCTTGCCCTACCGGCTTAGTCGTAAAAAATGGATCGAATAGCTTGTTTTTTATCTCTGGTGGAATACCGGAACCATTATCCCAAATTTTTACTACAACTTGATTATTATTAACCTTCTCTGTCCTAATCGCAATCTGCTTGTTGGTTTGCGCTTCCGTAGATAGCAGCGCATCAATGGCGTTAGAAAGAATATTCATAAACACTTGGTTTAGCTGAGCCGGGTAACACTCAACCAAAGGCAAATTACCGTAATGCTTAATTACTTCAATATCATTTTTAAGCCGATGATTAAGAATCACCAGAGTGCTGTCAATTCCTGCATGGATATCAACTGATTTCATTTCTGCTTCATCCAGGCGGGAAAAATTTCGCAAAGACAAAACAATCTGACGGATGCGATCGGCCCCAATTTTCATTGAAGAAAAAAGTTTTGCTAAATCTTCAGTCAGAAAGTCGAGGTCTATTGTGTCAATCTTGTTTTGAATTGTGGGGGTAGAATTGGGGTACTGCTGCTGATATAGCCGTACTAAATCCAACAAGTCTTCTGTGTAATCGCGGGCGTGTTCGATGTTGCCGTAAATGAAGTTAATTGGGTTGTTAATTTCATGAGCGACACCTGCTACCATTTGCCCAAGAGAGGACATTTTTTCGGTCTGAATCAGTTGCGCTTGTGCTTGATTTAGTTCGTCGGTGTAAGTGGCAATCTGTTTAATCAATTGATTGAGAGAAGTTGCTAGTATTCCAACTTCATCTTGACTGGTAACTGGTGCTTGGAGGTGAAAATTAGATTCCTTAGCGACTTGCTGGGCTACTTGAGTAACAGCTTCGAGAGGACGAGCGATCGCACGACTGGTATAAAATGCCAAAACAGCCGCTAGAGCCCCTGACATACACATACTCGCCATTGTAATCCAGAATCGCAGTGCCGACGACCACTCCAGAATTTCCGCTGCTTGGTTATGTTGAGATTGTGCAGTATCGATGAGCCTGTTTAACCGATCGGTAAGCCGATCGAACTTTATCGACACATCCCCGCTGATTGTCCTCAACAACACCTGCTGCGCCCCCTCAATCTGTTCTGGTTTTAAATCGAAGACATTGATTTCTTTTAAAAGGTATTTGACTAGCTGAGAATAAGATTGGGTTGTTTTTTCGTAATCCTTCAACAACTCTATTAACTCGTTTCTGTTTGCTGCTAAACCGTTAGGATTGCTGTCAACAAAGTATTTAATTCTAGTTAGCTGAGTCTTGCAATTGCCAATATTCCGATCGAATTCCAAGACTTCATATCGCAACCAAATAGAATTTCCCAGTACAATAACCATGCGTTGTTGATGCAATCGCGCTTCTAGAGAGGCGTTTTTTAATTGATTGAGCAGATTGTGTTGTTCGTCGGCATAAGCTAGCTGCTCTTTTGCCTGTTTCTCGTAGTATTCTCCAGTTGCCAACCCAGCAACTGTTCCCAGAATAGCTATACCAATTGCCAAGGCATAACCATAGCTAATTTTCTGGTTTATTCGCCAGCGGCTTATCAGTCGCCACATCCCTTTAGAGGGATGTTTTGGGGTACTAATTCGGCGCTCTTGCTCTACTTTATAGTCAACCACGCTACTTTGTTCCTTTTTCAGGGAAGTTTTAGGCTCTTTAAGCTGCACAGTAAAAAACTCCTCGCCTAAGCAAATATAAGCCAGGTTAACCGGGCGTTTTCACTCACATGACAAACGGATAGCTGCGATCGCATTGCCATATCTGCTAGCCTAACCTTCGGTCACTCGGTTTTTAGACTATTTATTTAATTGTGATAATTTTGTATTTAATTATACATATTAAACTGCTACGCACCTAAATTTTACAGTCAATTTAATAAAATTCTTGTGGGATGGGCATCTTGCCCGTCCCTAACTACAATTTAGATGCGCTACAGCTTACTATGTATATAAATTTTGCCGATCGAGGGCTACACAGCCAGAAACCTTTGAATCACATCGTGACTGAGTTCGCTAGTCGCGCCAGAAGCGACAATGCCGCCCTTTTGCATAGCATAGTAGCGATCGGCTTGCCGCACAAAGTGTAAGTGTTGCTCAACTAACAGCACAGAAATACCCGTCGATTGAACGATGCCCCGCACTGCTGCTTCAATTTCCAAAATGATCGAAGGTTGAATACCTTCAGTGGGTTCGTCGAGTACGAGTAACCGGGGGCGTCCCATCAAGGCACGTGCGATCGCCAATTGCTGCTGCTGTCCCCCGCTCAAATCCCCACCCATCCGAGAAAGCATCGATTTCAAAACTGGAAATAGGGCATAGATTTCCTCTGGAATTTCCTGGCTGTTGGCCCGTTCCCGTCTAGCCTCCAAACCCAGCAGCAGATTTTCCTTCACCGTCAAACGCGGGATAATCTCTCGTCCTTGGGGGACGTAACCAATTCCTAGCTTTGCTCGCTTATCGGGGGATTTGTCTGCGATCGACTCACCCCCAAAAATAATAGTACCCCGGCGCGGTTTGAGCAAACCCATAATCGTTTTCAGCAGAGTAGTTTTGCCCACCCCATTGCGTCCGATCAGGCAAACCATCTCCCCAGCAGGCACACTCAAATCAACATCCCGCAGAATGTGACTTTCGCCATAATAGACATTTAAACCAGAAACTTGCAGCATATCAATTTTGGATTTTGGATTAAAAAATTTTGATGTTAGCAACACTGACTATATACCCATCTGGTTCAAAATTATGGGTTGCTATCCAAAAAAAATATAAACCCCAGCCCGGAGGCTGGGGTTTTATGAATACCCCCATGACTGTCACTCTAAAACGAGCGTAAGAAAAAGGAGCCAGCGATAACTGATACGACAACAGCTATCAAAACGTTGTTGAAGAATGCCCCTACTTCCGGGTTATCGCCCAGCGCGGCATCATCGCGACCGGCGGTAAAAAACAGCGCCCAAGCTTGGTTAGCAGAGATGCTTGCAAAGTTGTTGAACTCACTATTAAAGATCGTGGCGGCAGAAACATAGCTGCGAGCAATATCAAAGTCAGTTTTCATCTGAGATCTCCTGGGTTTCTTTACGAAAAATCTATTAATTATACAAATCACCTAGCCGACAGCCAACGCAGTCAGCACCACAGCCGTCAGCAATGCTAGAGCTGCCACACCCTGAAACAAGTAGCTGCGCTGCTGCTGTTGCGTTGGGTATTCCGCAAAGTACATCTTTGGTTCCTTAGCAAAGTTGTTCAGGATGCCTCTTTCTTCTGTGATGTAGCTCATGTCTGTTTCCTTTTTGTAACCCTATGTAAACTAATGTAAAGAATTTGTAACAAAGTGTCAAGCCCAAAGCGATAAATTACTATAAAGATTCCTTTGGTAAACATAAGTATTGTTTATCTTTTGGTGCAAAAGGCGAAAAAAAGCCCGCACAGGCGTTGAGCCTGTGCGGGTTCGCATTCCCTGTAGGTTCGTTTAGGGTGGACGTTTACCCTACTCCTGGTGCGGCTGCCAGCAGGTACGCTCAAATCCACATCGCGAAGAATTGTAACTTTCGCCCTCAAACAGGTACTTATATGGAGTAGACCCACTGGTGATGTTTATGAAGCTGAAGCATACTCTTAAGCAACTTTAAAAGACTTAAGCTTTTCTTTGATGCGTGAGCGCACGCGCTCTGGAACGAGATTTACAATGTCTTCAATTTCATTCTCAGACAGTAAATTTCCCACATCTTCTTGCAAGACCGATCTCAAATTTTCCTGATTAATGCAGCCTTGAGCATTAGCTATGTACTCTCCTAAATTTTGTCCCAAGTCTAACCCTGCACTAATATCACAGCCTGCTTCATTTTCAATTTGAATAGCCCAACTTAACCATGTCTTGTCAAACTTCCGGTTCATTATTGCCTCCTGCATTTTTTTCATAGTTCCACTCATCAGACCTATCCGAACCTTTCTGCTATTTTCATAGCTTCATCGGTAGACAGTTCAAAGTACTTAAGATTTTCATAATTATCATCAGATCCAAAGTCAATCATTTTGAGAGTATTGTAGAATTTTTCCGCACTAGGCAAAGAGTGTAAACCCACCCTGCCTTTGTACTCCAATTCAAAGCTGCGCTGTACTGCAAAAGTAAACAGAGCCGTACCCACGCCCCTATACTCTGGTGGAGCTTGGATAGAAGGACGATTCCAAGGAGCTGTAGCTATGAAGTCCACATAAACCAGATTTTTGTCAGGTTCTAGCCGGGAGTGGTGAAAGTCACATTCCAAAAACATCAAACCTTCAGTCATTTGGTCACACTCCAAGGCATACGCCTCATAATTGGGCAGGTTACTCACTTTCCTGTGCTTTCTTACCCAGTCCCAATGGCTATCATGCTCACTAGAAGGTTGAAGCATACGCTTCCATATACGCTCAAATTGACTAAGGTGATCGCTGGATAAAGGCAGCAAATCTGCATCAACTACTAGGCCATCTTGTCTAACAAGTCGGAAAGTTGTTTTCAAGACAATTTCCTCGTCGATTGGGAAAACTAAAGGATAACTACTTCAGACTTCTCTTTATCCAAAGACTCAAAATAAAGCCTCTCACCTCGATTTATGCGTTCTTCAATAACTGCCATCATTCTCAGAGCCTGCCGCAGAACAGCAGACTTACTCATTTCCTTTTTTTCACTCAACTGAGTTAGTAACTCTAACTCAGCTAGGGACAAGTTCAATGACATTAAGGTCTTTTGACTCAAATCGCAGTACTCCTCCCAGCTATATATATTATATATATAAAATATATAACTGGATCGTGTCAAGGCATATATCCCCCAAGAAAGCCCACGGCCTTCTAGCCCGCCCTTATGCAGACGCACTGAGATCCTCGTCAGTTATTCACTCTTGCTGACCTCCTCGGTTTCCGACTGTTGGCCCAAATACACCTCAATTACACGCGGATCGTTCTGCACCTCCTCAATAGTGCCTTCGCACAGCACCGACCCCTCGTGCAGCACCGTCACCTTCCGGGCAATTTGGCGCACAAATTCCATATCGTGTTCAATCACCACAATGGAATGACTTTGGGCTAAAGCGAGTAGCAACTCCCCAATGTTATAAGTTTCTTCATCAGTCAAACCGGCGACTGGTTCATCAACTAATAACAAATCCGGCGACTGCGCCACTAACATCCCAATTTCTAAACGTTGCTTTTCTCCATGAGAAAGCAACCCAGCTTTGAGATCCGCTTTGGCACTTAAACCAATTGTTTCTAACAAACCTGCCACAGTACGCTGTTCGCTAATAGAGAGACTCCCAAACAGAGTTGCAAACACATTTTTATTGCGGTTGCAGGTAAGTTCCAGGTTTTCACGGGGTGTCAGGTTGAGGTAAATTCGCGGAGTTTGGAACTTGCGACCAATTCCCAAACGAGCGATTTGATGTTCGGAAAGGCGTTGAGTATTTCGCCCTTTAAACATCACTCGTCCCACAGTTGGTTGCACTTTGCCGGTGATGACATCCAGGAAGGTTGTTTTGCCAGCACCGTTAGGGCCGATCACTACGCGCAATTCCCCGGCGTCCATACTGAAATTCAGGTTATTTAACGCCTTAAAGCCATCAAAACTTACCGTTACGTTTTCAGTTTCTAATATTTTTCCGCTCATTGGTTATTAGTCATTAGTCATTGGTCATTGGTCATTTAAGATTGAAATTCAATCTTAAATCTAAAATCTAAAATTGCCTAATCCTCAGTCTCTAATTCTTCCCGTTCGATCTGTACTTCCGGGTTTTCTTCTAGGCTGGGATATGTGACTGCGTACTTCCGGAGTCCGAATAGCGATCGCACCTTTTCAATCCCCTCAGTTCGCAGCCAACCCACCACACCATCGGGAAGCACAGTTACCACAATTAGGAATAGTGCGCCTTGGAAAAATAGCCAAACTTCCGGGAATTGTTCGCTCAAAATACTCTTGCCAAAATTTACTGCGATCGCACCCAGCACCGCTCCCACCAAACTAGCCCGACCTCCCACCGCCACCCAAATTACCATTTCGATCGAAAACGCAATATCCATCGCTTTCGGCGATATCAGACCAGTTTGCACCGTAAACATAGCACCCGCAATTCCAGCCAAACCAGCAGAAATCGCAAACACTAACACTTTAAAGCCCGTGGGGTCGTAACCTGAAAAGCGAGTTCTCGGTTCATCATCGCGAAGCGCAATTAATAAGCGTCCAAACCGTCCGCTTGTCAGCCACCGACAGAGAGCATAAGCAGCTGCGAGCAAAAGCACTGTGAGCGTGTAAAAACCAAACTGCGTTTGATTATTGCTCACATTAGCTCCCAACAAAGTTTTGAAATCCGTTAAACCATTGGTGCCATTGAAAAGTTTCTGCTGACCGTTGAAAAAGTTGAAAAAGACAATCGTTGCTGCTTGCGTCAGTATGGAAAAATAGACGCCCTTGATGCGGTTGCGAAATACTAGATATCCAAGTACTGCACCTAGCACTGATGGTATAATAAATACACCTACCGCCGTCAAAGGGAAAGAATAAAACGGTTTCCAAAACCAAGGCAATTCTGTTACCCCGTAAAGGGTCATGAATTCCGGTAATTGAATGCTAGCATCGGCAGGAATTTGCAATTTCAGGTGCATGGCTAGGACATAACCGCCCAGGGCAAAAAACACGCCATGACCCAAGCTAAGCATTCCCGTATATCCCCAGATTAGATCGATGCCCAGGGCGACAATTGCTAAAGCTAAAAATCGCCCTAACAAGCTGACCCGAAATGCTTGCCCTAACACTGTTAATAGGGGTGGCATTATGAAGATGAGGATGAATGCGATCGCTGCAACAACACCCGCTTCAATTAAAAGCGATCGCTGTTTTTGAGTGAGCGATCGCGCTAGTTGCATGGGAGAGTCGGATCGTGGCACAGTAGTAGAGTGGGAGAATTGTTTATTTCTTGCTTTTTCCCTTTCTGACTTTCTGACGCGAGGATAGTGGTATATTTTCCGATTTTTCCACTTTTCCTCCTCAGACATTTCCTCTTTTTCCGGGGATATTGGCGGAGGAGATGCGGATATCTGCTCACTGATATTTGGTGAGACTACTTGCTCTGTTACCTCTTCCCTATCTAAGTTTTTATCCCCAGTCAAGTTGGATATTTCCGGATTTACCCCATTTTCTTTCTCAGGCATTTCCTGTTTTTCCAATGGGGAGATTTGCTCAGAAGATGCAGTGATTGACTCATTCAGATCGGTTGCGACTTCCTCGGTTTTCTCGTTCTGCTGTTGTGACTTTCTGACACGAGGAAAGTGGTATATTTTTCGACTTCTCCCGTTCTCCTCCTCTTTCATTTTCCCTTTCTCCCTATCTTTAAAAAAGCTTATCTCTTTTTAAAACTCAAAACTTTTTAAGCATCAACCGTTCGTCCTTTTTGTGGGAAAATCCCAGCCGGACGCACTTGCAGAAACGCAATAATCAGCGCAAATACCATCACCTTTGCCATACTCGTTGTGGCAAAGAAATTGAAAAAATCAACCAGAGGCGGGATCGGAGTTAGCAGCAAAGCCAAAGTTCCCGAACCGATAATATAATTAAGCGTACCGATCGCCATTGCCGCTACAATACTGCCCACCAGCTTACCAACACCTCCCACAACCACAACCATGAACGTATCCACAATGTAATTTTGTCCCGTGTTTGGCCCCACAGAACCCAACAAACTCACAGCACATCCAGCTACCCCAGCTAAACCAGAACCTAGCGCAAATGTGAGAGCATCAACTTTTTGGGTTGGAATACCAAGACAAGCACTCATGGTGCGATTTTGGGTTACCGATCGAATTCGCAATCCCCAGACAGAGCGTTGCAAAAATAGATAAATACCGACCAGGCAAATAATCGTTAATGCCATGATAAACAGCCGCGCATAAGGAAGTTGAAAATCCCCCAAAGGTAAACCGCCACGCAACCATTTGGGTGCAGTTACATCAACATTTTGAGCGCCAAACCAAGGTTTATTTACTGCCAGTTTAAAAGTTTGGCTTAACAATGCGCCCGTAACCGCAGAAATCGCTCCCGAAAGCACTAACATCACCGCTATTACCCAATTGCGAATTCGCTCAAAATCCGGGCGGCGAGACAGAATCCACAAAGCACCAAAAAATAGGATGCAAAACAGAGCAATTTCAATTACCAGCACCCAGCTTACACTGCGGACAAACTGCTGCAAAATTAGGCTAACTCCCCAAGTCGCCAGCAATGTTTCTAAAGGTCGCCCATAGAGATACCGAATCACTCCCCGTTCCAAAATTAATCCTACAGCAGCCGCTACCAAAAATGCCATAGGCAGAGCAAACAAGATATAGATTTCAAATAAAGGGCCGCCGATAATTTTGAAACCATTTTGCACCACAAATGTTGTGTATGCTCCCAGCATCATTAATTCGCCGTGAGCCATATTAATTACACCCATCAACCCGAAGACAATAGCTAGTCCCAGCGCTGACATTAATAAAACTGCGCCTATGCTAATGCCGTTAAATATGCCATCAAATAATCCTGCTAGCACACCTTTCCTCCCGCTATTTTACTCTCGTGACTTTCTCGTTACTCGTGACCAGGTTGAACCTGGTCACGAGTAATGGGGGGATCTCAAATCTAGTAGCCGTACAATGCTGAGCCTACTTAAATTTTGTACTTACCTCCTTTGGCAGGATCTGACCAGTCACAGGCATAGCCCTTGGTATCAGCAACGTATTGATTCCAAGGAATTGGCTTAACGGCTTCCTTGCTGGCATAAACAATTTTAAACAACCCATCTTCCGCAACTTCACCAATCCGCACAAACTTGGATAAGTGATGGTTGTTTTCTAATGTCACTTTACCTTCTGGGGCAGCAAATGTTTGGCCTAAAGCAGCTTTTCTCACTGCTTCTATGTCTGTTGTCTTAGCTTTCTCGACTGCCTGCTTCCACAGATAAACCATGATATACGCTGCTTCCATCGGGTCGTTGGTCACCCTGTCAGCACCGTATTTTGCTTTGAAAGCTGCCACAAACTTTTGGTTTTCAGGTGTATCGACAGTTTGGAAATAATTCCATGCAGCGTAGTGACCTTTGAGATATTCAACACCAATTGCTTTGACTTCTTCTTCAGCAATACTTACAGACATCACCGGATATTTATCTGGCCCCAATCCTGCACCTTGCATCTGTTTGAAGAAGGCAACGTTACTATCACCATTGAGTGTGTTAAAAATGACTCCACCCTTTGGCAAAGCTTGTTTTATTTTGGTGATGATGGCGGTGACTTCTGTATTGCCCAACGGTAAGTAATCTTCACCAACGGTTTTGGCACCTTTGGCTGCCAGCTGTGCTTTGATAATGGTGTTGGCGGTGCGCGGAAACACATAGTCCGAGCCAATTAAGAAGAATTCTTTGCCCTTATTTTCCAGCAGCCAATCAACAGCTGGCTCGATTTGCTGGTTCGGGGCAGCGCCGGTGTAGAAAATGTTCTGAGAACACTCCTGGCCTTCGTATTGGACAGGATACCAGAGCATATGTTTCTTTTCTTCAAAAACTGGCAATACGGCTTTGCGGCTAGCAGAAGTCCAACAGCCGAAAATGGTGGTTACTTTATCCTGCTCGATCAGTTTTTTGGCTTTTTCTGCAAAAGTCGGCCAGTCTGAACCACCATCTTCGACAACTGCTTGAATCTGCTTGCCCAAGAGGCCGCCAGCTTTGTTGATTTCTTCAATTGCCAGCTGTTCGGCATCTACGACACTTTTTTCGCTAATCGCCATCGTGCCGCTGAGAGAGTGTAAAATTCCCACTTTTATGGCATCTGTTGCAGCAGTGCTAGTAGCTGCTACGGGAGATGTGGTTGCTGTTGGACTAGCTGGAGTGGATGTAGTCGTTGGGGTGCTGCCGCCACAAGCTTTGAGAAGAAGACTGGTTCCAAATGTGGCTGAACCATACAAAAGAAATTTACGCCGATTAAATCGCTTTGTCATGCCGTTCACTACTCCTTGCACAATCAGCTAAATGATAGATACATTTAGCCGACATGATATACTATTACTCTTTACGTTTAACTATAAGTGTTGGCTGATACAAAAAATTAAGTTGTTGGCAAAGTTTGTTTTTATAAGGGAAATGATGAAAACCCCGTGTATGAGAGGCCGGGGAGTGTCAATTAAGATTTTTGTTGGGCTAGTGTGGCTGGAAGAGGCGATCGCGCACCGACACCATAATTTTTCTGTTTAATCAATAGCTCCAACTTGGCAACGCGATCGCCTGGTGCGGGGTGGGTTGACAAAAACGCTAAGTTAGTATTTCTTTTTTCCATCAGCCCTGCGAAAAAATCTGTCGCTCCTGCTACATGACCGTAAGTTTGCTGCAACAAGGTCAAACCGAACTCATCTGCCTGAGTTTCTTGAGATTGGGAATAATGCGATCGACTTACAGCTTCCACACTAGCAGCAGCAGTCGATCGTAACCAATCGGCATCACCGATAAAATACGCGATCGCTATTTTCAGCAGCAAAGTTCGCCCCAAACTGCGTAAATGATCGCGATGAGCAAAATGACCTAACTCATGCCCCAAAACCATCATCAACTCATTTTCAGATTTCGCCCCTGCCACTAAACCAGAGTAAATGACAATAGCATCCCCCGGTAACGCCAAAGCATTCACCTTAGAATCTGGAACATACAACACTCGATAATTACGTTCCTTTCGCTGCTGTGCTGGCAATTTAGTTTCCAATCGTTCCAGCAATTGATTCAGCGTATCTTGTGCAGGAGAAGGTTTAGCTAACCTTTCAAAACTAGGAACAAACACAGCACCTAACTGTCGTTCCGCACTGGGAGGAATCCATCCAATTAAGCTATCCGCTAATAATCCCAACAACCAAATCACGCAGATAACAAACCCAACAAACAGTCCCAAAAGAGTTAGTAACTGGCGGTTATTGGGAGGTGGATTGCGACTGCTGTAAGGGGGTTCGCTTGGAAAAGAAGAAGACATTTAATTACTCTTAGTTGGGCGGAAAGGATTTAAGAAATTGATCAGACCGTAAATCTCGCGAGACTGAATCCATAAGCGTCCGCGACCCTTGAAGCGACAGACCAATCCCTCACCGCCTAAAATACCAGTTTTTAGCCCTCTAAAGGACAATCCACCCAGCATTTCGGCCTGGTAATTTAAAGTATCTTCAAACGCCACAATGTAACCAGTATCTACTACATAATCACCGTCAATAGGAATTTCTACAATGGCTCCATAGGAACTAAACCAGATATCGCCTTGACCAGTTGCCCGCAACAGAAACAAAGATTCACCGCTAAAAAATCCTTTGAATCCTTGAAACTTAGTATCAATTTCAACAGTTTGGCTGGCAGCAACAAAACCAGAAGATTGAATCATCAAAGCATTACCATTGAGATAGTAATGCTGGACATCTCCAGGAACCCCAGGCGAAAGGTATAACTGCCCAGCTTTTCCTTCAGCAGTAAACTCGCTCACAAAAAACGACTCACCGCTCACCATTCTACCAATACCTTTCATTAAACCCCCTCGCGCTTTCGATTTCATTTTAATCCAGGGGTCCATTGCCGCCATTGCGCCAGATTCAACCAATACTGTTTGATTTGCCTTCAAGTCCAGACGCAGTGAAGCATAGGCAGGCGAATGCTCAACCTTGTAATCAATCTCATTAGTCATTAGTCATTAGTCCTTGGTCATTAGTAATTGGTCATTTATCATTAGTAATTTCAGATTTTAAATCTGAAATCGGAAATCTAAAATCGGAAATTCTCTCCCTTATCTTGGCGGTAGCTGAGAGCCAACCAGACTACCGAAAGCGCCTGGATTATGGGTTTGGCAAAAAACTTTGCCCTGACCTTGAAAATGACAAACTAATCCTTCTCCACCTAAAAACGCACCCATCCAGCTAGAACCTGCTTTGGTAATTTTAAAATTCAGACTCTTTTCAAAAGCAACAATATGTCCGGTATCAACAATATATTCACCATCCACGTCTACTTCATAAATACCACCGAAGGAAGTGAGCAATACAGAACCAACACCACTGATATTTAACCAAAAAAGTGATTCTCCTGAAAATAAAGATTTAAAGCCTTGAAATCCCAATTCAATATCAACATCTGATTCGCTAGCCAGATAAGATGTTGACTGCGCGACTAAACCATTCCCCGTCATTTGATATTGCAAAATATCTCCCATTAGTTTGGGGGCGAGAAATACTTCGCCTCCAGCGGTAGGAGAACGAAAAACACTTAAAAATAGGGATTCGCCAGCAACTAAACGTTTAAGTCCACCCATAATTCCTCCTCCTTTGCCTTGTCGCAAAGTGGTGCTGGCATTAATGAAGCCGCTCATGGCAATCATGCAGCCAGCTTCTGCAACTAATTCTTCTCCGGCTTTCAAAGTAACGCGAGCGATCGCGCTATCTGGTTGATGCAAAAGTTCTACATTCATTTATTGACAACCTCAACTTTTAAAACACTTTCGGACGTAAATACTTAACCAAACCACCAATGCTGCGAGACTGTAAATAAATCTCTCCTTCCCCCGAAAGCCGATTTATTAATCCTTCGCCTGATGTTACAGAACCAATCAAGCCACCAGCCATCCCAATATTCATCTTAATTCCTGGCTCGTAGGCAACCAAGTGAGAAGTATCGACAATAAATTCACCGTTAATGCGTTTTTTGGTAATACCACCATAAGCACCAAAAAACACCTGGCCGTTACCCTTTAATTTCAGCTTAAACAATCCTTCTCCTGATAGCCAACTCTTAAAACCTGCCCACTGAACGCTCATTTTTACACCTGGACTATGGGCAATGTATGCACCAGGTTGAAAACAAATTTCCCGCTCGCCCCGCAGTTCGATACAACCAATGTCGCCAATAGCTGATTGCGTCAATACTAAATTTAAAGTTCGCTTAGTTTGATTGGTAAATACATTGACAAATAAGGATTCTCCACCAAAAAACTTCTTAAGCAATCCTGAGAAAAAGCCACCTGAAAATTTAGTTTTCATGGACAGCTGAGCATCCATACTCGTCATTGCTCCTGCTTCAGCTGTCATACTCTCACCGGGACTGAGAGTAACAAAGATAGCGGCAAAGGCTGGTTTGTAGCGAATTTCATATTTCACTGGTAAATCTTCTCCTTGTGGCAGATCCCAATATCTATCAGTTTGGCAGAAGTTTTTCCAGTGTCCAGATTTCTTTAAAAAAGTATATAAATATCAAGGGACTATCCCAATGAGTGTAAGTTGGCGCAAATACAGCGGCTTGCAGCCGCGTGAGGTAGAATAAAATGATTTTCTTCATAGCGCGAAAGTAGGGGCGGGTTTTGCCCTAATTCTTGTCGGTTAGCCACAGATTATCTGCCAAACCCGCCCCTACAATTTACTGTAAATCGTTACTGGTACGTTGTTGCGCTTTAGCGCTAAAGCGCAACAACGTACCAAATTCAGAAATTTTACCTTTCGTTACATCGCTTGTTTTTTGATTCCACTACGAATATATTTGCAAAAATGGGATGCTCTCAATCTCAAGCCAGTTCCTCTGTCACGACTCGGCGCAGAATCTCTGTCACTTCTGCTGCCATCCTAGCATCGAGTTGAACTGCATCGCGACTAGCTCCCCGCAAAGCCATGCTCAGAGTTCTCAATTTAGCAGGATTTCCCTCCCCTTTGGCAAGTTCATCGACAAATTGTACTAGCGCAACATACACAAATTCATATCTATTTCTGCTACTGCTGTAACCATTGCCCAATTTAGAAATAATTACTGGCGAGCTGATAAATCCTTCTAATCCTAATGTTTTGATTGCTACATCAGTGTAGCGGCAAGCATCTGTACCCATTGCTCTAACAATGCTTTCAAGACTTATCCATTGTGCGTTAGGAAACCTTGCTGCCTGAGTTATGTGATGATGCCATCCTAGCATAGAAATAAATCGAGTCAAATCGTAGGTTGTGAGGAGATTTTCTCCTGTAGAACCCTCTGATGCGGGAGTTAGCAAAACTTTTCTTTTTTTTAGATCGTAGACTTCTGGGCTATAAATAAAAGCAGGTTCGCCGTAGCTGCCACGGAAATCTAAATTAGGATTTACCGTAATTTTTTTTACCCAATTTTCCAATCCGGGACGAGTCTCGAATCGTTTGAACATAGCAGCCAATGAGTTGGAACTGGCTATGCGATCGCCATAACTTACAACATCCCATACTAACTCATAAAATGGCAGATCTCTTTTGCGGCGATCTCGATCTCTAATAACACAATTGTCGATATCCGTATCAGGTGAATTTGCATTTACTCTACATACAACATTGAGTATAGGGATGATTTTAGTGGCACTCCAAAATTGACCTTTCGTAAGTGCATTTCTGCCTAACCAGTGCGCCTTAATCTTATTTTCTACGAAACTGCCAACGCAAACACACGCTTCTTGAATATCCCCATGTAGAAAGTCTAATCCTTGCTGGTCAATTTGTGGCATTTTTCCCACTTCTGGATAGGGAGTAAACGTTACCGTTTTGTCAGAACCTTTCAGCACAACTGTTTCCCCGTAGGAAACCACGTTATCACGATCTGGCTTGGCTTTGAGACGCTCTGGATAATCTTTAATATCTTGTTTGTATGGCGAATTTTGAACACCCCGATATAAAAACGCTAACTTATCAGCGTTGGCATTCATGTTAATCTCTATTTTCATCAAATCCTTGAAAACTTGCACTCTATCTTTAGCTTGTTCTAGCTTATTCCCTACAGTAAAAATCGGCTGATTATTGTTGTTATTTGTTGGATCGGAAAAGGGAGTAATTTGTTTGCCATCTATCGCTTGCATTATGGCTTTAGTAACTTTACTTTTTGCATCAGCCATCGCCTTGGCAATCAACCTTCCAGCAACAACTTTTGCATTGTAAGGCTCTGGGGCGTACCACTGTCCGCCAAATGCGTTCGCCCACTTATCCCAATTGGTAATGAGTTTTTCTAACTCTTTATCAGCAACTTGTGGGCTTTTAAAAATTGAATAAAAAGCTGCCACAGCCTCATCATTATTTACCGGGTTGACAGCAGGGGAGACTGGTGCTATCACTTGTTTTCCGTCAAGGGCAAGTGCGATCGCATCAGCAACCTTGAATTTGGCTTTTTCCACTTCTTCTGCAAGTTTATTACCAGTCAAAATTTTGGCGTTAGTTTCTGTAGGCACGAACCACTGGGCATCAAATGCAACAGCCCACTTACTCCAATACACTTTCAGTTTTAACGCGGCATCATCAGCAGCCTGCTGATTATTAAAAATACCATTAAATTCAGCCAGTCCCTCACTGTTGCTAATCGTGCGCGGTTCGAGGATAGGTGAAGTTGACATAAGTACTGCCTTTAGATAAATATCTAATTCTTCATTATTATCAAGTATTGTGTCGCCAGATCGGGTAAAATACTAGAATGTTTTTGTTAAATTATGTTTAAGTAGCGGCAATTGAATCTAAAATCTAAAATCGACATGACTCATTCACCTCGCAAACAATTCGCTCAGCACTGGCTCAAGAGTGAGAAAGCCCTAAACCAGATTGTCAAAGCGGCAGAAATTACCACTAGCGATCGCGTTTGGGAAATTGGCCCCGGCACCGGCATCCTGACACGCCGCTTATTGCCCCAAGCTGAAACTGTCGTCGCCGTGGAAATCGATCGCGACTTGTGCCAGTTACTAGCTAAAAAGTTGGGAAAAACTGAAACCTTTTTACTGTTGCAAGGCGATGTCCTCAGCATCGATTTAGCTGCTAATCTGGCTAATTTCCCCGCATTCCAAAATCCGAATAAAGTTGTAGCCAATATACCGTACAATATTACAGGGCCGATTCTGGAAAAACTCTTAGGTACGATCGCCAACCCAAATCCCCGACCGTTCGATCTAATCGTGCTGCTGGTGCAAAAAGAAGTGGCAGAACGGCTATATGCCAAACCTTCGTCGAAAGCATTTGGCGCATTGTCAGTCAGAGTGCAGTATCTAGCAGATTGCGAGTTAGTCTGTCACGTACCAGCAAGAGATTTCGAGCCGCCGCCAAAGGTAGATTCTGCCGTAGTGCGGTTGCGTCCCCACACCCGACAAGCTGCCAGTGACCCCAAATTCCTGGATAATTTGGTTAAACTCAGCTTTGCCGAAAAGCGCAAAATGTTGCGAAATAATTTGAAAAGTCTAGTAGAACGCGATCGCCTTACCCACTTACTGGAACAATTAGAAATAAACCCCCAAGTCCGCGCCGAAGACCTCAGCGTCGCTCAGTGGATGGAATTGAGTAACAGATTAGCCCCTAGCGCCTAGTAACTGGGGACTGGGGATTAGTCATTAGTCATTGGTCATTAGTCAGTGGTCAGTTGTCAGTGGTCAGTTGTCAGTGGTCAGTTGTCAGTTGTCATTCTCTTTCCTCGCCTCTCCCACTCTCCCACTCTCCCACTCCCCCACTCTCCCACTCCCCCACTCTCCCACTCTCCCACTCTCCCACTCTCCCACTCTCCCACTCTCCCACTCTCCCACTCTCTTCCCCTAGCCCCTAGCCCCTAGAAATGCGCTCCTACACCCTAATTGCCCCAGCCAAAATTAATCTATATCTGGAAATCCTGGGCGATCGCCAGGATGGCTATCACGAGCTGGCAATGGTACTGCAAAGTATAGATCTAGCCGATCGCATCGATCTGCGCTCTAACGGCACCGATGTCATCCGCATCCACTGCAACCATCCCGGCGTACCTCAAGACAAAACGAACCTCGCTTACCGAGCAGCCACGCTGATGATAGACCAATTCCCCGACGCCTTTGCACAATATGGCGGCGTGGAAATTGAGATTGACAAGCGCATTCCGATCGCAGCTGGGTTAGCTGGCGGGTCTACAAATGCAGCAGCAGTTTTGGTAGGCTTGGATTTGATGTGGAATTTGGGCTTAACTCAGTCGGAATTGCAGGAAATGGCAGCCCAACTCGGTTCGGACGTGCCTTTTTGCGTCGCTGGCGGAACTGCAATCGCCACCGGACGCGGCGAAAAGCTCTCCCCCTTGCCCGATTTAGATCATCTCTACCTGATCTTGGCTAAATACCGCAGTTTAGAAGTTTCCACAGCTTGGGCCTACTCCACCTACCGAAAGCAATTTGGCAATACTTATGCGTGCGACACTGAAAGTGCAGAAGCCCGTTCTGGTAAGGTAAATTCTGGTTGCCTTGTGAATGCGATCGCTCATAAAGATAACGCTAAAATCGGTGAATGCCTCTACAACGACTTAGAGAAAGCCGTCTTCCCAGCCTATCCGCAAGTCTTGCAACTGCGAGAAGCATTCCAACGCACTGGGGTTTTAGGCACAATGATGTCGGGTTCTGGCCCCACAGTCTTTGCCCTCACCGAGTCCCTTCCCCAAGCTCAACAAATACAAAAAGAAGTAGAGAATGCGATCGCCAACCCCGATCTAGACTTCTGGATAGCCCAATTTACCTCAAACGGCATTCGCGTTGCCAATTGACTCAAATTATCAAAAACTCAAACTCTCTTAAAGCTTATGCTTGACCAATCTCCCCCCAATCAAAAATCGAAAATCGAAAATCGAAAATCGAGCGACTCCACCTCAGCCACTCCCCTACGTTGTATAACAGGTTCCCTGATTGCAGGTGCAATGGCGACCGGACTTTATTCCCTCACCGTTTCCATTGCCCAAAGCTTTGCCACCAAACCAATTCAATCCCACAACATCACTGTTATTAATATCACCGTCGCCGTTCGCACCCTCGTTGTCGGCGTCAGCACTTTGGCAACTGTCATCTTTGGCATAATAGCGATCGGTCTTGTCGCTTTAGGCATTCAACTTTTCATTCAACAGTTCAAAAACCAGCCTAGTCCACCGCAAAGTTAATCCCAATTCGCTTACCATTTTCCTACCATATTTCCCAGAAAATAAACTACTCACGACCTAGCCTAACCTTGGTGTGGATAGTTCACAACGGCAATCCCGGACGTGGCAGGCTGAAGCCGTTACTAGCAGGGGCATACAAACCGGGCTGGGAAAAACTGACATAAGCCATACCTGACCTTGGCGACTCATTTTGTCTAACTGTAATCGGTTCTTCTCGATAAAGTCCGATCGCACCATCCAACTTCGCATTAGCTAAATTCGCACCACTCAAGTTGGCATTGCTGAGGTTAGCACCACTCAAATTCGCGTTCAACAAATTAGCATCTCTCAAATCCGCACCGCTAAGGTTAGCATCTTTGAGGTCAGCACCCACTAAGCGAGCATCACACAGAGTCGCATTAGACAGATTAGCACCCACCAAATTCCCATTTCCCACATTAGCGCCACCCAAGTTCGCACCGCAGAGATTGGCACGATTCAGATTCACCCCAATCAGGTTAGCACCATCCAAGTCAGCACCACTTAGGTTGACTTCACTCAAGTTGGCGTTCACCAAATTGGCAAACCCCAAGTCAGCACCGCACAAGTTGGCATTATTCATCTGACAGTCAAAAAGGTTCAGCCCCTTACAATCAGCACCGCTTAAGTCAGCATTAACCAGATTCGCCGAAACCAGGTTAGCAAAACTAAGATCGACACCGCTTAAGTTAGCACCGCTCAAGTTGACACCATTCATATTGGCAAAAATCAAGTTGGCACCGCTTAAGTCAGCACCACTCAAATTCAGCCTTGCTAGGGTTGCCTCACTCAGGTCACCCCCTTGGCATTGTTTGGTTTCGAGCAATCGTTTGATGTGTGCTATATTTCCAGCCATATTCCTACCACTTAGACCAGACCGCGAAGTTTCTTGGACTGAAAACCCCGATTCATATTTTTTAATTTATGGGGTGAGGGGTAACACCCCTCATTTGCTTTCCACATCATAAACAAAAATCTGCAAAATGTCTGGCACAGCAGCAGCTGGTCAAGTTTGGATGTTGCCAAAAAATCAAGACGACCAGACGGGTCGTCTCAACGTAATTGCGCCATTTCAGCTAGAGGTTGAGAACGAAAAACCGGGTGTCTTGGGTTGGAGCAACGAAATATCGACCTTGACAACCAAAGAAACCCGGTTTCTCATCCCCTATACCGAATACACCAATCGGTGTTCTGGAAGCTAACGGGTTAAGCAAAATTGACGGGTGTGGAGTACAGCTTCGCCATGATCGGGAATCCAGGCTAACCACTCCCTCTCCGAACACTGGCACAGAAGAAGTGCTTCGTCAAAACTCAAAGGGCTAGGAAGCTCTAAAAGTTTTACCCATGTAGAAGGTTGGAATTCTTCCTCCAAAGGGAGCGTTTGGGTTTCTTTTGCCCAATTGTAGGGTTGGAAACGCGGCGTTCTAACAACTTCCAGCTTATCGATGTCGAGTTTCATAATTTTCTTGCCTTGGTAAGCAGACTGCTGCTAAGCCCTTTCGATCGACTCCTCAAGCTTTCGATCGAAGCGGTCTTAGCCAATGGTCTAAAATGAAATTATTTCTGTAACTTAAGATACAAAATAAATTATAACTAAGTCAACTAACTGTCTTAGAACTTTACAGTTGTGAGTAAAACCGCTCCACGAGCCGCAGATCGGCCTCCCAAATAGCGGATTTCTTCACCCATAGGGGTTAAATATTGCTAGCTTGGAGTATGAATCATACAATTCAGCACTCAGCTAACCCACGCCAAGTTGCGTAGACTAGCAACAGCTTGTGACTTAGTAGAAAATTCTATGGCTGGGTTGTGCCAGCCTTCGAGGCAAAAAAAAGTACGCTTTCATAGCCAGCCTGACTGTGATATTAGGGTGAAAATACATGATCCTTCTCGATTCCCAGCTCATGCCCTGCGAAAACCACGAACCTCAAGAAGAATCTACTCAACGGGTTGAACCGATCGAGCAGCTTTTGGCGATCGGCACAGCCCTTTCGAGCAGCCAGGACTTGGGGGAATTGCTCAGTTTAATATTATCGAAGAGTCGGGAAATTACTTATAGCGATGCGGGGAGCGTCTATCTGATAGACCACAGCGATGCCGTTCCTAAGTTGCTGTTTAAGGCAGCGCAGAATGGTTCTCAACCCAACGCAGATTTAAAAGAATTTGCTATGCCCCTGAGCCACAAAAGTCTGGCGGGGTATGTGGCGCTGACTGGCAAAAGCTTAAATCTGCCCGACGCATATAATTTACCATCGGACGTCCCCTACGACCTAGACGACAGTTTCGATCGCGACTTCTCATACCGCACTCGTTCGGTTTTGGTGTTGCCCATGCAAGACCAGTACGGGGAAGTAATTGGGGTACTTCAGCTAATCAATCGCAAGGTCGAACCCGATGCGGCGATCACTCCAGAAAATGTCACAAAAGTAACCCAGCCCTATTCCGAGTGGGAAGAACGGATTGTGCGATCGCTTGCTTCTCAGGCGGCTATTTCTATTGAACGGAATAACCTGCAACAAAGTATCGAAAACTTATTCGAGAGCTTTGTCAAAGCCTCTGTAGAATTGATTGAAATGCGAGATCCGACGACATCGGGTCATTCCGAGCGAGTCGCCGAACTGGTTGTCTGTCTGAGTAAAGAGGTAAATTTAGTTACCGCTGGTTCCCTGCGATCGATTTATTTTGGCGATCGCCAAATCAAAGAACTTCACTACGCTGCACTCTTGCACGACTTTGGCAAAGTTTGCGTCCCAGAAGCCATCTTGAGAAAGCAGAAAAAACTCTACCCCGAACAACTAGAGATCGTTCGTCACCGCTTTGCTATAGCCCAGCGAACCCTGGAAATGGAAGTAGCTCAAGCTAAATACAAGCATTTACTTGGCTCCCTCGATCATCGCCATCTTACTGATGTTACCTCTTTAGGAGGCTGTCCTTATTGCCAAGACCAAGAAAAATTCGATACCCAGCTGACTCAAGCGATCGATAAACTGACTCGATATTGGGAACTGCTACTAGAAGTCAATGAACCCGAAACAAGGGAAACTGACGAATTTCGTGCTTTTTCTGAAGAAGCTTTCGCTCAACTAACAGAACTGTCTAAGTATACTTATAGAGACATCGACGGACAGTTAAAGCCCCTCGTTTCCTTAGAAGAGATGACTCAACTAATGGTACCCAGAGGCAACCTCACACCCGAAGAGCGTTCAGAGATCGAAGCCCACGTTACCCACACCTACAAATTTCTCCAGCGCATTCCCTGGACGAAACATTTCAAAAACTTACCCATCATTGCCTACGGACATCACGAAAAGCTGGATGGTAGCGGTTACCCCCAAGGCTTAACACACGAAGATATTCCGATTCAAACTCAAATTTTGACAATTGCCGATATCTATGACGCCCTCACCGCAAGCGATCGTCCCTACAAGCGCCGATTGACCGTCGAAACCTCCCTCCAAATTCTTCGACAAGAAGTCAACAAAAACAAAATCAACAGCGACCTGGTAGAGCTTTTTGCCCAACGTCAGGTGTTCGGGATCTTGGGTCACACCTTCACTGTTGACGAAGACTCAGCTGCTTAATCTGGGGCTAGGGGCTAGAAAAGTCAAAAGTCAAAAGTCAAAAGGGAGAGTGGGGGAGTGGGAGAGTGGGAGAGTGGGGGAGTGGGAGAGTGGGGGAGTGGGAGAGTGGGAGAGTGGGGGAGTGGGAGAGTGGGAGAGGCGAGGAAAGAGAATGACAACTGACAACTGACCACTGACCACTGACCACTGACCACTGACCACTGACCACTGACCACTGACCACTGACCACTGACCACTGACCACTGACCAATTTTTTGCAATTCTTATCTTTTGCCAAAATTTTCCCCACAGATTCCACAACCTTTCCCCAAAGCTGTCAAAACTTTTCCACAGAGCTTCCGTAGTTTTCCACAGGTTTCAACGTTCGTATGCGGTCTTTCTGTCCGATTGGGGATTTCTTTGACAAACACTTCAGCCGCCGGGATATGCTGAGTTTAAGTAAAGATATGTAACGAAAAACAGGCTAAAAAGCCTATTATTTCGTAGTGTTTTTGTTTATGTGAAGACATTTGTAACATTTCGCAGCATTGACAACCCCACCCCCAAATAGCAGACAATGATGCGGCTGACCTATAAGGCGATCGGGGACTGGGGGCATTGTAGATTTTAGATTTAATTTAAAATCTTCTTCTCCCCGCTTCCCCTCACCCCCTCTTCTCTGGAGGTGTCTATGAACACAAACGTTAGTATGCTGGCCGAAATCCCTGAAGTACTGCACGAATCGCTCAAAAGCTATTTGGAAAGTCATCCAGATTGGGATCAAGACCGGGTTTTTACTGCTGCTCTATCCCTATTTTTGCTGCAAAATGGAGGTGGCAACACCCCAGAAGCGTCGCGCAGCTATCGTAGAGCTGCCCAGGTATATCTTGAAACACTGTTCCGCAATTCTGTATAAGCTGCTACGCACCTAAATTTTACAGTCAATTTAATGAAATTATTGTGGGACGGGCAAGATGCCCATCCCTAACTACAATTTAGATGCGTGAGAGCTTAACAATTATTTGCAATGAGCAATAAAGGATAAGTAGGTCGGCAATAAAAAACCAAGCTATGTCACGAAACGTAAAATTTCTGGATTTGGTTACGTTGTGGCGATGCCGTGCAATAACTTACCAATCATGATTTATTTGCGCCAACCTACTTAGGTGATTGCGATTAGCCTCAAAAATGGAACAATGACCAATGACAAATGACTTTTGACAAATGACTAACGTGCTAGATACCTTAATTGTTGGGGCTGGAATTAGCGGTCTGAGCTTAGCTCACACCTTGCAGGAAGACCGGCGGCGGATTTTACTGTGCGAACGTCAGGGACGAGTTGGTGGAAATATCACCACAGGTATGGCAGAGGGATTTCTCTGGGAAGAAGGCCCCACCAGCTTTTCTCCGACGCCAGAACTGCTGCGCTTGGCTGTAGATGTTGGACTGGAGCAAGACTTGGTGCTGGCCGATCGCAAATTGCCTCGTTACGTCTACTGGCAAGGCCAGCTACTCGCGGTGCCTATGAGTCCTCCCGCAGCCATAAGTTCCCAGCTGCTGACCTTGCAAGGCAAGCTAAGGGCACTGACGGGCGCTTTGGGGTTTATAGCACCGGCTATGGCGCTATCTGAACAAGGGGGAGAGGAAACGATCGCCCAGTTCTTCCAGCGTCATCTGGGAACAGAAGTAACCCAGCGACTGGTGGCTCCCTTCGTTTCCGGCGTTTATGCTGGCGATCCCGATCTACTCAGTGCATCTGCATCTTTTCGGCGAATTGTCAAGCTTTCCGAAATTGGTGGAGGATTGTTGGCAGGAGCTATATTGCAACGTCGGGGAACGAAGAAACAGGTGAAGCCTCAAGATCCCAGCATTCCCAAAACTCGGCCTGGGGAATTAGGCTCCTTCAAGCAGGGTATTTCCGCTTTACCGCAAGCGATCGCATCTGGGTTAGGCGATACCGTTAAACTAGGCTGGCACCTTACGACGCTGCAAAAGAGCGATCGTCAAACCTACATCGCAGAATTTGATACACCCGCAGGACCTGAACAGGTAGAAGCTCGCTCCGTAGTCCTCACCACACCAGCCTACGTAACAGCTGACCTGTTGCAACATTTAGCACCAACAGCCAGCCAAGCTTTACGGGAAATTCCTTATCCTCCCGTAGCCTGCGTTGTCGTCGCTTATCCACAAACTGCTCTGAAGCAACCTCTACGCGGCTTCGGCAATTTAATTCCGCGAAGGCAGTCCATTCGTACCCTTGGCACTATCTGGTCTTCCAGTCTATTCCCAGGTCGCGCTCCCCAAGGATGGCAACTGCTAACCAACTTTATCGGCGGAGCAACCGATCCCGAAATTGGCGATTTAGACGATGAGCAAATTGTTCAAGCTGTTCATCAAGACCTTTGCCGCATCCTCCTTAAGGAAGATGTACCACCAAAAGTTCTCGCAGTGCATCTTTGGAAACGTGCGATTCCTCAGTACACTCTGGGGCATCTCCAGCGGTTAGAGCAAGTTAATCAAGCTGTAGAACAATTTCCCGGTTTATTCCTGTGTAGTAACTACTTTGATGGCGTTTCTCTAGGAGACTGTGTTAAGCGGGCTATTGAGCTCCTGGCGGAAGTTCGCCAATATTTGCAGGTAGCATCTTTGGACTAGCGGATGAGTGCGATCGAATCAAAAACCCGTTAAAGCTTCGGTAGAATTGGGAACCTCAAGCTTGTAGCCGACACCCTGGACTGTGTGAATTAATGTCGGCTGACTCCCATCTGGATCAATCTTTTTGCGAATTTGACCGATATGAACATCAACAACTCGGCCTTCTTCCCCTTCTTCTCCTATGTGTTCGTAGCCCCAAACCTCTCGAATCAGCTCCTTGCGCCGCCAAACCCTACCGGGATGACTGGCTAAAAAATACAGTAGATCGAACTCTAATGCAGTTAAATGTATGCTTTGATTGTTGAGGGTGACTTCCCGGCGCATCGGATTGATGGAGAGCTTTTCCAAGACTAGAACCTGGTGTTGAGCAGGAGTCGGGGTCGGCTGAATTCGCCGCAAAAGAGCCTGCACTTGTTTTTCTAGAACTTCCACATAAAAAGGCTTGGTAACATAAGCGTCAGCTGACTCCAATCCGATGACTTGGGATTTTACATCTGTTAGGCTTGTCAGCAGCATGACAAGCACACCTGTACGGTTCTTCATTTCCTCGCAGATTTTAAAACCGATCGTGTCAGGCAAAATCACATCCAGAATCACCAAGTCTGGGTTTAATTGCTCAAACACCTCCAAAGCTGTCTTACCGTCTGTGGCGCATTCTATCTGATAGTTCTGCTTACTCTGGCTCAAGAACCGATAAATTAAATTCCGGATTGCTGGGTCGTCATCAACAACAAGGATCTTTTTGCGAGCTACGTCGGTTTTCATGGTAAGTACTCAAGCAGCACAGTCGAAACTTCAAAAGCAAAAATAGGAACCTGGCCCACAAGGAGCCAGAAACCGAAGCGTGTCACGGCTGAGATTTGTCTGCTTCTTCAGTAAGATCGGGAATCTCAAACTGGTAGCCAACACCACGAATCGTCCGAATCATCTTATCGGGCCCAGTTAAATCGGTTTCCAATTTCTTGCGAATTTGGCCGATATGAACGTCTACCACCCGCTGATCTCCTACGTATTCGTAATCCCATACAGCTTGGATCAGCTCGCTTCGACGCCAAACCTTACCCGGATGACTGGCTAAAAAATGTAGTAGATCGAACTCTAAGGCTGTTAAGGGCACGCTCTGATTGTTGAGCGTTACCTCCCGACGTACCGGATCGATCATCAGTTGGTCAAATACGATACGTTGTTGTTCCGCAGTAGTGACCACCCGCTGGCGCTTCAAGATAGCTGCAACTCTGACTCCCAATTCACTTAGACTAAAAGGCTTAGTGATGTAGTCATCGGCACCTTTGGAAAATCCCGTAATTTTATCTGCTTCGTCTGTCCGGCTTGTTAGCATTAGCACAAATACACCAGTGCGACTCTGCATTTCTTGACAGAGGTTATAGCCATTGGCATCAGGCAAATTCACATCCAGAATTACCAGGTCTGGGTTGAATTGCTCAAACACCGCTATGGCTGTCTTCCCGTCAACAGCAGACTCCATTTGGTAGTTTTGCTTACTCAAGAACCGCTGGATTAAGTTTCGGACCGCAGGGTCGTCATCAACGACAAGAATCTTGGCGAGAGACATGGCCACCACTTCACAGTTAAAGTTAAAGTTGAGGATAAATTAGCGAACTGAAAAGCTGGATGCGAGCTTTGGGGACGAGTATAGCGAGCAAGGCTTGGGGACAGATTCGCCTATTAATTGTGTATTCAGCATTTTAAAGGATTTTATATGAGCCCAGCATTAGTATGCCCTACCTGGTAGCTATACTTTCCATAATCGATCGAAGTCATGACTTACGCACTCTGACCCTCCAAACCCGATCGGGCGACGTTAAGAGCAAGCCGTCAGTATAACCTAGAAATTTGTCATGCTAGTAACTAGCTGTGTTAGCGGGAAAACAGGTAAACGATCGTGTTCCGGGTATCAAGCTAAACTACTTGCAGGAGCTGATTCCATTTCGTCATTTTTTGGGATAAAATTGGACATTAGGCAACAAAACGGACAATGCTCAGATCGTTTAAAACCAAACTGAAGCTTGACGACCGACAAGCCACCGTCATGGCCCGACACGCAGGCTACAGTCGGTGGATCTACAACTGGGCGCTAAGATTGTGGGGTGAAGCCTATCAAGCTGGCCTAAAACCATCCGCCCATCGCTTGAAAAAATTCTTCACCAACCACATCAAGCCACTTTACCCCTGGATGAACGAACTGTCCTCAAAAGTATATCAGTATACTTTTATCCATTTGGGAGAAGCCTTTAACCGATTTTTGACAGGATTGGGGAACTATCCCCAATTTAAGAAAAAAGGCCGACATGACAGTTTCACCATCGACAATTCAGGTAAACCAATACAATTGGTAGGAATCAACCATAAATTACCATTCATCGGTCAGGTAAAAACCTTTGAACCAATCCCAGAATGCGTCACTAAAAAAGTGACAATTTCCAGAGCGGCAGATGGTTGGTATCTCAGTTTCACCTACTGTAGCGAACCTATTAAAACGGCAAAAATCTGTCAGGCGGTGGGTGTGGACTTAGGGCTGAAAACTCTAGCTACCCTAAGTTCTGGCATAATTTTTGAGAATCCCAAACCCTATAAGAGGGCTTTCAAAAAAATCAAAGGATTGCAGCGAAAGTTATCGCGAAAAGTTAAAAGCTCAGAAAATTGGTCAAAAGCTAGACACAAGTTAGCCCGCGCTCACCAAAAAGTTACCAACATCCGTAAAAACACATTACATCAGATAACTTCTTATTTAGCTAAGAACCACAGCCAAATAGTCATAGAAGATTTGAATGTGTTGGGAATGATGAAAAATCACTGTCTAGCAGGGGCAATTGCTGATGTGGGATTTTACGAATTTGGTCGGCAACTAGAATATAAGTGTGCTTGGTATGGCAGTGAATTAATTGTGGCGTCAAGATGGTATCCATCTAGTCAACTATGTAGTTCTTGCCATCACCAGCAATCGATGCCGCTGTCCGTGAGGGTTTTTAAGTGCGATCGGTGTGGGTTTGAGATCGATCGAGATTTAAACGCCTCGATCAATCTGGAGAACTATCCGCACACCGCCGTTGGCTAAACGGTGGAAGCCTGTGGAGGGTTAACTGCTCCGATGCCCCTGATGAAACAGGAAGTAAACTTCAAGCGGTGTCTGGTTTATACTGTGATGTTCCGCTTTGTGTCAGTTTTATGTAGCAGGTTTTAAATGAGTGCTGAAAATCCCTATAAGCAATTGGGAATAAACGAGGACGCGACCTTCGAGGAAATTCAAGCGGCTCGCAGTCGCTTGACGGCTGAGTACAGTAGCGACCCGAAACGACAAGAAACGATCGAAACGGCCTACGATGCGATTCTGATGGAACGTTTGCGGATGCGCCAGGAAGGAAAAATAAAGGTTCCAGAAGGCATTCGCTTTGCTGAGCGCTTAACTCAGGCTCCCGCTAGTACGCCACCAGCAGCAGTCAAGCAGTCTACTGCATGGCTGCAAGGGCTGATCGATACTCCCACTAGAGCGGACGTTCTGTGGCCTGCTGGTGTTTTCCTGGCCTTGGCTGCGGTGAGTTTTTACTCTCCGCCTGTGGCATCTTTGACATTGGCCTTGGGAGTAATAACCAGCCTTTATTTTCTCACTCGCAAGGAAAACAAACTGGGTCGAGCCGTGCTAATGTCTCTCTTGGGCTTGACTGCTGGTTTAGCCTTGGGGGCGGCGGTTAACGCTTTACTCCAAACTCAATTTCCAAATATCCCTTTGGCAACGCAAACAATTGCTGCTGGGATAACTTTTGTCATTCTCTGGTTGGTGACCAGTTTTCTGAAGTAAGACTTCAGGCGCGGTACAGACGCGATTAATCGCGTCTCTTTTGAAAAAAGGGCTTCAGTTTGAAGCTCAGTTTCCCGTGGAAATGGGTAAGTGCTGATTTTGTTGCCGGGATTGATTTAGAACTAGATCTACGGCTTCGCTGAGATCGGGGACGATCGCATCGGGATTGTAGGCTTCTAGGGAGGCCCGATCGCGGATGCCGCACAAAACCCCAATTACCTTGATGCCGTGTGTTTTGGCGGCCACTATATCGGCTTCTGTATCACCAACCATCCAGGTATCTGAGGCTGGTGGCAGTTTGGCTAAAGCTCCCCCCATCAGCAGCGGTTTGTCGTCGATGTCGCGGGTCTTAACGTAGTCATTGCTGAGCCGATAGCACCGATTTTCTGGAAAAAATCTGCCTAAGTCAAAGCGATTGAAGGCGTAGTCCAGCTCCACGATTCGGCGCATGGTTAAAACGGCCAAATCAACTCCAGCCTGTTGCACTTTTTCCAGGGCTTCAACGGCTCCCGGTGCCAGTCCATCGTAGGGGAAATAAGCCGGTAGATGTACTGTTTGCCGCCGTAGCTGGGCAAATTCTTGGGCTTGCTGTTCGTCTAATCCGGAGACGATCGCAATCTGCTTTTCAGGAATGCGCGATCGCTTCATCTGCCAAAATTCCGCTTTGGACAACTGTCGCACTGGCCGATCCTCACGCCGAATCTTTTCTAAACAGAATTGGTAAACCTGGTAGTACCGTTCCGAAACATCGATGATCGGCCCGTCGAAGTCAGTAATAAGTCTTAACATGGTCACAAGAATTGTTAATTTTTTATCTACCCCGCCGGGAAGACCCACACCATAGCAGCTTCTGCTTGGTGTTGGGATGAAAGGCGGGTCTTCATTGGGTACTCGATGTACCCAATGAGGACAAATCATGCTACTGTATTATAATCTGCATTTTCTATAAAATGTTAGTTTACGAAGCCAAGCTAAAAGGAACAGAAACCCAGTACCGCATCATTGATGAGATGTTGCGGACTGGGCTTTTTGTTCGTAATAAAGCGTTGCGATACTGGATGGATAATCCAGGAGTAAACGGCATGGATCTAAATAAATACTGCAAAGTTCTGGCTGACAACCCTGAATTTCCTTGGGTTAAAAAACTTAACTCAATGGCACGTCAGTCAATGGCTGAACGCGCTTGGTCAGCTATAGTTCGATTTTTTGATAACTGCAAACAGAAAGTACCAGGCAAAAAAGGTTATCCGAAATTCAAGCGTTCGCTGACCAGAGCATCAGTTGAATACAAAACTTCTGGTTGGAAGCTATCAAAAGATAGAAGGTATATCACTTTCACGGATAAATTTGGCGCTGGCACTTTCAAGCTTTGGGGAAGTAGAGATTTAAATTTTTACCAAATAGACCAAATCAAACGGGTTAGGATAGTTCGTCGCTCTGATGGATATTACGTGCAGTTTTGCATTAATTATGAAAGGAAAGAAACTCATGAATTAACAGGTAGAATGTTAGGACTAGATGTTGGTTTAAACCATTTCTACACCGATTCAGAAGGCAATCAAATAGAAAATCCTCGCTTTTTACGTCAAGGTGAAAAAGCAATCAAGAGAGCTTCTCGTCAACTTTCAAGAAAAAATATTGGGTCAAAAAATAGAAGAAAAGCTAAGAATCGCTTAGGTAGGAAACACCTAAAAGTTGAAAGGCAGCGTAAAGACTTTGTTATAAAATTAGCAAGGTGCGTAATCCAGTCTAGTGACTTGGTAGCCATTGAAGACTTACAGGTAAAAAACATGGTGAAGAATCATCATTTAGCTAAATCAATTAGTGATGCTTCTTGGTCGATGTTTAGACAATGGCTTGAATATTTCGGTCAGGTATTTGGAGTACCAGTTGTAGCTGTCCCTCCGAACTATACATCACAGGATTGTTCTAATTGCGGTGCGGTAGTTAAGAAAACCTTAAGTACTAGAACTCATCAATGCCATCACTGTGGGCATATTCAAGATCGAGATTGTCACGCGGCTATTAATATTCTAAATATTGCGTTGTCAATCTTAAGTAAAATGTTAGAAAATACCGTCGGGCAGACGGAAATTAACGCCTCTAGAGAGAACGACCTCTGCTTGGTTGGGTCAACTCAATTAAGTAAGCCGACTCGTGGAAAGAGGAAGCCCAAAGAGCAATCTTTGGAATCCCGCGCTATATTTGGTACTCCGAATTAGCGCCGGGAGGATGTCAAAAGATTATCCCATATTGGGGAATTGTCATTAGTCAGTGGTCAGTGGTCAGTGGTCAGTTGTCATTGGTCATTAATTATTTTTTGACTTTTGAATGCGTGACTTTTGACTTTTTTAAGCCTCTAAACTGCCTCGCTTCATCTGCTCTAGTTCGATCGCTTCAAACAAAGCGCGAAAGTTGCCTTCCCCAAAGCCTTGAGCCTGCCGTCGTTGGCCGTTGTTATAGCAAACTCGGCGCTCAATAAGCTCAAAAAAGAAAGTGGGCAGGGCAAAAATTGGCTGGGTGAAAATCTGAAGCAGTAGGGGTAGGGCTTCTTCCGTCAATTGGTCAGAAAATACTTCCCAATCAACCAGAATTTCCTGTTTGGCAATCTCCTGCAATTCTGCTGGCGATAGAGGCAGTAGTTGTCGTTGCTGCAATTGGGTGTAGTAAGTAGGAGGAACCTGGATGAATGGTACACCAGAGGCTCTGAGTTGTGCGATCGCTTGTACGAGATTGGGAATTTGCAAGGCGATATGCTGAATTCCCGGCCCTCGATTGATATCCAGAAACTCCTGAATTTGAGAATTGGCAGATGCAGGCTCATTTATAGGAAATTGTACCGAGCTGCTCGGATGAACCATCACTTGACTGTAGAGGCCCGATCGCTCAGTTTGGATATCAAATGTCTGCTGGCGTCGAAATCCCAGTATTTTTTCATACCAGGTAGCCGCACGCTCCATATCACCCGTATTGACATTCAGCACCAGATGATCGATACCAGTGAATGGAACTTCCGACCCGAAGAGTTTTGAGGAATGAGTTTTGAAATACCCACTCTCCCACTCTTCCCCTCTGTCATGCCCGATTCGCTCTATCAAAGTGTGACTTAGAGAGCCCCAGGCGGCAATTTTGGCCTGCTTCAGACATTGTTTACCGTGTTTTTGTGGCTGGATGGGTTGCAGGACTTTAACCCCCTGACTGATAGCCCTGGCTATAACTGCTTCCACGTCCTCAACAAGAAAAGCGACATCCGCGACACCTGGAGGATGTCGGCGCAAATAATCGGCAACAGGACTGGCAGATGTGAGGGGTGAGGAGAGAACAAAGTATACGGGGCCACTTTTGACCACTTCCGTGCTAGTGTGGTTGCTGGCATCACCTCCTGCGCGTTGAAAGCCGAGCTGACGAACAAACCAGTCACGCCATTTCTGAGCGTTTTCTACATAGAAGTGAACGTGGTCAATCTGCATATAATTGTGCGATGAGGAAGTAGCGATCGGTCTAGGCGTTGCTTTCCTGATTTTCACGGCTGTTAGAACCAGTCGCGATAGGAGCTGACTAGCACCTGTAGGTTACGGAAACGCGATCGCGCTTATGGAATTTGCCAGCATACTCTCCTGATTTCAATCTCTCTGAAGAGAGGTTATAACGAACGATTAGAAAAATAAGTGACTTTCTGGCTGAATATTAATTTCCATCGGTACTGCTTGCGGCTCACATCTAAGAGCAAACAAAATAGCATCAGCAGCAGTTTCAGTACTAAGCATTTTTGACCTGTCAACCTTCAAGCTCACATTGTCCCAAAAGGGAGAATCGACACCGCCAAAGTAAAACAAGGTAAACTTAACCCCAAACCGCTTCAGTTCCTCCGCCATGCACTTGCTAAAACCGACGACACCGAACTTAGAGGCGGAATAAGCCGCCGCCATCGCCATCGAGTGCTTGCCCAAAATTCCCACCACATTGCAGATATGACCTGATTTGCGCTCTTTCATCACTTCAGCAGCCGCTTGACAGGTATAGAAGCTACCTTTTAAGTTCAGGTCGAGCATGGCATCCAAGTCTGCTGGTTCCAGTTTGTTGTACTGTTTGAGGATACCGGCGCCAGCGGCATTAACTAGGGCGTCAATTTGGCCGAATTGGGCAACTGTCTTCTCCATTAGGGTTTGTACTTGCTGCGGCTTCGTAATGTCCGTCGGCACGGTCAAAACTTGTTCTCCCTCAGTTACCCCAAGCTGGGATACCAGAGTCGCTAATCGGCTGCTATCCCTCGCTGCCAGCACCAAGCGAGTACCTCTAGGTGCCAGTTTGCGCGTCAAGGCTGAACCAATACCACCAGTTGCGCCAACGACAACAACCACTTTGTCCTGCATAGCTGTTTACATTTCTTTACATCGTCTTCATTATCATACTGCCTGGGCTTAGCCTAGAGCTGCGTTTGGGAGAAATCCAGTCAGGTGTGGAAACAGGCGTCGATATGGGAATAAACTCAATTCTAACTACACAACTTCAGCATTCAGTAGTAATTCGCACTGCTGAAACACATAATTGACAGCAGCAAAAAGTTTGTCTAATTCCTGAATTGTATAGAAAATTTGATTGCGAGTAAAAACATTGGCTTTAAGTTTGCCAAATTGCCAAACTCCTCCATTAGAAGCAATTCCAAACACTTCTTGTTCGGGTTTTTCGTTCAGCTTTTGTGCAGCAAGCATCTCCGCCATACACTGCGCCCATCCCGCCTCAAAATTATCCTGTTTTGCTTCTATGAGGATAAAGTAAGGTTTATCAAAAACAACATTTCCTAATGGGGATTTTTTCGCCAGTACATACTCAGGAAATCCTGAAAGCTTCTCGTCGAATGTTAATGACTTGTGACTCCACAAGATAAATTTTTGGCGATAGTGCTTCCAAACTTCCTTTAAAACTGGATAAATCAGATTTTCACAAATCGCAAATTCAGAACAGTCGGCTGCACCGTCTTGCATCACTATTTCCAAGTCTTCTCGAAAGTAGTCGGGGATATTGAATTCTGTTTCTAGGATAAAGTTAGATTGGGTGTAGGTAATTTGAAATTCTTGGACAACAGCATTGATGGTTTTATAAGGACTGAAAGGCATAATAACTTCTTAAATAAATTTATCTATTTTTGCTAATTTTAGCATAGGTTGAAGGCGATCGGGCTTTCGGTTTTGGTAGTTGAGATGGAGAGGCGATCGCACTTCATTACTTAGTAGGATTAAGCAGCTACCAGCTTATCTAGCTGCAAAGTACATTGTTGAAAAACATAGTTAACAGATGCAAAAAGTTTATCTAACTCATGAATACCGTAAGGAATAGTATGTTGGATAAAAGTATTAGATTCCAGCTTGCCAAACTGCCACATTCTTCCATTAGAAACAATCCCAAAAACAATGAGTGATACGTCTCCATTAAGTCGCTGTGCAGCCACCATTTCTGCTAGACATTGACCCCAACCTTCATCAAATTTATCCTGCTTTGCCTCAACTAAAAGCAAATAAGGTTTATCAAAAACAACCTTGCCCAAAGGAGAACGTTTAGCTAAAATGTATTCAGGAAACCCTGAAAGGTTTTCATCATAAGTTAAAGATTGGTGACTCCACAAAGTTAACGTCTGGAAATAGCACTTCCAAACTTCTTTAATAACTGGGTAAATCAAGTTTTCACAAATTGCATATTCCGAGTTGCTAACAACTCCTTCTCGCATCACTAATTGTAAGTCTTCGCGGAAGTATTGAGAGATATTAAATGCGGTTTCGACAATGAAATCAGCTTCGGTGTAGGTAATCTGAAATTCTTTGAGAACTGAACTGATAGTTTTGTAATTGCTGAAAGACATATTGACCTCTCCAATCAAGTCTGACTCTATTTTAGCAGAATTAGAAGGGGGCGATCGCGGTTTCGGTTTTCCCGAAGTGGGGGCCCGGAGGATGATGTTTTTGCGATCGAGGAGGTGTGCGATCGTTTGGAGTTGGAATTGGCGGGGGGGGGAAAGCCGCTAAGGGTGTGGAAGTGGTGGGAAATTGAGGTCATTGCTTGAAAAATTTTACATGATTAATACTGCCATCATCAGGATTTAAAGATACAATTTGAACTTTTACTATTCCCTGTTCTGGAATGATTGCAAAATTTTTAGGTTCTTTTTCATTATATAACTCTCCCTTAACTTGGTAAGTAACTTTGCTTCCCTTATTATTCTTTTTTATGACTTCTGCTTCCAGAATATCTCCTATCTGAACCTGACATTTTTTGGGTAAGGTAAATAATGCCTCTGCAACAGGATTAACTTTATAGTAACGAATTAAGCGTGATGACCATCCCAGAATTTTTAGCATTGTTTGAGCATCCGCTTCGTCATCTTGCAGATATTTGCGACAAGCTTTCTCAATAGAACGATAGTAATCAGGAGCTTGGTTGCTATGTCCGATAATTTCACTTTTCTCAACCAATTTATTTAAATAGGTTAACAAGTGATTGCCTAAGTTATCTCGATTTATTAAAGTATGAAGGTACGAAGTGACTTTTTTAAATTCAGTAACAATCCCATCTGATTTTGAATTAATTCTTATTTGATCTTTACTGAGGGGATGAGCGATCGCATGAGCAACAGCCCATTCTTCATCAGTCATTGCTTCAGTATTAGTTTCAGTAACCATTATTAGTAAACTCCTTCTGGGGGTTGACGATCTGTAGGATAACCAAGCACTTTAACAATTTCTGCCAATTGAGTTTTCTCCATTAGGCTGCTATTATGAGCCTCTTGAATTTTTTGCTGTATAAACTCTTGGACTTTATTGCCAGTCAAACAACCTGTTTCTGAGGTTGTATAACTAGAGTAGCGATCGCGCAATTCATCTTTACCTTGTAACACTTGCACTTTCGTTATCTCTACTATCATCGTTCCCATCCCAACTGGTTTACCAGCCCCCACCTTTAAAGCTATTCGATGCTGAGAATCTTGTCCTAAAACAATTAGCAGCGTTCCTAATTCTTCAGGTTTCAGGTTCATAAACTGTAACCGTGTTTTAAAAATGTACTCAGTTCCAGCTTGCTGCACAGGAGTTCCTCTTTTTCCAGTATCAACAGCCCTATTTGTTTGATAGTAAAACTTTCTACCTTTGACTTTACCTTTATCGTTAAAATATTCAGGGTTAAAAGTTCTATTATCTATTTTTGGTTGAGGAGAATATAAAGAAGGAATGAAACCGATTGAATACATCTGATCGCATCTAGCATCGCTAAATTCAATTAAGCCTTGCCAATTTAAAGCCCCGAATATCCGACTAGCAGGGCATAAGTTATTCTTACTACACAGGCTATCATGCTGACCAGATGGTAAGTATTCTTGAGGGATTCGTCTCTCGTAGTCTTTACTAATGACTCCTAGAGTGCTATTTGTAATTGCTTCATAAACAGACCTAATGCAACCTTTCAGAGAACTACCTTGCATAATAAGTTCATTCTTAATGCCCTGAGTCATAGTTTTGATTAGAGGAATACTATTGTTACCAATATCTTCCCCCATCACAACAACACCTGTGGAAACGTGCAGTGCTGTTTGCACAACTAGATTAAGAAATAAAGTTCCATGTAAACAGTCATTGCGAAACTTATCATGTCCAGCAGGATGATCTAGATTAGGAGATTGTGCTGGAAAAGGTATCAATTTATAAGGCTTAGGAGAAGCCAGATTGTCTGATGAGTCAACCATATTTTTACCCCTTCCTAAATATCCACAGTTAAAGCCACAAAGTGTACAGTAGAAGTTTGTTGGTCAATAAAATAGCGTTGAGCTATATTAGGACATTCATTCTTGAATGGATTGGGAAATCGAGTTTCTGAGTTGGAGTAGATTTGTGCTGGCCTTAGTTGTGTTTCCCAACTTTTTCCTACAGGAGTAAACCCTAAATCAGAATCAGCTTGACTTAAAAGCAAAACTTCATAGCCTGTTTTGTTTTGTTTCCATCGAAATTCACAGTCTACATTGAACATTTGCCCTTCTGGACTTGGAAACTCTGACGGTAAGTCTTTAAGAATGCCACTAACTTTATGAAACCAACGGAGAAAGTAATAACTATGCCGATCAGCTTTCTGAGTTAGTAATTCTCTCAACTCATCTGCTGAGGAAAGTTGCTTAACACCAACAAAACTCATGCTGCTGTACCCCCTCGTAAAAGCTGACTCCAAGACTGTACTGTTCTTCTAAATAAATCTTTAACTTGTTCTTCATTAGTCCAAGTTTGTTGTACTCCAAATCCTAACTCCATTGGTTTAGCACCAACGGGGGTATCGTTTTGTCGATCTGGTTTTGGGAAACCATATTCATTGTCTGTCAAAAATTCTCCTGCACCCAATATATCTGTATACGAACACAAAGGCTGTTGACTGGCAAAACTGTAAATTTGTTTGTCCCTTACTTCACAACCAGGATATTGAATCACTGCTGAATTGTATTTGACTCTAACTGTTCCTAAGCCCCGCGATTTGGCAAAACCTAAACCGAACCAACCCTCATGCAAATCTCGTAAAACTAAACCAATTAGCCCTAATTGGGCTAGGGTAAAATTCTTGAGATGAATCTTGGTGTGGAATTCTCCAGAAGTACAAACTTGATAGTCAAATGGGCCGACTGCTACGGAACCAAAAACGCGATCGATAGCGACTCCATTACGCTCTTCAACTTTGACTTGTTGAACATTAACAGGATAAGCGTCTTCAATTCTAATCCGACTGGCAATTAAAGTGTTACCAAACATTTGGTCAGTCAAACATGATTTTTTATAAATATCAGGTGGAGGTAAGGGTTTTTTATGATTATCTTTATCTTTAAAATAAAGATAATCATGCTCATCTTTTAGTGGGTTATTAGCCCAAGGAACATTTGGATTAGTGGAATCGAATTTTTCTTTTCCTACTGTTCTCACAATCCTTTCCGCATGGGCGCGAATAGCTCCTTTCAGGCTACTTCCAGGCAAGTAAATTGAACGTTTACCCTGGTAGTAAGTTTCGACAAATTCCATATCCGGTTTAGTAGGATCGGCTCCTTGTCTGCCAGATTTAATTAAAATTGGCCCGTCAGGAATTAAGGTGAAGTCGAGCGTGCAATGATTAACTAATAGTTTGTGCATAGTGTAAGTTGTTGAAAAACGTTGATAATTAAGCGGCCACTAACTCATTTAGCTGTAATTCACATTCTTTGAAAACATAGTTTACCGCAGCAAAAAGCTTATCTAAATCCTGAATGAGGTAGCGGTTCTTATTTTGAGTAAACGACATTTTTTCTAACTTACCAAATTCCCAGTCTTTGCCATTAGAGACAATACCAAAAACAGTAACTTGTAGTTCATCATTCAATTTTTGCGCTGCGACCATTTCAGCTAGGCACTGCGCCCAACCTTCAGAAAATTTATCTTGCTTTGCTTCAACTAACAAGAAATAAGGCTTGTCAAACACGACTTTTCCCAAAGGAGAACGTTTAGCCAAAATATACTCAGGAAACCCGGAAAGATTCTCATCGTAAATAAGTGACTTATGACCCCACAAAACAAACTTACTACGATAGCATTTCCAAACTTCTTTCAGAACTGGATAAATTAAATTCTCACAAATTGAAAATTCTGAAGCATTAGGTACTCCGTCTTGCATAACAGTTTGTAAGTCTTCGCGGAAGTAGTCAGATATACTAAACTCAATTTCACCCATGAAATTGGCTTCAGTGTAGGTAATCTGAAATTCTTTGAGAACTGAACCGATATCTTTATAACTACTAAAAGCCATTTTAATCTCCTGAAGAAGTTGATAGGGTGGACTGCTGAGGAAGATTTTGTCTTAAGTGATCGATGAGAGAGTTTGTCCAACTCGCTCTTAACTGTTTTCCATCTTCGTATATGTCAGGATTGTTATTAACCAATTTTTGCAGATAAGAGATTAACTTTTCTGGGTCATTATTGACATTAATCCAGTGCATTTTGTCAATTTCTAATTTGACTACACCTAAGCCACGCGATCGCCCTCCTCCCAGTGGAATTTGTTCTGTCTCAAATTGGTGCAATCCAATCATCAATAAACCCAGTTCCCAATCCTCAGCATTTTCTACTACTGCACGAAACTCAAAGGGTGTTCCAGAGGGAACTACTTGGAAGTCATAGAGTTTGCCATCGGAGGCTGTTTCGGTATCTCTATCAATGGCTACACCATCTCGCTCTTGATATTGTCCAAACCAAAAATCAGGCAATACCGTTAAGTCTCGGACTTGGAATTTGCTTGCAAGCCAGGGAGAACCAAATAAATGAGAAACTAGATCTGTAATTCCAATCAGGGCTGTGGTTAAACCTAAATCATCACCTTCATAGAGTTTTTTTATGTCTTCAATTTCTCTGTTTTTGCTACGAGTGGTGAAGCTAGCCGGATCTTCAGCAAAGCTGGAATCAATAGCACGTAAAAAGCTTTCAAGGCGCGATCGCAATGCTCCTTTAAAACTAGAGCCTGGAATCAAAGGTTGCCCCAAAGCATCTTTAATCACAGGTAAATCTGAGCCAATGGGTTCAGATGACCGTCCAGCACTAATGCGTAAGGCTGTTACGGTTATGAGAGTTCCTGTTATTTCTAGGCGATTTTTGAAAGTATCAAACATGAGTTTACCACCCTTAAATCAAAGATTTAGCCAACTAAATACTTCTTGCGCTGATAACTGTAAATCAGTTAGAGAACTTAAAACTGGCAAAACATCTTGCTCTTGCTTAACTTCAGGTTGTTTTCCCGGTTGAAAAGTCATAATTAGGCGCTCTTTTGGGTCGAGAAACCAGCCTAGCTCTGTTCCCTGATTCAAACAGAATAAAATTTTGTTGATGACGCGAGTAGAACTTTGTTCTGGTGACAGTATTTCTATAGTCCAATCTGGGTGAATTTCAAATTCATTCTCGATTTCTCCATTCGCATCAACAGGGATTCTCTCCCAGGAGAAAACTGTTATATCTGGGACAATTGAACGTCCGCCAAAGGTACAGCGCAACTCTGGAAAAGCAAAAGCTAAACGATTGAGTTCACCCACACGATTAATTTCGGTAGCTAACCGGATTTGCAGTCGGCTGTGTTTACCTTTAGGCATAGGTTTTTGGTAGATTTGACCATCGATATATTCACTTGCTGGCTTCGTTTCTGGCAGTTTTAGGAAATCTGCTAACGAGAGTTTTAGAGGTGATTGAATTAAAGTCATACTAAGTATCCATTTAGCAAGGTTAGGAAAAACAAAGTTTGTTGATAAATTTCTATGAATACTTATCGTTAACATAATTATGCTCTCCATAATGAAGTAAGTATAGCTGACCATCTTTAGCCAGACAACTTACACGCCGATCTTTTGGAAGATCAAAGTGATCGATATCTTTATGCTTTCCTGCATACCTACGCAATCGGAAAATTCCATCTTGCTTCACTGCACTAATTCCATCTTGATGATTGTTCAGTAGACAAGCTACTCTAGCTAAATTTTCTTGAAGAACAATCTTTTCATGGTTTGGTTTACTGCGATAATCATCTAAAAAAGTTGATTGGTATTCTATTTTGGGAAATTTAAGTGGCTTATCTTCAGCAAGAAAAACATCCTTACATTGTTGCCAGATAAGTTGACCCCAAGTAGATAAAGTCATTTCAGGTTCTACAACTATCCGCCAATCTTCTGGTACTTTCTTTGCTTCTTCCCAAGAGGTTAATATTTCTCCAACATTCATTATTGCTAATTGAACTTTGTAAGGCTCAACTTCCGTTAGATTAATGTTAACAGGAAGTCTAGGTATTTTAATTAGTTGATTTCCTCCTTCAAAAATATAAACGATTTCATCAGCATAAAACATTCCCATAGTATTCATATAACCTTGGATTGCTTTAAAGCCACCTACTAAGTTAAAAACTACTTTGAGTTTATTGTTTGGATAACTCTCTTGATAGCCATTAATAAGGTCTTTAATCCAAGGAATCATTTGAGCCATTCCTTCAGAAAAATTGCTAGTAGTAGCTATGGAAAACCCTGAACCAGTTTCAGGATAAATCTGAGTATTTATAATTCCTCGCCTAACTAAAAATTTTTTGACTATTTCTGCCGTTGTTTGACCTTGTGCTGTGTCAGTAGCAATTAACCAGTGAATATCCTCTTTGCCTTTTTCTAGGTCTTCTTCATATATCCCGTATATGCCATTTAATTCAGCACTAGCATCTCGAATCTCTAACGTAGTACCGTCATATAAAATTTTTTCTGCTCTTTGCTTTAACTGTTGAATAATATCCTTGACATCTTGATGATATTTGTGAATCTCATCTTGAGTCTTATTTGCCATCTCTTGTAAACGAGAAGACCAATCTTTAGGATCGCGTCTTTGGCTAATCTGATTAGTTAACAAACTTGTTCCAACAGTTGAAATAATTAAACGTGGCATAACTTTCTTTCCTATTTGCGAATCGGTTGATGTTTAGATTCAGTTTGCGTATTGTTTGCTGCCTTAGCTTTCTCCTCCCCTACAATGGCTGTATGCTCCCTCGCTAAGTAGCCGAGAAAAAGTTGAGTTAACTTGAGGTGAATATTTTTTTTCAATTGCTCTTGATTTTCAGAAGTTTCTAAGTAGCTATGCAACTCTCCATCGCGGATAAAGCGTCTTAAAATATCTACAATTGTCTGAGCATCGTGAGATAAGTTATCAATATGCTCAACCACTGCTGTAGCAAATAGTTTGCTATCTTTGCTAGTTTTCCAAATCGGACTAGAACCACTTCGTCCTACTTGGTAGCGAATATAATTTTTGATAATTTCAACTGATGAACTAGATTCAGCTGCCACAGCTAGAACATTTCTAAAAGGGGATTTTTTATCTTTTTGAGCGATGGAAAATTTTATGGCTATATCTTTAATTCTAGGAATGATATTATCCATTTGTTTTCCGATTTCTAATTCGGTTATTAAACTTAGTTTTTCTTTTAGGAATGTTTGAGAAACTATTTCCATGATTACACAGCCTCCTCACGAAGAATTAAATGGAATTCATCACAAATCCGAATTTGACCAAAACCTTCACAGGTGCGATCGCCTACTCCTCTCATTGCCAATTCTTCCAAAGGTTTGAGCCAAGAATCTAGCTGATTGGTACTAAACAAATAAACAGCACCTTTATTCGTAATCAACTCGACATCCTTCATCAAACCCCAAGCAGAATTCCAGCCAGAAAGGTAATCATAGCTACTATATGCAGTATGAAAATCTAAACATATTGAGTTATCCAATTCTGCAAATTCCTTTAGCATTTCTGGAGAAATAACGGTAGTACGCCGCCATTGTTCGGTTAAAATAGCGTCAGACTGTAAACCTACAGTAAAATAAGTTTGTTCATCAGATAACTCAGCTTTAGCATTATTAAAAATCTTCCAAGTTTGCCAACGTTTCCTTAATTTTTGGTTAAACTTTTGGATTCGAGCTTCTATGTCTAGTTTAACATCAATGGGTTGTTTTGCTGTAATTTCAACTTTCCCTAAACCTCGTGACGTTGAGCCACCTATACGAAAATTATGACGGCGTTGCTCGATAAATTGTTTAAGGGAACTGGCTAACTGAGAATCTGGAACCAAAATTGAGCCAGAATAAACTATTGGATTTCCCCTTTTTTCTTTTGATTCATTGAGAGCTTCTATGCTGTAAAGTATTTGGTCTTCTGCGGTTGCACGTCTGCGGTTAATTCCTACCCGTGTCAAAAGACGTTTGCTGATAGAATGAATGTAGTAATCTTCATTGAAGATACTATAAAAACCACTGAAAGGATCTACTCTACCGCCATCAGTTGGACAATTAGGATCGTAAGGATAGCCGTAGTTTTCAGCACAAAATCGGTCGATCAAAGTATCAAATATACCATTTTTTTTCTGGCTTAAAACCAGACTTATTTTTAGAACTAAGGGCAGTTGCAGGTAATAGCCTAATGTCATTTTGAATATCTGTTTTCCCGTTCTCAATCTCTATACTCGCTGGATAAGCATTTCGGAAAATTGCAGACTCTTCACCTAAAAATAAAGCTTGAAACTCCCCTCCATTTTGAGAAAGATCGCTAGAGTAATGACCTGATTCTTGTAAAATTTTAGACGCGATCGCACCCCGAATTACAGAACCTGGAATATAATCCATCGCTTCGCTTACCGAACCTCCCGGTTTTTGGCGGCTAATTGCCAGTGGTGAAAGTGCTTTAATTTGCAGTTCAATTTGTTTCACTGTAACCCCCCTTGTGCCAAAAACTCCCAGACATCCTCAGCCACCAAAATTTCAGGAAGTTGCCAATCTAACCATCCCAAACCCGCCGATTTACTCCCACCCAAAGCATGAATGCCTCGCAAACCTGCCCAGATAACTGCCTTAGCATAATCAGGATGGTTTGGTGTCCAACTTGGCAGGATGTGAATGTTACCCTCAAATTTGAGTTTTGCATTGGCTGGAGACGTTTCTAAAAAGTAAAGTTTCTTATCTTCTGCGGTATGGCGACGGCGGTTAAGTGTTACCCCTGGGCGTAAAACTTCCGGTAAGTTATCTGGGTCTTCGCTACACACTAAATCATCAAAAAGTCCGCGAGATGGTAATACGGGGTTGCCGAAAATTTTACATATCAAACAGTGATAACTTGGCTGTTCTCCATAACTAACTCTATACTCTTCACGATCAAAATTATACTCTAATCCCGCTCTTTGAGGACACATAGTTTCAGGCTTAGGAGACTGACAAACTGGCCAATGAAGTCCTCTAACAATCTTTTCGCACTCGTGGCGCAAGCGACCTTTGACTTGAGAGGCAGGAATCAATAAATTCCCTTCGGCATTGCGGACAATTGATTTGTCCGCCAGCGAACCGGAAGACCCACCTGCACCTACACACAAAGCTGTATTAATAATAGCAGTAATTGGGTGTGTTTCAACCGAGCTTAATAATTCTTCAAGTACAATCATTGGCGAGTCTCCTTAGTAGTAAGTTCTTGTTGATTAGTAGAATCTGCGCTAGATACTTCGATAAAATCATAAATATCTACTACCTCTCGCCAGATGGTTTCATAAATTGTTTCAAAATATGTTACTTCTCCTATTTTTTTAGACATCCAAGGTGCTAGATTTCCTCCATTAGTTTTAGCTTGACACCAAGGCTCTTCAAACTCTTTTTGTAAAAAATCCGATTTTCCTTCCTTTAGTCTAGCTCGAAAGTAACGATAATTCAGAATAGCAATGTGTTTCCCTTTCTCTAAAAGGCTGCGGATTTGATAAAGCTGCGACTTGGGAAACTCAGCTTCTTTTAATGCTTCAACTACTTTGATTAAACTTCCTAACTCATGGAAGGTATAAGGAGCAGCATATAGTTTTAGTGTTGGTTTCCGCTTCTTTGTCAATGCTTCTTGACGAAATTGTTCAATATTTGAAGAAATCATAGTAACAGATTTCAGGGTTAAAAAATCAACCGTTCCTCCGTAATATCCAGCATCTCTCAACTCTTTAGCTCTTTTTTTAGCAGACTTGAGTAGTTGTTCCGTCAGTTTTTGTGCGTAATAAACTGGAGTATCTTTCGCCGTAATTAGAACGCCTATTGACATACTTAATAAAGATTGACTGGAAATTGTTTCTCCCTGACATCGGTGAACTGATGTATTTTGACAATTTGCTGGTAAAGGATAACGTTTTGTTTTTGCTAGTTTACACTCAAACTCTTCCCCAATTGTTTTAGCAATTTGCAGGGCTTTATTAGCTGGGACAATGAGCATGACATCATCTCCTCCTATCGCCAGAATCTCAAAAGGATGAATCCAGTGATTGTTACGATTTTCATTATCAGGATCTGTCAGATTTTGGAGTTGGTGAGGTTGGAGATGCTGTGCTAATGCTTGATAAACAGATTGTTCGGTAGCTACGAAAATATCCTCACTAAATTGCTTGTATTTTTCAGGAGTTTTGATGGTTTGGATATAACCTCCCATATTGTTACCATCAGCGTAGATGTAGGCGACAAACCCTTGATAAACATTACCAAGCTCTCTGAGCGATCGCGCTTCTTCAGGTTGACTACAATTTGCATAATACTGACTTGCTAAGTGATGATTTTCGGCTAAGTAATCTTCAAATTTTGCAACCCAGCTTTTAATTTTTATACCAGTTGGTTGCCAATCTAAATTGAGACTGGTAAACCAAGGTGGTAAATTCTCTTGAAATGCTTCGCGTTTGGCAATTTGACCGACAATTCGTTTACGAACTAGCGGTTCAGATAAATAGGGTTCGCTAGGGAGATTAATCTGAGCAATAGCTGAACGGCGATCGCTTTCATCTCTCCTCAAATAAGGATGAGTTTCAAACATCGGCGGGTAGCGACGAGTCGGACGATCTGAAAAATCATTACCACTGCGACGTTGATTAAATAAAATCGCTAGCTTAGTCGTTAGCTCATTAAAACTTTTGCGATTTTGAAATGTTTTTACCAGTTCAGTTTCAGTGTCATTTTTAGGAATGCCAAAATAAGCCTTAACTAATTCTCTCTTAGCTTTATCTATTTCAGCAGTTGCCTGACGGTATTGATCTAGCCAGAAATTATCTTGAATATTATCTGCTAGCAATTCAAAGCGAATTTCTAACAACTTAAATTTATCTCCGACCGCACAAGAGTTTGCAGTCAAAGTTTCATGGTTATACCTTTTTTCAATGGCATTAGCTAACTCGTTAACAAAAAAAGATGGACAAAAAGCTAAGATATTCCCACCCGTGGAATATATAATTAGCTCAGGAATTAGTGCTGTTGGTAAATCGGGAAAATTTACCCCCAACCATTGAGAAATCGTGATAGATTTTTGACCTTGACCAAAGAAAGCCGGTAAATCAACCAAATTAATCCTATCTAGCAAAGCTGACGCACCTTTAATATCTGGGAGTTTTGCTGCTTCAAAAACATATTGCTTAATCTTGGTTGCTCTGCCGTAGACCAAACCAATTTGGAAATTCCAAAGGGTAGGGTATTTTTCGGTCAACTGTTTTAATTCATCTAAGGTTTCGGGAAAAGGCAGGCGATCTAATTGATTAACTTGTTCGACAAGCGATCGCACCTCCTCCGGCACTTCTTTCCCTTCTTGCAAAGCCTGCCGCATTTGCTGTAAAATACTCATCTCAAACTGAGGTTGTCGCCCCTCTCCCCAAGCCAGACACCAAGCAATACCAATTTTGATGACATTAAAAGAATTATTCATGTATTTACTCTCAAAAACACCCAATTAAATTTGACTCAACCCCACCAAAACCCTCGCCAACACTTGCACCATCGGACGAGTTGAAACATCCTCCCCCCGTTCCAGATAATGAATACTCCCCCTCAGTATAGGAGATTCGCATTCAATCACATCGCACTTTCCCTCATACTCACTGTGAATAATCGCAATAATTTTCAAATTTAGCTCCCTACAAAACTCTTCCCATTCCGCGACTTTAGCCATATCCCCCGCTAAAATAACGGCATGAGTCGCGTATTGCATAATCAGGCGATTTTTGGGATCAATCTTGCCACCCACATCAACTAATGTCAGAGGCTCTAAACAATCTTTCACCCATTTCGCTCTCACCGCAGCAAACTCATTTGTGAACTGAGATTTGTAAGCCGTCTTTAACTGTCTGGCCTCATCAGGGTTTCGTCCTACAGTCTCAGAAAACCAGGCTCCCTCCCCATCAGGACAAGCAGTAATCACATAGGGATAAGGCGCACCATCAAGCCGACGAATAGCTTCCTTTAAACCTGCTCTCAAACAAGATTTCCCAGAATGAGGCGGCCCACAAAGTACAATTTTCATAACTAATCTCTCACCTTAATTAATCAATCAAATCCCCAACTTTGTAAGCTGGATTATGAGTAATACAGACCACATATTTGCCTAACTTTGGATCGAAAACACTAATCGCACCATACAAATGTGCTACCTTGTGCGTTAATACGCAAGCCACGGGTAATGAAGCTGGGCCATTAATTTTCAGCAATGCACCCCCTTTTAGTTCTCCGTTTGTCGTCATTTCATCCAACCTGGCGGCTGCATCGCGCACAATTTGGTCATTTTGGGCGGGTTCGCCAAAGTTTATTTTCAGCACATCGCCTTCTAGCTCGATTTTGTAAGTAGTCATGGTGGGTTTTTGATTTACGAATAAACCCATCATACACCCAGTTGGAAACCGCTATTTCCAACTAAAATTAAACTCAAATTAAGTTTTCCCATTGCGATGATGTCTGCTCCCCTGTTTCGCGATCGGCCCCACATCCCCCTACTGCAATGGCTGGCGCGGGGTTCCCTCAAGCAAAACCTACTGCGTGCCATTCGGCTATGGGTATGGCTTTCTACCCTCTACGGCGACGCACAAGATAGCGAACCCTTTACATACAGCAATTGGCGGGATGCTTTTTTTACTCCCAGCCATCCTAAAGGTGAAGAAATACCCAATTTGCATGACCCTAATTGCCGTTGTGCTAAAACGGTAGCAGACTGGCTATTTGATACTCAAACTGGTGTTTCCGAACCAGAGTGGCGACAAGCACTCTTGTGTCACGACAATATTGGCGAAAAAAGTTTAAACAGCTTGTTAAAGCGGCGGTTGTTTGGCGTCACCAGACGATCGCTTCAAGGTGATTTGGAAACTTTAGCCGAACTTGGTTGGCTGGAATATCGAGAACAACGCTATTACCGCGTCTCTCAGTTTCCTCAGTATCCGATCGAAAACGATCGCGAGTCAGAACCCATTAAAACCAGTCAATATTCCTTTAATTTCCTGCATCCAGAACTGGCAAATATTGCCCAAAATCACTCGCGAGAAGTTAGAGGGGTACACAGGTTTTTCCTACACCTAGATTATGTGATTCCCAAAAGTACGATCGATTTAGTTGATGATTGGCAATATCGATTAAGAGAACTGTGGGAACAAAACCCGGTTCCGCCAGTCAAATTAACTTATCAAAGTGCCAGAGTAAGAGAAAGGGTTGAATGTATTGTTTATCCCGTTAGTATCTACTATGTACAACGAGCGGTATATCTCTGTGCGTTCGGTGAAACTCCGACTCAAAAAGGAGAGTGGTACAACTATCGCTTAGACCGCATTAAACGGATGCAGCCTTTGCAGTGGGAGAATCTTAATTTGCCTCGCTGTTTGCGTCAATCCTATCCCAAACAGTTACCCCAACCAGAGGAAATTGAAGAGAAAATGGCCGCAGCTTGGGGATTTGATTTTTACCTCGAACCTAAGTGGATGCTATTGCGATTCGATCGCTCTTTCGATCGTCGCTACATTCGAGAGACTTTTCGCCACGAAACATTTCAAGCCATCAGCTATCAGCAAGCTGTCCGCTTAATACAGCAACAAACTCCCAACCCAAACCAGCAGCAGAGTTTATTAAAAGCGATTGGTTCTCGCTGTCGTGAAGATGCTTATTACAGGGCATACTATCGCGATGGCGATACGAATGTGGAATTACGCTTGCGGTCTTGGCGACCTAAAGGTGAAGTGCTTTTACCTTGGGAGTTACGCCATAAAATAGCGCGGGAAGTAGCAGCAGAAGCACAATTGTATTTACAGGAATTTAATGAGGATGAAAATACCAATTCTGACTAAAAAATTTGCAGATGCTTTAGTTTATGCCACGAACTTGCACGCCGACCAAATTCGCAAAGTTGATGGCACTCCTTGATAGCGCTATAGAACGCCAAGAAGAAGAGGGAGAGAATAAGGGGGTAATTGTTGCAGATTCCGTATGAGGTACTTTCCGGGTGTGATAGGCTAGCTGCGAAGAGGAGTGTCAGAGGTATCAATGGTGAATAAGATGCAAGTGGGGCTGCTGTTTGGGGGTCGATCGGGAGAACACGAAGTTTCCATCAGTTCGGCAAGAGCGATCGCAAAAGCGCTTAAATCAGAGCAAAATGCCGAAAAATACGAAGTTCTGCCTTTTTACATTCAAAAAGATGGACTTTGGCAAGGTGGGGAAACAGCACAACAGGTGCTGGATTCAGGTGTTCCCCAGCAATTTGCCAGCGACGGAAATCTTTGGGAGTTTCCCACCCAGGCGGCGGAAGTAGAGGTCTGGTTCCCAATTTTACACGGGCCAAATGGTGAAGATGGTACGATTCAGGGTTTGCTGAGTTTGATGCAAGTTCCCTTTGTCGGTTCTGGGGTATTGGGTTCTGCTGTGGGTATGGATAAGATTGCTATGAAAACAGCTTTTGCCTCCGCTGGATTGGCGCAGGTAAAATATATGGCAATTAACAGATCTCAGGTTTGGTCTAACTCTTGTGTTTTCCCGAAACTATGCGATGAAATTGAAGCAAAGTTGGGTTATCCGTGTTTTGTGAAGCCTGCGAATTTGGGTTCTTCGGTGGGTATTGCCAAGGTGCGATCGCGCAGTGAACTGGAAACAGCGCTAGATAATGCAGCTAGTTACGATCGGCGTTTGATTGTAGAAGCAGGAGTTCAAGCGCGGGAAGTGGAATGCGCCGTTTTGGGTAACGATAATCCACAGGCTTCTGTAGTTGGAGAAATTACTTATAGTAGTGATTTTTATGACTATGAAACTAAATACACTGAAGGCAAAGCAGATTTGTTCATTCCCGCAAACATACCGCCAAATGTCGCTGCTCAGATTCAGGAGATGGCGATCGAAGCTTTTGTCGCTGTTGATGCTGCCGGATTGGGACGAGTGGATTTCTTCTACGTAGAAGCGACAGGCGAAGTCTTGATTAACGAAATTAATACCTTACCAGGTTTCACGTCCACGAGTATGTATCCTCAACTATGGGCGCATAGCGGTATTTCTTTCCCCGAATTAACGGATAAGTTAATTCAAGCAGCGTTAGAACGGCATAAGTCTTGAAAAAACGCAGGATTTAGACATTTTAGGTGAAATCAAGATATAGGGAAAAACGATCGAAATTTAACCTATGGTCTATGCCCGGTGTTATACGTCCCAAAATGGTTGCCTACCTTTTGCACGAGCGCATACAATCGTTGTGAGGATAAGGTGTAGGTATTAAAAAGTGGGTATGGCAAAAAACCAACTTGCACAGCAGCAAACACCCCCGTTAAGAACCGCAACGCTTCGGCAGCGTGGTGCTAAACCGGCACGAGTGGCAGAGGAATCATCGCAGCCCAGGACAGGGAATCTCGATCGGCAAGGGAAAAAAACTACGCCACCGACTCGCGTTAATCCACTGCTGCAACTGATTCAGAAACGTCCCCTACTGGTATGGAGTGCCCTGTTGGCAACAATTCTATTGGCAGGTAGCGTTGCCATGCTCGGTCTGACTAACCCTGGGAATGTAAAAAAAGGAGAAGGATCGGAAGCTGATGCTTCGGTGGTTACTCAGAAAACAGTGCTAGAGGAGCGAAGTCAGAACAATCCTCCCGCGTGGTTGTTTGGTGCGATCGCATTAGGTTGTGCTACAGGCTCCTGGGTAATCTTAAAACAGCTAAAAGGCTCTCATAGGCGTCGCAAGCTTCGTAGGCCACTCAAACCGCGTTCTACCCCCCAACGCTCAGTGGATCGGCAACAGCAAAAGAAGGCTTCTTCACCCCGTCGAGCCGTTCCTGCTGTCAAGACGCCCCAGCGATCGGCTCCCTCAAGATTGGCTGTGGCAGATTCGGCGCAAGGCGGTGTAGCCGCCGTTAGACAGAGCCAGCCCCCATTGTCAGACAGATCTAGGGAAAGAGGGAAGAAGGCCAAATTGGCAGAAAGTATGGATTTGCGAAAACGTCAGCCTCTGTCTTCACTGTTGCGAAAACCGTAATTAAATTTCAGATTTGAGATTTTAGAGGGCAAATTGAATAAATTTACCCTCTGCAATTTAAAATCTACAATTCCCTATTACGGCTTTTGTTGAAGTAGCGATCGCCAGTCTTTAATTGCCTGTTCTGTCCACAGCCAATTTGCCTTGAGCGTTGAGGGCTGAAAATGAGGTGCGTCATCGCGAATCACCTTTTGGCGTAGCTCGATCGCTGCGTTCATCAGACGCGATCGCTTATCGGCTGGTTGATCGAGAGCCGATCGCTTCAACACTAATGCCAATCCCGCATATGCTGTTAGGGCATCTCGACTGGCGACTGAATCGATCGGTATTGGTGTAAAGTTTCCAGCCGTTTCTCTGCTGGCAAGTTCTGTTTTGGCAGCTTGTTGTTCTTGCGTTAAATATAGAGCCTCAAACCAAGCCTGGTTAGCGCGAGTTAAATTACCTTTAGCGTAGTAAGCAAAGCCGAGAGCGTTGTAGTAAAGCGGCGATTTTAACGATCCCGCAGCAGTCTCCCAGTAACGTCGCGCATCATCCACGGTGTAACTTTTGTCTCCAGCCTGAACCGATTGCCAAGCCAAACGTCCGTAGAGAAAGTTAATGCCTGGATTATCCCTTTGCTGCTTTGGTACGGCTGCTAAGGCAGCTTTTGCTTGTTTGAATGTACCCCTATCCAGGAGTACTTCGACAGTCTGTTCCCCAGCCGCTAAGTTACCTTGCTGGAAATGTTTAATTGCGATCGCCGTAACGGTTGAAGTGCTGGCTTTTTTAAGAGCGACGGATGGAGTTTTTGCTAGAGATTGGGCTTTTTTAAGAGCGATGGATGAGGCTTTTGGTAGAGATCGGGGTGCTGGTGTTGTCGAAGGTGCCTCATGTAACAAATTTGTCGATCGCAAACCTACTTGAAAGGATCGATTTCGGAAAAACCACAAACTCAAAGAAGTCAAAAGTAAAAAAGTCAAAGGCCAAACCAGCAAAGTTTTGTTTTGTAGGGGCGAGACATTGGCTTTGAAGCGATCGCCTCCCCTTACTTTATCCCAGATTTGGACTAAATTTCCTAATTTTATAGGCGACTCGATCGCCTTGATTTTTTCTTGGCGATCGCGATTTGTTGAAATCTCTGTTTCCTCAACTGGGATAGGTTGTTTGGTATCCGTATCCGCAGCAGAATCAAGACGTTGAGTGATGGGGATAGATGTCAACTGGTTATCTGTTGACTCAGCCTCCAGCCTCAAGGTTACATCCGTTAAAGTATTTTTGGACGACTCCTGGGTAGGATTGGGTTTGGAAGGTTGACCGAGAAGACCGGAAATAAAGGCTAAATCTTCTTCATAATCCGGGTTATCCATATCTCCATCTTCCAATGCCTTCGGGTTCTGGGCATCGGACTCCTCAAGTTCGTCGAACTCCGCAGCTTGTTGTGTAGACATCAAATATCCATCAAATTCCGGGTGAAGATAGAGGATAGGTAAAGCCCAGTAAAAGCGATCGAAACCATATATCAAAATTAACTCTTGCCGCGCCGAAGTCAAGCTCACATCGACGGGATCGCCTTGACGGATGTTTTCGTAAAACCGATCGGTAAAGGTAGAAACCACCTCATCGGGGATATACTGAGGAATTGCCAGCACGCTGGAAATACCTGCCTTGACTAGGGTATCTGCCTGATTTTCCTCATCGGCGTTATCCCAAGACATCGCCCTCAAAATTTTCAGTTGTTCTTGATGGTGTCCCTTTAACTCTGACTGAGTGCGATCGTGAAAAGTCGTCGATTTGCCGACGCAACGAGAGAAAGCCACATCAGTACTAATGGCAATAAAGCAATCTGGTGAAACCGTATCCAGGTTTTCCAAATCGCCACTATAAAGCAGTTCCCAAGGAAGACGCGCCAAACGATTCTCTTTGAGTTCCAATCGCAGACGCAATAACTCTCGCCGCGATCGGGCCATTTTTCGAGCCGTCAACCAGCTATTGAGCAGAGTGCCTTGAAACAGCCCCCTGTACAGTTGCTGACCCAGCCCTACTGGGGACTGGGAGGAGGACGGTATGCCATTGTGCCCCTTTGCTTCGCTTGCCTCTGCGGGCAAAAAAACCAGCAACTGTGCAGCTTGGCTTAACCAATCTTCGATCGGCCAAACCACCAAATCTTCCGCCAATGGCACTCCTGGCGCTACCAGTTCTGTTCGCACCAGATATTTATTTTCTCCGACTGGTGTTACGGATACGTGAAATTCCTGAGTCACAGTTCCCCTTCACTCCCGCTCAACTCCTCAATCTCGTTGGCTTTAGCAGCCTCCAGAGCGAGTCTTTCGCCCTTATATTTAGTAGATTGATTTAAGTCGCTAAAGTTTCAATTTTTGTTTGTCAGTCCCGAAGCAGTTACCATTGCCTTTTTTTTTATTTATCCCGATCCCAACGCTTAGCGATCGGACAAAGAGATGGTAGATGCACCCTGATAAGACAACTTCCCCTGGCCCTCAAGGTCGGGGGTTTTTCTTTTCAAAGGTGATTTCCTGCGGTAAAATTATATGATAATTTTTTTGATGGATATTCTAGGTAAATTTTTTTCCGATCGGTTTCCACACGAACGACTAAGCTTAAATTATCTTTAGACTTCTTGCGAAAGTCCTAAATCTTGGTTTTTAAACCGCAGATGAAAGCAGATAAACGCAGATAAACACCAATAAAATTTACTTTGGCAAGAGGTCTTTTTTACAAACAAGGAGAATGGGACAGATGGATAGAGCTGTAATCAAATTTTCTTCAGAAGACTGTGGCATTTGCCATAAGATGTCTTTTTATGACCAAAAAGTAGCCGAAGAACTGGGTTTGCAATTTATCGATGTCAAAATGCAGGATACTGCTACCTACCGCAAGTATCGCAAGATTCTGTTAACCCAATATCCCGATAAAGGAGAAATGGGATGGCCGACCTACCTAATCTGCGATTCCCCAGAAGGTGAATTTAAGATTTTGGGAGAAGTTAAAGGTGGCCATCCCAAAGGAGAGTTCAGAAGTCGGCTGCAAGAAGTTTTGGATGCAGTGATGTAGGGGCAAAGCATTCCGTAATAGATCTTTGGCTTGAACCAATAAACTATGCCCGGAATGCTTCGCCCTTACTTAGTTAAAGCACCTTAAAGGATTTGACTTCCAGGACTGGGCCAATCATGGCGAAGGTCATCACATCTTCTCGTACTTCGCCTTTGATTTTGGCTTTCACACCAGATTTGAGGAGTTCGTCGGGTGTACCTTGGTAGAGTTCGTAGGTTTCCCCCTCCTCCGTGACTATAGCCCAGGTTCCTGGCCCAAATCCTTTGCGTTCGATCGTGCCGGTAACGTTTATACTCATGCGGTTTTTTGTTCTCCCTGCATCGATAACCAAGAGAGTCCGTAACACAGTATGGCGTTGACAATCAGGAAGCTACGAGCCAAAAGCCCTTCTCCCAGCCACATCACATTAGGCATCATCACCGCACTGACTAGCAAGCAGCTGGCTACGCCTATCCCGGAACCAATAGCGAACCACTTCCAGCTAGGATTTCCCAGCAGCAGCGCTATTAAGCCTAACGGAATCAGCACGCTGGCAAACAGCGGATTTAAGCCGCTACTACCTTGAATGGCGTTGCCGAGTTCGGGAATAGAACTACCCAGGACACGGAAAGGCCACTGGGGCAGATCGAAGACGTAGAAGCCGCGCAGGAAAAATAACCCAGAACTGCCGAAAATTAGGCCACTGCTGAGCGACCAACTCCAGCCAGGTAAATAATTCCGCAAAAACCAAGCCAGGATATAAGAACCCAATACCATCGCAATCTTGGGCAGGAGTGCTACTGCACCGCCATCAAACCAGAAGCGAAGGTTGAGATAGCCGTTTTCGCGCAACCAGCGGAAGAAGTCGCGGAAGGTGATTTGTCCTTTCTGGGCGAATTTGACTGCCGCTGCTGCATCTAGGTGACCGGCACCAAAGTGGTTGAGGGGGTCTTCTGTGACGACTCGTGCCGATTTGGTGAGGACGATCTCAATTTCATCTGGGTTTTCGACACCGCTGGCTTTTACCAATGCTGCTACTGCCGCAACGTGGGGAGAAGCCATGCTAGTACCTTGGTACTCAGCAAAGACTGGTTCGCCGGTTTGGTAGTCAATGGTTTCTTGCAGAATCTTACCAGTTTCGCTGCCACCGGGGGCGGAGATATCAACACCGGCACCAAAGTTGGAATAAGGTGCTTTTTCACCTGCGGGGCCGGTTGCTGCCACGCTGATGACGTGGGGATAACGAGCTGGATAGGAGGAGGAATTTCGGTTTTCGTTACCTGCTGCGGCGACTATGACTACGCCTTTACTGTAGGCATAGTCAACGGCTTCTTGCATGAGTTCGCTGGCACCACCGCCACCCAAGCTCATGTTAATTACATCCGCGCCGTTGTCGGCGGCAAATTTGATGGCTTCGGAAATATCGGCAACAGTGCCGCCACCGCTGCCACTCAGCACTTTCAGGGGCATGATGCTGGCTTCGTAGGCGATCCCGGCGACGCCGTAGCCGTTGTTGGTTGATTGGGCGATCGTTCCGGCAACGTGGGTGCCGTGTCCGTTGTCGTCATCGGCTTCTTCTTTGTCGTTAACGAAGTCGTAGCCTTTGGCAAATTTGGTATCTTTTAAGTCGGGAACGCGGCTGACGCCAGTATCGATCACCGCAACTGTCATGCCGCTGCCTTTGGTTTCTGACCAGGCCGCTTCTACGTTGATACTCCGCAGGTTCCACTGCTTGGTGTAGTGGGGGTCGTTGGGGACTTCGTAGGCGTTATAGATATAGTTGGGCTCGATAGATTCTGTCTGCTTGGCTAGATCTGACTTTTTCAGGGCGTTGAGTAAGTTGGCATCGCCCTTGACAATATAGACATTATCCTTTATCGAGAATTCGCTGTTTAGGAAAGGCTTAACGTGATACTGTTGTGCGATCGCGCTCAGCTTACCAGCGATTTGGGCTGCTGGAACATCTTCCCGGAAGTCCAGCACAATAGAGTCATAGGTGCCACGGGTTGCCAAACCTTTAAAATTAAAGATCGCAAAACCCAGGCCGATTATAAACAAGCACAGAATAAAAACCTTTCTCATGTCAACCTGCTAGGGATAGCGCCAGTTTAATCACCACGATAACTCACGCTCACCCAATTAGAGCCTGATATTGCAAGATATTAAGTAAAACGGAAAGGAAAAATTTTTCTTTTCTCTATCTGCTTTCACAATTTTGTTCGTAGCGAACGCTGGGATAATCGAAAATGGAAAGAGGTCTTTTATGGCTGCCCCTGCTGGCGGCGTTTATTTGGTTAGCTTGGGCTGGCTGGAACGAATTTCAAAAAGTTCAGGCTTATCAGCGCTGGGCATCCCAGTTTGAGCGTGCTAAGTACGATATTTATGCGGTTTTGGGTCAAAATGGCAGCGATTTGACTTGGGGAAAACCTACGCGCCGCGAACCAGTCAATCTGCAAACTTTTTCTCTGAAAAATGTCAAATATATCTCTCTAATGGTAGATGACAAACCAGTAGATTCAAAAAATCCACCTAGCCAAGGTCGTACAGTTGCTCTGGAATTTTTGTTTTCAGAGTCTGGTGCTTCTGTGCGAATTCCCTTCACAGAAATACCCCTGGCAGCTGAATGGGGAAAATATTTGCAGCAGGAATTGCAACGTTTGCATAATGGGGCATAGGAGATAGGGACTGGGAGAAGATTTTTTATCCACAATTTTCACCAAAATCCCTATTGCCTATTAACTCAAGTTGCTAGTTAGGTACGTTGTTGCGCTTTAGCGCTCTTTTAGCGCTAAAGCGCAACAACGTACCTGGTGCAAAAGCCTTAATAATATAACTAGCAACTTACGTTCTTACCTATCGCCAATTCCCGATTTTTGCAATTATTGCTAAAACGGAAACGATGGGATTTACTCTTGACCAGTCACCTTTTCAATCAATTGTTTCGCTTCTTGGATTATGCCAGTGTCCGGTTGTGTTTCTTCGTATTTTTCTAAGTTTTTTTCGTAAACCTTTTCTAAACCTTGGGGTTCGTCAACTGCCTCCACTGCTTTTTCGTAAGCTTCTGTTCGATTCACAGCACCTTCGCTAGCTTGATTGGCGTTGTCGATGCCTTTTTCTATGGTGGGTTGGCTTTGTATGGGAGTTGCTGCTAAACTTGGCCCTGCGGTGAAAATGAATAAGGCTGAGAGGCTAATCAAACTAATCAGACTGAAAGCGAAAAGGATCTTGCGGAATGCTTGCTTTAAGCTTGAAAAAATGCGCTGCATCTAATTTTTCTCCTGGGTTTGTTTTTACTTCAAAAATACGCACGAATACCTTTACACCCTTAAATAAAGAAGGGCTAAAAAGCTATCTACAAGGCTGAAATTTTTAAGGGTGCCTAAATGGTGCGTAATACCAAATCCGGGTTAACTACCTTCTTTTTCTTGAAGCCCGCGCAGGCGGGCTTTGTTTGTGTAGCCGCGACTTTAGTCGTCGGGTAAAAAAGGGGTCAAGGCTTGCTTGCTTGCGGATTTGGTATAAGTTTGTTGTTCAAAAGTATCCTACGTGCCTAGCTACAACTTTCGCTTCTGCCCAAAGGTACATTCAAAAGGTAATGAAAATTACAAATTATTAATGCTAAGTAGGTGGGCGTAAATAAACTGAACTCCCAGAAACCGGGTTTCTAAGCTTTGTAGGTTGGGTTGAGGCACGAAACTAGGGCAAATGCGTTGGGTTTCGCTTGCGCTCAACCCAACCTACCAAGAAATGGGGAAGGTATTGTCCAAAAAACCGGGTTTCTAAGTTTAAAAAGTTAACTGCCTAGCCGTGCCATCATCCTGGAAGCGCTGTTCGCCTATACCTACGAGTTCCACGATCGCTTCTCGCGCTGGCGGAGAAAATTGTCCCCTCCTAGCTCCAATTTCAACTATAGCTTGTTGCCCATCTGGATAAACGCGATAAGTAGTTGTTGCCCAAGCGCCGCTTTTGTATTCAAAGCTATGACCGTCATCTTCGTAAAGCGTCCACTCACCTGTACCGGGCCAAATACGCAGCGTCAATTGATCGATCGCACGTTCGTCAACGTATTGCATTACTGGTGCCATTGGGATAATTGCGCCAGCACGCACGTAGAGAGGCATCCGCTCTAGTGGAGCCTGTGCCAGGATATGCGTAGGCCCTTTGTAGCGATCGCCACTCCACCAGTCATACCAGGTGCCTTCGGGGAGGTATACGGCGCGATGCTCAATTCCAGGTCGGTAGATGGGTGCTGCCATCAGGGATGGGCCGAGCAATACTTGGTCGTAGAGGCTGTAGGTTTTGCGATCGTTGGGGAAGTGATAAAGTAAGGGACGCAAAATAGGTGCCCCGGTTGTTGCTGCTGACCAGAAGAGGGTGTAAATGTATGGCAATAATTGATATCGCAAATTGATATATTCGCGGCAAATCTTCTCGACTCTTTCGCCAAATACCCACGGTTCGTGACGTGCGGTACTCATTGCCGAGTGACCGCGCATGAGGGGATAAAGCATCCCCACCTGCATCCAGCGGGCGAACATTTCGGCAGTGGCGTTGCCAGCAAATCCGCCAATATCACAACCCACAAACTGCACGCCGGAGAGTCCCATATTGCAAAGCATGGGCAGGGACATTTCTAAATGATCCCACAAGGATTGGTTGTCGCCCATCCACACGGATGACCACTTTTGAATGCCTGCAAAACCCGATCGCGTTAGCACGAAGGATCTGTCTGTAGAACGGTGTCGCTCAAGTCCTTGAAAACAAGCTTTAGCCATTGACAAACCGTACAAATTATGGACTTCCAGATGATTTGTCAGCTCGTCGGGCGGGCCTTGGGGTGCGTCGAAGGGAAACCAGATTTTATTGCCGGGATCGCCAAAAGGGCGATCGTCTAGTGCGGGTTCGTTCATATCGTTCCAGATCCCCGCAATGCCGATATCGGTGAGGGTTTTCTGCCAGTCGCCCCACCACTGCTGCACATCCGATCGCAAAAAATCGGGAAATACCGCTTTATCAGGCCAAACATAGCCGTGGAATAGTTGTCCATCCGCTTTTCGCACAAAATAATCCTGTTTTATGCCTTGATCGAAAACGGGATAATCTGCTTCTGGTTCGTACTTAACGCCGGGATCGATAATAGTTACTGTCTTAAAACCATCTTGTTTCAAATCGCTAATTAGTTTGGCCGGATCGGGGAAGCGCTTCGGACTCCAGGTGAAGACGCGATAACCGCGCATATAGTCGATATCGAGATGGATGACATCGCAAGGAATGTTGCGATCGCGAAATTCCTGCGCTAGTTCCCGCACCACCGTTTCTGATTCATAACTCCAGCGACATTGATGATAGCCCAACGACCATTTTGGCGGTAGTGGCATTCTACCTGTTAGTTGAGTGTAGCTATCAAGAATTTGAGCGGGTTCATCGCCATAAATAATGTAGTAATCGAGTTCTTCACCCCGCGTTTCCATCCTCAATACACCCGGTTTTTCAGCACCAATATCGAATTGACTCCAAAACGTAGTGTTGAAATATAGACCGTAAGCAACCCCCCCTAATCCCTCCCGCGAACGGGGGGGACTTTGATCGGGACGCAAAGCGATAAAAAATGGAATCGCCTGGTACATTTCGTCAGTAAGCGAACCGTAATCTAGCGCATCAGTTGTCCAATTAGTTTTAACTTCAGATAATTTATCGAGTAGTCCGGTGCGTTCGCCAAAGCCATAAAAATGTTCGTCTGCTTCGATGCGTTTCCAGGCAGCAACTGCACCAGTACGCCAACCCATACTCATATCTATATCGTGAGCAAACGGACGCCCATCTTTGTCAAAACATTGGATGCGGCAAGGATGGCGTTGAATAGACACGCGCATCTTTTCTGTTTCGATTTCTATAGTTTCATTTGTTTCTTGAAATTGGAAATGTATGAGAGGCCATTCTTCATCATCCAGCGCGACTGCCCAAGAACGGCGCTGCATAAATTGTCCGGTTGGTGATAGACGGACGCGGAGTAAGTTGGGTGCAAGCACGCTAATTGCTAGACGCGCATCGCCACATTCGCAGGTGACGCAGCGTTCGTCGTGTTGGACCGATCGCACCGCGCCAATTGTTGACCAAGGCTGATTTGTTGTGGGTAATTTTCCGAAGTATTGCGGCATAAGATAAAAATGCCCTAACGCACTCAAGTCTATATCGTTCTCTTACCAAAATGAACTTTAAACGTCAAAACGCTCTATATCGTCTGCCTTTGGAGAGAATAAGTTAATAACGGCACGACGATAAAAGCTGTGTTTAGCAACTTATTGCTCAGGCTCCTTGCATCGCTATTTTAGGTAAGCTGCTGATGCCTAAAAAGACTATTCCATTTCTGATGGCGGATTTTTGCCTATTTTCATTGCCTTCTTGCTTTGCTTCAACGGCTTCCACAAAGATTTTATCTGTCGGTAAGCTTCCTGGGGAGTAAGCTTACCTCCAGTTTCTAGTGCAGCTATATATGCAACTTTCTGAGCAAATTCTTGCAAATTGGCGTTAAAAGCTAGGTGTTCGGGTGTAAACGCGCCGTAGTAGCGGCCCCGTGGGTAGAAAAAGTTGTTTTTGCTCTCTTGGTTGAAATTTTCGTCCTCAGTTGACATTGATTTTTAATCGTATAACCTTAGTTATACATATTCTTAACCAATTCTTAACTAAAGTATACCCTTCTGGGGGATAAACTTTGCAAAAATTAACTTGCGTTGTCATTAGTCATTGGTCATTGGTCATTAGTCATTAGTCATTGGACATCTCCTTTCAAAGAATGTAGAGACGTTGCATGCAACGTCTCTACAAGGGTTACAGGTAACGCACCTTTAATTTCTGGAGATGTCTATTGGTCATTGCTCTCCCACTCTCCCACTCCCCCACTCTCCCACTCTCCCACTCCCCTTTTTGACTTTTGAATGAGTGACTTTTGACTTTTCTAGCTCCCACTCTCCCGCAACGCTGCACGCATAGTTAAAACCCAAGAGCCGTCTGTGGTTAGGTATTTGACAAGCTAGTCATGATTTGAAATAATTCATTAGACAAATCGTAAGGAGCTTGGCGCTGTTTTTGAAATAGAACACCAGCTAATAGATAGATGTTTTGTGAATAAAAAGCCATGTTGTTTTCTCGCAGCCTGGCAATCGTATTCCTAACTTTTGGCTCGGAGCTATAATAGCCAAACTCTAGAGGTGAAACTAAAAACTTGGAGATGTAATAACCTTGTTCGAGGCCATAATCAATCGTGTCTACAGGATTGGAGTAACTAGAAATCATCAGCATCACGTTTTCGTAATCTAATGACAGGAGTTGTTTGGTAATACTAGAGCCGTCGTTGCCTCCACGTAACAAGGGTAGATAGATATCGTCATCTACTGACGGTAAATATGGCGGGTTTGATACAAGATACCTGGAATCAGGTTTAGCAGAATTAAAGAAGCATGAATTATGAACTACATATTTATCATTGAGTTCGTAGGCGGCAATTTTTGAATTGGCGATATCACAAGCTGAACTGTTCAACTCATAACCATGAATTAAGCCATCAAACTGGGTTCTAAGTAATGAATTAAGAACTGGAAGGCCATCGCCGGAACCAAATTCGATCGCAACTTCATTTTCATGACAATTACTTAGAATCATCATGTCTAAGCATTGGGAGTAAAAATTCGATTCTTCTGGGCAAATAAATACTTCTTTTCCAGAAGGACTCCTCTTAGCAATTTTGGAGGTTGGATTTTGGGTGGAGGTTTTGCGAGAGCCCAAAATTGACGTGGATGTTGGATTTAGGATTGTCTGGTCAAACATAGTATGGTAGTTGGTAATTGGGGAAAGGTTAGTGTTAAAAAATCAAACTTGTGGCTCATGACAAAGCTAGCTGGTTGCCAGGATATAGGGCGAAGCATTCAGACAGAAAATGTGGGTTTTGAGTAAGAAATTGTGGCCTGAATGCTTCGCTTCTACTCACTCACAATTGTGATGGCTCAGCTTGGTAAGAAGAATGTTCGGTTTGACAGGTACAATTGGTTTTTAAAGTGATGCTTCTAGTGCGCGGATCGATCGCACTACAGCAACGCCAGCGCGATCGCCCATGAATTTCCCCTGGTCGTACCCCAGCACCAGTTCCCAGGCGCTTGAGGCGTACATATCCGCCAATGGCAAAGCCGCATCATCCAACATCCAGCGACCGTGCAGCTCGTCTACTTTAATGTGCAGATCCCAATAGGCTGTTGCATTTGCTTGAAGTCCCAATCGGTCAGCTGCGGCGCGGTAGTTTTTGAACGCCGCCGGTACGGAAAGTTCTGCGTAGAGCAGTCCGCCGATGTAGCGTAGGAAACAGCGCTTGCGTTCCGTGAGTAGGAAGCTATGGTTGATGAGTGCGAGAATTTCCCAAGGGACTAAATCAAAATATGCCTCTGGTTCGGTCTGCATTTTGAATTCGGCAAGCATGGTGATGAAATGGGATGAGTGCTTACGCGCAAGGCGACCGCCGCCGTACTCTTCCAGCAGCAAGCGGGTCAGCACCGAATGCACTTCATTACTGACGCCACCCAGGGTGCGGGAAAGTTGACTTGCTTCGACTAATCCATCCAGGGATGCGATCGCAAGCAGATGGCGATATCCTGCCTCAGTCATCTCTTCTCGTATGTAGTGACTGTCCTGTGTTAGAGGCGGATCGAGGTCGCTTTTTGCCCGCTCAATTAATGCTTGCTTGACATCGAGTTTTTGCAGGCTTTCTACACCTAAGTGCGACAACTCCCACTGCTGCCAAACTTCCTCGATTCGATCGCGTATCTTTTGCAAGTAATAAGAACGTTCGTTGGTGTAATGACGCAAATCGTCGTACCAAAAAAGCTTTAATCGGTTGATGCGATAAAGCACGCGCTGTAAAAAAAGATGTGCCGCATTGCGATCGCCCGATCCTCCTTCGTAAGCAACTGGGATTGCGCGTGCGATCGCGCTTTCAAAATTAACAGCAATTTCAGGTTGTGCAGCTATTTTTTTGTCTAAATCTTCCAGTTCCAACAGCACGATGAATTGCTGCTCTGCCTCATCATATTTGAAAACTTCCGTTCGTAGCTCAGCCTTACTATTCACCTTAAAGTTGGTTAGCGGCAAGCTAACTACATTGCTCTGCATCTCATCTTCCTTATTCTCGTACAACTTATTTTTGTTTATTATTTATTCGCACTATTTAACAATAACTTCCTTCTAGGCATTATTAAATCTTTCTTAAGTAGGAACGATTGCAGAGATAAAAGATTAAAAAATTAGGGTGGGCATTTCCTACCCTACTCATACCAAATCCGCAACGATTACCTCCTTTATGTCTCTAGGCTGTAGAGACGTTTCATGAAACGTCTCTACAATGTTTAGGCCAAAAATTCTCATGGGGTAACCAACCCGGATTTGGTATCAACTATGACTCATCGCGCCCGTGAACTTGGGCAGGGGGCGAAGTAGCTTCAACTGCTGTAAATGGTTCCAGTATTTTGTAAGTGTGAGATGCCCCTTTTGGTACTACCCAGGAACTACCAGGCTCAAGCAGAACCATCTGACCTTCGATGTGTAGTTCAGCGCGACCTTTAATCGCGTAACCGACAGTTTCATAATCGCGTCGCGTTTCAGGTTTAGCCTCACCAGGCTGTTCATCCTCCCAAAGACGCATGGAAAGAGCCTTTCCAGAGGCAAGATATTTTTGCCCCATTTCACCTTGAGGCGAATGGGTAGATTCTACTTTCTTGACGTTTGTATCAACCATATCGGTCTCCTTTGTCATTCGTCATTATTTGTCATCGGTCATTGGTTATTGGATATTCCTAATGACCAATAACTTTAATATCAGGCTGTTGTATAGTTTTCATCTTTCCAACAGCGCGGCAGATCCTCGCCGGAAGGAAAAAGCAATTTTTCCTTGGCATAAGAAACTGCCTGTTGTTCTTCTTGACCTTCTTGATCTCGTCCTGTTACCTCATTCTTAATAGGGTTGAACAAGTCTTCAACATTGACTATTTTGATTAAATTGCCATTCTCTTTGGTTTTGAGAAACATAGAACCTCTGTAAGTAGATCTAATTGCTTTAATTTATCATTTTTCAAAGCAAATTTGTCATCTATCAAAAGTTGTTTTTTATTGGTTTACACTCGTTTATTTGTGCCTGCAACCAATGACTAATGACAGATGACAAATGACCGATAACCGATTATGGCTTGAGAACCACCTTGATGCAGTTGTCTTTTTTGTGCTTGAAAATTTCGTAGCCTTTCGGCGCGTCTGACAAACTCATGCGATGGGTGATCACAAATGAGGGATCGATTTCACCCTTTTGAATGCGATCGAGCAAAGGTTTAACATATCTGTGGACATGGGTTTGTCCCATTTTTAACGTTAAACCTTTGTTGAAAGCTGCACCCATCGGAATTTTATCCAGGAACCCACCGTAAACGCCTGGAATTGATACCTGACCGCCTTTGCGACAGGCAACAAGGACTTGCCGCAATGCAGTCGGTCGATCGGTTTCCAGACGCACGGCTTGCTTTACTTTGTCGTACAAAGCATCAGGCCCAGTGCCGTGCGCTTCCATTCCCACCGCGTCAATACAAGCGTCGGGGCCACGTCCGCCAGTCATTTCGTTGAGCGCTTCGCCAGCATCAACTTCTTCGTAATTGATGATTTCTGCCTTACATTGCTCTTTTGCCATTTGCAGGCGTTCGGGAATGCGATCGATCGCAATCACCCGTTCTGCACCTAACATATAGGCGCTTTTAATTGCAAATTGTCCCACAGGGCCGCAACCCCAAACGGCGACGACATCCCCTGGCTTAATATCGCAATTTTCTGCTGCCATATAGCCAGTGGGTAAGATATCTGTGAGGAACAAAACTTGCTCGTCTTTTAGTCCATCGGGAATTTTAAATAAGCCGACATCGGCAAAAGGAACGCGGGCGTATTCCGCTTGTCCTCCAGCATAGCCGCCGAATAAATGGGAGTAGCCAAATAATCCCGATGGCGAATGGCCATACATTTTTGCAGCCATCCCAGCATTGGGGTTGGAATTGTCGCATAGCGACCACAAATCGCGGTTGCAAAAGAAGCAACTGCCGCATGCGATGGTGAAGGGAACGACAACGCGATCGCCCACCTTCACATTTTTGACTTCGCTGCCAAGTTCAACGACTTCTCCCATGAATTCGTGACCGAGAATATCGCCTTTCTCCATCGTCGGGATGTAGCCATCATAGAGATGCAGATCTGAGCCACAAATCGCGGTAGATGTAATTTTGATGATGGCGTCGCGGGGATTAATTAGTTTTGGATCTGGTACTGTATCGACGCGGACATCATTAGCACCATGCCAACAAACTGCTTTCATTTATTTTTTATCCTTGGATAAAGTAACTAGAAAATAGGGTGATTTTACATTTAAAATTGAAATATATATTCAATTTTAAATCGGCAATTCTTCAATTTGCAATTTCCCCTGCTCAATCCCCTTTCACCTTTTAATGGTGTGAATCTCTTTGTCTTTTAACCCTCTACTACTTCTTGTACTGGGTCTTCCGGCAGGCCGTTGACAACGACTTTGGCACCTTCTTTAGCAAATTTGTGCGCGATCGCTTCTCCAATTCCAGTGCCAGCACCAGTAATAATCGCTACTTTCCCTTCCAAACGTCTATCCATTTCACCACCTCATTATTAATGTCAGATTTCATATTTCAGATTGCAGATTTAATTTTTCAATTTAAAATCTCCAATCTGAAATATGAAATTATACCAAATCCGGGTTAACTACCCCTTTTTTCCTGAAGCCCGCGCAGGCGGGCTTTGTACGCGCAAGCCGCGACTTTAGTCGTCAGGTAAAAAAGGGGTCAAGGCTTATTTCAGACCCCGACAGCAGGTGAAGTAGAAGGTTTGGCGGGTTTGGCAATTTCTGAACCCAACCGCGCATGGTAAAGTTGTACAAACCGTTGTTCGTAATCAGATAGAGCGATTTCGATTTGGTTGAATATCTCTGTTGTAACTGGGTCGGTAAACTGATTGCGTAGTTGGAAGGTATCAACAACAGCGGTTTGGATATCACCCAGTGCGCGACGCAGCATCGCCATTTCGTCGCTACCTTGGAGAGAGGTTTTTAATTTGGCATAGGTATCAGCTGCTTGCGCGGGTAAAGAAGGTTTTTCGCCCAGTGCATTTAGCCGTTCTTCCAGCATTTGGATATGTTGGTTTTTAGTGGCGATCGTCTCTTGAAGGAGACTGCGTACTTCACCATCAGATGACTTTTCGGCGTAATGCTCAAACGCTTCGGACGAGTAACGTTCACCCGCAAGTGCTGTGTTCAAAGCCTTGACAATATCGCCCTTAGTCGAGCCATCCCAAGCAGCAGCAATTTTCCACCATTCTGCCGTAGCATCATTTTCATTAGGTAGATCGACTTCTTTGCCACCATAACCCAGACGACTCAGAATTGCTGTTGCGAAAATCGCCAAATCTCCAGGACGGCGCGATGTAATTAAATTGCCATCTACAACCAAAGGCTCATCGATATAGTTCGCACCGGCGTTAATAATATCCTTGCGGATCGAGATAAAGCAGGTCGCATTTTTGCCTTTGAGCAAATCGCCTTCAATCAAAACTTGTGGCCCGTGGCAAATAGCTGCAACCAGTTTTCCTTGCGCCATTGCCTGTTGCACGAATTTTACCGTATTCGGGTTGGTACGCATCGTGTCGGGAGCAAGACCTCCCGGAATAACGACTGCATCGAACTCTTCAGGGCGTGCTTCTGTCGTCGTTGCATCCGGTTTAATGGAAAGTTTGCCCTGTTTGCCCACATAGGTGCTGTTCATGCGGGAACCAAGGACAACTACATCAAATCCCGCCATTTTTAGCGCTTTGTAAGGAACTTGAAATTCGGCGTCTTCAACACCAGTTTCTATTAAAATAGCAACTCTTTTTTTGCTGATGTGATTATTGTCTTGTCTCATGTAATTACCTCAAGTTATTCAAAATGGGCATTTAAGATTGCAAATTCATTTTTTTAATCTGCAATCTTAAATATTTCAAGCTGCAATCTTTTTACAGAGATGACGTTGAAATTCCCTCTTTAGAGGGATTTACGCTGGTAACAAATCGTTTATCGTGCTTAACAACATCTGTTAGTTGTCGTCAAATCTCTTCTTTAGGTTACGCATCCCAGCACTCGGATATCGTCCTTCCAAAGTGATAAATCAGTTTCGCTCTAAAGTGATAGATCGGTTTCGCTCTAAAGGGATACATCGGTTTCCCTTTCAGAAACTAAACTAGAAAAGCAGAAGGAGTGATTAATTATGGCGGACAAAGCAGATATAAAAGCACCAGACGTAGATGAAGCGATGATTGCGGATTTGCCGCAGGAAATTACTGAATCCTACGGAACTGGAGTTAAGACAGAGCCGGGAGACAACATCGGTACGCGAAGACTGCGAGATGAAATGAAGCAATATACATCGACCAGCCCAGAACTTAGTGGAGGCGATGTGGATGCAGCTTGGGAACAAGCTAATACGTCTGGTGAGGAGGCGGTTGGTGGAAGTGTCCCTACCCCGGATCAAAGTATTGTTGATGAATTGGGAGCGGCTGTTGGATTGGAGATGGATGACAGGGCTTTTCTGCGTACAACAGATATTTTAGAGCAGCGCGATGACCAACGCTGGGAGTTAGATCCAACGTCTTCCGAAGATTATGAGGAACGCAAAAATTAAAAATTAAACTCATCCCACGCCTGAAGGGAGTGGGATGTAGTGTACGGGCGATCGCAATTAACAATTTACATTGCAGTATTTTCCTTGGTAAACTCGATGCAAAGTTGACGAAAACGATCGCCTCGTTGCTCGAAGTTTTGGAACTGGTCAAAGCTAGCGCAGGCGGGTGATAGCAAGACAACTTTGGCTTGATGTTGTTTGGCTAATTCAGCCGATCTAGGTACAGCGCGTTCCATTGTTTCCACTATTTCATAACTGGAATAACCTATTTCGTCCAGTCGTTTAGCAAAAGCAGTTGCAGCATCACCGATCAGTAAAACTGCTGTTGTTTTCTCTTTAATTTTCTTCATCCAACCCGTATCGTCACCTGATTTCGCTTCGCCACCAGCTATTAAAATAACGGGCGATTGTACTGCGTTTAATCCAACTTCAGCAGCGTCGTAATTGGTCGCTTTGCTATCATTAATAAAGTCAATTCCTTGCCAAGTGCAGATGTGTTCGAGGCGATGAGGAACGCCGGTGAAGTTGGCAATAGCTTGAGCGATCGCATCTTTTTCAATACCCGCCAATCTTGCCGTCGCTACCGCCATTAACAGATTTTGCAAATTGTGTTCTCCTACCATTTTTAATGATGAGGCTTGCACTATTTGATCGCCGCGATCGACCACCCAACCATCTTCAATATAAAAACCGCGATCGCAAATTAAATCAGCTTTACCTTTTACACTTGTCCAGTAGGCATTGGGAAAACTTTCGGGTACATTTTCGCGCAGATATGGATCGTCACCATTCAATATTTGCATCTGCGATTGATTTAGTAATTTGGCCTTGATATTGAAGTAATTTTCTAAGGTTTTATGACGACTGAGGTGATCCGGTGTGAAAGTTGTCCAAACGCCAATACGCGGTGCAAGTAGACGCGAAGATTCAATTTGATAACTGCTGATTTCGGCAATTACCCAATCTGGCGCAGTGTCGGATAGCATCAATTCGCAAGCAGCATTGCCGATATTACCGCAAGCAGGCGCATTATATCCAGCGGCTTGAAAGATAGCAGCAATTAAAGCTGTGGTGGTAGTTTTGCCGTTCGTACCCGTAACGCCAACCCAAGGACAAGTTTGCAGACGACGCCACGCCAGTTCAATTTCGCCAATTGTTTCTATACCTTGTTCTCTGGCGCGAAGCAATACGGGAATATCCCAAGGTACGCCGGGACTGACAACAATTAGCTGGGGTAAATCTTCGCCTTCTGGTGCAAAGGAATAGCCAAGCTTGACGGTAATTCCATCGGCGGTAAGTTGCTGTTGCTGTTGTTGGAGGGTTTCGGAGGTGTTGCGTGAAGCTAAGCTTTCCGCGCTGGCGGAATCGCTCAACGTCACATCCCAACCTTCCCGTTTTAGCAGTCTTGCAGCAGCAATTCCAGATTTTCCCAAACCAATGATGTGCGCGATCGGCATAGACTTTGTGGTAGGTTTTCCCCTGATTAAGCAATCTTTATCGTACTCGATCGGGATGAAAAAGAATATTAACCACAGATATACACAGATGAATATAGATGAAGATTTGATTTATCTGCTACAGGCTGCGGTTAACTTTTCACGATCGGGCCGAAATCTGCCAGCACCCGCGCATGATTTCGCAGCAATCCCAACAAATTCAAACGATTTCGCCTGATATCCAGATTTTCATCCATAACTAACACGCTTTCTGCACCATCAAAAAATGTGCTGACTTTGGGAGTAATTTCGCTTAAAGCGTCTACCAATTGTTGATAATTGCGCTGTTCTCGCGATGCTGTTGTTTGCGGAACTAGCTGGACGATCGCATCATAAAATGCTTGTTCTGATGGTTTTTGGAATAACTCTGTCTTCACCAATCCTGTTGGTTCTAACTGTTGCTTATCCAAACCTCCTTGTGCGGCGAGACGAGTAGAACGGTTGACGGTTTCGTAGATTTCCGATAATTTCCCGTTGTTGCGGATTTCTTGCAGGAAAGTAGCGCGATTTCGCACATCCAACAAATCTTTTAATGCGCGTTCCGTATATTCTGGATCGTTTTCTCCCAAAACGGCATTTACTAAATCGTAATCTATGGCGCGTTCTTCTTGCAGTAATGTCCGAATGCGTTGCAGGAAAAATTCCTGTAACTGTTGCAATAATTGGGATGAGTTGGTTTTAGGATAAGCCGCCACAAAATCTGCCACAATTTGTTCTAATAATTGTTGCAAATCCAAAGGTAATTCGCCCACCCAAGTTATATTAACCACCGCATTGGCAGCACGACGTAAGGCGAAGGGATCGGAAGAACCTGTTGGCAACATTCCCAAGCCGAAAATGCTGACTAAAGTATCGAGTCGATCGGCTAAACCAACAACTTGACCTGTGAGAGTTTCCGGTAATTTATCCCCTGCACCTCGCGGCAAATAATGTTCAAAAATCGCATTTGCCACGGCTGAGGTTTCGCCACTCGCCGCCGCATATTTTTGCCCCATTACTCCTTGCAATTCCGGGAATTCGCCTACCATTTGGGTAACGAGGTCAGCTTTACACAAGAAAGCGGCGCGTTGAATATTTTTACTATCTTCTGCGTTTAATTGCAGTTGTTCGCTGATTTGTCCGGCAATTTTGATGATGCGATCGACCTTTCCACGCACTGTACCCAAATCTTCTTGAAATGTGACTTTCTCCAGTTGGGGAACATAACTTTCTAAGGGTTTAGCTAGGTCTATTTTATAGAAATACTGACCATCGGCTAATCGCGCCCGAATTACCCGTGCGTTTCCAGCGGCGATCAGATCGGATTTGGCTGGATCGCCGTTGGAAATTGTGATAAAATTGGGTAACAATTCCTTAGCTTCTGGTGTTTTGAATACCGGGAAATAACGCTGGTGAGTTACCATCACCGTGGTAGTTACTTCCGCTGGTAAACTCAAGAAATCCTCATCAAATTTGCCCCTAACAGCAGTAGGCCATTCTACCAAGTTTGTGACTTCTGCTAATAAATCGGGATAGATTTCGGTATAGGCATTTTGCTGTTGGCAAATTGCCTCAATTTGCTCTTTAATTTTAGCTTTTCTGATCTCTGGGTCAACTTCCACAAAGGCAGAACGGAGAGAATTCACATAATCTTTCGCGTGGGAAATTGTGACTCCTCCCTTCCTCCCCCCTGTGGACGGGGGGGATTGAGGGGGGGTTAAAACGCCTTGCGCTTCCCTCCCCCCTGTGGACGGGGGGGATTGAGGGGGGGTTAAAACGCCTTGCGCTTCCCTCCCCCCTGTGGACGGGGGGGATTGAGGGGGGGTTAAAATCCGATGACCTTGAGAAATGCGATCGCTGTTTATCCTCTCCGAACCATTCACCAATTCCACGGGCAACACCGCATCATCCAATAATGTTACCAGCCAAGCGATCGGACGGGAAAACTTAATATCCCCATCGCCCCAACGCATGAACCGCTTACCTTCCAACCCCAAAATCCACGCAGGGACCAATTCCTTGAGAATATCAGCCGTAGCGCGTCCCGGAATGCTTTGCTGGACAAACACGAAATCGCCTTTATCGGTGGGGCGAACTTCCAGCGCCTCCAGGGAGACACCCTGCTTGCGGGCAAACCCTTCCGCCGCTTTCGTGGGTTGTCCATCCTTAAACGCCGCCGCTGCTGGTGGGCCTTTGATCTCTTCTATGCGATCGGCTTGTTGTGCGGGCAAACCTTCGATCAGCACAGCCAAACGGCGAGGAGTTCCATATACATGAATCGCCTCACTTGTCAAGTATTGTTCCGAAAGGCTTTTGGGGATGAGAGTTTGCCATTGTTGGATGGCGCTACCCACAAAGCTGGCGGGGAGTTCTTCTGTACCGACTTCTAATAAAAAGGATGGCATAACCGAGGATTGAGTTAGCTGGTTAGAACAGTTTACCGTGCAAGTAGTAGCATTGAGAATAGTTCGAGCAAGATTTAGTGGATCGAACCTAGACTGAAGGCAATGGCCTACTTAGTAAGGCTTTTGTCATCGATGCGTAAAGCCAAGTTGAGAAGCGCGTGCGATCGCATCCCATAACCTCACCCCATCACAAAATCGCTAATATCAAAGACAATGGCAATTGCTAAAACACATTATTTAGGAGAATCAAATGGTAACGCTGCAACTGCGACAACTGGGCGTACCGCCGGGACATCGAGTGTTATTCCATGATGTGAATTGGCAGGAATTTGAGGCAATTTTAGAAGAGTTGGGAGAAAAACGACCTTCTCGATTAGCTTATAGTAAAGGAATTTTGGAGATTAGGGTGCCACTACCAGAACATGAAAAAGCCAAAGTAATTATTGGTGATTTAGTGAAAGCTTTGCTAGATGAATGCGATCGCAATTGGGAATCCTTGGGATCGACAACCTTTAAACGAGAGGAAATGGGGGCAGGTATTGAACCAGACGACTGCTTTTATATTCAAAACTATGCTCAAATGATTGGCAAAACTCGCCTAGATTTAACCATCGATCCCCCGCCAGATTTAGCTATTGAGGTAGATGTTACTTCCAAAACCCAAGTAAGCGCATATCAAGCATTAGGAGTACCGGAAATTTGGCGATATGAAAACGGAAAAATCCAAATTTACCTACTGCAATCTGGAAAATATGTGGAGTCTCAAACCAGTCCCAGTTTTCCCAATTTTCCCATAATTGAGGAGATTTCTCGTTTTCTGGAAATGAGTCGGACAATAGGGATCAAGTCGGGCGCTGAGAGAGTTTCGTAAGTGGGTGAGAGAACAAATAAATCTTATCAATTAAAACCTAACCCCCCAGCCCCTTTCCTACCAGAGAAGGGGGATTTTAACCTTGTGTCACCTCCACATAAATATGTTCCAATCGCACAGGCGATCGCGCGATCGCATCCACAGCAATCCCATCAAAACAAGCAATTATCTCCTTTAATTCTAAAGGCTTTGGCAGCCAAAAAGCCAGGTCATTGCCATAGCGCCGATGCGTAAAGCCAAGTTGAGAAGCGCGTGCGATCGCACCTTCCTCATCCCGCGTTTGCACCACCACAACTTCCTGCGCCGGAATCAACTCCCGCAACACAGACAAACTCCCCTCAACCACAATTCGCCCATCTTTAATAATACCTATTTTATCGCAAAGCCGTTCAGCCTCATCCAACAAATGAGTAGTCAACAAAACAGTAATACCCTGCTTTTTCAGATTCCGAATTAACTCCCAAATCTCATAACGCGCCTCAATATCCAAACCCGTCGTCGGTTCATCCAAAATCACCAACTTCGGCTGATGTACCAACGCCACAGCAATATTCAACCGCCGCTTCATCCCACCGCTGAGAGTTTCCACCGGACTTTTAGCCCTATCTACTAAATTAACAGCCTCCAAACAAACTTGTACCTGTTCCCAGCGCTGCTGCTTTGATAACCCATAAATCCGAGCAAAAAAATCAAGATTTTCCGCACAAGAGAGACTTTTGTAAAGTAAATTCTCTTGCGGCGCTACCCCAATCAGCGACTTACTAGCCTCAGAAACAGGTTGCTTATTAATCGTAATTTCTCCCCTATCCTCCTTCACCAAATTACATATTATATTGATAGTAGTAGTCTTACCAGCACCATTTGGCCCCAACAACCCGTAAATTTCACCCGGTCGAACGTGCAGCGTCAAATCATTAAGAACTTGTCGCTGACCGAAAGACTTACTCAACCTTTTGATATGCAGCATAATTTTAATAGATAGAGAAAATAAACTTTGACATAAAATCAAATCTTATCTGCGTTCATCTGCGTTCATCTTCTTCCATCTGCGGTAAAAAATTAGCCCTTTCGCAAGAAGACATCACAATCTCCTCTCCACACTCAACATCCGCCGATAAGATAGCCATCCCGCCACTACCATCAAAATAGCAAACACATATAAAAACCAAAAATGCAACTCAATATCTGCAAATTTTTTTCCCTCATCAGACACTCCAGAAAGCGCTTTAACCATGTGGTAAACCGGATTAAATTTAGCTATACTCAATAGAGTCTTAGGAAAAACAAAACTTGGCACAAATGCGCCCCCCAAAATTAACAAAGGCACCCCAAAAGCCGCCACCAAAGCATTGACATCCTCAGTCCGACGAGCAAATTGCGTACCGAGAACAAATCCCACACCAACATACGAGATAATGCTTAGTAAAATAATAACTCCTCCCAAGAGGATAGAACCTTGAAACTTAGCGCCCCAAAAGGCCGCAATAGTATAAACCAGTAGCGTTTGACCGATGCCAATGCAGGTGTGAGCAACAAAAATGCCCAAAAAGTAGGAAGTTCCACTCAAGGGCGAGATAAACAGACGTTTGAGCGTTTGCTGTTCTCGTTCTGCTACCACCGTTGCTACACTACCACCCAGGCAGCTGAAAAACAACGCCGCACCCACCAGAGTTGAGGGGGCAGCGTATTCAAACGCCTCAGCCATTGACAGTTGGGCGCGTTCTGCCACAATAAAGCCGTTGATTAATAGGATAGAAACTGGAAAAATAGTCCAAAAAACCAGGCTGCGTCGCCGCCGCAACAATTCAATCAAGATTCGCTGTGCCACAGCCAGCGTTTCGCGCCAATATTTCATCTTGTCAGGAGTGAACAGTATAATACATGAATCAATTATCAAGGTACGCGCTTTCGCAGCCCATTTCCCGACGCACATTATTTAAGATGTTCGGTGTCGGTGCAGTCAGCGGGATGGTAGGATACTCTCGATTCTCCAAGCCGCAGCCGACTGTCTTTCAGCAAGATACCCTAGATTTGCCCCGTTTGACTAATCGACCCGTTAGTGTAGCAGTTGTTGGGGGTGGGTTGGCAGGATTAGCTTGTGCCTACGAACTCAGCCAAAGGGGTTTCGCGGTCAGCCTCTTAGAACGCGCACCCCAGTTGGGAGGCAAAATCGCCAGTTGGCCTATCCAATTTGGCGGTGAATCTTTTATGATGGAACATGGGTTTCACGGCTTTTTTCCCCAGTATTACAACCTCAAGAGTTTAGTTGCAGAAGTGGGAATTAAAGACAATTTTGTAGATTTGAAATTCTACTCAGTTGTTTATAGAGGTGACAAATATAAGCCAGAAGTATTTCGCCCTAGCCATTCAGCTTTCCCCTGGAATATAGTAGATTTGGCAATAGCATCTCCGAATCGTTTGCGCTGGGGAATAAATCTTACTAAGTGGGAACATTGGCAAGTTTTTCGGGCAATTACTGGTTTCCAAACTGAAAGGACTTTCCATAATCTCGATCATATATCAGTTGCTGAATGGGTTGAGAAGGAGTTTCCCAGAGGACTTTATGACCTCTATTTCCTCCCGTTTGCAAAATCTAGTTTAAATGCGCCAGATAAAATGAGTGTGGGGGAATTAATGCAATTTTTTCACTTCTATTTTTTTGGCAATCCAGAAGGACTAGCCTTCAACGGCACGAAGGATGATATGGGGACGAGTTTGGTGCAACCCATTGCTAGGTCAATTGAAAGTAAGGGTGGTAAAATAATTACAGGTGCAACTGTTAGAGAAATTAACTGTTCCCAAGGTAAGATTGCTTCGTTGAGTTATCAACAAGGGAATGCTGTCAGCGATGTTCCTTTTTGGGTGAGTCGCAACGAAGTTATCGCTGATGACAATATGGAATATTTTGGTGCTGGGGATGAAGTTTTTGCTGCCAAACCTGGGGAAGCTGAAGCGATTTCCTTGAGTTGCACTCACCAAGGTTGTACGGTTAAGCGACAAGCGGATGGCGAGTTTCACTGTCCTTGTCACGGTGCTGTTTTCAATGCTGATGGTAAGGTGGTGAAAGGGCCAGCAGAACGGGATTTGCCTAGATACAAGATTGTACAGCGTCAGGGAGTGCGATCGCAATTAGTCGCCGCCACTAATTCCCCACAACCAACATCCGCCGAAACCATCAAAGCTGACTACTACGTCATCGCCGCTGATGTCCCAGGAGTTCAACACCTGTTTACATTGATGACTGGCGATGTCGCGCCCCAATTGAAAACACAAGTAGAACATTTAAGTATAGCAGATCCGTTTGCAGTTTGTCGATATTGGTTCGATCGCGACTTTGAATGGTCACAAAGTTGGTTTACCTCCCTCTCCGGTTATCGCCTCACCGACAGCATCACCCTTTATCACCGCATTCAAACTCAATTTATTGAATGGGCAAAAAAAACCGGGGGTAGCGTTGTCGAATTACACGCCTATTGCTACAAAGAAAAAGAATTTCCCACCCAGGAAACACTACTCACAACTTTCCAGCAAGAACTCTATGAAATTGTACCAGAACTCAAAGAAGCCAATATCCTGCACCGCGAATTAGTCAATCAGAAAAACTTCTCCGGTTATCCACCAAATAGTTATGCAGAACGCCCCAAAACCAGCACCGCTATTCCCAACCTAATGTTTGCCGGAGATTGGGTAAAAATGCCCTTCCCTTGTGGTTTAATGGAACGCGCAATTAGCAGCGGATTACTAGCAGCAAACGAAATTCTGCATCGCGAAGGTTTGCAGAGGCGTCCCTTACTTTCCGTCAACCCAGAAGGCGTTTTAAAAATTTGAAATGTAACCGCAGATAAACCTCTGGGTATGTTGTTGCGCTTTAGCGCTCTTATCCAAGTTCATATATAGCAACCGCCAAGGCGACTCTTGACAGTAGGGGCGAAGCATTCGGGTAGTAAATCTTCGGTTTTAACCAATAAATTATATGCCCCTAGCCCCTAGCCCCTAGCCCCTAGCCCCTAGCCCCTAGCCCCCTCCCCAGATTTATGGCTTAACCGACGAAAGCGGTTGCTATAAGAGCGCTAAAGCGCAACAACGTACCTAATACCATCCTCAATTCATCTGTGGTAAAAAATAACCTATCCACAAAGTTACTACCCTTATGACTTCCCTCTCTCCACTTACCCAATCTCGACATATCCGTCAACTAGCAATCAATCCAAACCACTGGTACGTTGTCGCCAAAAGCAACGAAGTAAAAACCCAACCTCTCGGCATTACCTTATGGCATCAACCAATAGTTATTTATCGAGATAGTGCAGGCAAAACCCACGCTTTAGAAGATAGATGTCCGCATCGCCAAGTAAAACTAAGTCACGGTAAAGTTATCGGCGATAACTTAGAATGTGCTTATCACGGATGGCGTTTTAACTCAACAGGAGAATGCGCTGAAGTTCCCTACTTAGCAGATAATCAAAAATTACCAAATTGTCAGATTAGCCGATATCCCGTCCAAGAGAAAGATGGTTTTATCTGGCTATTTCCCGGCGATGATACTTTATCTGAAAAGATATCTCCTTTGGGATTACCAGAATGGGAAGATCTCAATTATATCGCAACTGTTGCAGTTATTCACTGCAAAGCACATTATTCCTATCTAATTGAAAACCTGATGGATATGTATCACGGACATTTGCATCAAGACTGGCAAGCTTGGGCAAATCCAGTACTTGAGGATATTGACGAAGATGATAATTGTGTTAATGCTCATTATCAAGCAGAAAGTTATTATAAAATAGATAAAATATGGTCAATTTCGCAATTATTTTTCCCGGCTTTGCGACGACTGCATCCCGAACCATTGGATGTCAGTTATGTTTACCCGCATTGGGTTTCTAGATTGGGAAATGATTTTAAAATTTACTGTTTACTTTGTCCGGTGAATGAAACAGAAACTCGCGCTTATCTGATTCATTTCACATCGCTGAATGCCTTTTGGCGATTGCACAAATTGCCTGTGTGGTTTCGCCGTTTTGTGAAAGATAGTTTGTTTGGTTCGGCGCAAAAGTTACTCGATGGTTTGGTGCGTCAGGATGTGCAGATGATTGAGGAGGAACAACAGGCTTATTTGCAGAATAATGAAAGAAAAAATTATGAATTAAATCGAGCTTTGGTGAGTGTTCAGCGGTTGATGAGAAACCAGCAGCCTAACGCCTAGCGTGTGTTTTGCTTTCATGCGGACAAAACTCTGATGCTGTATAATAACGTAAGTTGCTAGTTATATAGTTGAGGCTAGTATTAGGTACGTTGTTGCGCTTTAGCGCTCTTATTACAACTGGGATAAGAGCGCTAAAGCGCAACAACATACCAAGAAAGCAAGTAACTAGCAACTTGATTACAGTACTATCAATTACTGAAGGTTAATCATAATGACAGAAAATCCCAATCAACCGAGAGCTTATGATGTTGTAATGGGTGGTCAAAATCTGCCACCTATTATCGTCCGGATTCCGTTTGTAGTCTCCTTTGCCAGGACTCTTACCCTTTTCTCTTTTACCCTTTTACCCTTTTCCCTTCTTTTCCCTTTTCACTTCTTCCGCCGTAGGCGGATCAAAATTTTTTTTTAAATATGACTTAGGCAAAAAACGGATTTTTTTACTCAGATTTTGCACTTGCGGTGTAAGCCCGCCTGGGGTTTGAACCCTCCGCTTTCTTTTCCGCTGCCAGTGCCGCCATTCACCCAAGTGTAAGCTCGCCTGGAGGTTTTAACCTCCGCTTTCAGCCCGCCTGGGGTTCAAACCTTCTCCTCTGTGGTGGGGATAAAAGCACTCAAAAACAAGACATTCGCACAGCTAAGGAATATTGGGCAGATTATGAAAAACGTGAAAACTCCAACAAGTAGAAGCTACCATGAGTTTCTGATTGAGTCTCTCAAAAACAGGGAAGAAGCTGCTGGTTATATTGAGGTGGTGCTGGAAGAAGGCGGCGACCAACCAATATTATTACGAAAGGCTATTAGAAATGTGGTTGAGTCTTGTGCAAAAAGCGATCGACTTTCTGATTCAGCGAAGCAGTTGCATGAAAAATTCGACAAGATGCTGACAGAAAGTAATGCTTCTGAAATTTACACTTTTATTGAATTACTGGATAAACTCGGTTTTCGAGTAGCGATATGCGCTGATGACGACGAATAGCGCGATCGCACCACGCAGTTGCCCTGATATTATTAAACTGGTAGTGCGGCTACAATGACATCATGGAAGTAACACCAAGGGAAATTCGACGTTATATTACGCCAGATGGCAGAGTTCCTTTCTTAGAGTGGTACTATTCCCTTGGCGATCGCAAAACTCAATATAAGATTGATATAAGGCTTGAGCGAGTTGAACTAGGAAATTTAGGTGACTGTCGATCTCTTGGCGAAGGGGTTTATGAATTGAAAATAAACTATGGCCCAGGCTATCGGATCTACTTTGGACAAATAGGATCGACAATTGTACTTCTCCTTTGTGGCGGAGATAAAAGCACCCAACAAGAAGATATCACCAAAGCTAAGGAGTATTGGGAAGAATATGAAAAGCGTGAAAATGCCAACTAGCGATAGCTACCGCGAGTTTCTAATTGAATGTCTGAAAGACCCCGAACACGCTGCTGGCTTTATTGAAGCTATTTTAGAAGAAAAAGATCCCGAACCGGAACTGCTCCGCAATGCGCTTAGAAAAGTTGCAGAGGCTTATCTAAAAAGCAATAAACTTTCAGATTCTGCGAAGCAGTGTCATGAAAAACTTGACAAAATCCTTACAGAAAGTAGGTGTACTGAAATTTACACTTTTATTGAATTACTGGATGAACTGGGTTTTCGAGTAGCGATCGCACCCAAACATCCTCAATCCTAAATGCGATCGCCTCTTTTAGCAGTTTATCGCTTCGGTAACATCGGACGCATAATCAAATAACCAGCGCCAAACGCCGTCACCACAATCATAACGATCGCAAACGTCAACCACCATCCATTCACCTCAGAACTTTTTTCTGGCTGCGAACGACGACGATAGCGACCTTCCGGCTGCTCTACTATTAATTTTTCCGGCAACCCAGAGCCTGTCGGTTCCATTTCTTGAAAAATGTTTGAAATATCTACCCCAGGCGCAGCAGGGGTAGCGTTGGAAGCAGGACGAGTTCGACGAGACACCGGACGTGGCTCCGGTATAGACTGGCTGGGTTCGGTTCTTAATTCTGGATGAGTGTAGGAAGGTTGACTCCAGCCACCCGGTACAGACGAGTCCGCTACCTGCTGTAGATGGAGAGATGCGTGAACAACCTTTTCAATTTCCCGACGCAGCTGTTGATTTTGTTGAGACATCTGCTGATTTTGGTTATTCAGCGAGTCCAGCATCACCTTAGTCGCTTGCAACTCTGCTGCGAGTTCTCGATAGAGCGAAATTGGTACGGAAGGTGAATAAGCACCGGGTGCTGTTTGGGGATTATGACCGGCGGTACTTGCATTGGGCACCGATTGCTTGGGATTGAAGTTAGATGTCATAAGCTTCGCTTTACCTAGAGTTGCGTCAGACAGAGGCGACCTGTATAACTATGCCTCAGAATAGTCCAGATCGGGAAAATATCACAAGCTGATTTAAAATATTCTTTTTTATTTCTACAGAGGCTTTTGTAATAGGGGAAAAAAGTGTCCCACCGGCCCTTGACCCTGACCGATATTTAAAGCATACTGCAAAGCGGCGCTCACGTAATCCTTTGCCAGTCGAACAGCAGAGAGTAAATCTTTACCCAAGGCTAGATTAGCTGCGATCGCAGCTGCCAGAGTACAACCAGTACCGTGAGTATTGGTTGTCTCTACCGTCGATGCACTCAAAGTTTCCAGCAGACTACCATCAAACCACACATCCACACCACGCAGACTCCCCTGCATCCCTCCTCCCTTGACCAAAACCGCCTTAGATCCCAGTTGGTGAATACGCTGTGCTGCCGATCGCATATCATCCAGAGTCCGAATCTCCAACCCACTTAAAATTTGCGCTTCATAACGATTTGGCGTTACGATCGCCGCTTGGGGGATCAGCTTGGAGCGCAAGCACATTACCGCATCATTGTCAAGCAATTGGGAACCTGTACGAGAAACCATCACCGGATCGACCACCAAGTTATTCAGCCCTAAAGCTTCAACGCGATCGGCCACTGCGGTGATAATTTCCTGGTTGAGCAGCATACCCGTTTTGGTAGCTTGCACTCCGATATCTGCCACCACTGCCTCAATTTGGGCTATAACAGCCACAGCCGGTAAAGCATCAACCCGTGTGACGCCCAAAGTATTCTGAGCCGTCACGCAGGTTATGGCGCTGGTGCCGTGGACGCAGTGAAAGGCAAATGTCCGTAAATCAGCCTGAATTCCAGCACCGCCACCACTATCCGAACCAGCTACAGTCATAGCTACTGGTACACTTAAGCCAGTTCTTGCCGTCATACTACCAAAAGGAAGAAAGATGAAAGATCTGGACTATTGGCAAAGCAGAGCCCTTTGCCGTCGCCGACCCGTACTGCATAGGCTAGGAGCGAAATTGCTGCTTGATGGGTAAGTTTTGGCCTTATTTTGGGGGACGTCTCCTTTGGAGAAACTCCGGTATGTCCAAGCCACCTGGTTTATCTGGGGACTCAGCAGTTGTGGGAGGCTTAGTTGGAGTCGGTGATATCGATCGCGGTGGTTGAACTTTCACTCCCCGCGATTGCGTTGATCCTTGCGGTTCGCCGCTAAACCCAGTCGCAATCACCGTAATCCTAATTTCGCCTTGCAGCCTTTCATCAATGACTGCCCCAAAAATAATATTGGCGTTGGGATCGACTACTTCGTAGATAGTTTCCGCTGCCGCATTGACTTCGTGCAAAGTCAGATCGGTCCCACCCGTAATGTTAAACACCACGCCTTTGGCTCCATCCACCGAAGCTTCCAGTAAGGGAGAGGAAATAGCTGCGATCGCCGCCTCTCTGGCACGGGATTTGCCAGAGCCAACACCAATCCCCATCAAAGCTGAGCCTGCATCCGCCATAATAGCGCGGACATCGGCAAAGTCAACATTAACCAAACCGGGGATAGTGATGATATCCGAGATCCCCTGCACACCCTGACGCAGAATGTCATCGGCTACCCGAAAAGCTTCCTGCACCGGCGTTGTCTCTGGGATCACCGACAGCAGGCGATCGTTCGGAATAATAATCAGCGTATCTACCCGACTTTGCAAAGCCGCAATGCCTTCCTCCGCCTGGTTCGTGCGCCGCCGTCCTTCAAACAAAAAAGGACGAGTTACCACCCCAACGGTTAAAGCACCCACTTCCTTTGCCGTTTCAGCAACGATTGGTGCTGCACCAGTACCCGTACCGCCTCCCATCCCAGCCGTAATAAAAACGAGATCCGAGTTGGCTACAGCTGCGGCAATTTCGTCGCGAGACTCCTCAGCGGCTTTCTGACCGATCGCCGGATTGCCCCCCGCTCCCAGTCCCCGCGTCAATTTCTGTCCCACTTGCAAGCGTCTTGAGGCAGATGATAAAGTCAGAGCTTGAGCATCTGTATTAATCGCCCAAAACTCAACACCAGCGAGATCGCTGGCGATCATGCGGTTAACCGCATTGCTTCCACCCCCGCCGACGCCAATCACCTTAATTTTGGCTATCCGACTTGGCACGATATCGCTACTTCGAGATGTTTCCTCAGCCATACCTTTGGCATCGCGAACTTGACCGAACTGAAATACAGTATAGGGATTAACGGCATCTACCGTCGGTGCCAAACCCGGTTGTCCCTCTGCTTGGGAACGGTTAAAAGCGAGCCCCTGTTTATTATTAAGCGTCATTGCTCTTCAAAAATAGCTGGTAAACAACTTTTCAATTTTAGGTAGCTCAAGTCAACTATAGGCTATGTCGGTTGAAAAACCAATAATAGTGACAAGGCCGATTTTTCGGTTGAAAACGCCTTTTTCAAATCGCCCTGCGGTTACAATCTCTGCGATCGGTTTTTAGCGGGTATCGGGATCTTTGTCCGAACTTGCTGGTTCTAGCAGTTGAATCGCTGGCGCTTCTGGTTTTTTGAGGTCAATGTAGGCAATTTGGCGTCCATTCAGTTTAGCTGACAATTGCCTCAAGCGATCCAGGACTTTGAGTTGCTCCGGCAACTGGGAACTGTACGATCCTAGATGTACGATTCCTAACTCAGTTTTCAAGATTAAATTTTCCGGGTCTTGCCAGTCAATCTCAGAAATTTTCACAGGACTACGACGAACTACTTGATAAAGTTGAGACCAGTATGGGAGATACTGCTCTCTAGAACCGATAATTTTGAGGTTTGGCAACGGAAACGACTTATCTATGCTGGTGTTGCTTTTTATAGGCATCCAAGCACCCTTTTCATCAAGCAACCCCACAGTCGATTGTTGGGATCGCGTTTTTCCCTCTTTTGCGGCTATCGAGAGGCTGCATCGAACGTTTGTACACGCGATCGCCACCGGCTGTCTTTCCTGAATTTGTACTGTCAGGCTGGGCGGGAATAGCTGTCGGGTAACTGTAGCTTTGGCAATCAGCGACTGCCTCGACTCCAGTTTTGCAGCAAGCGCTTGAGGTTCAATCCGGAGCAAAGACTGGGGATAGGATAAGGATAACAGAGACCGAATCGTTCTAGAGGAAAGAAGTTGATTGCCCTCTATAGAGATCTGCTCTGGGTTACGGATTACCCACACTGGTTGGGTGCTTCCCCAGAGTAAACCCAGAGCCAAACTGCTGAGCGCTAAAGTCCGCCAAATATCGTGAACCGTGTGGCGACGCCTTTGGCGACGCAAGGTTTGACGCCGCTGGCTCAAGTCCGCTGGCGAGACTGATACAATACTGGTCATCCTCATCCCTCAAATATGTGATACTATTCGACTGGTTAGTTTACTATGCTTAAGCGTTGCATAGTAAATACTCGCTATTTGTTCAAATCTTCCAGACAAGCGCCGATTATTATAAATAACAACTTATTTTCCCTTGTTAAATCCAAACGCTCCGGAAGCGATCGCCCCCATTTCACCATCCGGAACCGATCGGCCAGCTATTTAGCGCTCACATTGGCTGCGGTAAGTCCACTGAACTGCAAAGACTAAGGACAGAGTTGGAGCAGCAAGGATTTCATGTAATTTAACGCAAGTTGCTAGTTATATAATTGAAGCTGTATTAGGTACGTTGTTGCGCTTTAGCGCTCTTATATTAACTTGGATAAGAGCGCTAAAGCGCAACAACATACCCAGAATGCAAGTAACTAGCAACTTGAGTTAATTTATTTTCAATCCAGTCAAGACCTCGTGTTGATTATCTGTGACATGACTCCGACCTAAAGGTACGGAGCTTCTAAGAATCACTTCTTAGTCTTCCTAGTTGTTCCCTTGCGGGTTTTCGACTTTGACCTAGACTGAGATATCTCAGTCCCTGGCAAACCGTCTGCATAGGCGTTTTGGATGACCGACTGCCCATCGGTACTAATTAGTTCTATTCCCCTATCTTAACATATTTAGCGGCATTGCATCTGCCACTAAATATAAAGCCGTGCTAGAAGCACGGGGTTTTAAACCCAACTTTCTGATAATCTGGATCGGCTAGATGTACTCCCTATGACGGCCAGCGGACTAGAGCCCCCAGAGTATCTGTTCAGCGATCGAGGCGAACAATTGCAGAAACTCAATTGCCATATAGTTTACACCATTCCGCTCGATTCGATCTCCCTATTTTTACAACCTATAGGTTAAGAAACTCAATTTAATAGCTAAATAAAAATTTAAACTAGAAATCCCTCGCTAACTCTAGTTACTCTAGCGGGGGAGAAAATAATATGTAGCACTCTCAAAAGGAAATCGATCGAACCTAAATACTAGAGCCACCCGCTGCTTCGGCACCCATTTCTAACACGGCACCGCGTAAGAAATCGATTTGCTCTTGAAAACTCATTCCTTCGATATTCGCCAACAAATCTTTTCCGGCTTGGGGAAGTTGATATTCACTAGGCACGGGAATAATAGTACCGTTCTCCATGCCTTGGGCTAAATAGTACCAAAAAGCGAGTTTAGTTTCGGGGCTCAAAGAGCCATATTCACGGCTAATTTGAGTATTCGCTCTTGAAGCGATATCTCGCTGAACTTGCAGCTGTTCTTGATGAGGAAGTGGCTTAACTTGATTGAACAATCCTTGAGCGATTTCAGAACCTGAAGCGCCCGGAGCGGCTGGGGTTATTGACTTACCTAGTTTGGTATAAACGAACCACAGTAGACCGAGTTGGTCGTCTACGCTCAAGCTTTTTAAGGCTGTTTTACCTCGATCGTAAGCACTCACATTCGTAACTGTCATAGTAATCCCGTCGTTTTGTTAACTTACAGTTACATAGTGAAACAAACAGTCACGTAATTACCCCTGCAAGAAGGTAGAAACTTGGCAGGGGATCGAGAGTAACCAAACCCTACTCAAGGTAGATGTACTTAGTCTCAATTCCAGAAACGCGCTTTTGCCTCACATTGGGATTGGAAATTAGCGATCGAGCCCGTCGCCCCCTTTAAAAGGGGATGATCCCAAATCCGCAACGATTACCCCCTTTATGTCTCTAGGCTGTAGAGACGTTTCATGAAACGTCTCTACAATGTTTATGCCAAAAATTAAAGGGGGTAGTTAAACGCCCTTTTTAACGAACCGCCAAGACGCCTTAGCGTGTTCATACCGTCAGGCTTTAGCCATGCGCGATAGCGCTATAGAACGCCAAGAAGAAGAGGAAGAGAATCAGGGGGTAATCGTTGCGGATTCCGTATGACGGGCAAGTGGGGATCTCAATTCATCTCATGTGTCTAAAAGCGCTGACTGAATTTGACTTTTGTCAAGAGCCCGACCAATAAACACCAATCTTGTTTGACGCAGTTCGGAAGGTTGCCAAGGACGATCGTAGAAGTATTCTATGCGATCGCCCACTCCTTGCAGCACTAACCGCATCGATTTATTCGCAACTGCAACAAAACCTTTAATCCGATAAATCTCCAACTTTTCTACTAAATCTTCCAGCTTAGCTACCAAAGCTTGCGGCTCAAACGTTGTATCTAAAATCAAATGAATCGAGTTAATTTCTTCATCATGGTCGTGGTCTTCTTCCTCATCGTGATGACTGGGACGATTGTCTAAATTATCCTCCACAGAAGCATTGAATCCCAAAAGCAATTCTGGATTAATATTTCCTTGTTCGCAAGGGACAATTTTCACCGATTGAGGTAACTGTTGTCTGAGCCAGTTTTGCACCTGAGTTTGAGTTTGGGGATCTACTCGATCGACTTTAGTCAACAGCACCAAGTCAGCACAAGCGAGTTGGTCTTCAAAAAGTTCTTCTATAGGCGTTTCGTGATCTAGATTGGGATCGGCTTGTCGCTGGGCATTTAAAGCATTGAGATCGCTTGCTAGCGTACCCGCCGACACAGCTTCGCAGTCCACCACCGTCACCACACCATCCACTGTGGCACCCGTGCGAATTTCCGGCCAGCGAAATGCTTGAATTAATGGTTTGGGTAAAGCCAATCCCGATGTTTCGATCAGTATGCAATCTAGTTTATCTCGACGTTGCAAAATTTGTTGCATAGTTGGGAGAAATTCTTCTTGGACGGTGCAACAAAGACAACCATTGGTGAGTTCCACAATATTGCTAGTAGGGTAGGCGTCTCGCCTGCCATCGTCATTATCCTCATCGCAAACTTGGCAGTCACGCAGCAATTCTCCGTCTATTCCTAACTCACCAAACTCGTTTACTAGAACGGCTATTCTGCGACCTTGATTGTTTTGTAGCATCTGACGAATCAAAGTGGTTTTGCCGCTGCCGAGGAAGCCAGTGATTACAGTTACAGGAATTTTGCCAGCCATAAAACGCTCCAGAATTTACAAAATAAAATTTAAGCTTGATTGATTGGTGGAATTTTTGCCAATATGCCTTTTTTCAGCGGTTCTGGTCGCTCCGACCAAGGCAGCGAACCATCAGGTTTGGCATAGTATTGAGCGGCACACTCCAATATGGCAGCTGCGCTATCTTGAACTGGTAAATCGCCAAATAGGTAGGTGTATTTGCCAGGAGCGGCAAAAGAGACGGTACAGGAATGACTGCACGCGCTCATGCACTGAACTTCTTGAATGGGAAAGTTATCTTTTAAATCCCAGTTTTGGTGGAGTTCGCTTAGGTGTTCTAACAGTTTTTGACCGCCGCTTTTTCCTTCGGGTTTTCCCTGTTTCCAGACAGTGGCACAGGTTTTACAAACAAACAAAATGTGTTGCATCTTTACGGAAATTTCTCTGCTGTACGTTGTCGCAATCCCAGTCCTAATAGTAAGCCAATTCCGATTATGCCCGTAAAATAAGCTAGGGCTATTAATCGCCCTGGCAGGGGAGGCGCTATGCCTTCTACGGCGATCTCTTTCTTCACTCGTACTCGTAAAGGTATAAATTCACTTGCTGTATCATTTTTGGGATCGAATTCTACCTCTATTTGGTGGGATGCGCCATCGAAAAATTGATGACGCCATTCAAATTCTCCCTTGGCATCTGTCGTTCCAGTATAGGCAAACGCTACCCAATTATCTTCTAGCTGAATTGTCTTGATTTTCAAGGCTAAATTGCTAGCTGGTTTCTTTGTTTTAGTGTCAATTGCTAGAACTTTAAAGTTAGCAAGTTGACCTACTGTGGCGTTGTTATCTCCGGTTAATTCGAGTTTTATTCCTGAAGAAGTGGTAATGGCTGCGTTTTCTCTTTGTCGCGAATCTTCATGAGAATGATGTTCGTGAGCTTGAGATTCTGCGAGTTCAGCGCTGATGTTAACGAATAGTAGGGTTGCGATCGCAATTACAGTTGCCCCACTCAGCAATAATCGCACTCGTTCCGGCGCTATTTCTCCTGGCTGGATTTTTTGTTTCCCTCCGATTATCCAGCCACCCCCCAATCCTACCAGCAACAGAATCGTGACTAAAATGCTAAAATTGCGCCATTTTACCGGATTTTCAGGCACAAATAAGGTCAGAGTTTGCTGAATCGGCTTAAATTGATTGGTAACGATTGGGGTGACATTTACCAGTAGCTGATATTTGCCCCGAATAGGCAAAATTTGTTCGACTTGCACTTTGCCACTAGGAGCAATAGTTTCAATATCCAGTAACTTTGTTCCTTCCACTATGGGGAAATCGCTACTAAACCAGGGATTTTTAGGCGGCGTGAGAATAGTGAGGTGAATTTTGGCAGCTTTTAGGGGTTTACCAGCTGCATTGAGCGCTTGTAGCGTTAGACGCACTGGCAATTGAGGTGTTGTTGCTTCTGCTTCAAAGGGTAACAACTGCCCTATGGGTGGTTCCGTTGTCAATTTTACTGTTGGTTGGGGGGATTGTGCTATCCCGCTCAACCGCAAGCAAGCTAGCGCTATCAATGCAAGAGCAGCTATCAAAATATTTTTGTTAGTTGTCATTTGTTCTTTGTCAGTTCTTAGTTGTCATTTGTCGAAATTCCTGGTTTTTCGCAATCATTATGCTAATGTTCTTTATGAACATTTTTGTAGGGACACGGCATCATAAATATGTCGGTCATACAAAAGATTTAAATATGCCGTGTCCAAAGCAGCATATTTGAAACGAAAGAACATTTAGCATCTGAATTTATCGGGACAAATGGGAAAGTCCCTGCTAACCAATGACTAATGACTAATGACAACTAACTGTCAAAGTGTGGTGACGCAGAGAATGCAAATTGTTATGCGCTGGCGGATAGGTGGAGAAATAGACCGTCCAGAGGATAGCAGAGGAGAGCGATAAGTAGAGTGTCGCTTGTACAGGGCGCGATAAAGTCAAACTTATCGCTTTTTTTCGGACAAAAATAGAATGAGCAGTCATCCGTACCTCGCAGATGTTTTCAGGGTTGATGTTCAAGTCGGCAGGCATTCTGACTTAGATACCAAAAGGGATGGTTTCATAACAGTTGCGGGACAGCGACGGACTTTCACCGTTCTTTCCCCGTTACCTCTGGTGGCTGTTACCCACCAGAACCGACTGGATTTCGGTATTGTATCGCACTACTTGTGCTTTCCGAAAGGGGAAAGTACTTTCAGGTAGTGTGGGCGATCGCGCGATCGCGCCCTTTTGCTTTTGCTTGATAGAGCGCTTCGTCTGCGGCTGCAATCAGTTTACCAGGAGAGGCTTGATGCTCAGGAACGGTGCTGGCGACTCCGAAACTGAGCGTAATATACTTGCTTACGCCAGACTTGGGATGGTCAATTTGCAAAGCTGCTATTTTGGAGCGGATCTCCTGGGCTACGCAAACCGCCCCATTAGCATCGGTGTTGGGCAGAATCACGGCAAATTCTTCGCCGCCGTAACGGGCTACCAGATCGGCTGGGCGTCTGATGGCTTGAGCTAGTGCATCGGCAACTTTCTGCAAACAGACGTCGCCTGCTATATGACCGTAGGAGTCGTTGTAAGCTTTAAAAAAGTCTACGTCGCACATAATCAGGGAAAGCGACTCTTGATCCCGTGCCAGCCGCCGCCACTCAGAGTTGAGGTATTCGTCAAACCGACGACGATTTGCTACCTGGGTTAAGCCATCTAAAGAAGCTAATTGCAGCAACTGTTGATTCACTGCTACCAGCTGTTGGTATAGTTCCGCTTGTTGAAGTGCGATCGTCACTTGCGTTGCCAGTTGCTTGAGCAGGTCTATCTCCCACTCCTGCCACTGTCTAGACCTCGAACATTGATGAGCCGACAGCAGCCCCCAAAGATGAAATGGGGGAGTAGATGAGGGAGGGAAGGAAAAATCGCTCTCCCGCTCTTTTTCTCTGTCGCTCTCCTGCACAAAAGCTCCCCTGCTCTCTTTTATAATGGGAACCACCAAGTTGGCTCTGATCTGAAACTGAGATAGTAAGCTGATGTGACACCGATCCAAAGAAGCGGTGTAGATATCCTCAATAGCCTGGATGCGACCTTCTCCGTAACGGTGGACATAACTTTCTCCAAAGCAGGGGTCTGTAATTGTTGTTTGCAGAATGGAAGTCCAGCCAGGGCCAACAGATTCTACCGCCACAACCCCACTCCAATCGGGGTTAAAACGATAAATCATCACTCGATCGGCCTTGAGAAATTGTCGCACTTCTGCAACGGTGGTATTGAGAATTGTGTCTATGTCCAACGACTGACGAATTCGCAGGGAAATTGCTGCCACGAGCCGCTCCCGCGCCATTTGGTGTCGCAGCGACTCTTCCGTCTGCTTGCGATCGCTGATGTCGCGCAGAATAATCGTCCAGACGCTTCCATCTCCCACATCCATCTGGGAAATAGAAGCTTCAGCTGGAAACTCGGTGCGATCTTTGCGCCGCAACCAAATTTCCCGACGCCCTCCCATTTTTGGCCTAACATCAGTGGATTGCAACAAGGTAAAGATGTGCTGGCGATGCGCTGTGGTGAAGCCAGAAGGCAAAAGCAGGTCAATTGGCTGGTATAAAACCTCAGCGGCAGTGTAACCAAAGATTTTTTCTGCACCTTGGTTGAAAAGTTGAACCCGCATTTGTTCGTCTACCGAGATAATGGCATCCTCGGCAATATTGAGAATTCCTGCCAGACGCGCTTGCGATAACCGCAATGCCGCCTCAGTTTGCTGGTGTTCCTGAATTTCCCGTTCTAATTGCTTGTTGGCTTGCGAAAGTTCTGTTGTCCGTTCGTCAACTACTTGCTGCAAAGCTTCTATGGAGGCATTGAGTTCGATCGGATCTAGCGCTTCCAGCATACTGGTTTGAGTGATTATACATATTTATTTGGGCAACTGTAAGAGCCCCATACTCTGAGTTTTTAAGGTTCAGCTTGACTGATGACCAGCATTTGCGGCTTTGCCACCTGGTATCATATTATGAGATATTCTCTGTATGCTATCAAAAATTAGTGCAAGTCCTCAGAAAAATCAGATCGGATCGTTTGCAGCGTTATCGGGTATTTAGTGGGACACTTTCCTAAGTTGATGCGTCTTATATGGAACTATCAAGAATAATTCAGCTTCAGCATAACTGTAAATGCCAAACATGAAGACACTCACCCATTTGTTCAGGACACCTAGAACTATAATCTTGAGCTTATTGCTAGTAGCGGGGATCTTAATAGCCGGTTCAGTGCCGGTGTTTGGCGGTGGGGCTCCACGGCTGAGTCAAGAACGCTATCTGGAAGTAGTGGAGGTTAACGGCAACGTAAGTTATGGTTACGAATCTCTCAAAGCTTTGCAGGCACGCTCTGCAAAAGTGGGCGATCGCCTGCGCCGATCGGGAGAAGGCATCACCACTGGTAATGGCTCTAGCGCTAAACTGGCGGTAGATAATGGCATTGGCAACCTTGACGTTTCAGAAAACACCAATGTCCGAGTGAAAAATCTCAGCAGAGGTCGCAATGGTTCCAGTACCACGGATCTGGCAATGAATAGGGGACGGGTACGAGCCAAAGTTCGCAGCTTTAGCAACCCTCAATCGCGCTTTTCCGTTCAAACACCAGGTGGCGTTGCCGGAGTGCGCGGTACAGAGTTTGTGGTTGAAGTTCTGCCCAACGGCGAAACACGGGTTATTACTGTGGATGGGATAGTCGCAGTCAGCGCTGCCGATCGAACCGAAGCGGTCAGTGAGGGCTATGCTTCTGTTATTGTACCCGGAAACCCTCCTACACCTCCTAGTTTGATATCTGGAAATGTAAGAGTCAGCTTACAACTTTTGCCTGCACCCGATACTGGTAAAGTTCGGGTAAGTGGGGTTGTCAATCCAATTAATTCGGTTTTTCTCAACGATCTGCCTGTAGATGTTAGTCCTACGGGTTTGTTCGACACTGTTGTTCCACTTCCAACCAATGGTCTTCTGAGGTTAATGGTTCGCAATCCCTTGGGCGAAGAGCAAGTTTATGAATTGGTCGCTCCTTAGAAGGAGAATTGCAGATTTCAGATTTAAAATTGGGGTTTTTTATTTCCAATTTTAAATCTGAAATTTCAAATTTCCGATTGGAAATTTATTATAAATTCCCTGTTATTTATGGTACATAAAAGCTGGATTCAGCATTTGCGGCGTTATTTTTCCAATAGTTCTCCTTGGCTTACGGGTGGAGTGGCGGCGCTTTTATCTGTAGGAATTTTGCATCTAGGCGGCTGGAAACGTCTGGAACAAACGGGCTATAATAACCTGTTTCAAATTCGCGAAATCGGTATTTTGCCTCATCGAAACTGGGATGAGAGAATTGCGGTGATTGCGATAGACGAAGCAAGTTTGGAGAAATACGGCCAATTTCCCTGGCAGCGCACTCGCTACGCGCAACTATTGCAGGCGCTGGAAAAATCTCCGCCTGCTGCGATCGGTTTTGATGTAAAGTTTATCGATCCAAGTTCATTTGATGCCCAATTTGCACAAGCGATCGCAGCTAACGGTAAAGTGGTGCTAGCTAGGGCTTGGGATAATCAAGGCAACCTCCTCGAACCCGTAGCAGAATTAGGAGACGCTGCCGCTAATCAAGGTCAAATATACCACCAAGTTGACGCAGATGGCGTTACCCGCGAGGCCGCAATTTGGGTAAACGGGCCTGAAGATTCTATCCCTGGTCTTGGCCTTGCTCTGATTGAGGTGTACAACCTCAACAATCCAAACAAACCAGTATCTTTTCCAGGGCCAGTTAAAGAAGAGGAATTACAAAAAGTTTGGCTCAATTGGCCGGGAACGGTGAAATCTTTACCAAATGTTCCGCAGCTAAAATCACCACCGACTTATTCGTTTGTTGATGTCGTAGAAGGTCGGTTTGAACCTAAAGATTTTGCAGGTAAGTTTGTTTTAGTTGGCTTTACTGCCACAGGTTTAGCAGATCCGTTGCGGACGCCCTACAATATAGAACCGCCCACGTCAGGAGTCTATTTCCATGCTGCTGTAATTGATAATTTGCTCAATCACCGGCTGCTGCAACAACTCCCAAAGACGATGGAAATTGGGCTGTTACTTTTGCTTGGCTCAACAACCAGTTGGCTGCTGTTCCATCGAGATTTGAAGGGAAGAATTGCGATCGCTTTTTTGTTGCCGATAACTTGGTTGGGAATTGCGGTAGTGGGGTTCAGTTTTTATCAATGGTGGATTCCCATTGCCGCACCGATTGGCACAATTCTATTAGCTGGAATCGGCGTACAACTGGGAGAACAGTACGAAAGGCAACAACTGATGAACCTGTTTGAAAAGCACGTTGCCCCAGAAACGGCTAACTTGATTTGGCAGCGCAAAGACGAGATTATCGACGAGGGTGAACTGCAAGCCCAAGAACTGACAGCAACTGTTTTGTTCATGGATATTAGAAGTTTCACCACCATATCAGAAAAACTTTCTCCCCGCGAGTTGCTTATTTGGCTAAACCAGTATTTGGATGCGATGACTGACTGCATTATGGATCGTGGCGGTGTCGTGGATAAATACATTGGGGATGCGATTATGGCCGTTTTTGGCGTACCATTTCCTCACACCGAACCAGAAGAAATTCGACAGGATGCGATGAATGCGATCGCAGCCAGTCTCGCCATGCACGAACGCCTCAAACAGCTAAACAAGCGTCTGAAAGCAGAAGATAAGCCGGTAATTCAATTCGGGATTGGCATTCACACGGGGCCATTGATCGCCGGTAGTGTAGGCGGTTCTAGACGGCTCAATTATTCTGTGATTGGAGATACTGTTAATGTAGCGGCCCGATTGGAGGCGATGAATAAAGAGTTAACTACTGACAAACCTTATAAAATACTCCTCACAGGTGAAACTTTTGATTATGTGAGCGATCGCTATCTTGCTCAACAAGTCACAACCATCCAACTCCGGGGACGCCAGCAGGAGACGATAATTTACACTATTTTAGGGGAAAAATGAGTCTCGCGGTTCTTTGATATACTCAGATCGGTCACAGACCGAGCTTTTTTTATCCCTGTAGGGGCGAACGCGAGTGCGTGCCGGAGGCATTAGCATTCCGTCCAAGATCTTTGGTTTCAACCAACAAATTATTCACGGAATGCTTCGCCCATTTATGCCCGTGCGAAGTATAGCGCGTTCGTAGGGACGGGTTTTGCCATTATTCTTGTTTGATCAGCTGCTGTGGATCTAATTTTACAATAGTCATCTCCAGAAATTAAAGGTGCGTTACCTGTAACCCTTGTAGAGACGTTGCATACAACGTCTCTACATTCTATGAAAGGAGATATCTAATCAACTTTGATAAGATTCTTGTGGGATGGGCATCTTGCCCGTCCCAGAGTAAAATTTAGATGCGTGAGAGCTTAGCGTTGTACTGTTACGGTTGTACCGACAGTCACCTGCTGGTATAAAGCCATAACATCCCGATTCCGCATCCGCACACAACCGTGGGAAACTGCCTGTCCGATCAGCTGCTCGTTCGGGGTGCCGTGAAACCCGATCATATTCTTACCGTCAGTCCAAAAAGCAATCCACCTGACTCCTAAAGGATTATTTGGCCCTGGAAGTATAACCTCTCCTGTCCAGGGATGTTCCCAAGCTGGATTTTGGAGCATTTGTAGAACTTTAAAGGTGCCTGTAGGGGTTTCCCAACCGGCCTTACCTACAGCGATCGGGTAACTTGCTTGCACCCGATTATCCCGATAGACATAGACGCGGCGATCGCTCAACTTGATCGTCAAATTAGTATTTTGAGTGGGATTAAACCAGGATGGCGGCACAAAAGCAGGTATGTGACTCTGAAGTTGTGTCTGGCTCTTCGTTGCCTCTTGAGTAGTTGGTATAGAGGCACTAGCCTGCCGCTGAGCCGAACTTAGTAAAATTACTGCTCCAAAGCAGAACAGCATCAAGTTTCGAGATAGGGATTCTCCTCTCACCATTCCTTTCATCCTTTGCAAACAATTCAAGCAGAGTTCAGACTTCGATCGGTTCATCGGGTACATATTATACCTATAATTTACGACGCCATAAACAACGCTTTTTGGCTGTCATTAGTGATTGGTAGTTAGTCATGAATCATTGACAAATAACAATGGATTACTGAGAATGGTCTGCGGATTAAGGGTCGCGATCGCAAAAAGCTTCTAAAAAGCTAGGTTTCAAGACCTGTGCTATACAAATAGCTGATGTCTTTAGATAGAGTTCCTGCCAACGCAGCTGCGTTAAAGTCAGCAGTATATGCGGATTCGATCGGCTTTTCACCAACCATGATAGAATAAACTGCTGAGTCCGTTATCCAATTTCGGAAAAGTGAGGTTGTAATGCGTCTTCAGAAAACCAAAGTATTGACAGGTACAACGCTGTCGGTGTTGCTTTCGCTAGTGGCAGTATATCCGGCTCTAGCACGCCCATCTGGGGAACAAGCTTCAGGGGAAGCGATCGCGCAGATCGATCGCATGGATAGCGCTAGCATGAGCGGCAAGATCAAAAGTATTGTCGGCAACGTGGTAACGCTGGAAATGCCTAACGGTGAAACCAGACAGGTCATGATAGGCCGAGCCGAAAGAGATCGCCTGGGACTGCGGCCTGGAATGGAAATTATGACCTCTATGAGGGACGGTAATCTTATGGTTGAAGTTGTCAGTGCAGGCCCAGCCTCTCCTACTTCAGCAGATACCACTCCTCTTAACTCAACTACCACCAGCACCGAAGCAGCCAGCGACGCCGAAATGACCACCCGAACAGAAGGTCGGCGCGTGGTAGAAGAAACAACTATTCGCAGGAGTACTATGACTCCCTCTAACGTCCAGCAAACCACCCAACAAACGACTGGTGATATGCAAGAGTCGAGACAGGTAGTAGATCAAAACACTGAGTCGGCACCCGATACAACCTCCTCAGAAACAACTCGGAGTCGGCCTGTGAGAGCCCTTTGGTAACTCGTGTGAGGACTGGGGATTGGGTAAGTAAAAAGTACTTTTTTTTCCAATCCTCAATTCTATTAACTCAAGTTGCTAATTACTTGCACTCTGGGTATGTTGTTGCGATGCCGCGCTCTTATCGAAGTTGCTATAAAAGCGCGGCATCGCAACAACGTACCTAATACCAGTAATCAAAATTCGCGAGCGACATTGATAGATTCAATCTGAATCATCGATAACAAGCTACCAATCGTCAGCGATTTTAACCCTTCTTTAACCGAAGAAAATTTACCGCTACGCAGACCGAAGAGAATTTTAGAGTAAGGCTTTGTCAGCGCTATACTAGCAAAGTTCTTTTGTTCTGTTAAATGTTCAATTAGTTCCATATAATTTTGCCCGATATTTAAAGATCTAGCAAATATACTACATTCATATTACAAGATACTCAAAATTTATTTTAAGTACTTATACTCAGAAAAGCGCTATAATCGCAGTCAAGTAGGGTATAATTGCTCGCAGTCTTGGATTTGAATCGCTGGCAAGACAACTGAGGGGCAACCCCAGGCGGATTTTGTAGCTTTGCGGATGTAAAGAGCATCTTAGGCACAGCTTCGCTACCTAAATGTTCGATCGTTAAGGATGTCAGAGTAGGAATGCAATTGGTAAATGGACTGCGACTAAGCCTTGCGGTGTCAGCTGGACGCACGATAACTTCTCTTGTTCGCCTGCTGGGACTGGGTGCGGCTAGCGTTTTACCTGGAGAAATCGCCAGTCGCATTCAGCCGCAGATACTGCAAATGCTGTGTCGCCAAGTGAAGCACGGCGTTATTTTTATCGTGGGTACGAATGGCAAAACCACCACGTCGCTGCTGTTGCGGACGATGCTGGAACGCCAAGGATTGCGGGTGGTTCATAATGCTACTGGTGCCAATTTGGTAAACGGGTTGATTACGGCATTGCTGGACAATACCAATTTGGCGGGTCAGGTTGCTGCTGATTACGCAATTCTAGAAGTGGATGAAAATATCTTGCCGCTGGTTTTGCACTCCTGTCAGCCTCGGATAATTTTATGTTTGAATTTGTTTCGGGATCAGCTCGATCGCTATGGAGAGGTAGATACGATTAGCCAGCGCTGGCAGAAAGCTATTTCACCGATGTCCCCGGAAACTGTAGTTATCGCCAATGCCGACGATCCTACTCTTTCTCATTTGGGTCAGAAATTGCCTCAGCGCGTGTTATTCTTTGGCTTAAACGAGCCGAAGTATTATCTTGATGAAATTCCCCATGCTGTTGACTCAATTTATTGTCCCAGCTGCGGTCACTCGCTGGATTATGAGGGGGTTTATCTTTCTCACCAGGGTGATTTTAACTGTCCAAAGTGTGGTTTCACTAAGAGCAAACTAAGTATTGATAGCCGGGAATGGCCGCAAATTCTGATCGGGCTTTATAACAAATACAACACGCTGGCTGCGGTGTTAGTCGCCCAAGAAATTGGCATAGACGATAATAACATTCGCGATAGTATCAAAAATTTCCAAGCTGCTTTTGGACGCGCTGAGGAATTAGAAATTGCGGGTAAGCGGGTGCGGATTTTATTATCTAAAAATCCAGTGGGAATGAACGAAACCATTCGCACGGTAAACGAAATCAAGGTTGGTGGTAGTTCTTCTACAACGCTGATGGTGCTAAATGACCGGACGCCTGATGGTACGGACGTATCTTGGATTTGGGATGTGGATACAGAAAAGTTGGTGGCGTCGGGAGGTACTATAGTGGTGAGTGGCGATCGCGTCTACGATATGGCGCTGCGTCTGCGTTACAGCCAGAAGGATGAGAAGAACGGCTGCAAATTGATGATCGAAGAAGATTTAAAAGACGCGATCGCAACTGCTCTCGAACACACCCCAGATGGCGAAACACTACACATTTTGCCTACCTATTCCGCAATGTTAGAAGTGCGGGAATTGCTGACCGGACGTAAGATTCTGTGAGGAGATATTAAATGAATGGTTCTCTGTTTTTCAACGTCCTGCTGGCTAGTATTATGGGGTGGCAAAATACCCACATAATATCAAATTCTCCCATAATTAAACAAGCACCGATAATTGCTGTCACTAACTTGTCTTCAGCCAAAACTTCCCCTGAAGCTAACGATCGAGAAAAGCAAGTAATTAACTCTCGCAGAAATTGTCGGGTTTCTGCATATGTTATAGATAAAGACCCGCAAGGTTTGAACGTGCGAAATGCTCCTAATTCCAATGGCAGAGTTATTAAAAAATTGCCCACAAATACCCTTGCTGTGTTTGTCGATATTACTGGTTCTCAAGGACAGTGGGTGGAAGTCAGCAAAGCAACAAGCGAGAGGGAGGCAACATTATTTCAAGGTAAAGGATGGGTTTACGCTTCCTTGTTAGGCACGGGGACTCGCGGCTATGAAACAAGAAGTGTTTCGGCTTACACAAGTAACAATAACCGCAGTCGGGTGGTCGGTCGCATCCCATCTGAAAGTGAGGTAAAACTATTAAGTTGTAATGGAGAATGGGTTTATGTTAAGTATCAGCAAGTTCAAGGATGGTTGACACGATTTGACCAATGTCCAAATCCTTTAACTACTTGTCCTTAATGGGGTGAGTGGGTGAATAAGTAACCTTTTTTCTTCTTCCAATGACCAATGATATCATTTCCGGTTACATTGGTCTTGTCTGTGAGAATCATTGGTTAAATTTTTACCGCAGATGAAGACAGATGAACGCAGATGAACGCAGATATGAAAAGAATTTTTTTTGTGTCAAGATGCTATCAAACACGATCTGACAACTGACAACTGACAACTGACAACTGACAACTGACAACTGACAACTGACAACTGACAACTGACAACTGACAACTGACAACTGACTATTAACAAATGACTATTAACAAATGAGTAATAACAACAGAGAATTAACAATTGGTTGGCTTTATCCGACGCTAATGAGTACCTATGGCGATCGCGGAAATGTGATATGTTTGCAGCAACGCGCTCAATGGCGGGGATATAATGTAGAAGTATTGCCTCTGGACCTGCAATCAACAGTAGCAGATTTTCACAAAGTTGATTTATTAGTTGGTGGCGGCGCACAAGACAGACAGCAAGAAATTGTGATGCGCGATTTGCGCGGTGCCAAAGCTTCTGCGTTGCGAGAGATAATCGAAGCTGGTACACCGGGAGTTTTTACTTGTGGCGCACCGCAGTTGCTGGGCCATTATTATGAACCTGCGATCGGTCAAAGAATTGAAGGTTTGGGATTATTTGATTTTGTCAGCAAGCATCCCGGTATAGATGCGCGGCGTTGTATCGGTAATGTGGTATTTGAGATCACAGCATCTCGTTTAGCAAAGGAACTAGAAGCGATGCTGGGTAAGCCTCCTGTGGTGATCGGATTTGAAAATCACGGCGGTAGAACTTATTTGGGGAAGGTAGAAGCGCTGGGAAAAGCGATCGCAGGTTATGGCAATAATGGTGAGGATGGCATGGAAGGGGCATTTTATCGAAATGCGATCGCCACCTATTCTCACGGCCCAGTTTTACCTAAGAATCCGTTTTTGGCAGATTGGTTAATTCAGACAGCTTTGGCAGAAAAATATCAGATTTCAGTATCCCTGTCACCGTTGGATGATACACTGGCGATGCAGGCCCGATCGGCAATGTTTAAGCGGTTGGGTGTTAGCGAATCTGTTGCGGCGGCGAGAGGGTAGGTGATTGGTTAAATAGAATCAGAACCATTCAAAGTTCAAGGCGGGTATAGCTTAGATTAAGAAATTAGAATAGAGATATAGCCCTTCTCAGGTAGATGAGGTATGACTGACAGCTTATATAACCACTAAATTAAGAGGGCTAAAGCCCAACTACGTACCTCACTTACTTGATAACCGCTATATCAAATCCAAACTCCCTAGCTTTTACAACTTCATAATGGCTTACAGCGATTTCTCACTCCAAAAGGTAAAAACCGAATTTAATCTGGTAATTGAGGAAAACCTTGACCTATTTCCAGAAGTACAACCAATTCTTCCCAGCGAACTCCTCACCCTCACCCTCAAAGAAACCATTCCCCTCATTAGCGCTATCAACACCGAAAAAGCACGTTCCGAGTTAATTATCGCCCCCATTCTCCTAGAAGTCAGACGCCAACTAAATTATCAAATTAGTTTATTTTCAGGAATCGATTTCAACGTCCAACCCCAAAAAGGACTCAGCGGCTTTTGCGATTTCATTCTCACCAAATCTATCGAACAATACTTCATCAGCAGCCCTGTCGTTACAATCGTAGAAGCGAAAAACGAAAACATTAAAGTAGGTTTAGGTCAATGTGCAGCCGAAATGGTAGCCGCACAAATATTTAACCAACAAGAATCAAACGAAATTAAGACTATCTACGGCGCTGTCACCACAGGAGTTGCGTGGAAATTTCTCCAACTAGAAGGCGAAACTCTTTTTATCGATTTGAGCGATTATTATATCAAAGAAGTCACTAAAATTTTAGCAATTTTATCCTTTACATTTGCCAATAACTCCTAAAATAGGATAGGACTTAAACCTCTCCGGGTCAATCAAAACCCGCATAACTCAATGCGTAGCAAATAATCTCAAGCCCACGGATTGATTTGTGGGGTCATACTTCGGACTCCGGGCTAAAGCCGAAGCCCTACTCAAAAGAGCTATTTATATTTGATTTGGACATAGATTTTTAGTTGGCCAAATCAACTAAAGCGTCCCGCTGGAACCTAACTACTCTTAATACTGAAATGCGATAATGCTCAGCCGTGAATACTGATAGTGTAATATTGGCCTGATCCGGATCTATGATGCGTTTGACCGTGCAGATCTGCTTCTTGTTGTTGCAGTAGGCAACGATGCGATCGCCAACCTGGATATTCAACGCTTGAATTTTCAATTTCTACTCAACTTGATTAAATAATTGGTTTAGGTAGCTGTATTCAGCGCTACCTGCTTGTATAGGTAGTGATTGCATAGCTGTTTTTTCCTTAGTGCGATCGGCAAGTTACTCGGCTCTTAATTGCCCTTTACACTAAGGAAGCAAAAATGTATTGCTACATCTCACTTATCCAGCTATTGCGATACTTTTAGAGTATAGCACGAAAATAATCCGCAGGATCGAAATTAATATTTTTTTTAAGATAATTTATGGACTGGGGACTGGGGAGGTGCGTTACGCTCCACTCCGTTACGCTAACTACGGACTGGGGAGGTGCGTTACGCACCCTACGGACTGGGAAAGTAAAAAGTGAACTATTCTTTCTTTTGACTTTTGACTTTTGACTTTTGACTTTTTTTGCCCTACTTACGATCGCTATTTTTGCCAAACCGACTTTCTTGCAAAGAGTTACCAATTCCCTCCATAATTCCCCGCCCAATTAAGCCGATACCTCTGCCAACAACCTGGGTCAGCAAGTAAACAACAGCGCTACCGATGAAAGCAACTACTGCCTGGAGACGAGGCGCGATCGCATCTCTTGTTTCCAACGCTAACGTCACCGCCAATTGTATGCCAGAAAGTTGTTTTAGTTCTCCAACACGGGGAGCATAAATAGAAGTTTTTATAATGCCAATCCCGTCTAAAACAAACAAATTATATTGGCTTTCAAAAATAGCTGTTGGAGCCACAACATATTTGTCTAAACGATATTTCCAAGACAAGTTGTTCCTAAAGCGTTCTATTTCTCTAGTAGAAATAAGTTTTCGATCGTAAAAATTTTGCTTAATCGTTTCTACATCTGCAAAGTGATTCAACAGCGGTTGCACTACAGCATTAGCAACTTGAATAACTAAATTTTGCAGTAATAATTCGGCCCTAGCCAGCGCTGACGGCGTTCCAACTGAATAGGAAGCATTATCAATGGTCAATGGCATGGCAAACAGCAAATGAGAAAATAAATCGATCACCAAAGGAATCTTTTTCAGTATTTCTATCTGGACAAGTTCGGCGTCTTGCAATATAATATTGACAACTTCCAAATCGCGCTCTCCCACTCGTAGGGTGTAGTATTTACCAAAAAAATCTGTAGCGGTAGTCTGCCACAAATCCTGTAAAATAGCAGAGCGCAATTCTTGCAGTTGACTGGGCTGAACCTGGGAAAAGCGCAAGTCATTCAGGACATCCTCTAACTTTCGCAGAACCAGATTAAGCAATTCCCGCTTTTTTTCCGATCTGAAAATATCGATTTCCAAAGGGACGTTAGTCAGGTTTTGCACGCCATACTGGATTTTGGCGAAAGTGTTGTCGAACAACTGCGATCGCCAAGTATCGCCCTCAAGATTGGATCTCAGAGATAAAAGCGAAGTCCCCTGCTCCCCCACTCCCCCGCTCTGAGGCATCACCAATACGATCGTAGGTTGCCCTAAGAGCTTGTTGAGCAACCCACGAGCTGCTTTGAGTTCGCGCCGTCGTCCAGCCAGGATAGCCCTGTCTAGCACAGATAGTCTACCGTTTTGCAGTTCCTCCGTCACAGAAGCCAGGGCAGCTTCTATTTGCCGGACTCCAGACAAGCGGATATTATTCAACCAAGTTGGCAACACACCGGCTTGAGTTCTAGACTGCGGACTAAGTGTAGCCAAAAGGGGTGATACTACAAACTGGGAATTCCAATACGATCGACCTGCGGCTACTTGACGAATAGCATCGACTAATTCGGAAACAGCACATCCTTTGGGGCAATAGCCCTCGACACCCAGTTGTCGTGCTGCCGCCAGCAGCACCGGCTCTAAAAAGGAACTCAGCAGTAATATGGGCAGATGGGGGTATTGGGTTTTCAGTTGTTCGCAGAGTTCTAACCCTGAGATACCATCGTTTGGCAAACGACCCAAGCCTAAGTCTAAAATTACTAGAGTGACGGGGGGCTCACCGCTTTGGAGAATCTGTAAGGCATCTTGAGGCGATCGCGCAATTGCGATCGATTGCAGGTCGGGAAACTGAGGAGCAACAACGCGCAGACCCGCTCCGAAAATAGGGTCATCGTCAATTAGCAGTAAATTGAGATTAGTCATTAGTCATTAGATCGTTAGTCAGTAGTCATTAGTCAATATCGTGAAAATTTAACAGTCCGTACCCACTAGCCCTGCTTATTACCCAAGGACGAATGACTAATGACTAATGACTATAGTAACTATTCGCACGCAAAAACTTGGCTCATAATGGCCATAGGGAGCCGTTTCAGAGTTGCTGTAGAGGTGAGATGAGCTTAAGCATTCGGCAGTGGCTGATAGATCGCAACATTACAATTACTCAGCTACAGGCACTTGGAGCCCAAACCGCAGGCGTTGCCTTCCGCATCGGTCAGGACATCGAAGTCAAAAGCCTGACACCTTTTGATATCAGTCCGTTCGCAGAACTTCTGGAACTGCCCTTAGATATTTTCTGGCAATACGTCGAGCCAGTTTGTAATCTGAGTGTTGAACTGCTGCGAATTCTAAGTCGTAAGAAGCCCCTCAAGCGCAATGAGGGCACCTGGTTGGCTTTTCAAATTGCCTATCTGAGGAGTTTGCAAAAAATTTTAGAACAGGAATTCGCACTGAAAAGACCGTGGTTAGAGCGGGCTAACATACTAGCGCGGGGGACGGCGGACGAGAGTAGGCCGGTAACTCTACCCGATGTTCAGCTGCAAGCGCTGCTGAAAACCTTACGACCGGGCAGACTTACGGATACGCAAGCAGAACAGGCGCTTTCCGCAATGGGCGAATCTTTGCTCGTGGGGCAGATGAATAATCTGGCTCTAGCTTGGTTTGTCACCAACGGTGCTGAAGAAATCCCGGCGAAACAGCTTGTACAGCGTTTGGTTCATGCACTCCCAGGTCATCTGATCGCAGTAATTGCCGAGAATGCGCTGCCTCTGGCTCAACTACAAAAATTCGTCCGCCTGGGTCATTTAACCAACAACAACTTGGCGAATCAAATTCTGACGGACGATGACACTATAACGCTAGACCCCGAAAATGAACTTTCCGCACTGTCCGTCGGTGCTACGATACCCAATCTAATTGACTTAAACCGGGAAAACTACCGGGCGAACCTCCTGCAAGCTCTCAGCGAACCAGTACTGGGAGAATTCTTTGCCCTGAAAGATTTATATGTCCCCCTCAAGGGAGTGCCAGTTGAAGAAAGCGAGAGCAAAAGAGACATACAGTGGAAAAGCCCGACTTTTCCATCCGCTCAGTCTACCCCCTCACCCTCAGCGCCATCAGTTGATTTAATGGAATGGGCAATAGGCCAACTGTCCGATCTCGAAAGTGTCGTTATTATTGAGGGCGAACCGGGTACTGGTAAAACCAGTTTTTGCCAGATATGGGCGGCAAAGATAGCCCAAGAGGTTTACCCGTCCTGGATGCCGGTATTTATTCAGCTGCGAGATGTGACTTTGGGCAAAACCCTGGAACAGACGCTGGATACTGCCTTGAAAGCGGCAAAATTAACGAGTGCGGATGGCTGGCTTTCGCCTTTACACCCTCCCTGCTTGTTAATTTTGGACGGGCTGGATGAATTGCCCCGCGCTCCTGATGTTGAGCGCCAATTTTCCGCATTTTTAGATCGGGTGCAGAAGTTTCAGAGCCAATTCGCTGGGGCATCTGGCCGTCACCGCCACAAGATTGTCCTCACTTGTCGATCGCAGGTACTCGCCAGCTTAGCCCACAGTCTGCCGGTTTCATTCCGGCGCATGGCTATTCAACCCCTGGATCAGGAGCAACTCAAACAGTGGTTCAAGAATTGGTCGAAACTCCAACCCAAATCGATCGCTCAAGCTTACTTTAACTTTTTGAAGCAGAGCGGGGTTTTTCGGCAGATGCCAGAAGTGAAGGATTTGACGGCTTTTGTCCATCAGCCCCTAAGCCTGTTTCTATTAGCCATTTTGTATCGCAGCGGCAGACTTGATGAAACCCTCTTTCCCTTGCGCGGTTCCCAAATAAGATTTGAAATTTACGATCGACTTTGCCGCTGGCTACTGGGGGAAGCACCGGATGGAATGTCGGCTGGCAATAGTATGATGCTGTTGGTTCGAGAAGGTTCGGCTAATAGCTACCACACTCCAGAAGCGATCGCCAGTCTGCTCCAAGGTCGATCTGCCCAAGAAGTCCGTCACCAAATGCAAGTAGCTGCTATTACTTTACTCGAAAGCGGTCGCAACTCCTGCTCCCTCACCACTATTGCTACCCGTTTGGTGGGAGTTCATTCTCAGGCTGCTGCAACTACTTTTACCTTACCTGCATTTTACTTTCGCCGATCGGAAGAGGGGTTAGGGGTTAGGGGCCAGGGACTAGGGTCAGAAGGGGAAAATTCTGCTCCTCTGCCCCCCTGCCCCTCTGCCCCCCTGCTCCTCTGCTCTTTCTCCCACCATAAATTGGGAGAATATTTCTGTGCCGAGGCTCTAGCCGAAAAGCTGAAATCCTTGTCTCGACGAGTCGCTGATGCCTACGGAGAAGCGATCTTTGCGATCGACTCGCCGTCTGCTGTCGCCCAGCATCTCTATGATTCGTTGGGTTACGGTATCATCTCAGCAGAGATTGAAGAGCTGCTCGTCGAGCGTCTGCGGCGAGAAGAAGCTCGCGATCGCAGATCGTTTTCTTTTAAAGTTTTGTTGGATCGCCTCAATAGTTTCTATCGCGCTTACTGTCGAGGTCGATGGTTGGATGAGGGGTTGGTTCACACTACTCGCTCCCAGTTGCGTCTGCTAGGCAATTCCCTTAATGTTCTGCAAATTGATGCAACGGTGGGACTCAATGTGTTTCAGTTGCTTTGTGCGTGTCACCGAGAGGCGCAGATTCCCTTTTCGCCTTGTGGAGATGCAGAAATTCCGGAGGAGTTCAATGCCGATCGATTCCTTAGCTTAATCGGTCGCACTGCGGTTTTATCCCCAGATGCTTTCTGGGGCCGATCGAGGGGCAGTCTGCTTTTATTAGATTTAGATAAAGCCTGTTTGGATCGCGTCGTGCTTCCTGGGGCTAACTTCTGGAAAACAAATTTCTTTGCCGCTGAGTTAGTTGGAGCCAATTTAGCAGGGTCAAACCTTCAAGAAGCTAACTTGTCCTGGGCAAATCTTACCGATGCCGATTTATCAAATGTCAATCTTTCAGCAGCCAAGCTAGAAGGGGCTAATCTCACAGGTGCCAATCTAATGGGGGCAAACCTTCAATTGGCTAGTCTCACGAATGCTTGTCTGTTTGAAGCTCAGCTTGATGAAGCTACCAAAGATTTTGCGGAAAAAAGCGGTGCCCTATTTTCCTTGAAGCAGTATCGAGCTTGCCAACAAGCTCTTGCTAACTTGGAAGCCGTAACCAGGCATAGTACGATACCTGTTACTAAAAATGTCAGGATCAATGAAGATCGGGATGGTGATTCGACTCTGCTGCTGATTGAGCGTAGCGAGGGAGAAATACACCCTCACGATGAAAGTGATATGGATAATAATGATGAGACTATGTTTCTTTAGCGATCGGTTGTCAGTGGTCAGTGGTCAGTGGTCAGTGGTCAGTTGTCAGTGGTCAGTTGTCAGTTGTCAGTGGTCAGTGGTCAGTGGTCAGTTGTCAGTGGTCAGTGGTCAGTTGTCAGTTGTCAGTTGTCAGTTGTCAGTTGTCAAGAAAATTTCTCCTCTGCCCCTCTGCCCCTCTGCCCCTCTGCCCCTCTGCCCCTCTGCCCCTCTGCCCCTAGCCTCTAAATTAGTCGCTGGTTGGTTCGGAGATTCGATAACCGTAGAAGTTAATGCTATAGTCGGTGATCCGCACTCCTGTTTGTTCTTCAATTTGTTTGAGCAAATCTTCAGGAAGTTCAACGCGAACATCCAAAATTTGATTTGTATCCATGCAGTTGATGTGACTGTGGGAATCGCTGATGTTGCCGTACAAACGACCGTCCGATCGCTCAAGGCACTCAATAATTCCTTCACCAGATAGAGCTTCTAAGTTTTGATATACAGACGTATGCCCGATATTTTTTCCTTGCAGATTCAGGCGATTATAAATTTCGCGAGCAGATAAGTGTTCTTGCTCTTGCCAAAGCAGTTCCAGAATAAAGCGACGCTGGCGGCTCAAGCGCATTCCCTTCGCTTGACACCTTTCTAAGGCATCGTCTAAAGAACGAATTGGTTTTGCAGCGATCGCTTCATTTTGCATAGTTAAGACTCTTGATATCTATTGGTAACTTACTCATATATCTATATTTTATAGCGGTTTTTAGTTGCATGAACTGTAGCCCAGAAACCCGGTTTGTTAAAGAAACCGGGTTTCTCTGTACCTCACTTACCTGAAAAGGGCTGTAACTTTGCTACTATGTTCAGGGATAGGCCACTTGGGAGAGGGCGCAACCAAACTGGCAATATCTGCTGGTATCCGGCGCTTGAGCCAAACGTGCCAAAGGCATATCGCTCTTAACCACCGCAGAGAAGTTAGCCAACTTGGCGAAACTCTCGTTTACAAGTCATTGTCCATTAAAACAAACTCATTACTACTTTAGCTTATTTATTTATTGTGAACAATCAATGACCATTGCGATCGCTCTCAACTCCAACCAACTCAACAATTTGGATCTGTCGCCTGCCCAAACGGTAATTGAAAAACTGCTGCTTGAAGGAGCCCCATCCCACGAACAGCAGTTGCGCTTTGATATTGACTACCCTCGCTCTTCCACCGACCCACGGGAACTATCGGAAATCCCAGAAGTGCGGCTGTGGTTTGTTCGCCTGGACGCCCGCTATCCCTGGTTGCCGTTTCTGCTTGATTGGAAAGCTGGGGAACTAGCCCGCTACGCGGCCATGCTGGTGCCGCATCAGTTCAGCCGCAAAGAGGGCATCCAGTACAATCCAGAAGCTTTAGAAATTTTTGTGATGCAAAAGCTGTTTGTTTTGGTGGACTGGATGAAAAGTCAAGGCATTGAAAGTCGATCGCGGTTAAAGTCGATGGCGCAGATGTTCGGTTACGAACTGGATGATGCCTTGTTTGAGGCGATCGGCTAGAATTCAAGAAATTCTATACAGGTTTTCCACTCCCATAACTGAGTCATCGACATAGGCCCAGCGACCGTTAGCTATGTCACTCTGAACTTCGTAATCTATACAGAACACTTTGCCTTCTCCCCAGCTGGTAATCAGCCAATCACCCACGCGCAAACCAACACCCTGATACTCACTTCCCATTGACCAGGAGAGCTGATAAATGTCATTTAACTGACGAATATTCAGGGTGCCTTCGTAATTTCTCATTTTGGAAATTGTGCCGCTGATTTGGTAAGTACCCTCTAATTGGCCAGGTGTATTGCCCACAGCCTTTTCCGTGTCCAGTACACCGTTGCTAGAGGGCATAATCCACGTGCCATCTAGGGTGCCGTCGCCATTAATTTTGTATAGCGTGACGCCGTAGGTGCGGTTAGGGCCACAGCCAGCAAAAAGATGACCGTCCTCAAAAAACGCTAAACCTGAGTAATCACCCAATGTAGTCAACCAGGACACCGTGTAAATTTTGCCCATAGGATGGATTTGCACCGTGCCCGAATAAGGCGTTTCGTCGGTCGTTCTCGCCGCTGTAATAGTCCATGTGCCTTCTGGGCCGGTTTTGGCTTTAGGATTGTTTGCCACTATATTCACTATTTAATCAATTACTCTGCGGGTTGCTTTATTTCTAACTTACCCATTTGCTGCAAAATCCAATCTACCGCAGCTGCCAAGTCTGTCGCTACATAATCTGGTTTGGTGTGGTGCTGGTAGTGACCGCCCAAAACGCTAGAGCCAAATCCAGTCTGCACCAAAATCCCGCAGCACCCGGCATTGTGAGCCATATCAACATCGGTTGCTTTATCGCCGACTACAAAACTCTGGCTTAAGTCTAGGTCATGTTCCCAGGCAGCTGCCACCAGCATTCCGGTGTTGGGTTTGCGCCAGGTACTCCAACGAGTAAATTCTTTCTGGGTTCCTCCTTCTGGCGGACTGAGATAGGGGCAGTAGTACAGGGCGTCTAATTTTGCCTTTGCTTCTGTTTCCAACAGGTGGCAAAGACGCTGATGCAAGGCTTCCACGTGGTCAACTGGGTAGTAGCCCCGTGCTGGGCCAGACTGGTTAGAGACCAGACAGCAAAATATTTGGCTTGAGTTTAACTGCCGCACTGCTTTAGCCGCACCTGGTATAAGATGTAGGTCTTCTAAAGAGTGAATGTAGCCCGCTTCGATGTTGAGGACGCCATCTCGATCGAGAAATACGGCTGGTTTCATGTCGTAATTTAGGGAGTGCGATCGCAAGTTTATTTTACTGTATTAGGATATGTTTATTTATAAAACTCGTAGCCGATCGGAAAAACCTTGTCTAGTTATTCAAGTTTTGAATTATTGTATAATGATGCTCTCTGAAATTTTCTTTAAGCGAGTCACTTCATGTCCAACAAATCTTTCAAATCGTCAATTTCCCAAGCTTTAGGAAAAATCCCCCTCCAACTTGTGATGATTGTCCCTTTTGTCGTGCAAATTGTCGGTGCTGTGGGAATAGTGGGATATCTGTCCTTTCAAAACGGCCAGAAAGCAGTCAATAAGCTTGCCAATACATTAATGGATGAGGTTTCGTCGCGCATCGAACAAAATCTAAATAACTACCTAGAAATTCCGCATCAGGTGAATAAAATCAAAATAGATGCCATAGAAAGCGGGCTATTGAATATGGAAAACTTGTCAGCTTGGGAGAAATATCTTTGGCGGCTAGTCCAGTTATATCCAGAAGTAAACTACACAATAGTGGCCAACAAAGATGGAAGAGTACGAGGAGTAGATCGTACAGAAAATGGTAAACTACTCCGGCTCGAAATAGATGATTTTACTGACTATAATTTCACTTTTTACAATACCGACGAAAAGGGCGATCGCACCACAATTAACCAGGTCATACCCAACAATGAATTGGGAGCCGAAAGGCGATATTGGTACACACATCAATTTTGGTACAAAGAGGGAATTACCGCCAAAAAAGCTAGTTGGAATTCGGCAATTAATCCCTCATTTATAGAACCTACTTTGTTAGTTGTTGCTACCGAGCCGTTGTACGATCGAGAGGGGCAACTACAAGGACTCATGCTTACGTCATTACGTCTGAACAGTACTGGTCGATTCTTGAGGAGCCTTAACATTGCTAAAACAGGACAAGCATTTATTATTGATGATCGGGGAAGATTAGTAGCAACTTCTAGCGATGAAATACCATTTCGTACTCAAGATGGTAAAAGATATATGTTTCAAGCAACAGAAAGTAGCAATCCAGTTACGAAAACTACAGCTACATATTTAGCTACCCATTCAGAAATATTCAATAACCTTCAAAATTCCCAGTATTTAAAATTTGAAATAGACGGTAAGCGACAGTTTTTAAGACTCTTGCCTTTCCGGGACGATAAAGGGCTAAATTGGCAGGTGGCAGTAGTAATTCCCGAATCAGACTTCATGGCGGAAATTAACAAAAATACTCAGAATACGATTATTATGTGTATTGCAACTTTAGGTTTGGCAACTATTGTGGGAATCTTCACCTCTCGTTGGATTACGAAACCTATTCTCAGGTTGAGTCAAGCCGCGCAATCTATTGCCAGCGGTAAACTCAACCAAAATGTGGAGGAAGCAGGACTAAAAGAGGTGAGGATTCTAGTCAATTCATTTAACAGTATGGCAGACCAATTGCTAGAGTCATTTGCTACCCTAGAAACCAAAAACGAAGAACTGAAAATTGCCGAAGAAAATTATCGCAGTATCTTTGAAAACGCGCTGGAGGGTATCTTTCAGGCAGCCACAGACGGACATTACATCAGTGTGAATCCGGCAATGGCACAGATCTATGGGTATGACTCTCCAGAGGAGACGATCGCTACAGTCAGTAACATTTCCAGTCAACTTTATGTAGACTCAAGCAGCTTGCAAGAGTTTTATACCGAGATGCAGGAAAAGGGGAAAGTGAAAAATTTTGAGTATCGAGCTTATCGGAAAGATGGCAGTATAATTTGGGTGCAGGAAGATGCTCGCGCCGTCCGGGATAGCAGTGGCAATGTCCTTTATTATGAAGGGTTGATCCAGGATGTGACAGCACGCAAGCTGCAAGAGGAAGAACTCAAACGCCAGTTGCAAGAGTTAAAGATAGAGATTGACCACCAAAAGCGCAAGCAAGAGGTTGCCCAGATTACCGAAAGTAGCTTTTTTCAAGATATCCAAACAGAAATTGAAAACCTTAAGGTTGATGATTTCTGGAACTGAGGGACTTTTTAGAGGGCTGTGACCTACTTAGGTTGATAAGTTTTATTCATAGTATGGAGTCCCAAACAGGATTTTAAAACATACTTTTGTACTGAGCTACAATTTATCCGAAAGTAGGAGGAAAAAATTATGACATCTACCGAGTTTGAAAAAAAGGCGATCGACGAGGCAGAGGTGGAGAGACTCTGGAAAGCTTTCCAAGTCTTTGATGCGGACGGTAGCGGTGCCATCTCTACAGAAGAACTGGGAGAGGTGATGCGATCGCTCGGACACAATCCCACGGAGACGGATCTGCGGGACACGATCAAGGAAGTAGATGTTGATTTGTCCGGTACGATCGATTTTGAGGAGTTCAAAGCGCTGATGGTGTCGAAGCAAGGAGACCGGGAAAGCCGTCTCAAGCTGGCATTCACCGTCTTCGATCGGGACAGCAGCGGTCAAATTACCGCAGACGAGCTGCACTGTGTGATGAGCAAGTTTGGACTCACAGATAATGAACTCAAAGAGATGTTGGAAGAAGTCGATCGCGATGGCGACGGCTCAATTGACTTTGACGAGTTCTGCAAGCTAGTTCCAGAAGAGTCAGAGTCCGAGATTTCCACAGGCTATACAGATTCACCTATTTTCTCTGCCAGCGAGACCCAAACAAGCACAAGTTCCGCTAACACAGCAGATGCGATCGCGGGTACGATCGCTGCTGGCATGGATACATCTGTTGATACTGCCTCCTCTACCGCAGCGGAAACACCTCTAGTTACAGAACCAGAAGTAGCGCGGCTCAAAGAACTACTCGCCCAACACCCCCAGAGTGAGAGTAAGCGCGGTACTTCCCGCTTGCAAATGCAGATTGGTTTGTTCCGCTTGCTTCAGGGCGCAGCATACCGCTCATTCCGCGAAAGTTTCTCCGCCAACCACCAAACTCACTTGCGGGTCAGAAACCTGCCATACAGAATTATTGACTTTGTGCAGTTTGTCAAGACAGCGATCGCACTGTACAAAGGATTAGGCGTAGTGGAAGAAGCTTGCTATCCCGTCTTGGATGCAGTAGTTAAATCGATCGAAGATGAGTACGCCCGATTGCACGATCGCATCAAGAACTGGAAGACAATCGAAAAAACTCCAGAAATGCTGGCAGAAGAAAAAGCGATGTTGGAATCTCGCAGTAAGTCTGCCAATGTCAAAGAGAAATTTGCGGCGGGAGTCGAGTTTGCGATCACAATGAAGAAGAAGCAACTCAACTTGGGCGACATTGTGGAAGGCGTGCTTGCCATCAACGAGCTTAACCGACTTAGGGAGATGGAATTAAAGCAAGAACTAGCACCACCACCAGATGTATCCGAGGGCGACCCGAAAGATTATCTGAAAAAGTGGAATCGCGTCATCCTCTCCAATGCACTAGAGACAGTGGATGGTGCGATGATGCCAGTAGCTTATTGGTATGAGGACTTCATGCCGAAGCTGCTGGCGGCGTTCAGCGTCAGTACTGCTGCCGACATCCAAACCAACACAGTACCGGATGAAGCAAGTTTGGACAATTGGTATCAGTCCGCCAAGCAGGCGGGGGAATTCGATCGCTTTGGGGTAGATTTGGCCGAAAACTTTGCCAAATGCACTCCAAAACAAAAGCTGATGCTCAAGCAGGCATGGCGTTTCACAAGCTACTACTTGAATGGAGTACAGAAACGGCGCGAACGCATGGAGTTTGGGCGCGAGTCCGGTGAACTCTCCCAGTATGTGGCATTCATCGATATATATCTAGGCCGCAGCGAGGTGAAGAACTCCCAGATGCGCGTCAGCTTCCCCTACTATATTGGCCCTGCCGTGTGGCGTTTTTTCCATACCAGTGCCGAGATCGTTTGCACCAAGACACCGGAACAGCAGAAAGCGCTGGTAGGAGTTTTCAAGGACTTCTTCAAACTCTTTGCCAGTATGTACCCCTGTCCTTACTGCCGCCACCACCTCAACGCTTATGTGGTGCAGAACAAAGAAGTAGATATGTATCCGATGGAGTACCTGTTGCTGGGGCGCGATCCGGTGGACACTAATTTTCAGGTATCGCTGGATGAAAAACTGTCCACGGTGGTGGATGGTCCCTCCCTGCGCTTGTTCTTCTGGAAGCTGCATAATACGGTTTCATCGTCGATCGCTCGCTCGGAAGAGTGGTATCACAAGGATGAGAAAGCGTTCTATACCAGCCGCTATTGGCCTAGCCTTGATGCGGAGCTGGCACGAGCTAATGCGCTCAAGCATATCAGCATTGCTACCGATCGCATCTATCGCATCTATGGTTTGCTCAAACCTGTGGCACGGTTGGCAGGATTGAGAATGGAATTGCAAAAGCTTGTAGAAAAGGGTGAAAAGGAAAGGATTGAGAGGGCTTGTGCGATCGCAGACAATTACATTAAGGATTTGGAGTCAGCTGCGATCGACGGACAATTCCTACAGGAAACATACTGCTTTGACCCCCAACTTATAGATGATAAAGCTCCCGCCTTCACGCCGGAGGAAGAGGAATTTGGGCGCAGCGGTTTGTTCGTCGAGGTTTAATAGTTGCGAGGGAGGGAATTTCAGATTTCAGATTTAAAATTTTAGATTTAAAAGTAAAGTTTTGAAATCTAAAATCTAAAATCTAAAATCTAAAATTCCCCTAGCCGCCCCAAACCTTTTGGAGAACTTCTTTGGGTGAGATGTCGGCCATTTTGCCAGTGGGGGATTTGATGCTGATGATGCGATCGCTATTTGGCACCAATTTTTTCGGGTCTGTCGGGCCAAATAAGGCGATCGTATAAGTTTGAACTGCGACAGCTAAGTGCATAGGGGCACTATCGGTACACAGCATCAAATTCGCACCCGCGATCGTCGCTGCCAATTTACCGATATCTGTTGGTGCGATTACCTTGAGGTTGGAGAAGGATTGTAACATTTGGCTGACAAACTGGACATCCTCCGGCCCTTGGACGATCGCGATCGGCATATCGGGTTGCCGCTGCTGGAAGTCTTGAATAATTTGCTGCCAGTTCCGAACTGGGTAGATTTTGTCAATACCTTTATCTTGTGAGAGTTGGCTGGAACCGCCGTGAATCAGTACGTAGCCAGTTTCATCGATCCCCAGTCGTTTTTGTTCTCTCTGAGCCCACTCAATGTCTTGTTTTGGTACGTTGATCGCTAACTCAGGCGTTGGCGTAGCAATGCCCAAACCTTGGAGGAGGTCGTGGTACATACTAGCCGCATACTGCTCTGTTTTGAGGGTAACAGGGCTGGTGAGAAAGATCGCACCAGCGCTACCGCTGTAGCCCACCCGCGCATGAATCCCTGTCATCCAGAGCAATAGACCGACTAGCCAGCTTTTTCCCAATGAAAGGGCGACATCATACTCGCGATCGCGGATTGTACCTAGTATGTTGCCCCAATCTGCCAGACTGTTGCGATCCTTAAAGTCGTACCGGATCGCTTCAGAGACAGACTTGCAGACCCGGTAAGCTCCCATAGACCGAGGTTCTACAACCACATCAATTTCGGCTTCCGGGTAGTTACGCTTCAGGTCATCAAGGGTCGGAAAAAACAGAATTTGATCGCCAATTCCGCCTGGAACTAGGGCTACTACACGCATAATACTTTAGATAGGCTTATCCGCTCCTCATTTTAATGGAAGATATACCCAGTGGAACAACTATCGAAAAAGGCAGTGCATTTATTAATTCCGGCAGCTGGTATGGGGCGTCGGATGGGAAGCGAGTGCCTCCGGCAGGGCTACACCCAACGCAATAAACTTTTGCTAACTCTGTTAGGCAAGCCGCTGATTACCTGGACGCTGATGGCAGCGGAAGTTTCCCCTACTATCAATTGGATTGGGATTATTTGTCAATTGGAAGATCGCCCAGATTTGACAGCTATTTTAGCTGAACTGTCCCTCACTAAGCCGGTGCAGTTTATTCAGGGAGGCGCTAGCCGTCAGGAATCGGTGTATAACGGTTTACAGGGACTACCGCAGGACGCGCAAAAAGTATTAATTCACGATGGTGCTAGGTGTTTGGCGACGCCAGATTTGTTCCGTCGCTGTGCCGAAGCACTTTTTCAACATCAAGGTCTAATTGCGGCGGTGCCAGTCAAGGACACCATCAAAATCGTCGATGAAGCTAAATTTATTAAAGATACGCCCGATCGGAGTCGGTTGTGGGCTGCCCAGACACCACAAGGATTTGATGTGCCGCTATTGAAGGAATGCCACGAGAAAGGGCGTCATCTGGGTTGGGAAGTTACAGATGATGCCGCTTTGTTTGAGAAGTGCGATTTGCCAGTTTTGATTGTGGAGGGGGAGGAAACGAATTTGAAGGTGACTACGCCTGTGGATTTAGCTCTAGCCGAATTTATCCTCCGCCAGCGCTGGGGAAATTCAGCCGATGCTGTCAACTAACTGGTTTCTGACTTGGCAAGAAGAGAATCTCGCTGCGATCGCCAGTCAGGATCTCAAGTTGCGTTTGGATATCCTTTTCCTCTAGTTCTGTTTTGAGCAAAAACTCCAAAATCTCGAAAGAGATAGTTTCCTGTTGAAAGTAACCACCGTGAAGATCTAAACCATCTAGATTGCTTCGTTCTAAGCGATACGAAATCGAGTCATAAACATACCGAATGGCATTTCCCAAGTCGATGAATATTCCATTGACATTAATGTCAATCTGTAATTTTTCCACGTAAATTTTTGCAAGTGCCGATCGAATGCCGTTAACTCCACCACGGCCTTTTTTGCTACCCATTCGAGAGCAATCCAGGTAGTTCAACTTGTTAAACAGTTGGGGGTCGGTAGTGGGCTGTAAAGTAGGCTGCGAATAGAACATTGCCCGAACCCAAGGAGCAATTTTTCCTTCGGAATCCTTTCTCAAATAAACATTTCCCAGCCGCAGACCGGACATTTCAATGCTGGGTTCGGTAAACCAGTTGCCAACATTAGAAAGGTAACGCAGGATAATATCGCGATCGCTGCTCATCAAGTAAATTTGATCGCAGCAATTCAAGGCATCGCGAACATAATTGCTCCGACCCTGCCGCATCAGCTCTAGGGGAACATCCGGCGAAGCCAAAATTAACTTATCGAGTGTGAAGCGATCGCCAAATTTATGGTCTTTTTGACCGTCCTTGCGGAACTGGTAGCACAAAATACACAGGACGTTTAGTATCACTAAACCACCCATGCTGTGACCTATCATATTGACTTTCAGGGAGCAATCTGGTGCTTTGCTCAGCCCCTTATCCAAACGCCAAAAGAACTCTGCTAAGTCTGGTACTCCATAGTAAATTGCTCTGGTCCGATCGCCCTGGTAGCCCGTTTGTCGCAACAGCCAAAAGGCTAGCCCCCAAAGTAAAAAGACAACGCTACTGATTCCAACCCACTGGGGCAGAAAAGTTAATAGCTGCAAACTAAATACCTTTTCCGCCAGCATAAGTAAACCCGTTGCCAAGGTGCCAACAATGCCTGCACTCAAAGCTAGGAAAAATAGAAACTTCAAGCGGATGTCGATTTGTCTATCCCGCTTTTTTAAAGGCTTTTTATCTAGTTGTGGCGAAAATACAGCCAGTTTACTAAGCAATCCTTTCCAGGTTTTAAAGACAGGTAAAGGCTGTTCGCTAGGCCAACTGTAGCCAATATAAAAGTGACCGTCCTGGGCTATTTCGCTGAGGCGATCGGCTTCTTTAGAAAAGCCTTTGTAAAAGTTTTCAGATGGAGTAGCATAACCGTGGGTTCGTAAGGTTAAACGCTTTGCTTTACTGTCCTGTATGAGTCTAGCTAATTCATTGACATTAAATAAAGCTTGGAAATGCTCCTTGGGAGGTAACTTGTGGTTTAAATCAAAAGAACTGGTCGTCCTGCTGATGACTAAAAAGACATTAGGGTTATTTCTGTAGGCGAAAACCTCAAAGTTACGAGCGCTTCTTTGTCTAAATTTTTTACCTTTCCATTGATTCAAAGTGTTAATGACATACTCTACATTAACGGCTTCTTTAAAACACCGATACTGCTCTGGGTGATCATTTTGCGGGTTATCTTCTTCTGGCAACTCATTTGGCAATTTATCGGCAATCTGTTCCTCACTGTCTAACTCATAGGCTAGTTGTACAATCCGAGCCTTTGCCCATCGGTCTGAAAAGGGTGCTGTGTCGTCGATTATTTCTTGCAGCCACGATCGATCGCTCTCTTTTTGAGCATCGCTTTTCCAATTAAAAGGCAATTTGTCTTTGTATTCGCGCTTGATTTCGATTTCCATAACTTCCTTATTCCTACGTTTATAGATAGGGATGGCGAACTACCCAATCACTTTTTCTCTTGTTTTTCATTAGATATAGGAGCTTTGGCAAACTCGCTAGATCGGTAATTTAAATTAGGTAGACACCGAGAAATTCAGTACTTACGTTCCACAACAGGTTTCTTTAAAAGAAATACGTAGTTGTAGCAACTGAATCCGGATTGTGAAACCGGACTTTGAGGCTAATATATACGTATGTACTGAAAGCCGAAACAGAGTGTATGTGAAATTGCTGAGTAAAAATATTATTTTAACTTACCAACTCAGCAGAATACAGTAATAATACTTTAACTCGCTATAAGATTGGTGACATCACACATTTGGGCGATCGCACATCTGCTATGTAGGGTGGGTATGGCCCACCCCACGGCTGACTCTAAAATTACTGTTGAAGGCCGTAGGTTGGGTTGAACAAAGTGAAACCCAACTTTAGCTTTAAGTTCGGGTTGGGTTTCGTTCCAAGGGCCCTACTACAGATATCATAAGTTATTAACCGGACATGATATGACTCCTAAAATTACTGTTGGAGTTCTCTGAGAGCGGCTTCCGCCTTTTGTACTCCTTCACTCTGCCCTTGACGCTGATAAAGGTTGAGGGCTTGGTTAAAAGATGCGATCGCTTCCGATCCTCGTCCCCATCTGCTCAAAGCCACACCCAGATTAAAGTGAGCGGCTGGTTCTTGGGGTACTATTTTAGTCAAACGACGATAAGCGGCAACCGCTTCCTGAAACTTTTGCTGCTGTAGCAAAATTTCACCGATACCTGCGTGTGCTTCTGCTAATTTCGAGTCTATTGCCACAGCTCGCTGGTAGGCTGCTAAAGCACCTTCAAGATTATTTTGAGAGCGTTTTAGCTTGCCTTGGAGCAGATGAATCTCGGCGTTACGCGGTTCTAGCCTCCCGGCTTGTTCCAACGCAGCCAATCCCGCACTCTGGTTACCTTGTGCGAGGTAGGCGGTAGCCAGGTTGAACTGCAAATTGCTATTGTTCGGCTCAAGGCTGACAGCTCGCTGTAGAACGTTAACAGCGTCCTGATACCGTTTCTGTTTTAACAGGATAGAAGCCATCGACGCACGGATTTCTACACTCTTAGGATCGAGCTGAATCGCTTGTTCGTAGGTTCGCATAGCACCTGCATAGTCTTCCTGGCGGAAGAGAACAGCGCCAAGTCCCAGGAAAGCTTTGAGGTTATTGCGGTTTAGTTGGGTAGCACGCCGATAGGCTGCGGTGGCACCCCTGTTGTCTCCTGCGTTGGCAAGACTGTATCCCAGAGCGTAATAAAACTCTGCATTGCTGCGTTCAAGAGCAACTGCCTGTTGATAAGCATTGACTGCTGCCTGGTAATTTCCTTGACGTGCAAGCACATAACCGATCGCAGAATAAATACGGGCATTTTTGCTATCTAAGCTAGCTGCCTGTTGATAAATCGCTAAAGCACGTCCAAAATTTCCAGATTGCACCAAACTACGGGCATCCTGTAGCAATCGGCTCAGCTGGTCGCCGCTTGAATCGCTAGGAAGCTGATAAATAGTGTTCGTATCCGGATCGTCATATTCTTCTTCAGCTTGGGCAACGGGCGGTAACGACACCGCCATTCCTCCCCATAACAGGACACCGAATAGGAACAAGATTTGCTTTTTCACGGTAGATTTTCCTTGTGTTTCTGCCATTACGAGAGTGCTACTATTGCTTCGATATTCGATCGGGAGTAATTGGATTTGGGAACCGGCTGATTATAATAACCTTAAATGGTAATTTTATCACCCAGAGGACAAAGGATGATTGTCACAACAACTGATGTCGTCCAAGGGGCGGAAATACAAGCTTACTTAGGTATTGTCACCGCTGAAGTAGTATATGGCACTAACGCATTACGTGATTTCTTTGCTGGCATTCGAGATGTAATGGGTGGGCGTACTGGTAGCTACGAGAAGGTGTTTGAGCAGGGACAGCGCGAGGCTATAGCCGAGTTGGAAAAGCGAGCCCAGCGTCTTGGAGCTAATGCGATCGTCGGTATCGAGGTGGATACGGGCACAATTAACGTTGACCAAAGCGGTGTTTTACTCCTGATTACTGCGATCGGCACTGCCGTCAAGCTACGTTTGTAGAGGTATCCATACAATCACAATGCCACGGAACTGGAGATGATTTCCTGTAATACTTGGGTGGTATCATTCAATTGGTCAAGAACCCGGTTAGTCTCCTGTAGAGATTCTACGGTTTGCTGGGATGCTTGGCTTAATTGCGCGATCGCAATACTGATTTGCCTAGCACCCTCAAATTGGTCTTCCATGCTGTGACTCACAATCTCAAATTGGGGCGTGAGACTCTGCACTTGTTCTATAGCTGATGCGATTTGCCCACTGATGCGACCAACCTGTTCCACATGGTTGCTTACCTGGAAGCTGAACTTATCCATTTCCATCACACCACTGGCAACAGAAGATTGTATCTCTTGAACCATCTGTTCGATTTCCTGGGCAGCTTGAGCCGCCTTATCCGCTAGCCACCGGACTTCTCTAGCGACGACGGCGAAACCTGCCCCATACTCTCCTGCCTTCTCAGCTTCAATACTGGCATTGAGTGAGAGTAAATTTGTCTGATCCGCCACTTTCGTAATCGCGGTCACCACGCTATTGATGTTATTGGCAAGTGGTAAATTTCTGGTGGTAAATCATAGAGAACCCAATGGACAAAAATCCCCATTGGTGCATCGGGGTCATCGCAAATTAAAGCGAGACTTTGGGTTTCTGCTGGTGGGGTATTCCAGCTTAAGGGTGGGGAAATATCTTGACTATCACAGGTATATTTGTGAGGAATCATCCCATCGGGAGAAAAAGCGGTACTTTCGAGTTTCATGGTTTTAAGGTTTGTTTTTAATTGAGGTTCTGGGGAACGGTTGCTGGTAGAACTACAACTCGCTAAGGATAGGGCTGCTAATCCGATTAGATTAGCACTTTGCCACAAAAAAGCTTTGCGGTTGATGAGTTTAGGCATAAATATATTTTGCCATTAGGTGGGAGAGTGCGATCGCTCCTTCCAAAATGTCTTGCTGCAACATTTAATGGAACGATGTCGCCGATTAGCTAATATATTCGATAATTAATAAACGCAGATAGTTGAGAGTTTCTGCATAGCGTTTGATTTGGGGATAATCAGAGTCTAGAGAAAAATACCACTCGGTAAAATAGCTCAGATCAAAGATTTTTAATTTTTGTAAATTCTCCGCTATTTCTTGAGTATTTTCTAAATTATCGTTGGCGATAACTTGCGCGGCGTATCCGCGAATATCAGTGGTAAAAATTTCGATGACCCCTAAGATACTGAACTCTTGTGACTCTTCCCATAATGCTATTTTATGCCTCTCTTCTTTGGTGTGCTGATAATTAGTTAGCAATTGTTTTGCTACGCGATCGATATATTCTTTGGCAGTTTTGGCATTATCGAATTTGTTTTTTAGGTCTAAGTTTTGCATAGGTTTCCTCAATTTTCACCGTATGATATGATTTTTTTATCTCTTTCGATCAGAAATTCAATGCCTTTATTCCATCTGAATGTGCCATTAGGTAGGAGTTTCTTTCGCGCACCTTAACTATACGCTCGCGTAGCGCTATAGCTAATTTCCGAATCTTGTATAAAAGAATATAATCCTGTCTATTATCAGTATTAATTGGAGAGAATTTTTTTCAGTTCCAAAGTTTAATTGCAAACCATGACATATTCCGTGTCGATAGAGGCGATCTGGGATGGCCGAAATTCTAATATATTCATTGTATAAGTTAGGCACAGCAAATTGTAATGAATTCAGCATATCTGGGGCTGATTTGAAACTATTTAAAGCTTTACTATTCCATTGTTGTATCATTAGGGAAATGATTTGTCTTACATCCGGTTGTCGGCTCCATTGGTAATCCTTACGATTTTTACCCTGACTCTCTAACACATCTCCTAATAAGCCTTCTACCTGTGGTACTAGCGTTGAAACACTAGCATAGAATTGCTTATCTAGATGTGCTTTCACACCTTGATCTAGAATAGGGTATCGTTCTTTTATTAGGCTTTCTTGCTGCCAATTTAATAGAGTGTTTTCTATGCGTTTTTGATTCATTAGATGATTTATGAAAAACTTATTTATATTTTCCGAACCTCTTGATGCAAATGTAATCAAGTTATCAAAATCAGTTTTTCCATAAAATGTAGATGTAGGCCACAACCATTGGGTTGCTATCTCATTCTCAATTTTTTGTATATAATCTGTTTCTAAAGCATCGTTTTTATTAGATATTTCTTCCCATATTTCTTGTAAATTATCAAGGATATCCTTATATAGAGGTAAACTTGCTAATTCACGTTTCACCTTAATAATCTCTCCATAGGAAGGATTAAAATTCCTATCATTTATAAATCCATCAGACATTTTTAACTCTTTCTCTAATTGAGAAATTTCCCATTCAACAGGATCTTTTAAAGTAATAAACCGCTTATATTCTTTGTTGGAAATTATATTTTTACATTTCGCTATTTTCAGCAAACAAGCAAATTTATTTTCAGTGTCCTTTAAAGCTGCAATCTTCAATTGTAAATTATTCATAATCAACTTTTTAACCTCTAAACTTAGATCTTGTCAATAATCCAAAATAGGCTAAGATTTAACGGACTCCATTTTCTATTGCAGAGTTCGCTATTATACTTAGAACCGCTTCATCTGCGCCTTTGATTCCAACATTGTACAAAACTCCCTGATACTGCCATTCAATGAAAGAGTAGGCACTAGCACCACAACCAAAATTTGCGATAAAAATACCGCTAGTTCTGCGAGCTAATTGAATCGGTTTGAATCTTTCAACTGAACATCCAGTTGGCGACTGAAATTGTCCACCTCTTTGAGCAGATATAGCTCCTATTATGCACGCATTAGCTATACAGTTTGGCTGAGTTTCAAATGAAACTGTGTAACCATTTGCATTAGCTTGGGTTGGAAAGTAAACTCTCGGTGAGAAGGGTACCCGGCTAGGGAGAAATATTGGGACTCTTGTCGTGCCTCTTATCTGAGAAAGGATTTCACGCACTGGTACTGTAGTTTCTCGTTTGGTCTGTGACCGCGCCGGACTAATAGCCAATATTAGGGTTAAGGTCAATAAGAAAGAAAAAATCAACAGGCCAATAAATTTATATTTTTGCCCTTTTCTCATAAAAGTTACAGCGCGAGCGTGTGTAGACATTTAATTTTAGTATAAAAACGACTCAACACAGCACTACATAGATACGATCGCATAAGGTAGTGAGGAGGTTTTGAGTGCCTGAAACGATTCGAGTCTACGGCTATCACGGTACAAATACGGAGGTGGCGACGACAATTATTCAGCAGGGTTTTAACGTTAGTTCCAATGACTACGACTGGTTAGGAACGGGGGTTTACTTCTTTCAAGATGCACCAGTACGCGCTTGGGAATGGGCCAAGCAGCAACATCCTGCAAATCCGGCTGTAATTCGTTCCACCATTCGCTTGGAAGACTGTATCGATTTACTGGACATCAGTTGGTTTCCACTAATCAGGAATGTCTACAACTTATTTGTAGAGGAGTACAGGCAAGGGAACAGACCTTTACCTCGGCAGAATCCTGAGAGATCGAAAGCGCATCGGCTAGATTGTGCTTGCTTTAACTATATTGTTGAAGTTCTTGGTCAACAGGGTCAGATACCTCGTGCAATTCGAGCCGTTTTCGTAGAGGGTGAGCCTGTTTATCCCAATTCGGCTATTTTCGATCGCGCTCACGTGCAGATAGCGATCAGAGAAGTATCTCTGATTGAGGAGTCGCGTTTGGTAAGATTAGAATGAGGAATTTAATAATGGTAAAATGCTTGACCCTAAAAAGTGTGCTGATATTCTTTACAAACATTTCGCAGAAGTTACGCCTGAGCAGTTTTTGGATAATTTGAAAAAATACTGCCCGGAAGTTTTTGAGGATGATATTGCTGACTCAGAAATATCTCAGTCCGAGACAAATCAATCAAAAGATGAATTGGATAAAAAGGTAGCAACGGCATAAAAATTAGAGTAGGGTGGGGAATGTTTATCTGAGTGGTGCGAAGTGCGATCGCGCTATCCCAACAACCTCGCAATCTCATTCAGTACCTTTGCTAACATAGGAGCGTTTGAAGAGATTACATTATCTTCGCTGTTATCATGTTTATGATGCGGATAACTTGGAAGGTTCAGTTTTTTGTGATGATCTACGTTGTCATAGCGAAAAATCAGATTCTTTAAGGCATCCATTTACTGATATGAGTACATTTCACGGCTAATAGTCGTTTCAACATTCACAAACTCACGCAAGTAAAGAATTGAACCATCGGCAAAGTTTACTTGACCGCGAATGAAACCTCTATAAGAGCTTCGTTTCTCTGGTATGAGATTGAACGACTCCGCCAATGAAAAGGCTTCAATCACCTCACGTAATTGCCGAAAATAATCCTCAATTAACAAATTTAATTCCTCTAAAACTATCTACATCTTCTTGTAAACCTTTCAGCATTCGCGATTCCCCAATCCATTCGTCAAACTCCATGTCTAGTCGATGTTGAAGCTCATCATTTTCAAAGCGGCGCAGAAATTCCTCGGTAGATAACTGATACTTTGCTTCAAATTCACGCAGTCGTTCCTCAGTACGTTGAATGCCATCTGAAAGAGATGCAATTCTTTTTGAAAGTGCTTCTTCTATGAATTGTTTTACGGAATCTGGATACTCGCAAATAATTTTTAGTTCTGCCATATTATCCTCTCGATCGTTATCGGTGTTTTCATTATACTGAACTGTTAATGAAGCATAAAAAATGCCACGCTAACCCAACAATGTCGCAATCTCATTCAATACTTCTGCCAACACAGGCGCGTTTGAGGAAATTACATTCTCTTCACTGCCATCATGTTTATGATGCGGATAATTTGGGAGATTCAGCTTTTTGTGATGTCTCGTATTGTCATAGCGAAAAATTAGATTATTAGAGGCATCCATGTAATGATACGAGTACATACCTCGTTCTATTGTTGTTTCAACATACACGAATTCACGTAAATGAAGAAACGAACTATCTACGAAGTAAATAGTGCCAATAATGAAGCCTTCATTAGAATCGCGTTTTTCAGGTAAAAAATCGAATGACTGTACGACATTACAGTTTTCAATCAATTCACGAAGCTGCTGAAAATAAGTTTCAATCAACAAATTCAATACCTTCTATTTTTTCTTTGTTTTCACGCAAATGGGCTAACATCCAAGCTTCCCCAATCCACTCATCTAAGTCCAGAGTTTCTGGGAATTCATCATTTTCATAACGATGCAGAAATTCTTCCGTAGATAATTGATACTTAGCTTCAAATTCCTGTATTCGTTCTTCCGTTCGACGGATACCAGCTTCTAGCGATCGCAGTTTTTCTGCTAATGCGCTTTCAACGATCGATTTTAATGAATCTGGATACTTGGATTTAATCTTGAGTTCAGCCATATTACCCTCATAAGTCTCTATGTGACAACGTTAGAAACCCGATTTCTTGGGTTCGTTTCAGGAAAGAAACCGGGTTTCTACGCCCGGTTTCTCAACCTAAAACCAACAGCCCACCCTACTAACTAATTAAGCGCTGAAATATTTCGCCGCTTGATGATAGGTGATAATCGCAGTAGTAGATTGTTCGGGATAAAGTTGTTCGCTTTCATCCATATAAAGGTTGATGCGATTTGCCCCTAACAACTCCAACTGCTTAAACTGATCTGCAATATTCGGACAAGCCGGATATCCAAAACTGTAACGCGAACCGCGATAACGCTGTGCAAGCATATCGCGAATATTATCCGGTTCATCACTTCCAAAACCCAATTCGCGACGAATGCGGGCGTGTAGCCATTCCGCCACAGCTTCCGCAGTTTGCACAGCCAAACCATGAAAATACAAATAATCAGTATATTGATTATCTGCAAACAATTTCTGTGCAAACTCCGTCGCAATATTCCCCACCGTTACCGCTTGCATCGGAAACACATCAATATGTCCAGATTCCACAGGTGCAAAGAAATCGGCAATGCACAAACGCTTTAAAGACTTTTGACGCGGAAAATTGAACGTAGCGATCGGAACCCCACCCCAACCCTCCCCGTCTACGGGGAGGGAGCTTTCTTTTTCTTGTTCCCCCCTGTTGACGGGGGGGTTAGGGGGGGTAGCCGCATCGTAGATGTGCAGTGAATTTCCCTCGGACTGACAAGGAAAATACCCATAAACTACCTGCGGATGCAACAAATTCTCCTCAATAACTCGCTGCTTCCAATGTTCTAAAACAGGATAAACCTTCTCAGCCAGGAATTGATCGTACTCTTCTCTTGACTGTTCCTTTGGTTTGCGGAATTGCCATTGTCCAGCAATCAAAGCTTGCAAATCCAGATACCAAAATATCTCCTCTAACGAGATATCTTCCGGCTTTAAAACTTGAGTTCCCCAGAAAGGCGGAGTCGGACGTTCAATATCTACCGCCACAGCTTCCGAACGCTTTGTATCTTCTGGAGTGCTGAGTGCTTCGGCTTTAGTGCTGAGTGAAGAGGATGGTTTATCGGTGGATTTACTTGCAGATGGTGTATGTCCATTTCCATCTACTTCATCCAAAAATCCCTGCAAATCATCCCAATTAGCAGCAGATTTTGCAGGCATTAATTTCTCCATAAAATGCAAATCTGCAAACGCATCTTTGCCGTAAATCACCTTACCTTTGTAGGTATTTTGACAATCTTGATGGACAAATTTTGGAGTCAACGCCGCGCCACCCAAAATCACTGGCACAGTAATTCCCCGTTCGTTGAATACCGCCAGATTTTCCTTCATAAATGCGGTAGATTTTACCAGCAAACCACTCATCGCAATACAATCAGCTTTATGCTTTTCGTAAGCTTCAATGATGTTATCAACTGGCTGCTTGATGCCCAAGTTCACAACTTTGTAGCCGTTATTGGAAAGGATGATATCAACCAGATTCTTACCAATATCGTGAACATCACCTTTTACTGTGGCAATTATGAAGGTTCCCTTAGCATTATTGCCAGCATCTTTATTTTCCATGAAAGGTTCTAAATATGCCACTGCTGCTTTCATGGTTTCGGCTGATTGCAATACGAAAGGTAGTTGCATTTGTCCAGATCCGAACAATTCGCCTACAACTTTCATCCCATCCAGCAAGAAAGTATTGATGATTTCGAGAGGACGATATTTTTCTAGTGCTTTTGTCAGTTGTGCTTCTAAACCAATCCGTTCGCCGTCGATAATATGTTGCTTGAGACGTTCTTCTACAGGGAGGTTATTGTCTTCGCTGCGATCGCGTTTTGTTGTTTTTCCTTCAAACAGTGTGGTTAACACTCCCAAGGGATCGTAAACGCACACATTTCCATCAAATTCCCGTTCATCAAAAATCAACTTCCGGCAAACTTCTTGATGTTCTGGCTCAATTTTCGCTAAGGGCAAAATCTTGCTTGCGCTGACAATTGCCGCATCCATACCTACTTGCATTGCTTCATGCAAAAACATGGAATTCAGCACAATTCTCGCTGCCGGATTTAAGCCGAAAGAAACATTAGAAACACCCAGAATAACATGACTTCCTGGTAATTCTTGACGGATGCGACGAATTGATTCAATTGTAGCTTTTCCATTAGCGCGATCTTCTTCAATACCTGTCGAAATTGGTAATGCTAAAGTATCGAAAAAGATTTCTTGGGGTGCGATACCATATTCTACCGCTTGACGATAAGCGCGTTGGGCAATTTGAAATTTCTTATCCGCTGTTCGCGCCATTCCATCTTCATCAATTGTACCAATTACTACACCGGCACCATACTTTTTCGCTAACTCCAAAACCTTTAAGAAACGTTCTTCACCATCTTCATAGTTGGTCGAGTTAAGTATACACTTACCTCCGGCAACTTTCAGACCCGCTTCCATTTTTTCCCATTCTGTCGAGTCCAGCATCAAGGGCAATGTCACATTTGTTACTACCCGTGACACCAATTCCCTCATGTCCCGCACGCCGTCTCGTCCCACATAATCCACGTTCACATCGAGGACATGAGCCCCTTCTCGCACTTGGGATTTCGCCAAAGACACCAATCCATCCCAATCTTCGGCGTTTAGCAAGTCGCGGCATTTCTTGGAACCGCTGGCATTTAGCCGTTCGCCTACAATCAAGAACGAGTTATCCTGTTCGTAGGGCTGTGCAGTATAAATTGATGCTGCGGATGGCTCGTAGTTGGGATGCCGTTCTTTCGGCTTGAGAATTTTGCCAATTTCTGCTAATTGTTCAATATGGTCAGGGCGAGTACCGCAACAACCGCCAATCACTTGGACGCCCCAATCTTCGACAAATTTGGTCAGCGCCATCCGTAATTCCATCGGGGTCAGCTTGTAATGTGCGTGACCGCCGATGTTTTCTGGCAAACCAGCGTTGGGGATACAGGAAACCACAAAAGGCGAGCTTTCGCAGAGATATTTGATGTGTTCGGCCATGCGATCGGGCCCGGTGGCGCAGTTTAGACCGAGAATATCGATCGGGTAACGTTCCAGAATTGTCAGTACCGCGCTGATATCGGAACCGACGAGCATTGTACCCGTAGTTTCCATTGTTACCGATACCATTAGGGGAATGCGATCGCCTTTTTTCTGGAAAACTTCCTCAATTCCATTCAGCGCCGCCTTAATTTGCAGCACATCCTGACAAGTTTCCACGATTAGTAAGTCAACGCCGCCGTCGATAAGTCCTTCTGCTTGTTCAGTAAATGCAGCTTTCAGTGTATCAAAATCGATATGTCCCAAAGTGGGTAACTTAGTTCCTGGCCCGATCGAACCAGCGACGAAGCGCGGTTTCTCTGGCGTCGAGAATTCGTTGGCGACACGCTTGGCCAGTTCCGCAGCAGTTTTGTTGAGGTAGTAGGCTTGATGTGCCAAATCATACTCTGCTAGCACTACGGAAGTAGCACCGAAGGTATCGGTTTCTACTACATCTGCACCGGCGGCGAGAAAGTCGCGATGGACGATCGCAACTGCTTCCGGTTTGGTATGTACGAGGTATTCGTTGCAACCTTCATATTCTGGCCCACCGAAGTCGGCGGCGGTGAGGTTTTGCTTTTGCAAGTTGGTTCCCATTGCGCCATCGAAGACGATGACGGGACGTTCTGGACTGTGGAGGCGTTGCAGGAAGGGATGTGTCATAGGTAGAAAACGATTTTCAAATATGGATTTGGGTTAATCTGGGAATGAGCTACTTCATCTATATTTGCAATTTTTTGAGAGTTTGGGAAGAATTTGATGAAATATAGGACAGTTGGTGAGGATGAGGGATTTGTCCGTTTAACGACTGATGAAATTAAGGATAACTTGATTGATGCGATCGCGCAAGTGATGTGCGATCGAAAGCGCTTTGTTTTACTGCAAGCTGGGGCAGAGGTAGCTGCGATCGTTCCCATTGAGGAGTTCGAGCGATTGGAGTATCTGTTGGAGAAGATTAAACCTTCACAATTCAATCATTGCGAAGAGGAATATTACGAAAATGAAGGAGCAATTCATTCTTTAAATATTGCTGAATTTCAAGCTGATTTTGATGACATAATTGCTGATGTTGCAGAGTATGGCGAGATTTATAGTTTTCTCCCTACTCCTAATTTAAGTGGCAAAGAAGTTGATATCTTTATGCCTGTGGCAGTTTTGATGTCTATCGATAAATTTTGGGTTCCAGAATACTTTCTTGCTGCCGCTAAGAATGAGATATAATGGTAAAATAGAAACCGAGTTTCTAATTCAGAGCCATAGGAATAAAATATGAACGTCCAGACAGTAAATACACCGACAATTCCAAAAGAGAAGGTTTCCCTTGGAAACAGGATTGTTTTGAATGACATTAAATGGGAAACTTATAAAGCGTTGATGGCAGATGCCGGAGATGGCAGAGCGTGGAGAATTGCTTACAATGAAGGAGTGTTAGAAATCAGAATGCCATTACAAGAACACGAACAGCAAAAAATAGTGCTAGCTTATTTCGTTACAGCTATAGCCGATGAATTAGAAATAGAGACGATGGAACTCGGTGCTTTACTTCTAGAACGGGAGGATTTACGCCGTGCTATTGAACCAGATACTTGTTTCTACATCCAGAATGAATCCCTAGTCAGAAGCAAAATAATCGACTTGCAAAACGATCCACCACCTGACTTAGCGATCGAATCAGATTATACCAGTTCTTCATTGAATAAATTTACAATTTATGCTTCTCTGGGAGTGCCGGAATTGTGGAGATATCGTAACCAAAGTTTGCAAGTTTATCAACTGGTAGAGGGGAAATATGAGCAAACTGATAAAAGTTTAGCTTTTCCATTTTTACCTATTGCAGAAGTACCTGGATTTATCGATAAAAGTATAAGTATTGGACAGCGATCGGCTGTGCGTTTATTTCGATCAAGAATTAGAGAAATTTTGCAAAATAGTGAGGGATGAATGAATCAAAATTTGGAAGCGATCGCTTGCGAACCTCACCCCATCGATCCTAACGGCTTTAATCCTAATGCGAATATACCGTATAGCTGTACCACGGAACATATTCGGCTGGCGATGAATGATTTTGTTGATTTTTTAGGTTTCATCAATCAACAATTATATGGAAGAGGATTAGAACGCTTTGAGTCTATGCTAATGCCAGCTAACTTTAGCAGTTTAGTTGGCGAATTTATGATTACAAGTATCCCTAAATATTGTTCCACTATTGCCACAAATCAATATCATAACGGACATCCCGATCTAATTCCGGCAGGAATGTTTCCTAATAATGCCGTTCAATATGCCAGTGAAGGTATAGAAGTTAAAGCTTCTCGTTATTTGAGAGGATGGCAAGGTCACAACCCAGAAGCAATTTGGTTGATGGTATTTGTATTTGATAGCAACCGTCCTAGTGATACTGTTAAGAATATTCAGCCAAAACCTTTTCGTTTTGTGAAAGTTTGTGGAGCGATGCTGACCAAAAATGATTGGTCTTTTTCGGGGCGTTCTGCAAATAGTCGTCGCACAATTACTGCCAGTGTCAACAATTCTGGCTACCAGAAAATGATAGCCAATTGGATTTATCAATATCCTAGTTTACCATAATGTCAATTGCTGGTGTTCTATCTCTTCAATTGGCTTTTTCAAATCACTCTTTTGCGATGAAATATCTAGTGCTGCCAGTTTGGGAATAGCAAGACAACTCATTTCGTAATACTCTGGATATCTCTCAATACCAATACAGGAAACACCCACTGCTTCTGCTGCTGCTACAGTAGAACCTGAACCCATAAAAGGGTCAACAATAATTCCTTCACCTAGAGGAAGAGAAGCATAAACTATTTGGCGCATAAAAGACTGGGGTTTGATACTTGGGTGATTGGCTATTTCCCGTTCTTGATGAGGTGTTCTTTCACTGAAGATTACATCATTAAATGGATTGCCATCGGGGTTTCTTCTTAATCCTCCAGTTTGGAATTTTCGCAAGCAATCACTCACTTTCATTCCCGAAGGTATCGGTTTGCGGAAAATACCCCAAGGTTCGTAACATCCGCGAGGCATTGAGGATACGTTAGGAAATTCTTGCTCGGCATTTTTTGGGCGATCGCCACCGCGAAGCGTTCTCACCAGGCGAATTAATTCACCGCGAAATTCTAAACCACCTTCAACTAAAGCAGCAAAAACTAACTGAGAAAGAAAAGCGTTACTGGCAATAAAAACATGACCACCAGGGAGGAGTACGCGCATTATTAATTTAGCCAACTCGATGAAAAAGCATTTCAATTTTTCTCTTTCTTTCTGAGTGAGTGCGGTAAATCTTGGCAAAGGCGATCGCTGATGTCCATCAAACGAAGGTGGAATTCTCCAAACTCCACCATTTCCGTTTTCCCGTTTGGCAATTTGCTCGAAATCATACTCTTTCACACCATAAGGCGGATCGGTAACAATTGCATGAATGCTATTTTCTGGCATTTGATTTAGCCACTCGAAGCAGTCTGCTTGTAAAATGAGAGAACGGCCTATTTGCTCGTATTTGTAGTTGAATGTAAAATCCTTCATATTTAATTTATTAGGGTTACTATTTAAACTATAGCTTTTGCTTACTGTATGTCAATTTATTTTTTTACATTTTCTCGACATATAATTGATTAATTTAGGGTTATCATTTAGATATACAATTTAATCAACAGTGCAAAATTTAGATAATGGTGAGAATGAAATGGAAATAGTAAAGACTGAAGGATACCTAATTGCTGAGGATAGCGCGATCGTTCGGATGACCGCAGCAGAAGTTAGAGTTAACTTTGATGAAACTGTCGATCGAGTTGCTTCCGGTGAAGATCGCGTAATATTGAGTAAAGACGGCAAGGATGTGGCAGCCGTAATTTCCATAGAAGAATTTTGGTTTCTAGAGCGTGTAATTGCCGAGTTGGAAGAAGAAATTGATTTAGAAGCTGTGCGTGCTGCTAGGGCGGAAAAAGAGGAAACTATCTCTTTAGCTGACTTGAAGAAAGAGCTTGGTTTATAAGGCGGCAACATGACTTATACTGTCGAAATTAAGCCTGTTGCTAAACGGCAAATTAAAAAGCTGCCCCTGGCTATCCAAGCACAAATTATCCAGAAGTTGGCAGAATTAGAGTTAGATCCCCGCCCGATAGATGTGCAAAAGTTGTCAGGTGAAGAAAATGCTTACCGTGTTCGCGTTGGTGACTATCGCATTGTCTAAGAAATCTACGATCGAGTCTTACTGGTTGTTGTAGTAAAGGTGGGAAATCGCCGCGAGGTTTATCGCAGAAAATAACCTTAAGGGAGGTAAGAAAAATGCAGTTAGAAGAATATTGCGACTTTCTCGCGCCAAATGACATTCGGATTAAAGGGACAGTTCATCGGCAAAGAGTTCGTCATAAATGTCATTTTCAGCGCTTAGCCAATCCTGATAACCTTGGGATAAAACCATCTGTTGAACAGAATTTTTTCCACTTTTGAGAGAAAGAGCTACATTTAGAAGTATCGATAATTGTTCATCTGAAAGTTGCTCGCTCGCACTCAAAAGTTTTTCGTGAATATTCATGGTATTGTCGCTCGCTATATTCAATGTATACCACAAAATGCTGAATTTTACCAGAGGAAAGAGTGCGCCGCCAACTGTTTCTGAGCTACTTGCAGAATAAGAAGATTGTAACTCATCAGCGCTCCCGCTCAATTTGTGCGATGACTCCCTACTCGCTATCCCCATTCTCCTCTTTTACATCCTCATTTCTTGGTTCGATCGCTCCATTACCCGTTTCACACTGGTCGAGCAATTCCTGCATACTTGCCGGGAACGTACCGTTCAAAACCATCTTCTGAAAAACCGCATAACAATCATTTTTATCTCCCTCTTTCCGAGGATAACCTAACCACAAAATCACTATTTCGTTCTGTTCTCCCAGTTGGGATGCTCTAAAAAACAGTCGATACCTGTTTGGTAGACCCATCCCTTTAAGACGACTATATCCCCGCAGGTCATCCTTAAGGGCAAAACGAAGAGAAAAAGGAGCTATGGGAATTTTTTCTTCAATTCCCTGCTTCACAGCCGCAAATAACTTGACCCTTGGATGAGAGCGATATTCTGTCGCTGATAATCGCCCTTTTAGCTTCGTAGCATCACTCAATAAATCATTCCACTGTTGTCGGAATAAAGGGTGGAAGCGAATATTCCACCCGTTGAAAATAAGATAACTCATTCTTCTACTATGACTCCTTCTAAAAGAGCATCGGCTTCCGCTTTCATCTCGGCTGTGTAAGGCACAAGTATAGACGGATCTTTGAGCGCATCAGCCATCAGCGCATCCAGGAATAGTCGCAGCATTTTGGGGTCTTCTTCTTCTTCATCATCCTCATCTTCAGACACTAACCGCACCAGTAGAGTGTTGTCAGATAAGACCTCAATCTTCACACTGGCATTATCCCATTGCGGATTATCTTTATAAAATGAATCTGGCACTGGTATACCCCGCAAAGAAGCAGTTTTTTTGGCATTTACAGAATAAATCTTGGCTGTCATAGTCTAGGTTTGCTTGCTGCTGTTACTACATAGTATTATCGTACCATGTCAAATTTAAAATGGAAGGTCATCATCACTTTCTATCTCTCCCTTTTTGTTCCCTAAATCAGGTAATTCCACCACTCCCGCGATCAATTTCCAACAAGGATCGCCACCTTCCCAATCAGTTGGTCGCCAAGGCATACTCAAACTAACTGTTACCAAACAATGATTTTTAGGACGATATCCTAAATCCAATTTTCTCACAAACACCGGATCGGTGATAGTTGTTGTCAATCTTTGACCATTTTCGGTCACAATTGTACCTGACCATTTTTGACTGCCTTCATATTTCACACCAAGAGGTCTAACCGATATTTCTACTGCTTTTACCAGTTCCAATGTGCGGCGCTGATAAAATGGCAACGATTGCAAATATGGGACTTCTACATATCTCTGATCGTTGTGCAAAATATATTCCTCTTTGCTACAATATTTGAGTAGGTAGGCAGGCGGAACTTGGGCCGATCGCAGCCATTTTCCCGGCAAGATGGAGAGATTTTCGCTCTCGAAACCAAAGTCAGGCCCGATCTTGGCTAGAGGAATTTCTATAATATCTAATAACGCCGGTTCTGTCCCCCCAATCAGTCGCATTTCTCTGGGAACTTTACCATCAGGTAAATCGGAAACAGCACGAATCCACTGTCCTTTCATTGGGGTAATTCCGGCGATGCACCTCTCGCCTCGCTTCCATGAATTAGCAAGGCAAATTATCCTCGTCACAGATGGCATATTTTTACGTTTCCCCACTTTTCATTCAAATATTCTGCAACTAAGCGACGATGGCAATTATGTGGTTTAGCTTCGCTACATAGCAGACATCCTCCATTTAAAATATCTGGTGAAACTTTCTTCTCTATTTGGCGTTTGACCATTAAATCTACAAATTGTTTTTCGTAGGTGTCCCAAGCACCGCCGTTCTTTTTATAGGCATCCAAAATATCTTTGGTTGGTGCTAAATCTAAAATGTGAATGTATTCGATATTGCCAATTTTACGCAGAAAATACTCTAAGTCTTTGCGTTTGGCAAATCCTGCTAACTGGGAAACATTATTCAAACGGGTATCTATTATGCGCTGCACTCCCGCTTTGAGTAAAGTCTCAAAAAATTGCTCGGCGCTTTTTTGGGTAAAGCCGATCGTAAATAAGTTAATCTCTTGATTCATGGTCTTCTTTGACATAAGCGATTTCATTACCTTGTCGATTATAAGCTTCTTCTATGTCAATTTCATCTTTTGGTAATTCAAATAGGCTTAATTGAATTGGCTGATGCAAATTTTTGTTAAACTTGCCTAACAGTCTTTTTTCTAGTTGCTCGTGCAATTCCAAAGTACTATCTGATAAAATATGATTAATTTGCACATTTAAGTTTCGCAGTTGGCGGCAAACTAAAATAGTGCGATGACAGGTTATCGGGTCTTTTTCAGCACACATCATGGCAATTTTGTAAGTTTCTACGCCTTTAACTAAGCGTTGAATTCCTTCGGCAAATAGGTTAGTTGCGGCAATTCTTTCGTATAGCGCTTTGCCAGTACGATCGTAACAGCTTAAATCTTCCGGTCTTGCGCCTAATTCGCGACCCAGGAAAACATAGCGAATGCCAATGTTTTGTAATGAGGCTTTTAAGGCGGGTTGACTGAAGTGGGGTAAACGACGACTGTAAGGATGCGATCGCACATCTGCGATCGCCGTAATTTCATGTTGCTGAAGTAACAAAATAAAAGCTTCAATACTGAGATTTGAGTGACCGATCGTGAACAACTCTTTGTAATTGCCGATTTTCATAAGTATTTCCTGGTATTTTATTTTACTGACAGGACAAGCAGTATAAGAGGTCGCTGGAACTTTTTATGGCGATCGCATCTGGAACGCAGGAGGCAGAGCCTCCCTTAACTTAGCGCCATTCCACCATAGGATACGAAGCATACCAAAACTCCGATTGCTCTGTGGCTGTCGCTCATTTCGACAAAGTGATCGATGGATGGCAATTTACTGACATATATAACTATTCTGCTCGCTCTCAGCAGAAGAAATCAGAATGTCTCAACCTTGTATCAGCAAAACAATCTCTTTCTGCCAATATAGCGTTTTCAAATGAGTCGCGAACACATATTTAATAGTGAATGTTGGGTTACGACGCGGTCAAAGACGTATCTGTGAGCATTATTAAGTTAATTACCGCGTCTAACCCAACCTACCATTGTTTACATCTCAAATGGAAACACTATATCACAAATGTAGTCCATCTCAACCAGTGATTAGCTGACAACAATAATCGCCCACAGACTTGCTCCCAAAACCACAGCAGCCAGATGTTGGGGTAGCAGGAAACGCAGGGGTTGACGAGCAATCTTTTGCGTCAAAAGTATCGTCAAAAGCAACGAGAAAATCAGCGTTGTTCCTTGCAAAAAAGCAATTACAGATGGATGAGCTACCAACACAGGCAAATCCTCACCACTGAGGCCAAAAGTGGCGAAACTCAACGGTATAATTCGTCCGGCTTCGCCCAAACCCATCTGTAAGTAGTGAGCTAAGTTTCCTCCCAAAACCAGCGGCAAATAACCATAAGCCAACTCTACAAACGGGCGAGGCTTAAAATAGTTCGGAATTTTGATTAAGAATTTTTGAAGACTCAACCAGTGAAACAAGCGCATCAATCCATATGCTGCAAATGGGACAGCAGCCGGAACGATTAAAACTGCCAGAGAAAATCCAAAATGCGGCCATAACTGAGCCAAATCTAAATTCAATCCCAACAAATATTGCAACTCCGGCAAGCGGTGAATAAAAATACCCCCCAAAAGTAACAACAACAGCGCCACTTCATAGGCATGAGGCACATGAGTTGTCCAAAGTTCAATGCCGGGAGGACGCAAATTTAACTCAACCGATCGATGGGGACAAGCCTTGAGACAAGTCATGCAAAGTACGCAATCTTTGTTATCTTCCAAGTGGGCTGGGTGAGTATACAAAGGACAGCCATCAGTCTCCATACCCTCACCTTTTTGAGGCCCACCTTTGTAACATTGATAAGTGGTGCATTCTGCCGAACAAGTTCCCTGTTGCGCCCTTAATTCGATCATCGATAACTTTGCAAACATCCCATTCATTCCCCCAATTGGACACAGATAACGACACCAAAATCTGCGCTCGAAAATAGTCGAAAAAATCATGGCTCCGGCTGTAATTAACAGCAGCAAACAGGCGGATAGGTAGGCGGTATTTTCTAAATCCCAAAGTTCTTCCCACAGAAAAATTAAGACAAATAAGCCAAACAAAAACCATCCTCCCCATTTTTCAGCGGACTGTCGCGGCCAGCGTTTTAGCTGACGCGGCCAAAGCCATAGGGAAAGTTTCTGGGTGACTTCCCCATAAATCATGAAGGGACAAACAGCGCACCACAGGCGTCCTACAAAGGGAAAACCGATCAGAATTAACGGCCACCACCAAGCCCAAAACAAATTTAAAGCAACATTTTCATTGCGATGTTGAGGGCCTAGAAATAATAGGGCGACAACAACAGCAAAAAATCCCAATGTGAATCCATAATTTATCCTATCCGGCCACCATTCACTGCGTAAAAATCGTCGCAGCCAAGGATAGGCATTTAAAAGATTGACGCGAAATTGCTTTTTCTTGGTTTGTAGTGACCAAAATACTTCTTCGGTTAGCTCTTTATTACCAGCAGACTGAACAAGCGCTCGTTCCACCAAACCTTCCAATTCTCGGAAATTGCCAGGAAAATCATACGCTTGTAACCACCGCAAAGATTCTGCGGTTATGTGAGGTTTGACAATACCTTTGGCTCGACAAAACAACCGAATGTAGTATTCCATCTGGTCGCTAATATCGGTTTTTCGCACTCGCAGCGGGGGGACTTTAATTAAATGAGCAACTAGGCGATCGATCTTGGGCAGCGTTTTTTCAGATATCATCAAAATACGTGCCCGACATTGCAATTTTGGATTTTGGATTTTGGATTTTGGATTGTGTTGTTCTCCACCGACTGGTGTGTAGTTTCCGGTTTCCAGCAATTGAGCTATTTTGGGCATCAATTCTGAGGGAAGTTCTTGGATGTTGTTAAGCAGTAAAGTTCCTTCGCCTAACCATTCGATTAAACCAGGTCTGCCGCCAACACGACCAAACAATTCTGCACCGTTTGCTTGCAATTTACTGCAATCTATTTTAATCATCGGTTCTCGCCGCTGAGGAGAAGCGAAATGAATTAGAGCAGCGATGTTGTCTTTTTCGAGTCCTGGTTCCCCAAAAATTACCACTGAACCGCGATCTTCAGTTGCTTGTTTAATTTGCTGCCGCAAACGCACTGCATAGCGACTTTTGCCAACAATACCCCGTTTTGCTTTTGTTACTAGATAAGGTCGCAAGATGGCTTGACGTTCTTGCTCATAAGCTAGCTGAGAAGATATCTGAGCTAGTTCCATTGCCAGTTGTTGCGAAAAAGCCGGGGTGATTTCGGGATGATCGGCTACTAATTGCCGAAATTTGGCGGCTGGAATAAACCACAAATTACTTTCGCCGATCGCTCTTACAGTCCTCTGCGCCAATTGCCCAAACAGTAGCTCCTGTAAGTGTACGATCGCACCCGGTAGTAAACTAACAGCCCACACAGAACCAGTTTGGTTGGTGCGATCGCCCTCCAGCCGCCCTTGTTTTAGAATATAAAGACCTTCGGGTGGCGTGTCCTCCATTACGACGCGGGTGTGCGCCGCTACGACTTTTTCTTCTAAAACTTGTGCGATCGCCTCCAATACCCTCTCTGACAGCACACTTAAGGCTGTTCGTTCTTGTAGCCATATCACCGCGTCGGTCGCTGTCATAGTTGGCTCTCTTATAAAACTCACTTTATATTTTAAAGATATATAATCAAAAATATTAATTTTTAGATATTATTCCCAACACACCAGGAACTAATATGTCTGAGCTTATTAATCTGTGGGTGCCTTTAGCACTTTTGGGTTTAATTGTCCTAGCGGCAATTTTCTTTAGTCGTAGCAGTTGAAATCAATCATCAAACCAATGAAAAATTCCCTTCTGGCTACAGCATTTCTTGTCTTCCTACTCACCCTTCTCCCCGCCTGCTTCGGTAAAGAAAAGACCGCTTCTGCACCATCCCCAGTTGAAACAGCTGCTAACCCCCCAAATTCTTTCAAACTTGGCTTACCGATTAACTGTACGCTAGGCCAAGACTGTTTTATTATGCACTATGTCGATCGCGACCCCAGCCCAACAGAAGTCGATTTTGGCTGCGGTCGGCAAACCTACGACGGTCATAACGGCGTAGATTTTGCCATTCCAGATGAGCGCGTTATGGCAGCTGGCGTTGCCGTGAAAGCAGCAGCAGCGGGCAAAGTCCTGCGAGTGCGCGACGGAGTTAGCGATCGCAGAGTAGCCGATCAAACAGACAAAGCCAACGTTCAAGGCATTGAATGCGGTAACGGAATTGTAATTGACCACGGTAACGGCTGGCAGACTCAGTATTGCCATCTCCGCAACGGCAGTGTTGTTGTCAAACCAGATACCTCCGTTGCCGCCGGTACAGTATTGGGCATGGTGGGAGAGTCTGGCTTAGCTTCCTTTCCTCACGTTCACTTGACTGTCCGTTACCAAGATAAAGTGGTAGACCCGTTTGTTGGTGCTAATGCTGGGCCAGGTTGTAACGTTTCGCGCCAAGCCTTATGGCAACAGCCGATAAGTTATGTTCCCACAGGTACGATCCGCGCTGGCTTTGCCACTCAGCCACCGGATATGGCAGCTATTTGGTCAGGGCGCTTTTCGGAAACGGAACTACCTAAAAATAGTCCGGCGCTGATCTTCTGGGTGCAAGCTTACGGTGTACTTAAGGGCGATCGACAAGAATTTCAACTTATAGCGCCCGATGGTAAACCGTTTGCTGTACGCAAGCAAGAGCTACAATCGTCCAGTCGAGCTTGGCTGAGTTATGTTGGCAAAAGGGCATCTGCTAATCAACCGTTAACTGCGGGCGTCTGGCGGGGTGAATATCGCCTGATCCGAAATGGTAAGGTACTGATTGACGTGAAGCGAGAAGTGCAACTGCGGTGAAAGGGGCTCCAAAAGTCAAAAGTCAAAAGTCAAAAGTCAAAAGTAAAGAAGTTTCACTTCAGGTTTGTAGGTTGGGTTGAGGCACGAAACTAGGGCAAATGCGTTGGGTTTCTCAACCCAACCTACAAAGAAATGGTTTAAAAGCAGGGGTTTGACTTCAGGTTTGCGATCGGGACACAGAGTAGAAGGATTCTTGGATAAAATGACTATCGCTACTTTTCTCAATCACTGGCGGCGGATTTTTGCCAGTTGCCTATTGACGGTTTTCGCCGCGCTTGGTTGTCTGTTGCTAATGGGGACGCCACCAGCTCTTGCGGGTATAAAGGACGACAACTTTGATGGCAATATTTTTGTCCTCTATGCCGGGAATGGTTCCTTGGTGCCGTCAAAGGTGACTCTGGCACAGTCCTTGAAGCGAGATAAGCCAACACTGCTGGTATTCTATGTAGACGACAGCAGGGATTGCAAGCAATACGCGACAGTGGTTTCCAGCCTGCAAGCGGTTTACGGACGGGCGGCAGATTTTATTCCCGTCGATGTGGATTCTATCCCCGCCAAATCTACCTACGAGCCAACGGAACCGGGCTATTACTACAAAGGTTTTGTGCCTCAAGTTGTCCTGTTTGACCAGTCGGGTAAGGAAGTTCTCAACGATAAGGGACAAGTGCCGTTTGAGCAGGTAGATGATGCTTTCCGCAAGGTGTTTAACCGACAGCCGCGTGAGGGATCTGGGACGTTGAAGCAGCGAGTGGTGAATGAGTTCAATACGGAACTAGCTAAGTGAGTGCAGGGGCAGACACACTGGTCTGCCCTATTTTTTAGGTGTGCGATCGCTAACAAACAACAAAATACACAATTATCCTAGAAGGTAATGTTCGCGTAACTGTCCCAGATGGTGTTTCTCATGACAAAAGTCCACACCACCGAGGAACTGATCGAAATTTTGGCTGACGAACGTCGAGCCTGTCTGACGGGTCAGCGCCTTAACCTGACTGTTCAGGCTTCTGGCAATCCTTTGATTGACAAGTTTATTAAAAGCGAGGGCGTGCAAAAGTTCACGGCTTATCAAGACTTTAAAGCTACTATTCACAGCTATCAGAGAGAACACCAAGTTTCTGGCATTGTCTGGCGGCAAATCGCTCTCAAAGGCAAGACTCTGCGAATCCCAGAAGTGGACGCCCAGTTGATTGCTTTACCCGGCGATATAGAGACGCTGAAAGCTGCGAAAGCTGACCTACTGGCATTCTGGGATGAAGTGAAGACAGGTATGGATTTATACTTGAGTGTCAATAATGGCAAAGACTTTCGCGCGATCGGACCTACTGATGTGGGCAGGATTTCTTATAAAACAGAATGGGCTGGTTTGTGCAAGTTTGAGAAGTCCGATTTCTTGGAAATGATTTTGCAGCTGGGATGGGGAAAGCCAGAAGAAGCTGTTTACAAACGAGGATGGCCTACTTCCGGTAGCGAGTATATCCATGCGGTGAATCCCGGCAATCGTCCTATTTGTTAGTTGCGGTGTTCGGCTTAACCGCTGTATAAAAACGACGCATTTGTGACCGCAAGTATTTCCATTGGTCGATCGCGTGGAGTGCGATCGCACCCAGAAAAGTGTAAGCTAGCCAAAAATGCAAGCTTTTACTAAATTCAGCTACTTCTTTGTTCTCTGGAAATATGTCTGGCAAAGTTATACCAGTGCCGAATATAACCACATCATACCCATAGGAATTAGAACAAAAATAGCCGCTCAGAGGCACAACCACCATAAACAAATATAGACTTGTGTGAAAAGCGAAAGTTTTTAGCCATTCCCCCCTCAACTTGGGCAGACGCCGCCTATACTTGTGTTGGATGACGAGCAGCAGGACAACAATTCTAGCTAGCAGTACGCTCATCACCACTACCCCAAGGGTTTTGTGGAACTCGTATAAAGACTCCCCATAGGATACTTTTTTGGGCAAGTCAGTCATGTAAGCGCCAGTCGCAAATAGCAGTAAGAAAAAAGCAGCCATTAACCAATGCAAAAACCACAAGTTCTGGGCGACTGACTTCTTTTTCGCTTTTTTCTCTTCAATTTGAGCAACAGTCATTTTGATTGCCTCTTATAACCGCTCGTAAAAACTGAAGATTGGGAATATGGCACCGGAAATGCCTCATACAGCAACCATTTTAGCTATGGTTCATTATTCATCAAATTACCAATGAACAATGAACCATGAACAATGAACTAATCAGCAACTTTGTTGCATCTGACAAAGTAAGACCCCAAACCACTGATTTGGGTCAGTCCAAACCTGAAGCGGCACTAAACCATGTGTCCGCAGTTCTTGCTGCATGAGGTTGAGGTCGAATTTGCGGGATATTTCCGTCAAAATTGTTTCGTTTTCCTCAAACTCAACAGTTAAGTCGAGAGCGCGTAATTGCACAGTTTGCGATCGCATACTCCGCAAGTGCATCTCAATTTGGCACTGAGATTTGTTGTAAAAAGCCCAGTGTTCAAACTGCGTCGTGTCAAAATCGCCATCAAAACGCCAGTTGAGATGCTCCAGCATATTCAAATTAAAAGCAGCTGTAACACCCTGGCGATCGTTATAGGCGGCATCCAACAGATAGGGCGACTTTTGTAAATCTATTCCCAGCAAGAAATACTCGCCCAGATTGAGAGCGTCGGTGATTTGCCAGAAAAAGCGATCGCACTCCTGACGATCGAGATTACCCAGCGTACTGCCCAAAAAACAAATCATCCGCGCCGGTAAGCGAGACGGGGCCAAACCTTTCAGCGCCAGTTCGTAAGTGCTAACCAAAGCGCGAACCGCAAGCGATGGATAATCTGCCAGCAATTCTCTAGCACTGCTTTCCAGAATGCCAGCGCTCACATCAATCGGAACATAGCACAGGGGATACTCTAGTTCGTTGTAAGCATCCAGCAGAATCCGGGTTTTAGTTGAGCTACCGCTACCCAATTCCACAACTTCACACGCACCAGTTAGCCGAGCAATTTCACCAGCACACCCTTGCAAAATAGCTGTTTCCGTCCGCGTCAGATAATATTCCGGTAACTCGCAGATTTGCTCAAACAACTCCGAACCGCGATCGTCGTAGAAATAGCGCGGCGGTAGGGACTTAGGAGTTTGACTTAACCCCTTAACCACATCCCTACCGTCAACCTGTCGATCTTGTGAAAGCGCTTTAGGATTGAGTAGATGCTGTATTTGCAAGCGGTTTGCGATCGTGTATTGAGAAGCAGCCTTGCCGCTTACAGTCTGAAAAATGGACATTCAACCTCCGTTTGTTTGGCAGCAATTGCGATCGGAACAGTCCGCTAGAGCTACACCAACTAAGAATGGCTTGCTCAAATGGACTCAGCTAGTGAAACACAAAGCAGTACAGGATAAAATCACGCCTAAGCAAGAAGTTTCCAACTAATGTTTGTTTGTTCCGCATTTTCCCACTAAAAGGGTGCTTATCCCATCCGGAGGCTCAGATAAAATTTATGAGGCAGAGCCCCAGCCGATCGCATCTCTCAAAACGCAAACTAAAAGCGATTTTGAACAAGCCATTATTCTCTATTACCAGGAGAAATTCGCTGAAGGGCTAAAAACTCTCAAAACTGGCACAGCGAAATCCTGCCAAAATTTGACGCACACCAGGATGATACCAGTTGCGAAAACTACAGCGCAAAGCCCAAGGACGAGTTGCCCAACTGCCGCCTTTTAGCACCCGATGCTGCCCATCAAAATAAACTTGGGAATAACCGCGATAGGGATAATATTCAAACCCTTCGTAACCGTCGAACCAAGAAGCCGTCCACTCCCAAACATTGCCTAAAACATCCTGCAAACCGTAAGCACTTTTACCAGCTGGGTAAGCATCTACCGCAGTGGTTCGATTTTGGATTTTGCGCGAAGTGGGCGTCTTGGCGGTTCCCGTCACGATGCCCACCTTCGCAAGAGAGGATTTTGGATTTTGGATTGGGGAATCTGTTTGTTGCTTTTGTTGTATGCAGTCATGATAATTTTGGATTTTGGAATCTGTTTGTTGCTTCTGTACATAATTGTGATTACATAAATCCGCGTTTGGTTCTTCCTCACCCCAAGGATATCTGTAAAACACCCCATCTGCTGCATCCCAACTAGCTGCTTTTTCCCACTCTGCTTCTGTTGGCAATCTTTTACCCACGAATCGAGTATATGCGTCTGCTTCGTACCAGCTAACGCCGCAAACTGGATGATTATCCCACGCTGAATCTTCTAACCAATAAAGCGGCTGGATAATTGGGTTTGCTTGCAGCCACTCCCACCCAGCAAGCGACCACCATTCGGGGTTGTGGTAGCCTCCTGCTTGCATGAATTTGCGGTAATCTCCGCAAGTTACTGGGTAGCGATCGATCCAATACGTATCCAAATAAACCCGATGTGCTGGGCGTTCGTTATCTAAAGCATCGATCGAGTCATTTCCTATCACAAACTCACCCGCCGGGATTTCAATTATTTCTTGTTCTTTGTCATTTGTGTTTTCTTCTCCTCCCTTTTTAAGGGGGGGCAGGGGGGGATCGCCCTTGACTAATGACGATTGACTAATGACTAATGACCTACTTTGCAATTGCAATAGAAAGCAAATAATTTCGCTGTGTTGGCTTTCATGCTGAATCATAAACCGCCAGAGACGTTCTTGCTCATCTAAAGGCGCTACTTTCAGGTAATCGAAAACCTGTTTTCTCACAGTATCTAAGTAGCCAATAACTTCTGCTAGCGTCGGTAAATGAACCCGTTTTCCCTTGGGTAAGCCATCAGATGCAAATAAGCTGTGATATTGTTTAAACTGAGATGATTTGCCAGCACAACGCTCCAGCAGCCAGAGCGACTCGGTGTAAGCAATGTGACCTAAATGCCAACCAACAGGGCTAAATTCAGGATGAGGTTGATGGCAAAAGCTATTGTAATCAACACCTTCAAATAGCGCTAAAGTACCAGCACGGCAAAGCTGCATCCACTCTTTAATCTGCTGTCGCCGTTCGTCTGTTGTACTGGGCTGAGTTGTTTGGAAACTAAGAGATTTGGATATCAAGGTCTTCTCCCACACTAATGATGCTATTTTCAGAAAAGCCGATCCAATTGCCAGCGAATAAAGGTTCGGAAGCAATAATTACCGCATCTGGAAAAGTTGGGTCATCTCGCAACCAGTAAAGCGAGGGCGCAGATTTCCCTGTGGCAAAGCGAGAGGCAACCAACCGTCGTCCGTCTGTAACGATAATGTTGGCAGAAACATTGACTTGATGGAATTGAGCCAACTCAGACAAAGTTATTAACGAACTTTGCAATGCCTTTTCTAAAGCAATATCTGGGTTAGCTGCTAACTCGTTAATTAACAGAGCGAAGATGTGTTCTGAATCTGTAGAACCATCAATACTCTGGTAAACTTTATCGCTTAGTCTGTTACGTATCGGTCTATATAATGTCTGCCGAAAATTTTGGATGAAGCCATTGTGAGTGAATAACAAACGCCCACTACGAAAAGGCTGACAGTTACTCAAATCCACCGCCTGACCGGAAGTAGCGCTGCGGACATTGGCGAGTATACAGCCTGACTCGATATAGCGGCTGAGATTGGGCAGGTTAATATCGCTCCAGATGGGCAGCGTATTTTTGTAGGTAAAAGGGTCGGTGTCTCGCTGTGGGTGATACCAACCAATACCAAAGCCATCGGCATTGAGCAACCCAGAGGTCATCTCCCGTGGTTGGTAACTCTGCTCAATCAGGGAATGCTCTGGTTTGGACAGAATATAATCTAGTAGGATGGGTGGGCCGAGATAGCCAAGTAATCGGCACATACTGAGACGTCTGCTCCTAATTTAGAAAGATATTATTTTAGCGCATATAATAGAATTGACACTCTGTTATTTTTATGGTATTGAAAATGAAAATAACTCTGAATAAGATATGTCGCAGCGTCGCTACAGCTACAGTGCTGACGTTTCCGATAGTTTTGTTAGCTAGTGTACAGGCGCGTGCGATCGACATTCCTCAGCGCGTCACAAATGGTTTATTTCGGTCAAGTTCGGAAGACTTCTTCAGGGAGGGAAGGCGGCAGTTTGAGAGAGAAGTTCAAATTCTGCAAGACAGACGCCTTTCTTCTGAAGAACCTATTCTTAAGAGGGATGACGTGCGGATACAAGAGCAATTATCGCCTCTTGAAATGCGTAACAATTCGCCTGGAGGTGTCGATAAAAATGGATCGAATAAATCTCGAAATTATAACCAATAAATTACGATCGAGAATTTATTGGTTTCTAGCACCTGGATTCATCGGTGGGAGCAATCCAAAATCCAAAATCTAAAATCTAAAATCTAAAATCTAATGACTCTTGATCAGCAGCTACTTCCAGTAATTTCCGAACAGCCATACCCGCTTTTGTTCGCTACAATTAGCGGGGCGCATTTGTATGGATTTCCCTCACCAGACTCGGACTTTGACTTGCGCGGTTCCCACATTCTGCCAGTGTCAGAAGTAGTTGGATTAGAACCGGGGCGAGAAACTATCGAAGTTTCGGAAATTCGCGATCGACTGGAAATTGACCTGGTAAGTCACGATATCAAAAAGTTCTTTTCGCTGCTGCTTAAAAAGAATGGTTATGTTTTAGAGCAGTTGTATTCGCCTTTGGTTGTTTTCACTACTCCAGAACATGAGGAATTAAAAGTTATTGCTAAAGGTTGCATTACCCGCTACCACGTTCACCACTATTTCGGATTTGCCCAAACGCAATGGCGATTGTTTGAAAAAGACAGAAGAGTTAAACCGCTGCTTTATATCTACCGAGTGCTATTAACTGGTATTTATCTGATGCAAACAGGGATTTTAGAAGCTAACTTAGTGCATTTGAATGAAGTTTTCAAATTGCCTTACATTCCCGATTTGATTGCACGGAAGCTAGAGGGAGTAGAAAAATCTGTTTTGGAAGATGCTGATATAGCATTTCATCATGAAGAATTTGAGCGTTTGCGAGGTGAGTTGGAAGCTGCTTTTGAGAGTAGTACTTTACCGGAAGCGCCTTCTGCTAAGGCGGAGTTGAATGAGTTGCTGGTACGGTTGAGGATGGGGTCTTTTGGTTAGTGCGATCGCTTGTCATAAGGTTAGATAATCGCGCTAATATATAGCGCGATTATAACCTCATTTCCGCGTAGCTTCCAGTATGCGGGAGAAGTAAAAACGGGTACGAGTCATAGCTGACCGCTGAACTGAAAAGCCGCAAGTCTCAAGAATTTCGACAATATCAGCTTCGCGATGCAGATAAGCGCGAGTCGCTTTGCTCGGACCGGGAAAGAAACTACCAATTTTCTTGAGCAAACAAAGAGCAAAGGTGTGAGGTGCAAAGCTGAGAATTAGACGAGACTGTGCCAAAGAAGTAAGATGAGCAATCATTTCAGCTGCCTTATCTTGGGGATAATGAATCAGGACATCCAAACAAATAACCGTGTGATAGCTGCCTTTGACTGCCTCTAAATCTTGCACCGCAAAGGTAAGATTACTTAAATCACTCAAAACAGCTTCGGCTCTTTCCTTGGCTTCGCCCACCATCTTCTCAGAGATATCGCTAGCATAAATTTTAGCTCCCGCCTGTGCTAAGGGAATGCTGAGACTGCCAACACCACAACCGGCATCGCAGATTGATAGCTTTGATAGATTGCCATCAAATGTCAGCCAACTGAGTACGGTATCTACTGTTTGCTTATGTCCCTCGCGGATATCCAGCTGGACTTTATTCACCTCACCATCGCCATAGATACGCCGCCAGCGATCGAAGCCAGTAGAATTAAAGTAGTCCTGAACAATGGTTTTATCGTCGGTTGCGTTCATTAATTTTCCTGCTGTTAAGTTGTTTCCAACGCTTAAACTTACCATTAGACGTTACTTTTGAGGTAACTTTCACTCAGTATCCAACGGTTGAGCTATGACGGGCGACAGATTGACAATTCGACCAATGACCCTTGCTGAGTTAGAACTCGCCCTCGATTGGGCAGCAGCAGAGGGGTGGAATCCCGGCATTAATGATGCAGCAGCATTCTATGCTGCCGATCCTGGCGGTTTTTTGATTGGTGAAATCGACGGCGAACCCATCAGCACTATTTCGGCGGTACGCTACGACGAGACTTTTGGCTTTATCGGTTTTTATATTGTCAAACCCGATCGGCGCGGTCAAGGTTTTGGCTTGCAAACTTGGAATGAGGCTTTGAGGTTGCTAGGCGATCGCAATTTTGCCCTCGATGGTGTCCTAGCGCAAGTCGAAAACTACCGCAAATTTGGTTTTGTGCCAGCCTATCGCCATATTCGCTATCAAGGTACGGGGATAGCTGCTACAGATCCTGACAACATTGTCACGCTAAAAGATATCCCATTTGCAGATATTTTTCATTACGATCACCAACATTTTCCCGCACCTCGTCCAGCTTTCCTACAAGAATGGGTTACTTCCCCAGCGCGTGCAGGCTATGCCTATATTAATGATGGCAATTTGTGCGGCTATGGCGTAATTAGAGAATGTCGCACTGGATTGAAAATCGGGCCTCTGTTTGCTGAGGATGCCCAAATTGCTGAAAGTTTATTTCAATGCCTCAGTAAGCTGGGTGACGGTAAGCCTATATTTTTAGATACCCCCGATGCTAATCCCCAGGCTATTTCCCTGGCTGAAAGTTACGGGATGAAGCCAGTATTTGAATGCGTTCGGATGTATACTCGCGGCATACCCAATATCAATATCTCCCACATATTTGGGACAACAACTTTAGAGTTAGGTTAGGTAAATAATCTTTCCCACGTCAGTATCGGTTCGTAACTCGGTTCTGGTTGAGTCATTTGCCAGCGCAATAAGTGGTCAGCAGGTTTACCGATGATTCCTTTTATACCAATTGCTTTTCGGGGTGCAACAGTGGCAAGTGCGATCGCTTCTTCCCGATCGCAAATTCCCCACTTCACCAAATTCTGCACCCCTACCAATAACGATAAAGTTGTCCCAGAAAGCGTTCCATCTGGCAATCTCGCCGTGCCGTTTTTTACTTCAATCTCGCGAGTATCCCACGGGTAAACACCATCCGGCAGTCCCAAAGGTGCCAAAGCATCGCTAACTAAGAAAATACCTCTTTCGTAACCGCTAGCTTGCAGTAATATTTGCAACATTGTGGGAGATACGTGCTGACCATCAGCAATCAAACCGCATTTAACATCTCGATCGACTATAGCAGCACCCAATAATCCAGGTTCGCGATGATGTAAACTGGGCATAGCATTGAAAGCATGAGTCACCATTGATGCACCCAACTTAAATGCCTTTTGCGCTTGATCGGCAGTAGCTTGGGAGTGTCCTAAACTGATGATAATGCCCAAAGAACGCAAATAAGAAATTACCTCTCCAGTTAAATCTAATTCTGGTGCTAAAGTGATAACTTTCACGATATCTGCGTAAGCACCCAAAACCCTCTTCACATTATCAATAGTCAGCGGCAATAAATACTCAGATGGGTGCGCCCCGCGCTTTTCAGGATTCAAAAAAGGCCCTTCTAAGTGTACTCCCAATATTTGAGCCGTGGGTGGATTATCTGGCTGAGTTACTATAAAATCAGCTAACACTGCGAGACTTCGTTGAATGTTCTCTACCGAAGTTGTGACAAGAGTAGGCAAAAAACCATCAACGCCCCGATCCCACATAAATTTACAGATTTCCGGGAGTTTGCCGCAATTATCTGGATTTAAGTCTGGAAATGCTAAGCCCAACGCCCCATTAATCTGCAAATCGACTCCACCCAACGAAACCCAATCCCCATCTACATCTACAACTTCTTTATCTGCTGAAGGTTTGCCAGCAACATACATTGGCATAATTTTATGAATGATGCCACCAGAATCAATTGATATTTGCTGCAAAGCTCTGTATCCGGGTACTCTAGCGTTGATAATATCCATCTAGGTAGCGATTGGTGGTTTTCTTGCCTATGTCATGATTTATGATATTTAATTTATCACGATCTGGGTGCGTCTGTTAGAAACCCGGTTTCTGAGTGTTCAGTTTATTTACTAACGCAAGTTGCTAGTTATATAATTGAGGCTGTATTAGGTACGTTGTTGCGATGCCGCGCTCTTATACCAACTTGGATAAGAGCGCGGCATCGCAACAACATACCCAGAGTGCAAGTAACTAGCAACTTGAGTTACTATTAAATTTTATTCAAGCATATAATAAAATCGCAAAAAGTGGTATGGTTATATGTATTTATAAAAATATGACAACTGACAAATGACTCAACCATTAGTAGGCATTATCATGGGCAGCGATTCCGACTTGCCCACCATGCAGGGTGCGATCGCAATTTGCGAAGAATTCAGCATCGCCTGCGAAGTTGCGATCGTCTCTGCCCACCGTACCCCCGATCGCATGGTAGAATACGCCAAAAACGCCCACCACAGGGGCATAAAAGTGATAATCGCCGGTGCTGGAGGTGCAGCCCATCTGCCCGGAATGGTTGCCTCCCTGACGCCCTTGCCCGTGATCGGCGTACCAGTAGCCAGTCGCCACTTGCAGGGCTTGGATTCTCTATATTCGATCGTACAAATGCCAGCTGGAATTCCCGTCGCCACAGTTGCGATCGGTAACGCCAAAAACGCGGGGCTTTTAGCAATACAAATCCTGGCGACCCATCAGCCAGAATTACTAGAAAGAGTTCAGCAATATCGTCAAATGTTAGCCGAATCAGTACTACAAAAACAAGCCCAACTAGATGAACTCGGCTACAAGCAGTACCTGGAGAAAATGCCTTAAACGCGATCCAAAAATTTACGGGGCTTTCCGAATTACCATGCAAATCTTCTTTGCCTCATACCTATTGAGTCTATGGTTTGCCAATATTATCGCACAAATGGCGATCGCTCTCCTCCACCTCAACATTCGTCCGCAGATAATCCCGCACCCAATTGCAAGCATATTCTAGTTCATTCAGCGTCCGAATTTGTTTTAAATTCCACATAATCACAGTACCATCATCTCCCCCGGAAACCAAGAAGTTTCCATCAGCAGTAAAAGCCAGACTGATCGCAATTCCTTGATGTCCGGGTAATGTATTCAGCAACTTTCCCTCTAAACTCCATAATTTCACCAGATTATCAACGCCACCTGTAGCAATAGTTTGACCGTCAGGACTAAAAGCGACTCGCGCTAAACCCTGACTTTGTGCCTTAATTGTTTTCAGTAATGTTCCATCTAATTTCCAGAGTTTAATAGTGTCATCCCAACTAGCAGAAACGATCGTATTTCCTTGAGGACTAAAAGCGACTCCCCAAACCCCATCCTCGTGACCTCTCAGCGTTTTCACAGCCGTACCATCAGGTTTCCAAAGTTTCACTGTACTATCTTGGCTCGCAGAGGCTAGGAGTTGACCGTCAGGACTAAAAGCTAATTTCCAGATTCTCTGATGGGAAACAGTGATGCTGTGCAATAATTTGCCATCGAAATTCCAGATTTTGATAGTGTTATCATCTCCAGCCGAAGCGATAGTTTTCCCATCGGGAGCGATCGCAATAGCAGTAATGATAGCTCCATGTCCTTTCAAAGTTCGCAACAGTCCGATCGCAGATTTATTCCGGTTCCCCAAATACCAAAGTTGAACAGTACCGTTATTACTTCCAGTCACTATAATTTTACTGTCTGGACTGAAGCCAACAGTCCGAAAACCATATTTATTTTCTTTAAAGTTTTGCCAAAGTGTGCCATCTGCCAACCATAATTTGAGGGTATTATCAGCGCTAACGGTCGCAATCAACTTCCCATCTGGGCTAGTAGCAACTTCCCAAATCGTATCTTGATGACCGTAGAGCGGTTTTAACAAATATTTATTGCGATGCCAAAGTTTAACTGTGGTATCTTCACTGGCAGAAGCAGCGATCGAAGCATTAGAATTCATTGCAACACCTCGAATAACTGCACGATGCTGCTTTAAGTTTCTAATAAATGTTCCGTCTGTTTTCCAAATCTTTACCTGATTATCTTTACCACTTGTAGCAATATATTTACCCTGACAATCAACGCCTAAAATGGCATCATTGCTTTGAAGCGTTCTGACTAAAGTACCATCTAGTTGCCACAGTTTTGCAGTGCGATCTCTACTAGCTGAAACCAGTAAATTTGCTTGCGAACAAAACGCTACACTCCAAACGGAATTCTGATGTCCTTCTAGGGTTTTCAGCAACTTGCCGTCACTATTCCACAGTTTAACTGTATTATCACCTCCTGTAGAAGCAAGTATCTGGCTGTCTGGACTAAAAGCTACATTTAAAGCCCCTTTTTTATGTCCTGTCAATGTTTTCCAGAGTGTACCGTCAAGCCGCCATAATTTCACAGTTTTATCGCCACTGGCTGAAGCAATCAGCTTACCATCAGGGCTAAAAGCAACTCCCCAGACAGAGGTTTTATGTGCCTGAATAGTTTTTACTAAAGTCCCATCAATACGCCAAAGCTTGACACTCCCATCTAAACTTCCCGCCACAATCAAGCGACTGTCAGGACTGAAAGCAATGCGAAACACTGTTGCAGTATGTTTTAATGTTTTCAGCAACGTACCATCTCGTTTCCAGAGTTTAACGGTCCGATCGCTACTCCCAGTCGCAATCAATCGATCGTCAGGACTAATATCAACAGTAGATACGCCGCTTTTATGACCGATCAAACGGTTAAATTCGTTGTTACCATAAACTGTTTGTCTCAAGGCTATTTCTACATCTTCAGTCGTTTTGCTATCTACACTACCCAAACTTTCTAATTCGCGTTTGGCTTTAATTGCTGCGATCATCGCGTCTAATTGACGATTTGAAGCAAATAATCCTTCGGAAGATGATGCTAACGCCTTGATTTGGCTAATCCTGGCTTCTCTGTATTGTCTAAAAGCGAATAATCCCAAACCTGAAGATACCAGAAAGGCGATACTGATTGCTCCTAACAATAATCTTTGTAATTTGGCTGTTTGTTGTTCTTGTAATAATCTTTGTTTTTGCTCTGCCAATTGTGCTTCAATAGCTTTAGCTCGTTCAGCTTCTAAAGTTATTTGTACTTCTTTTCTGTCAGCTTCAACAGAAGCCGCTAAAAACTGATAATCTAAATCGCTTAAACTTTTTCCTTGCGCCCAGATTTGAGCATCTTTTAAAGCTTGACCTCTCAAAAGTCGCGATTCATCGGTTTGTTGAGAAACTATCCAGGCATCAAAGGTTTGAGAATAGGGGCGCAATTGACCTAATTCTGAGGCGACCCACATTAGATTAAATACGCTGGCATAAATTTGATTTTTGACTTGTAAATAGCCTTGATGCTTGACAACTAATCCTGATAATATTAATTCTGTATGTTCTTGACTGTCATTAACAATAACTTCTCGCCCTTGTAAAATTTGCTGATAAATTCCCAGGAGTCTGCCTTTCCGTTGTTGATTATTATTAAGGCGATCGCGTATCGTCCTCAAATGTTCTGGTTCATCTTGGGATTCCCATTTATGGATGATTTTTGCTTGTACCAAAGACTCGACCCAAAACCCTTCCATCCCCGTCGGAATAGTCAACCTGTTGTTTAAGTTTTCCTGACTCGTTTTTTGCACTAAATCGCAGATTTTTTGGGTTAAAAATGGTTGCCCGCCTGTCCACTTTAAGATTTCTTTTAATATGGCTGGAGCGTTATCTGTATAAGTTGCTAATCCTTTCACCAAGGTTTGAGATTCCTCAAATTGTAACCCGTGCAGTTCGATCGCTTTGCCAATATTAAATGGGGTACGATTTTTATCGGCAATTAAATCTGAGGGCGTGGCGACTCCAAATATTGCAAAGGTGAGGCGGTTATATTCCGGATCGATCGCTCTTTGATTATAACAAAACCGAATGAAGGCGAAAAAATCATCTACCGGAAATTTTAAGCTCAAAATACTATCTATTTCATCAACAAATATAAAAATCCGTTGCTGCGAAAATTGCACTTTTAGCAGGTCGTCAATAAAATGACTTAATCGTTGAACTAGAGAAACTTCTTCTTGTTCCCTCCACCAAGTTTTTAAGTTAAATTTTTCCAATAATTTGAAGCCTCGCCATAAGTCAGCGACTAGACCTTTATACCATTGAGCCGGAGTAATATTTTCACTCCCAATTTGAGTCATGTCGAGAGTGGTGCAGCTAAATCCTTCCTATAGAGCCAGATGTACCAAGTAGGGATGTCCTCCCACCATTTTTGTTAATTTCTGGATTTGATTCTCACTCAACTTTAGTCCGTGCCGCTGCGCTAAATCTTGAACTTCCTCGGATATAAATTCCGGTAATTTAATCGTTAATCCTACATTAAATGGCGATTGATTAATGCTTAATGAAACATAGACTTCCGTCGAGTGAACTAAAACTAACCGAAGTGACTGCCAAAGGTTTTCTCGTCTGGCTTCTTCGTGCCAAAATCGCAAGAGGGGAAAAAAATCTTGTGCAATATCAGGGTATTCAAATAGCCGATTCACTTCATTAAATACTAATACCAATGGAGTGCGAATTTGCTCTAACAAATATCCCTCAAAATAGATGGTGCAGCTCACCTTGCTACCCATATCTTCGTCCCAGTAATCATTCAGTTTGGGAGCCAGTTTTAACTGTCGCGCTACGTTAAGACACAGCCAACGCAAGAATTTGTCTATACTCTCAAAAATTGCGCTGTCAGCCTGCTGAAAATCTATTGTGACTGTGTGGTAGCCGAAAGTAGCAGCCTGGTTAATCAGGCGCAGCATCAGGGAACTTTTTCCCATTTTTCTAGGCGCTCGAATGCGGATTAAACTGCCTGGTTTGCCCAGTTCTGCATAGGCGAGAGTTTCACTGGGAGGACGCTCAATATAAAACCTAGAATTAAGGGATATGGGGCTGCCGGGAAGGTCTATGTCTTCAACAGCCGGGATGTCGTTTTGTGGATGGAGACTACCTATCATAAGCCGCGCCTGGGAAATTTACCTTTAATGTATTCTAATCTACTACCTTAAGATAGATTGTATTCCGCAATTCCCCGCTAACCACGACACTGATAGGCACGGATGCACGGATATAGCAACCGCTTTCGTCGGTTAAGCCATAAATCTGGGGTAGGGGCGAAGCATTCGGGCATATAATTTATTGGTTAAAACCGAACATTTACTACCCGAATGCTAATGCCTCCGGCACGCACTCGCGTTCGCCCCTACTGTCAAGAGTCCCCTTGGCGGTTGCTATATAAGAATCCCTCTTCCCTCTTCCCTAGCCCTAGCCCCCAATCCCTTCTTGACTTTTGAATGAGTGACTTTTGAATGAGTGACTTTTCTAGCCCCTAGATCCCAGATTTGGGGATCGAGAAGGATAAATGTATTATACAATACAGAATTAACATCATAAGAAAATACAAAATCTTATGATTTACAGGGGCAGCAAATTGATATTCATTCCAGATTGGAGATAGAGAATTGAAACCCTAATTGAGTACTCTGTTACATCTGTGCCGTATACTCCCTTCCATTGGCTTAATTAACAGCAAGTTTGGCTAAACGGTTGGATGTGTTTCCCTCATCAAGGACAGTACAACGAATCATGTCTAAACTAACATTCAAAAAGAAGAGTTCGAGAACTAGAACTAAGCAATTGTTTTCCATCTGGCAATTCAACCTGACCCGGAACTCCAAAATTCTCAAGCAGTTAGAAATAGCGATCGAGCGGCTGTCTCCGAGTTGGCAAGCCTGCATACCGCTGGCAGCTTTGATTGTGCTGGGGTGGGGTTACGTAGCAGTCGCGCAAGATGCTCCTGCCGCTACAGGCCCGACAACAGCTGAGTTGAAGGTAGCTCTAGATACTTTATGGGTTGCGATCGCAGCTTTCCTGGTATTCTTCATGAACGCTGGCTTCTGTATGTTAGAAACTGGCTTCTGCCGCGAGAAAAACGCCGTTAATGTATTAGCCAAAAACCTAGTTGTATTTGCCCTTTCTACCGTTGCTTTCTGGGCAATTGGTTTTGGCCTGATGTTCAGCGATGGCAATGGTTTGCTCGGTACCAGCGGCGGATTTTTCCTCAGCGGAGCAGATAACAGTCCGGCGACAGGAGTTGCTTATCAAGGTATCTTTAGCTCGCTCAACTGGACTGGAGTCCCCCTTTCTGCTAAGTTTTTGTTCCAGCTGGTATTCGCAGGCACAGCAGCAACGATCGTTTCTGGAGCCGTTGCCGAAAGAATTAAGTTTATTGACTTCTTAATCTTCAGCGTCTTACTCGTAGGTATTGCCTATCCGATCACCGGAAACTGGATTTGGGGCGGTGGCTGGCTAGCAAAGATGGGTTTTTACGATTTTGCAGGTTCCACCGTAGTTCACTCGGTTGGTGGCTGGGCGGCTCTCATGGGAGCGGCATTTCTGGGGCCACGTCTCGGCAAATATCAGGATGGGCAAAGCTTTGCCATGCCGGGTCACAACATGAGTATTGCCACCTTGGGTTGCTTGATACTCTGGTTAGGCTGGTTTGGCTTCAACCCAGGCTCAACTATGGCCGCCGATCCTAATGCTATTACTCACATTGCTCTAACAACCAATATGGCTGGTGCTGTCGGTGGAATTACCGCCACTGTTACAGCTTGGCTTTACCTGGGTAAGCCAGACCTTTCCATGATTATCAACGGCATTTTGGCTGGATTGGTTGCCATTACAGCATCTTGTGCTTACGTCAGCGTTGGCGGCGCTTTCATCATTGGCTTAGTAGCTGGAGTAATAGTAGTTTTCTCCGTTACGTTCTTCGACAGGATTAAAATTGATGACCCAGTAGGTGCTACCTCAGTTCACCTCGTTTGCGGTGTGTGGGGAACCCTAGCTGTTGGTTTGTTTAGCGTTGGGCCTAATGTTTACTCCTGGTACACGACTGGGCCTGCTAAAGGGTTGTTACTGGGTGGCGGCTTGACACAGGTTATCCCTCAAGTTGTTGGCATTATTTCAGTGGGAGGTATAACCGTTCTCCTCAGTACGATCTTCTGGTTGGCGCTGAAGGCTACCCTTGGTATCCGAGTATCTCCAGAAGAAGAAATTGTAGGTTTGGATATCAGCGAACACGGGATGGAAGGCTACAGTGGATTTCTGAAGGAGGCCCGCACTGGCAATATGCCTACTGGCAGCGATCGCGGTATCTCTAAGGGGCCAGGTAATCTAACCAGTGGTTTGTAGCTTTAGCTACTCCCTTCCCGCCAGCAGCTTATCTATTTGACGAACCGCGATAGTCCCGTTAGAGTCATAATTTGCGATCGCGAATTATGACTCTAACGAAGAAGATACAAGAAGATAAGTAATTTTGTAGCGGGATGGGACTGGGGCATATATTTTTATTGATAGCTGCTCTAACTTCTGGTTTTGGCCTTTTAGCATGGCCTATGCTCCAAAACCCTTATAATGTAAGCTTTATTGAGAATTTTATCGTGATTTCTAACTTAGCCAATAGTTTCTTGCATATAGCATAGGAACACCAAAAAAGCTGTACTTTTTGATACAGAAAACGAGTACTTAAAATTCGTTCAATTGAATTCATTTATGTCAAGTCTTCGGTGTTGAGGGGAACAAACAAGTGTTGAAAAAGTTTCTAATTGCTTGCATAATTTCAGCGTGTCTGCTAATGGGGCTAATGGTGGGAAATACATTTGCCCAAGACGTATCGCCTTCGCCAAGCCCTTCACCTACGCTATCAACTCCAGAAACAGTATCACCTTCTCCAATTCTTTCGCCAGAAGTATCACCTTCTCCAATTCTTTCGCCGGAAGTATCACCTTCTCCAATTCTTTCGCCGGAAGCATCACCTTCTCCAATTCTTTCGCCGGAAGCATCACCTTCTCCAATTCTTTCGCCGGAAGCATCACCTTCTCCAATTCTTTCGCCGGATACTACTCGACCGCTAAGTCCTACAGGAGAAATATCTCCATCCCCAACAGCATCGCCAGCAGAAGTATCGCCTATACCTGTGCCTCCACCGGCTGTGTCTGGTCAAGAAGCTTCTGGAGCTACTGCTGAGCCTACGATCGATACAGGAGATACAGCCTGGTTGTTGATCTCGTCAGCACTCGTAATGTTGATGACGCCAGCACTGGCCTTTTTCTACGGGGGATTGGTGCGATCGCGCAACGTCCTCAACACCATGATGATGAGCCTGATCCTGATGGCGGTTGTCGGCGTTACCTGGACGCTGTGGGGCTACAGTCTCGCCTTTGCACCAAATTCTATCAATCCTGGAGCAGATCCGCCTTTTACTGCCAATCCCTTCATTGGTAGCTTAAACTGGGCGTTTCTCAACGGCGTTGAGTTCGACAAACCAAGTTCGATCGGCTATGCGCCAACCATTCCTCATCAACTTTTCATGCTTTACAATATGATGTTTGCGATCATCACACCTGCGTTCATATCGGGTGCGATCGTGGAGCGGATTAGTTTCAAAGCATACTTCTGGTTTGTACTGATTTGGTCTACCGTGATCTACTCCCCCTTAGCTCACTGGGTTTGGGGCAAAGGCGGCTGGCTCCTAGACCTGGGAGCATTAGACTTTGCCGGTGGTACAGTCGTACACATCAGCTCAGGCGTTTCTGCTGTAGTCGCAGCCTATGTCCTTGGCCCTCGGAAAACCTACCCCACACAACCCGCAGCACCCCATAACGTCCCCTATGTCTTACTGGGAATAGGCTTGCTCTGGTTTGGTTGGCTTGGCTTTAACGGTGGTAGTGCCGGAGGAGCGGGAGCCGTGGCAGCCGTTGCTTCTGTAGCCACAGTAGTAGCAAGCGCAGCCGCCGGTTTTACCTGGATAATTGTGGAATGGGTACTCAGAGGCAAGCCAACTGCGATCGGCATTGCCACCGGCTTCCTAGCAGGACTCGTAGGCATTACCCCAGCGGCGGGATACGTATCTCCTATTGCAGCTATTCTGATCGGTTCGATCACCTCTCTTTGCTGTTTCGTTGCTGTTAGCTTGCGGGCTAAATGGCAATTTGACGATTCGTTGGATACTTATCCCGTCCACGGCGTCGGTGGTACCGTAGGCGCTCTTCTGACAGGTGTTTTTGCCAATAAAGCTGTTAACTCCGGAGGAGCCGATGGCTTGCTTGCAGGCCACCCAGAGTTGTTGTGGAAGCAATTCGTGGGTGTTGCGGCAACCTACGTTTTTGCATCTGTTGGCACGTTGCTCATCCTCAAAGCTTTGGGCGCGGTGATGGCTTTGCGCGTAAAGCCGATCGCCGAAGAGCAAGGACTCGATATCAACGAACACGGCGAAGAAGCTTACGGCGAAGAGTTTGCCTCTGGCCTCAGTTTTACTAGGGAGTAGTCAGTTATCATGATTGTTCGTTGTTCGTTGTTTATAAGCTATTACGCATCTAAATCGAATGCAAGGACGGGCAGGATGCCCATCCCACAAGAAACGCAGAAAAACTAACTGTGAAATTAGATGCGTAGCAGCTTACCCAATCAAAAATAAACAATGAACTAAGTAGGTAGGGATGAAAAAACGAAGGTGGATTTGTAGGGGCGGGTTTAGCCAAAGTGCTTGATCTAAAAAAGTTTAACTCCAGTCAAAACCCGCCCTACCCATCTGCGTTTATCAATACCGTCCTACTTATCAGCAATGACCGATCGCGATCGACAATCTAAAAATTCTGCCAGTAACTTTGCCGTATGTGATAGTGGTACTTTACGATTAGATTCAAAATGAGTTAAATCCGATCGAGTGCCCCATCGCTGGAAAACCTGGCCTACCTGGGCGTTTTTATCCCTGGCTGCTAATGGGTTACTAACACTGCTACTTGTCTGGCTGCTGCGGGATTATTGGTTACCCATCGATTCGCAGCTGAATGCTTCCACGACACGAGAGAGCCTGATGCGCGAAATACCCGCATCGGCTTCTCCTTTGGGGCCACGCCACCAGCTGAGTTATCAAAAGTGGGTAGCCATTCTAGAGCAGGAAGCAAAGGTAGTAGCCGAAAACCCGCCCCAGCATTTAAATGTCTTGGCTGGGGATTCTTTGAGTTTATGGTTTCCGCCAGATTTATTACCCTCAGACACTAGCTGGCTGAATCAGGGGATTTCTGGGGAAGTTACGGCTGGATTACTGCGAAGATTGGATTTGTTTGACCGCAGCCAGCCTGACACCATTTTTGTGATGATTGGCATCAATGACTTGATTCGCCGGGTCACAGACGAGGATCTTTTATGGAACTATCGGCTGATTGTACGCCGTCTGCGGCGGGTTCATCCCCAATCTCAGATTGTCCTACAGTCGATTTTGCCCCACGGCGGCGAACAGTCAACCTGGGAAGGACGCGATCGCTTGCTTGCTATCCCCAACGATCGCATTCGATCGCTTAACCTACAGCTGGAGACGATCGCTCAAGAAGAACGAGTAAAATACTTTCATTTGTACCCCCTCTTTACCGACGACCAAGGCAATCTTCGTCCCGAACTGACTACAGACGGACTCCACCTCAACCGCCAAGGCTATTTAGTTTGGCGTTCCGCATTGCTAATGTATCGCCAGATCGAACTTAACCCAGTTGCTCTTGAGCGGGGGAGTGGGGGAGCGGGGGAGCGGGGGAGTGGGGGAGTGGGGGAGTGGGGAAGCAGCGGAGAGAATGACCAATGACTAATGACTAATGATTAATGACCAATGACTAATGACTAATGACATCACATCAAAAACACGAATGGACACAAAAGCCTTCAAACGATCGCTCCAACAATCGGAGAATTATCATCGCAAAGGATTTGGTCACCAAGAGGAAGTCGCTGGTGTTCTCAAATCTGAATATCAAAGCAATCTGATTCAGCAAATCCGCGAAAACAGCTACACCCTACAACGGGGCGATGTTACCATCCGCCTAGCAGAGGCGTTTGGTTTTTGCTGGGGCGTGGAACGAGCTGTAGCGATGGCTTACGAAACTCGCCAGCACTTCCCAGGCGATCGCATTTGGGTGACAAACGAGATTATTCACAACCCTTCTGTAAATGAGCGGTTGCGGGATATGCAGGTAGAGTTCGTTCCCGTTAACCAAGGTAATAAGGACTTTTCCAGCGTTAGTGCTGGTGATGTGGTGATCTTACCTGCCTTCGGTGCCAGCGTTCAAGAAATGCAGTTGCTTAACGACAAAGGTTGCAAAATTGTCGATACGACCTGTCCTTGGGTTTCTAAAGTTTGGAATACAGTCGAGAAACACAAGAAAAAAAGCTACACCTCGATTATCCACGGGAAGTACAAACACGAAGAAACGATCGCCACCAGCTCTTTTGCCGATAAGTATCTGATCGTGCTGAATATGACAGAGGCTGAGTACGTTAGCAATTACATCCTTAACGGTGGCAATCGCGGCGAATTCATGACGAAATTCAGCCGCGCTTACTCAGATGGATTCGACCCGGACAAGGATTTAGATCGTGTTGGCATTGCCAACCAAACCACCATGCTCAAAAGCGAAACCGAGCAAATCGGCAAACTCTTTGAGCTAACCATGATGAAAAAGTATGGCCCTGGTGAATTAAATCAGCATTTCCAAAGCTTTAACACCATCTGCGACGCCACCCAAGAACGTCAAGACGCGATGTTGAATTTAGTGGAAGAAAAACTGGATTTAATGATAGTGATTGGGGGATTTAATTCTTCTAATACTACGCAATTACAACAAATTGCGATCGATCGGCAAATTCCTTCTTATCACATTGATTGTGCCGAGCGAATAGGCCCAGGCAATCGCATTCAACATAAAGTATTGCAAGGCAATTTAGAAGTAGAAGAAAATTGGTTGTCCGATGGAAAAATTGTAGTGGGGATTACTTCTGGTGCTTCGACGCCGGATAAGGTTGTAGAGGATGCAATTGAAAAGATTTTTGAATTGAAGGTTGCTGCGATGGTTTGATATTGTACTCCTTCTCTAACTTAAAGAAACCCGGTTTCTCCAATAAACCGGGTTTCTGGCTTTATGTAGAAAAGCACTGTATTAAAGAAACCGGGTTTCTGGCTTTATGCAGAAAACCGCTGTATTAAACAATACCTTCGCCAACAACCTAAAATGCTTAATTTGTAGGTTGGGTTGAGGCACTCAACTCAACAATTGCGTTGGGTTTCGCTTCACTCAACCCAACCTACAAAGAAATGGCTGTATTAAAGAAACCCGGTTTCTGGCTTTATGCAGAAAACCACTGTATTACTTTCAAACGCTAGGATAAAATAAGTAAAATTAAATAATACCAAACCGATGACTATTTACATCATCCGCCCAAAGGCAATGTCAGTAGCACGCTACCTAGATCTTATCTCCAAAAAATTCACAGTTGAAAAGCGTCAGGAGCAAGTTCAGTCAGTTGCATGGTTGCAAATGGAAGATCCCGTTCAGCAAGAAATTAGCGATTGGATTAAAGACGCTCAAAATCGAGGAGTCATCGAAATATTAAACAGTAAAAATGCGCCCAAAATCACCGGAACGACGATCGCGGAAATGAGCGATCGCGAAGCAGAACAAATGCGCCAAGACCTGCCTAATGTCCAAATTTTGCGCGACCAGCTAATAGATTTGATCCAACCCCGACGAGCTGTTACGCCGACAAAGCAGGAAATTGCCACATCTGACTTATGGCATTTGCAGGCTATAGGATTAGAAGCAGCACGCCGGAAAGGGTTTGAAAGGTCTGGTAAAAACGTCACCATTGCTCTTTTCGATACAGGCATAGACTCAACTCACCCAGAACTGCATGGTAAAATAGTTGAATCCTATAGTTTTGATATCAAACATTGGGAAGCTTTACCAACATCACCCCAAGATACTGATGGTCATGGGACGCACGTAGCAGGATTAATTTGTGGCAAAAATGTTGGCGTTGCACCAGAAGCAAAACTGATCAGCAGTCTAATTTTACCACGGGGAGTTGGTAATCTTTCCAATTTTATTCAGGCACTAGAATGGGCAGCCACAAGACCAGACGTGCAAATTGTGAATATTTCCGCTAGTATTCGCGGATGTTTGAATCAAATGAGCGATTTGGTTGAAGACCTATTAACTGTCGGTTTACTGCCTGTTTGTGCGGTGGGAAATGATGGACGCAACATCACCTGTAGTCCCGGAAACTATAAGAGTGTTGTATCTGTGGGAGCGATAAATCGTAACGATCGCATTGCCAGTTTCAGCAGTAGTGGCACGCTGGTTATTGATAACCATCAGTATCAAGTTCCCTACCTTGTCGCTCCAGGTGAGGCAGTTTATTCTTCAGTCATCGGCGGCGGTTATGAAGCTTGGAATGGCACATCAATAGCAACATCGATTGTTTCGGGTATAGCGGCGCTTATTATAGAAAAGTATCCAGATATCACAGTACCAGAACTCAGGGAACAACTCTTTTCTAGCTGTAAGGATTTAGGCGAATTGAAAGAGCGTCAAGGTCAAGGACTCGTGCAAGTGACAGCGGCATTATGAGGCTGAAGGAAAGGAAAACATATTGCCAATATTAAAATCTCATAGACGTACCTACGTTCCAATAAACAAGACAAATTGCCGTGAAAACAGACTCTATCTTCTATCGTCTATTTCAAACTCGATCGCGCATCTTTTTTGAAACGCTCGGTCTGCCAAACACTGATGTTACCACTTATAAATTCGTATCTGTTGAACTCAAGCAAACAGCCTTCCGAATTGATGGTGTATTTGTGCCGTTGTCCCGCTCCAACAATTTCTTGTGGGATGGGCGTCTCGCCGGTCTTACCTAAGTGGCAGGCGAGACGCCTTGCCGCCTCCCTACAAGAAGGCATATACTCTTTGAGCGCGATCGGATAGTTCCGAGTAAACTGATAAGGAAATTATCCCCATAGCCGCGATCGCAGTTATGTTACCACTGTCTAAAGCATCTACTCGAATTGGTATTGCAGCCGTTATCGTAGCTATCCTCGGTGCTGGCGTCGCCGCTTATTTATTTTTCACTCGCTCATTCCCATCCTCAAAAGGGATGCCCGTCGCTATAATCGAGGATTGTGGTGGGTTTCTTGTCAACGATCCACAGTCACATTCTCTCAAAAAAACCGCTCTCAACGACCAGGAAAAGGCCGCCCTTGAGAAAAAAATTGAGTGCTACCGCTTTCAGGCTAGCCAAGAACCCAATTTTGCAGACGCTTACACCAATTTAGGAGAAGCGTACCGCCGCCTGGGAGACTTGGAAAAAGCACGCGAATTTAACCAAAAAGCTTTAAAATTGAATACCAGGTTGCAAGAGGCAAGACTGGGAATGGCCTTGGTAGAGCAAGAGTCGGGAAACTTTAAAGCAGCTATCGGAGCGATTCAAGAAGTCATAGCTCACAAGGAAAGTGCGATCGCTTACTTTTATCAAGGGATTACTTTCTATAAACAGGGAAACCTCAAAGATGCACAAGTAGCTTTTGGCAAAGCGATCGATCTAGATCCCAACTATGCCGAGGCTCATGCCAACTTGGGCCTAACTCTCAACCAACAGGGCAAATTGCCGGAAGCGATCGAGCAAACTAGGCAAGCACTTCGCATTCACCCCGACTTGGCAGAGGCCCAGTATAACTTGGGAGTAGCCCTACAAGCGCAGGGTCAGCTAAAGGAAGCTATTGCAGCCTACAAAGAAGTGATTCGCATCAATCCTAATCATGCAGAAGCTAATTATAACTTGGGAATAGCTCTCAAAAACCAAGGCCAAACATCGGAAGCGATTGCAGCTTACAGAGAAGTCATTCGCATCGATCCCAAAAGCTCAACAGCTCACATTAACTTGGGAACCAATCTAACGGATGAGGGCAAGCTAGAGGAAGCGATCGCAGAATTGAAAAAAGGATTGAGCCTCAATCCACAAGATGCAGAAGCTTACAATAACTTGGGAGTTGCTCTTTACAAACAAAACGCTCTACCAAAGGCTATGTCCATGTGGGAAGAAGCCATTCGCATCAATCCCTACTACGCAGAAGCTCACCATAATTTAGGCGTTGCTTTAGCAAGTCAGGTTAAGGTAGAAGAATCGATCGCTACCTTAAAACAAGCTAGCGACTTATATAGAGCCCAAGGGAATACACAGAAAGCTGACAAAATCGATCGCGTTTTGCAAAACGTAGGAGTGCAGTGATAACTGAGTTACCTTCAACATCTAAAGCTTGGGCAAAAGCCCTTTCCCAACCAGCCCAAGAATTTCCTCTCACTCCTCTGCCACTTCTAGGCGGTAGAATCCCAGAAGGCTTGCGCGGCAGCCTTTATCGCAATGGCCCAGGACGCCTGGAACGTGGCTGCGAATCGGTAGGACACTGGTTTGATGGCGATGGTGCCATCCTCGCCGTACACTTCAGCGATAGGGGTGCAACAGGCGTCTATCGCTACGTGCAAACAGCCGGTTATTTAGCCGAATCCCAAGCAGGTAAATACCTCTACAGCAACTATGGAATGAGCGCACCTGGGCTATTCTGGACTAAATGGCTCAAACCAACAAAAAATGCTGCGAATACCTCTGTGTTGGCGTTACCAGATAAACTGTTGGCACTGTGGGAAGCTGGGAAACCCCACGCGATCGATCTGCAAACTCTGGAAACTGAGGGATTAGATGATTTATCTGGACTGAGTAAAGGAATGTCCTACTCGGCTCATCCCAAATGCGACGCGCAAACTGGAGAAATCTTCAACTTTGGCATTACCCCTGGAATTAATGCGACACTCAATATTTATAAGTGCGATCGCGCTGGCAAGATCCTCCAAAAGGCGTCAGTTACCCTAGATGGACTTCCCTTAATACATGATTTTGTCATGGCTGGGCAATATCTTGTGTTTTTCGTGCCTCCAGTGCGAGTAAATCTACTTCCAGCTGCGATAGGTTTGAGCAGCTTCAGCGATGCAATGGAGTGGAAACCACAGCTAGGAACTCAGATTTTAATCTTCGATCGCGAAACTCTATCTTTAATTAGTCGCAGCGAAACCGAACCTTGGTATCAGTGGCATTTTGCCAACGGTTATATGGATGGTAACGGTTCAGTTGCGATCGATTTTGCCCGCTATCGAGACTTTCAAACCAACCAGCGTCTCAAGGAAGTACCAACAGGACAGATTCAAACCCCCGCCAAAGCGACTCTATGGCAAGTGCGTCTCGATCCTCAAACTGGTAAAATACAGAAAACTGAGGAATTATTAGACAGAGATTGTGAATTTCCAGTTGTCCCGCAGTCGCAAATCGGGAAATCTTCGTGCTATACCTATCTGTCATTGCAACGACAAGGGGTTGATACAACCAAAGAAATCTATGGTGCGATCGCAAGTTTTGACAATCGGACTGGCACTCTCAACGAAGCAGATTTGGGCGAAAATCGCTATCCTACAGAACCCATATATGCTCCAGATGCCATCAATCCTGAGCGGGGTTGGGTACTGACAGTTGTGTTTGATGGCAACACAAACAGCAGCGAAGTTTGGATATTTGATAGTGAAAGACTGGATGAGGAACCTGTGTGTAAACTGGGATTACCCAGCGTTGTTCCAATGGGGTTTCATGGAACTTGGAAACCAGTAATTTTTTAAGAGGTTGGGAATTAAAAATCAAAATTTGCAGAGTATTTTCGCGAGATTTTTAATTCTTAAATTTCTCCTGGATTCAACCATTATTTAGATTGGTATCTGTCATGAACTGTCCGTTGCCAAAGGTTTTTCGGTTCGGTGGTCTCTTCGCAGTAGCCACTAAGTTGGGATTTCGCTCGATCGTTAAACGTCCGCTACCGCGACCGGCGGGACTGTCATCATCATCTGGATTTTTGCCATCAGCCACTAAATTCAGATTTTGATTAGTCGTGAAACGTCCGCTACCGCGACTGTCATCATCATCCGGGTTTTTGCCATCAGCCACAAAATTCAGATTTTGATTAGTCGTAAAACGTCCGCTACCGCGACTGTCATCGTCCGGATTTGGAACATCAGCTACTAAATGTCGTAGGTTTGCATCAATTTTTGGCAACATTTCAGAGTTGCGATGCTCAAAGCTTTTGCAATTAGCGGCAATACCAGAAAGTAGCAAACCAGATAATAGAATAGATTTGTAGAGGCGCATTGTAGATGTCCTTGATTAATGCTTCTACGGCTTTATTCCTGCCGCCAGATACGCCATCAGGACAAAAACAAAAAACTTTTCAATAATTAATCAACAACGAATTTAATCGACTCAAATAAGTATTTATCACCCGAATGTGTGATGCGAAGTGCAAAAAAAAGTTTTATGAAAACTTGGCATAAAAAAAGCGTAGGGTGTGCTATAATGCACGCTACGCTGCTGGGGTAATGTTCTAGAACACCGATTCAGTATTTGGGATAGAGGATGAGAAAGCGGGAATATTCGTTCTCAAGGTCGATATTTCCTTGCTCCAACCCGCATATTCCCGGTTTCTGGCATTACTGATCCCAAATCCGCTTTGGTTGAGATCGGTGTGCTATAATGATTTTTTAATCTAGCTTAAGATTGAAATGGGGTTTTATGATAAAATCTTAGGTAATTTATTAAAATAACGGCAGAAATGAAGGTGCATTACACTTCGTTAAGGTTTCGTCGCATCGCTGTACTTATCTGAATGGCAAAATAGCTTGAATATTGGTACTCATAGCCGGAATAAACTTTTTCCGATGTGAGAGTGAGCTTTTCTATTCAATAAATTAATTATTGGGTTAATTATCTCAGATTTAAACTCTACTAAGGTTATTAGGGATATGGAACAAATATTAAACGAATACTGCAAACAATTTAATCCGGGGCTGCTTCTCCTGAGTATGCCCACTGGTTCTGGTAAAACATATAATGTCCTCAACTTTATCTATTCTAATTACAAGGAATTTGCCGCTCAAAACAGAAAGATTCTGTTTATTACCAACCTCAAGAAAAATCTGCCAATTGACGATCTCAAAAAGCGTTTTGTCGCTGGCGGAAATGAAGATGACTTTGAAAAATATGTGATTTTTATTGATTCTAATGTTGACAGTGTTATTAACAATCTACTCGCCATTGACAATGAAATTCCTGAACAATTCAAGACAGCAAGTTATTTTAATTTAAAACGTGATGTAGAACACTCTCAAAACAAAGGACTTCCAGGAACACTTCGCTCAGACATTGACACGAAAATCCTAAAAGAACTTGAGCCAGCATTCCGAAAATTTATTAAAGAGAGATTGGATGAAAAGTTCAAAACAAAAAAAGCGCGACTGTCAGCAATAAAAAATCATCAAGACTATCAATGGATCGGAAAACTATATCCCGCAGTATTTACAGATGAGAAAACTGTTTTGTTTCTTAGTATAGATAAGTTCGTCGTCAAAAATACGACACTTGTTGAGCCGTCATATTACTTCAATGAAAGCTTTATCGATCGGGCACTTATCTTTATTGATGAGTTTGATACTACCAAAGAAGCTGTCCTCAAAAATATTATTAATTCAGGCTTGCGGCATCAAGTGGATCTTCTTGATTTATTCTTGAATATTCATAACCATCTTATGCAAAACGAATGTCCTGAAGTGCTTCTTAAAGAATCCGAATGGCGAAAGAAAATACGAGAATCTTCAGGAAAAGATTGGCAGTCACTACGAGAACAGATTGAATCGTTCATTGAGAAAGCAAAGTCCATATTCAATACATATAAATTACAGCATACTTGTAAATCTGAGAAGGACTTTACGACAAACAAAAGGAACTTTCTGTTCTATGATTACGAATTCCATAATGTGCTGGATCGTCATAAGCGTATCGAGATAATTCCAGATTCACAAAACCGGACAAATTGGATTAAGGCTTTTGATACTAAAGCAGAAAAAACTGGTATTGACATTCGCTCACTACTGAGTGAAATTACCGGATTTTTAACCTACTTCCAAACAGGAATTAAGTATTTAGCAGAGAATTATTGCCATTTAAAGGAGGAAGATAAGAGCATTAAGGAAGCATTTCCGCTTGAATCTGCCATTAAGACGGTTCTCAATCATTTTCGCCTTGATAGTAAAGATGTCGAATTTTTGACCAGTAACATTATGGGAGGTGAAAGGCAGTATGGCTTGCAAACTGACAAAGGAACAATCCAACGTCAGGGGTTTTATGATATAGGCTTTCGTTACCATGATATCGTCGATAGTGATGAACATGATACTTTATCGAAAATATTTATGTTCGACTTCAGCCGTACACCCGAATCCTTTTTGGCTGGAGTTTGCTCAAAGGCTATGGTTGTCGGCATTTCCGCGACTGCTGGACTTGATACCAATATTGGAAATTACGATCTGAAGTATCTAAAATCCCGTTTGGGGAATTCATTTATACGTCTTAAAGGGGATACTCTTGTTAAGCTCAAAAATGCCTATTCTGAAGCAACTCAAGGATACGATCGAGTCGTCATAAAAACTGAATTTATTGGAACAGATTCGCAGAAGGAAGCAATCATACAGTTTGAGATGCTTTTGAGTGACAAGGAAGCAGCCCAGAATCTATGGAACAGGCTTCAACATGGAATCAAAGACGATAATAATAAGATTGAATTTGTGTTTTGTCGTTATGTGAGAGCGTTGACTGCATGGAAATATTTTCTGGATCATCCTGATTCTCGTGGGTTTATTTGCTTCTTTAATAAATTTCCAAAGCCTTCCGATTCAGAGTTCGATCTGAAGATATTGTATGAATACGCAGAGTTACTACTAGATGGAAATCAAGATATCATAGACGGTTCTATATCGGATACGATTGTCGTACTTACTAGCGATAACTTTGACCAGAGTAAAGAGAAATTGCTAAATGACTTGAAAGACAACAAACGCCGATTCATTCTCTCTACATACCAGACAATCGGAGTCGGACAAAATCTACAATTTCCAATTCCTTCTGACTTAGAGCCCATACACATTAACGGCTTTTCTAAGCATTCAGATATGGATATTAACGGAATCTACCTGGAGAATCCAACACATCTACTTGTCAAGATTGGTAACAAAAATATTAAAGATGAGGAGTTTATAAAATACATTTTTCAATTGGAATTTCTTCGTGAAAATGGAGCCTTTTCCCTAAACACATTTAAGAGCAAGTTGGATGAAGCCTTTCATAGATATATAGGAATAGATAAGCCTAAGCGAAAGGCTGATGACTTCATCAGCTTATACAATACAGGTGCTTATTCACGCTTCTTGAATAAAATAATTATTCAGGCCATAGGTCGGATATGTCGAACCAATATGAAGGCTCCAACAATTCATATTCTTGCTGATGCTTCAATGCGAAAACATCTAACCCGATTTTCTCTGCCAGAGGATATCATTCCTGTTCGTGAATATACTGATCTCCTGAAATCAGCTGGTGAATCGACTAGGCAATCTGAAGATTTAATCGAAGCCCAAAACAGTGCATCCCTCAAAAGCAATCAGAGTTCTGCTTACATACGCCGCCAACTTAATACGCCGTGGACATCTAAGACTGTTAAAGAATGGCAGAATCTTAGAGAGCAAGTTCTCCGTCAACCCGCTATTGCCAAAGAGTCAGAATGCAATCAGAACTGGAATATTATTATTTACCTTGAATTTCCGAAAGCTGCCTCTTCATATCGTTATTTAGAAGAATATGACTATAGTGAAATTGAAGTTTTCTTTTCTGAGGAATACGGAAAAAAAGAAGTCAAAGAAGTGAGTGAACGAACTGCCCGTCTTTCAGATTTGATGAAAATCGATATCCTACATAAATTGTTCATTGATTCTGGCTGGGCTACAGCATTCCCAGAATCTGAACTTATGCTTACACCTCCGATGTTCAACAATATTTATAAAGGAGCGTTAGGCGAAGTATGTGGAAAACATATTTTACAAAGCCTTTTAAATATTCACTTGCTAGAACTGGATGTGGATGAATTTGAACGCTTTGACTTCAAAACGGATCAGAACATTTATATAGACTTCAAGTTATGGAACGATCTGGTTGCAGTACCAGCTGATGAATTGATTAATAAAATCCGTGATAAAATGGCTGTTGTTGGGGCTGATCGAGTTTTTGTCATCAATATTCTTGGTAGCTCAGATACAGCTTTTAATCCGATTATCTCATCTGACCGGAAAATCGTCGAAGTTCCTTATCTTTGTAAAAATGATAAAGTTGACGATGAAGCACTTAAATTTATTCTAGAGGAATTTAGCAAATGAGTATTCGTACAAACCGTCTGAAGATCGATTTTAAGATTGATGCTATTAAAGAAGACTTTGTGTTTATTAGATTAGAAAGACAACAAAATGGGAAATGGTATGGAGCTAGAGAATTAGATTATCTTATTGGTAAAGATTTCAATGCTGTTTCTGTCATGTTTCAGCATGGTAAATATGCCTATGCTATGTTCAAGAAACCACTTGATGTTTACCAACTTCTCTCCTGTATTAGGGCTGATAAGGAATTCAATGACAATGCTGTTACTGAAGTTATTCCGAGAGCTATACTTGAAGGTTCTGAAGAGTGCATCTGTGAAGCATGGCTTGCTCAAATTTTATTGAACTCGCTTTCTTCCTCAAGATCGCGTTTTCCTAAATATCATTATTGCAATCTAACTGGATCATTATTACTTGTACGAGATTTTGAAGGCAAAAACAAGGACTGTCTTGATGTAGCAAAAATTACTCTAAATTCTGGATATTTGCTAGAGATTGACACTGTTCGTCACCGAACAAAAATTTCTATTCTTACAGAGCTAAAAAATATTAATCCGGTTGATAATAAACGCAAACAGGAACTTAAAAATGCTCTTGATAAGCCTAATTATATATTTGAAGCATCAACTGGAAGTCTTCGGAGACATTTACCGCGTGATGGTGAAATTGATGCAAAATTAATATATATCGAATGTGGTTTAAAAGGTAAAAAAGCATCTACTCCATTTCTTGAGTTTGGAAGTATTGATGATTTTTATAAAAGTCGTGCTGGTGTTTTTCACCATATCATGTTAAGCATTCAGGAACGTCTATCGAAATACATGGATGTTAATTTTTCTGCCCGTCAAATCGAGGAAGAAATGCCACTTATAAGCACCTTGCTTAAAAGTCCAAAACAACTCCACTCGAAACTTGATGGTCAGGCAATACATATAGTTGATAGAGTGAATGATGAAGATGAAGAGTCTGCTGATTTAGTAATGAAACTGAAACAATTGCTTCTTCCTTATATCACGGATGAAAAGTTAATTACTGTTGGTAAACGTGATAAAAAAGACGCTCTAAATTTTAGAGTTATTCATGATGCTGACTTTTATGAAAAGATGAATCAGAAAGACGAATATCTCCCTTCAACAGATAAATTTCAACGACAGCATCTCACAATTGAATCAACTAGAAATGTCTCTGAGGCTATCGTTAAGGCTATCGTTAAAACAATTATAAAAGAACAGCTTATAAAGCGTGATATTAGCGATCGAACATTGAGTCTATTTGACTGGAGTAAATTAAAAGCCGAAAAAAAATGGACATTTGGAACTTGTGACGAAAAAGCCGAACAATTCATATTTATGGATGTGAAGCCAGATGGTTGTTTCGATTTTCGAGTATTGGATGGAAGCTCGTTTTTTGGATACCAGGAGTACCAGAGTTATATCGAACTGATTTCTCAAGCCAAGCAAAATGAATTGAAATCAGGACTTTATCTGGAAGGACTTGTTGTTTCTGAAGAAGGTGACAGAAATCTATTATTCCGTACCGATGAGATCAGCATTCCTGACCTTGCTAAAATTGAAGCTATTATCAACGAAGTCGAAACTGAGTTTCCCGAAAATAAGCGAAGTGGAAACGCTTTGGCAGGGTTAATACAAGAATTTATGACTGAAAGTTCTAGAAAAGATAATGAAGAACTCGTGAGATTTTCCAATGAATTGCAAACTTTGGGTAGCAATGAACTAGACAAAAAAAGCTTCAAAAAACTTCTGAATGAAAAGTTTGGAAAGAAGTCAAATATTGCAGATGAATTACGGAGCTTTCTTCTAAACGAACATCACATAAGGCTGATTTTTTCAAAACAGAAGGAAAATCTGGAAGATTTATTTGACGCTTATCTCATAAAATATTTCGGTGAAACTGAACAAGAAGCATATTATTTCGTAGGAGCTCGAAATGTAAAAAGTTATTCTTTCAACGATGCTTGTCATCTCCGTAAAATCGTTGCGGTAAATGGCTCGAAACTGATATTCAGACAACTCCTTAAAACTATGGATGTTGATTTTGTCCGCACGGGGCAAAGTACTGTAATCCCTTTTCCATTTAAGTATATTAGGGAGTATAAGAATTTTGGCGTTGCTAAATGACTGTATGAATCGCGATCGGGCCTTGGCTTTCACTACCAACGGCAAAAGCAAAGGCCCGATCGCACTAAAAATAATTTGTAAAATACTTCTTTTGGCTGATTTTATCCAAAATATTGCCATTTTTCTCTAAAAAATCCCCGGATGGGGCATTGTATCCCCGATCGAAAAAGGCTCTACTGAAAGATTGGTGTCATTAATTTAAGACGCTTTACAATCAATGAAAAAGCTTTCCATTGTGCTGCTGACACTCAGCTTGCTAACGGGCGCGTGCAGTAAACCACCGGAGGGGGCTGTATCTCCTAGCCCTTCAGCAAGCGCCAGTACGCCTGTACAAACAACTGGCAGCCAAACCCAAGGCAAACCTTTAGTCGTAACTACTGTAGCTCCTCTGACGAATATAGTTAGTAACATTGCGGGCGATCGCCTCCAAGTTCAAGGGATCATTCCCGAAGGAACCGACTCCCACACCTTTGAACCGCGTCCTTCCGATGCCGATTTGCTCTCCAAAGCCAATCTGATTATCGTCAATGGCTTAAACCTAGAAACTCCCACAGGAAAACTGGCAGAATCTTCCAAACCCAAAGACACCAAGGTCTACGAAATGGGAAACAACACCATCACCCAAGACCGGTGGATTTTCGACTTCAGCTTCCCCAAAGAAAAAGGAGACCCCAATCCCCACCTGTGGGTCAATCCCAAATACGCCGAAGCTTACGCTAAACTAGCAGCCCAACAGTTAACTCAGTTAGACCCAGCTGGCAAAGAATACTACGAAACTAATCTAAAAAACTACCTACAAAAGCTGGATACACTTGACAAAGTAACTCGCGAGGTAGTAGCAAGTATCCCGGCCAAAAATCGCAAATTACTGACTTACCACGACTCCTGGGCTTATTGGGCAAGAGAGTATGGCTTCGAGGTGATTGGGGCTATCCAACCCTCGGATTTTAAAGAACCTTCTGCCAAAGACGTAGCCAAGCTGATTGACCAAATTCGTAAACTTGGAGTCCCTGCTATCTTTGGTTCCGAGGTATACCCCAGCAAAGTGTCAGAACAAATTGCTCGCGAAGCCAAAGTAAAGACAGCTAATACTGCTGATGACGAGTTACCGGGTGAAGGTTCGGCTAATGCGATCGAAAACACCAATCCCCAACATACCTACATTGGTATGATGGCGAACAACCTCCGCACGATCGCTTCTAACCTGGGAGGAAATCCCGATTTAGTAAATCAGATCGACACCAGCAATGTCGTAGGGCCAACAGCAAAGAAGGGACTGGGGACTAGGGGCTAGAAAAGTCAAAAGTCAAAAGTCAAAAGTCAAAAAATAACCACTGACAACTGACAACTGACAACTGACAACTGACAACTGACAACTGACCACTGACAACTGACAACTGACAACTGACAACTGACAACTGACAACTGACCACTGACCACTGACAACTGACAACTGACCACTGACAACTGACAACTGACAACTGACCACTGACCACTGACAACTGACAACTGACCACTGACCACTGACAACTGACCACTGACAACTGACAACTGACAACTGACAACTGACAACTGACAACTGACAACTGACAACTGACAACTGACAACTGACAACTGACCACTGACCACTGACCACTGACCACTGACTAATGACTGCTGATGGAACCTTTACTCGAAGTGAAAAATCTGACTTGTGGCTATGAGACCGCGCCAGTATTTAGGCAAGTGAATTTAGCCCTCTATCCCGGTCAATTCTGCGGTCTGGTCGGGCCTTCGGGCAGTGGCAAGACCACCTTAATCAGAGCGATTTTGGGGTTAAATCGACCTTGGGAGGGAGAAATTTTGTTTCGGGGTATCCCCCTCAAACCGGGAAATTCTCCCCCCAAGGTGGGCTACGTACCCCAGGTAGAAACGGTAGATTGGAACTTCCCAGTCACGGCTCTTGAAGTGGTAATGATGGGTCGCTATCGGCATCAGCATAAGTGGCCTTGGCTTTCCGAACAAGACAAGGCAGCTGCCAGAGAATTGCTAGCCAGACTTGGCATTGAAGAGGTAGCAGGACAAGCGATCGGTGAGTTATCTGGAGGGCAACAGCAGCGAGTTTTCCTGGCGCGTGCGCTCATTGGCAAGCCAGATATCGTTCTACTCGATGAACCGACCAGCAGCTCTGACTTGCGGGTTCAGCACGAACTGTTACATCTTTTATCTCAGCTAAACCAACAAGGCTTGACGGTTTTGCTTTCCACCCACGACCTCAATTCTGTCGCCACCCATTTGCCTTGGGTAGTGTGCTTTAACCACGGTTTAATCTGCCAGGGGAAGCCGATCGATATATTTACACCTGCCAATCTTGAGCGTACTTTTGGAGCGGAAATGGTAGTTTATCACCACGAAGGCCGGGTTTTAATTGCCAACAGCATGACAACCCAGTTTCATCCCAACCAACATCCAGAGCATATTGCTAAAATCTAAAATCTAAAATCCAAAATTCCCATGAATTGGTTGCTTGAACCGTTTCGCTACGAATTTTTCAGCCGTGCTATCTTAGTCGGCATGATGGCAGGACTGTTGTGTGGCGTGATGGGGGTTTATATTACAACTCGCCGCATGAGCTATATTGCCCACGGTCTGTCCCATGCGATTTTGGGAGGAGCCGTGCTGAGTTACGTGCTAGGCTTGAATTTTTATATCGGTTCGGGGATTTGGGGATTTGCAGCTGCGTTGCTGATTCAGTATCTTACCAGTCGCAGAGTTTACTCGGATGCTGCGATCGGCATTGTCACTACAGCTAGTTTTGCCTTGGGAGTCGCCATTATCAGCACCTATCGCAAGTTCAGCCAAAACTTTGAAGCGGCTTTGTTTGGTAATGTTTTGGGCGTTTCACCTACGGATTTATGGGTGGTAACGGGGGTTACCGTTGTCCTTCTGGGCTTGGTTTTCTTGTTCTATCGTCCATTGCTGTTCTGGTGTTTTGACCGCGAAGTGGCTCAAGTTCATGGGGTGCCTGTATGGGCGATGGATACCCTGTTTGCTTTGATGCTGGCGACTTTACTGGTGGCGACGCTCAATGTATTGGGAGTGACTTTGATTATCTCGGCGGTAGTGATTCCGGCTTCCATCGCCCGACTTTTGAGCAATCGCTTTGGTTTGATGATGATTATTTCGGGGGTTTTAGGAGCTGCGATCGCATTTATGGGCATTTACCTGAGCTACTACTTTGATATCGCCTCTGGAGCCAGTGTTGTGCTACTCTCAACTTTGATATTTGGCTGTGTGCTACTTTGGAGGAGCTTTCAACTTCGGCAGAAACGCTATCTCCCACCCCTCCCCTCAAAGCACTTTCAGTAACTCATCCTACAAAATGTTGGAACATATATTTCTTGCCAAAATATGAATCTCTGATTTTTTACCGCAGATGAAAGCAGATAAACGCAGATAAACGCAGATGAATCGGAAGAAGTATACAAGACTTACGCATCGGTTACCTAAAAAATCCGCGTTCTTCTCTTATCTGCGTTCATCTGCGTTCATCTGTCTTCATCTGCGGTAAAAATTTAACCAACGATGACAACAGACAATTTGACGATTATACCGGACGAGCTGAGAGGTAATCGGGAGCTAAAGCTACCGACTCAGGCTTGTTCCTGTTCGCTGTCTGATTGGCTGCAATATTGAGGACACCCGACTGTCTGAGAATGTTATCAAAGCGCAAGATCGCATCATTTGACTTCTCAGCTACATAAAGGTTGCCACCGTCGAAAGTAATGTCAACTGGATTCCCCAACCTAGTATTTGCCCCGCCGATTTGGGCTTGAACGGCAAAGTTACCGTTTGCGGTGCTAGCGTTGTTAATTACAAAGAGTTGTCCGTCAGTTGGACTCGCGGCACTGCCGACATCGGAAAGCAGCAATGTGTCGGATGATTCGACGTAGATCACCCCGTGCAGGTTAACAGATACCTTATTCGTCCTCGTAGGATCGAATGGTGTGATTACTCGTGTCGGGCCACTCGCACCTTGGGTAGCTACATACTGGTCGTAGACGAGTACGGTGCCATCAGTTGCGGCTACGAATAGGCGATCGCTATTCGGTTCGTAATCAACATCCCAAGGACGCTTTCCGCCGAGATTAGAAGTACGGAATACTGGTGCAACATCACCTTGAGCTTGCGTGCTGAATGCAAGAATAGCTGGAGATGCGGCATTATTTTCGGTGACAAACACCAGCCCTAAACCATCTGCCACATCCAAGCCTTTAGGACTGACAATCCCCGTATTAGCACCAGTAATTGTCCGGTCTCTGGAGGGATTAACTCCACCACCGTTTCGGCCATCGGCAAGCCGATTCATAATTAAAATACCGCCGTTTGTGTCATTGCTATCAAACGTGATAAAGGCATCACCCGCCAAATCGAAAGTGATGTTTTCCAGGCTTGGGACTGCGTTGGAGGTGTTAAATGTTGTCTCGGTTTGCAAGCTGCTGGAAAGCTTAGCCACGAAATCGCTCGAACCTGCGGCTGGGGGGTTACTTGTGGTAAAAATCGCATCGATTATAGTAGCTGTAGTCTCGATATCAGTTACACCGCGATTCCTCATCCCATCACTCACATCCGCCACCAAAGCTTCTGGCTTGATTTCCGCGACGCTGACATCGGGAGCGATATCTCCGCTAGGCCCATCAAAAATGTTCCTGAAAGTCAGAAGTCGATCTCTTGCCTTCTCCGCTACTCGGACATCAGTACCGTTTAAGATCAGATCTACTGGATTGCCCAGCTGGGTTGCTGACCCTTCAATAGTACGGGAAGGTATGACATTGCCATTGGCGTTGCTGGCGTTGTCGATCGTATAAATTCGCCCATCAGTGTTGAAGTTGGGACTTTGCGCCATAGTTGCCGCCCCAACGTCAGTCACAATCAACTTATTTCGTGCGGGAGAATAGACAATGCCGTGCAGATTGGTAGAAACCTTGGTTCCCTGAGCATTTACAGGGGTAATAGTCCGGGATATACCGCCAGCACCGATATTCGTACCGTTACCGATGTAGTTATCCAAGACGCTGACGGTGCCATTGACTAAGGCGACATATAAGCGATCGCTTTCTTCATCGTAGGCAGCGTCCCAAGGATTCGCCGGAAGATTTGTAATTGCCACGGGGAACACATCACCACCAGTGGCTGTTCCGAATACTTTGAGGTTTCCAGCGCCATTGTCGCTGACAATCAGAAAACCAGCAGTTTGGGCAATGGCAAATCCTTTAGGATTAACCAATCCGGTCGTAGCTCCTCCGATCTGGCGATCCCTTATAGTTGAAAATACGTCGCCGTCAAGTCTAGAGCCTATTTCAGAAATGATGCGAATGCTTCCTGCGCCTGGAGTTACGTCTCCCGCCTGATAAAGATTTCCTAAAACATCAAGCTCAACGCCTTCATTGTTTCCAGCGACAAACCGCTTTTGGACTACCAAATCGGGGCTCGTGCGATCGACATCTCCAATGTTACCAGTACCGTTATTAGAAACGTAGATAGCTGAAGGATTCAGCAAGACATCATTGCCGAAGCGTCTTTCTGCTACACCATATTCAACGTAGTGTTCAAAGGCACTCCGTATTGCCGCACTGCCGACAGCAGCCGCTACATCCTGGTTTTGCTGTAGATAAAAACCGTTACTGTACTCAGCGCTGGGGCTGCGGTTTTCAAATTGACCTGAATTTAAATAGTGTTTGATACCAGTAAGCGAGTCAGTACCGATCGCTGCCGCTACATCAGGGTTTTGAGATAGATACAAGCTGTTATCGTACAAACGGCTGGGGTTGCGACCCTCAAATTGACCAGAATTTAGGTAGTGTGCGATCGCAGTCGTTTGTCCTCTTTCGACAGCTGCTGCTACATCCAGATTTTGCTCTAAATAATAGCGGGTATCGAATACTTGGCTGATATTACGCTTCTCAAATTGACCGGATAATTCGTAGTGTTCAAAGCCACTCCTAAAAACGCCAGCGTTAACCTGCGCTGCTACATCCGAGTTTTGCTGTAGATAAAAGCTATTACTGAATAGCAGGCTGGGGTCGCGACTTTCAAATTTACCGAATGAGTTAAAGTGTTGAAGACCGCTGCTAAGAGCGCCACTGTTAACTGCTGCTAGTACATCCTGGTTCTGCGACAAGTAATAGCTTTCACTAAAAAACGGGCTGATGTCCAACATAATCGGGTATCTCAGATATTATTAGGACACTATTAAACGCTCAAAGCAAGACTGAGACTGTGTTTGTACTCAGCACTCAGTACTTTCCCATACATCGATATCGAGTACGAAAAAGCAACTTTTCACCATTTCACAATAAAATAGATAAAGTGTCACTATTCTTTTGGCTGATTCAGCGTAGTTTTCCATGACCACCTCCCCTCGCCGCTATCACATCACCACCTTCGGCTGTCAGATGAACAAAGCCGACTCCGAACGCATGGCTGGCGTCCTGGAAGATATGGGCTTTGAGTGGTCAGAAGACCCCAACGATGCCAGTCTGATCCTCTACAATACCTGTACGATTCGGGATAACGCCGAACAAAAGGTTTATTCTTACCTGGGAAGACAAGCCAAGCGCAAACACGAACAACCCGACCTTACTCTCATTGTCGCGGGTTGTGTCGCCCAGCAAGAAGGGGAAGCTTTGCTGCGGCGCGTGCCAGAGTTAGACTTGGTGATGGGGCCGCAACACGCCAATCGCCTCAAAGATTTGCTCGAACAGGTATTTGACGGAAATCAGGTAGTAGCCACAGAACCTATTCGCATCATCGAAGATATCACCAAGCCGCGACGGGATAGCACCGTTAGTGCTTGGGTGAATGTGATTTATGGTTGCAACGAACGCTGCACCTATTGTGTAGTTCCCAATGTGCGCGGCGTTGAACAATCTCGCACACCAGAGGCGATTCGCGCTGAAATGGAAGAGTTGGGGCGTCAGGGTTATCGGGAAGTAACATTACTGGGTCAGAATATCGATGCCTACGGTCGGGATTTGCCAGGATCGACAGCAGAAGGTCGTCATAAAAACACCTTGACAGATTTGCTTTACTATGTACATGATGTGCCGGGAATCGATCGCATTCGTTTTGCTACCAGTCACCCCCGCTATTTCACAGAACGCCTGATCAAAGCTTGTGCAGAGTTGCCGAAAGTTTGCGAACATTTCCACATTCCCTTCCAGTCTGGGGATAACGAATTGCTGAAGGCGATGGCGCGGGGTTATACTCAGGAGAAATATCGCCGCATTATTCATACGATTCGGCGTTATATGCCGGATGCGTCGATTAGTGGGGATGCGATCGTCGGTTTCCCTGGCGAAACAGAAGCACAGTTTGAAAATACGCTTAAAATTGTTGAAGATATTGGTTTCGACCTGTTGAACACGGCTGCTTATTCACCGCGTCCGGGTACACCAGCAGCGTTGTGGGAGAATCAGTTAAGTGAAGAGGTGAAGGCAGACAGATTGCAACGGCTCAATCACTTAGTTAATATTAAGGCAGCAGAGCGATCGCACCGTTATCTCGATCGCATCGAAGCAGTCCTGGTAGAAGACCAAAATCCCAAAGACCCCACTCAAGTAATGGGGAGAACAAGAGGCAATCGCTTGACATTTTTCACTGGCGATATTACTAAAGTAAAAGGTAAGTCAGTGCAAGTGAAAATCACCGAGATTCGCGCTTTCAGTTTGACTGGCGAGGCAGTAGAAGAAGGGGTTAGTGGAGGCCAATTCAGAATCGCAACCACTGCTTGACTCGTGCGATCGAGCTTTTGCGGCACATCCACCCGGAGGCGATACCCCGGCATCCCGCAGCCAAGTTTGGGCGGTGTTGAGGGCGACAGCCACCGTTGAGCCGCTGTTCAGAAGCCTCCCCCATGTCTAAAATAGCCTAAGTCTGCCTGAATTTGTGCGGTGAAGTGTTAGCCATGTAATAAAAGAAGCAGAGCTTCTGGCAAAATGAGAATTGCTCACACGCGATCGCTATTATCCAGATGACTACCGTTACCCAAGCAGAAATTGAGCAATATCGCTCCCAATTACAAGCATATCCCGATGCTCTCAAAGCCATTGATATGCTTGAAGCGTGTGAAGGCGATTTAGAATATGCTGCCCAAACCGTAGCAATTGAGACAGGAGAATTACCGGACGATCTAAGTGACCAAGACCCAAATGAGCCTAGTTGGTTAGAAAAATCAGCCGATAAATTGCGTCCTCATATTTGTACGCAAGCCTTTAAAGACGTATTGAGTCAAGGTTCTGCCGTTGCATTGGGGTGGCTAATGGCTGTCGCCGCCTACCCAGCAGTACCAGTAACACTGGTAGTTATTTACATAAGTACGAGGGGTGTGGATGAGTTTTGTAAAGATTGTTAAACACCAATTGCCATAAAGCCAGCCCAGTAATGAGGTTCAGAAAAAGGAAACGGCTGGCGATTACGTGCGCCATTCAGACGAGCATCAACATAGAGTGTGCGTTCCTTTCGAGACAGTTGCTCAAAAGTTCGATCGATTTCGGGTTTGAGCCGTTTCAATAAGGCTTCAAGCCCCTCTGAAGTCAAATTCCGCAGCCATTGTTGTGCCTCATTGAGAGCAGTAACCGTTGACAGAGTTTTTAGGTTTTCATAGAACCGAATTAGTAACAAAGTGCTGGCTAGTTGATCCACTTCCCAAAGGGTACTAACCATACTAGGGCTACCTGCTAAGAGAAAGCCAAAAGGTAAGCCGATATATTCATCGCTGGTACTGGATTCTGTCAATCCAGTTTCGCAGGCGGAGAGGGTGACAAGGCGACATTGATTTAGGTCAAGATTCAAGATTTCCAATAGTGTCAAACGTTCGTTATTTGCCAATTTCAGGGCTGATTCCAAAGGCGAATTAGGCTCAAACTTGCCGTGACAACCGAAATGGGCGCAGTTAGCAAAGTTGAGTTTCCCGTTGAGAATTGCGTTTTTGTTAGCATCATCTTTTGCTAAGAAATCATTAGATTGGAATTGATGACTGATGTTAGCGGCTTGCAGTTCAAGTAAATAGCGATCTTTGGTAGGATTGGCAATAGCAAATAGGTGGGAGAAGTTAGGGCGTTTTCGCATTTGTGCTTTTTGCAGCAATTGACAACTGGGCGCGTAGCCGACACCACCAACGAAGCAGTCTAACAGATAAGGATTGGCGGGTGAGGAATCGCTGTTTGGGTTAAATTGTAACCAAGTTTCTGGGCTGACAGGTAGGGCGTGAAGGGGGAAAAGATGCAAGAATTGATGGGGAATTAAAATGAGTCTATCGCACTGTTTCGGAATATTCTCTAAAATCTCATCAAGATGCAAAATTTTCGCTAGCAGACGCAATCGCAAAGTCAGTCGCCGCTTCCAGAGGTCTTTCTTTTTCTTACGGTATGCTTGAATATATCCATTTGCCCACCTTATCAATTTTTTCAAGTCTGCTGTTGAAGATTGCCAGATGATGGGTGTTGGGGATTGCGGAGTGATGATGAAAGTGAGAAATTTATCTTCTGTGATGTACCACTCAAGAATAGCGGTTTTTTCACCTGTTAAAGATTGAATTTCACTGTAGGGAATTGGTTCAACTTTTTGGGTGAGGCTGAAGTTAGGATCGATAGGTTTGATATCGCGGGTAATCAATTCATTGAGTTGTTGCTGTAATTGATTGATCTGAGTGCGGTAGCCCAGAAACCGCGTTTCTGACATCATAGTGCGTGAGATATTTCGATTTCTTTCTTCAATTTCCTGTCGTCTTTGTTCGGTATAAATTTCTTGACTCAGGCGCGAGAGTTCGTTGAGAACAGTTTCTGGAATGTCGCCTTTGGGTTTGATTTCGCGGTTGGCGAGGAGTTCAACTAAGTTGCGGGCTTTGCTGCGTTCGACGTATTCGATCGCGGCGGTGTAGTTTTTTAGTTCTATGCAAACTTCCACCATTCTTTGATATAGAGGTATCGAGTCTTCTGCTAATTTCTTTTTCGCTTCATCCCCGCCTTTTACTATCTCATTGCGAAGGGATTCCACAGTGTCAATCGCATCAGCAAAGTTATCGTAAGCTAAAGACAACTGATTATATTCTTGATAGACTAGCCCTAAATTTAATTTAGTTTTTGCATAGTAGTAAGGAAAAGCATCGCGGGTGTTTATCTGCAAAACTTCTGTCAAACATTTGATCGCTGAAGCAAGGATATTTGCTCTATTTGGAATACTTGGTATACTAATTAAGTCGCCATAAGCAATACCGAGATGATTTTGGGTAACCGCCCATTTTTCTGGAAATTTATCGCGGGTGAATACCCGAAGTGCCTGCTTATAACAATGGATAGCTTTTTCTAAATTAGAAACTCTATCATCAAGTATGCGACTGAGGTTACGATACGCCTCACCCAGGTTATTTTGAGTGTCAGCCCAATTCTCTGGAAATTCATCGATGGTGCTTACCAGAAGTGCCTGATGATAGCAGTTGATAGCTTGTTCTAAATTAGAAACATTTTCGCCAAGCAAGGGGTTACGATACGCCTCACCCAGATTATTTTGAGCTTTTGCCCATTTTTCTGGAAAGCTATCGTGGGTGAATACTAGCAATGCCTGGTTAAAGTAGTGAATAGCTTTTTCTAAATTAACAGATTCTTCCCCAAAGATACGATAAAGGTAGGCAGCGCCAAGACTATTTTGGGTATCTGCCCAACCTTCTGGAAAAGCATGGCGGGTGAATACCAACAATGCCTGTTTATAATAATGAATAGCTTGTTCTAAGTTATCGGCTGTCTCACCACGTAGGCGATAAGAGTAAGTATTACCAAGATTAATTTGGGTATCTGCCCAATTTTCTGGCAAAAAATCGAGGCTAAAAATAGTCTGGCATATTTCATACCCAGCAATAGCAATTTCTAAATTATTTGCTCTGTTGCCTTGCGGAAACTGTCCAATCATAGTACTAAAAATGCCAATATTAGCTGCAATGTTTCCTGCTTCTGTTGGCATAACCCTAGCCATTTTAGATTTTGCCCAGAGGTGCAAGGCATCAGCGAAGCCATCATCCAGCTTTTCTAGGTTTCTTTGCAGCAGTGCGTACACTCTTTGTTTGTCCACACCGGATTTTGCGACCGCCTGCAATACCTTATCTAAAAACTTCATATAGACTTGTCGGTCTATTTTTATCGTACCGAATCCTTTACTCATATATTTTGGGTCAGATGCTTTGTATCGGTTATTGACCATTCAGTCTTTGGCTTTGTGCATCCGGACAATTTTCAAAATAGCAGGATTTCTTTTTGCCCAGTAGTAAAATCTAGATAAGACCTGTTTCGATGTCGCGCTAAAGCGCCAGCTTTTATTAGGTTTCATACTTCTTGTAAAATGCGACTATTCAAACGTTCATATTCATCCTCTAAGAGCCACATTTTAGCATCATCGTAATTGTCAGTGGTAAAAATAACCTTATAGTTTTGTGCCGGGTTGTGAATGCAAAACTTCCCTGATTTTTCCTTGACTAACATCAGGATATAAGGAGGAGATATCAGAGTATCTGCCCATATTTCCGCAAACTCCCACTCAGTTTCTTGCTCCAATTCTTGCGTAACTTCAATAGATTTTACGGGATCTTGTGCGAGGTATGACATGATATTTACCTGTAGTTTTTTTGATTTTTATTTCACCGTAATTTAGAGGTGTCCGAGTTCCGTCTGCTTTTAGTATATAACCAATTGGTTCTGAAAAGTACAATCCATAACGTTCATAATTATCCTCTGCATCGTCCTCTCCTGTACGTTCCCCTCTTAGCTTAATTTCTGCGGCTACTCTTTCCATTGTCTCTCTATCATTAAAGAGATGGACAATTCCTTCGCTTTCAAGTTCGCTTTGGGCTTTTTGGGTTCCGGGTAGATGTTTGTCAATAAGACTGGTTCTAGTTTCCAGGGTAATTTCACACTCAATTCCACTCATCTTCGCTGTCAAGTAATCATAGTTACTAGGTTACTGTTACATCTCTCAAATTACTCCAATTGTTTAACCTCTTGGGATGTAAATTGGTATTGGTTAGTAGCTTCGGCTGGTATGCCCAGGAGGGCGAAGAACACAAAGGGAAATTCTTGGAATATGTTGTAAAATAGGCTATCGGTTTTCATGGATTAGATTAGGGTTAGATGATAATTAATCAATTTTAGATAAGCTTGGGCGCGGGTTTCATCCATGATGGCCAGGGGGTAGGTAGTAACACCGATATTTATTTTATCATATTCACCAAATTGTCTGAATAGTAGTTAAAGCTTGAATTTTCCCGTCACGGGTGACTAAGGGCAGACTCAAAGATAAAGCAGTCGCGGCAATAATCCTATCTGGCATATCGGGGAATGAGTTTCAGCTACAACGGCTGTCATTAAATATCCTCTTTCGGAAAATTGCCCCACATTTCTTTTCTAGCTTCGGCGATATCTTCTTCCGTGATATCGATATCTAAATTAGCCCACATTCCTTTGACACTTTTTAGCGGTTTTTTAGGAAGATTTTTTTGTTGAAGAAACTCAGCAAAATCTAAAACTTCTTGCTGCTTATCCGGGGGCAATGACCGCAACTTATCTAAAACTGCTTGTTCTAAATTCATCATTTATTTTCCTCCCTAATTACTCCCAAATAATCTACTCAGCATGAAAACCTCCGATTGATGTGTATTTATAGGATTTCTTAATCTAGAATTCGCTTACTTTCATTGTATAATATCGCCTTTGATATTGATATGATTTTGGGTGGGATTAGAAACCCGGTTTCTAGGGATGTGGGGTAGGGACACGGCATGACCAATATTTTTAGTTAGGCTACCAATCCTGTTGATGCCGTGTCCCTACTTAAATATTACACCAAACGGGTTACACATAAAGGTATGTTGTTGCGCTTTAGCGCTCTTATTATAACTGGGATAAGAGCGCTAAAGCGCAACAACGTACCTAGATGCGCGACAGCTAATTAACTCAATTTATCGGGATCAATGCCTTGAGAACGCAAATACTCTGCTAAACGTTCCGCCCGTTGATGTTCCTGTTCCGCCCTTTGAGCTTGCTGTTCCGCACGTTGACGTTCAATTTCAATTTCTTCAAGTGCCCAAGGTTGCAAATTCTCTGCTTCATCCCACCAACGCAACCAATAACCCGTTTCTTCTTCCTTTTTGCCCTGCCATGTTCCTAAAAATAACCCCATTTCAGGAATCCAATTACGGCCATTTTCATTCGGCAATTCTAATTCATACCGTTCTCCGTGTAGGCGATAAACTTCCAAAAGTCCACCTTCAGGATCGAAAATTACATAAATTGGAACCCGCAAAACTTGCTCATAGAAAAACCATTTTCCCGGCGGATAGGTGCGTTTAACTGAATATTCGCCGCCCTCAGTTTCCGAGAGAAATTCCATCACAATCAGCGGCACTTCCCCCTCTAAATTTGGCGTATAACTTCTCCGGTATTTTGGCACTGCCAGCGGCTTCACGGATGGAACATACACCCAATCTGGGGCTTTAATTACTAACTGTTCATCAATCGTGGCACAGAGTCCAAAATTGGTGGCGATTAACATTTCTGGCTTGATAAAACCGATTAATTCTAAGGTTTCTCGTAATGCACCAGCAATCAAGGGCTGACCAGTATTGTCCACAGGTTCCTCGTCTAATTTATAGTTGTCTGGTAGTTTTTCCCAGGTGATTTTGAGTGGGGCTGTTCTGAATAGGGGAGGCGCTTCTGTCACCATTGTTTTCGATCTCCTATTTAATCGATCAAAATGGAATACTTATTTAATATTAACTCAGATTCGTAGATTCGTAGGTTGGGTTTCGCTTCTCTCAACCCAACCTACAAAAAAATGCTACTCCGATTGATGTGCATTTATAGGATTTTAGGCTTCAGTCAAGGTGGGATTAATATTACTCCTTTGGCTGAAAAAAGTATTGGTAAGATTGATACTCATCTGCCAATTAGCGGGGATATTAGTTGGATTGATATGTAATGCGTAGTTAATATCTTCAATTCCACCTAATCGATCGCCCAGATGAAAACGAGCTAGACCCCGATTCAGATAAGCTGCACTTAGATTGGGATTCAGTAGCAAAGCTTGGTTAAAGTCTTCAATTGCTTGTTGATTATCGCCCATTCTGTAACGAGCAAATCCCCGGCTATTGTAAGTTCTGGCATCGTTGGGATTGAGTTGCAATGCGTAGTTAAAATCTTCGATCGCACCCTGTTTATCTCCCAGATCGGAGCGTCCCAAACCCCGGCTTACATAGGCTTCAGCTAAGTTAGGATTTAGTCGTAATGCCTGATTAAAGTCTTCCAAAGCTTGCTGGATGTCTCCTTTGTCGCGAAGCACAAGTCCCCGATTGTTGTAAGCTGCTGCATAATCGGGATTAAGCTTGAGCGCCAGATCGAAATCTGCGATCGCTCTGTGATGATTTCCCACAGCATAGTGGGTCAGCCCCCGGTTATAATAAGCATTAGCTTTATGGGGATTAATCTCGATCGCCTGAGTATAGTTTTCGATCGCTCCTTGATTATCTCCCATCAAAGCGCAGGCATTACCTCGATTATTGTAAGCTTCGGCGTCGTTGGGATTGATACCCAGCGTTCGATCGTAATCTTCAACCGCACCTTTGCGATCTCCCTGACTACAGCGGGCAAAAGCTCGGTTGTAGTAAAGTTCGGCTAGACTGGAATCCATTGCCAGTGCCAATTTGAAATCTTCAATTGCTCCTTTTGAGTCCCCGACTTCAAAGCGAGCTAGACCCCGGTTGTTGTAAGCTTCGACCAAGTTTGGCTCAATCTCTAGAGCCTGATTAAAGTCCTCAATAGCTCCGCTTGAGTCCCCCATCTGAAATCGAGCCATACCGCGATTATTATAAGCTTCAGCTAGGTTGGGGTCAATCCGCAGAGCGCGATCGTAATCTGCGATCGCTTCTGGAAAGTCTTTCATGTCAAACCGGACTAGCCCCCTGCTGATGTAACCGATCGAAAAGTTTGGATTTAGTTCTATTGCTTGATTAAAGTCTTCTAGGGCTCTGTGATATTCTCCCACGCTATGATAAGCATTACCCCGATTGTTACAGGCTGCCAGATAGTCAGGTTGGAGGCGCAGAGCTTGGTTAAAGTCCTCGATCGCTTCTTTGTAATCTCCCAAGTCATAGCGGGCAAGGCCCCGGTTGTAATAGGCTTTGAGATGATTCGGTTCAAGGCGCAGAACTTGATTAAATTTTTCAATGGCACCTTGATAGTCTCCTTGCTGAGCCTTGTCCACACCTTGGTTCAAGCAATTTTTAATACTCATAGTTTGCAATCCTGATTCACTAATGGTTTACGTATGAAGTCTTGGCTATTCCTGGGATTGGTTAAGCAATCAAGTTCGTAGGTCTATAAATCTGAAACCGTCAAACTTGAGTAAGTAGGTCGCCAATAAAAAACCCAGCTATTTAAAGAAACGTAAACTTTCTGGATTTGGTACGTAGTTGCGCTTTAGCGCTTTAGCCCTAAAGCGCAACTACGTACCAATAATGATTTATTTGCACCGACCTACTTAGATGACCTTAGCTCCTTGTTTACACCGAGAATGCCTTTGTTTGCCTGTGGCTTTGAGGTAATGACTTGAGGGCAATTACTTAATCCCTCAGTTTTTATTATGGCTCTTTTCCGTAAATATACTGTTAGTTTTCCTAAAATTACGGTTAACATATCAGTCTTTACAGAATCTTTAAATATTGTCTACGTTGTTTTACTTAAACTTTATACAGCGGCTTCCAGCCGCGTAAGGTATAGCAACCGCTTTCGTCGGTTAAGCCATAAATCTGGGCAAGGGGCGAAGCATTCGGGCATATAATTTATTGGTTAAAACCGAAGATTTACTACCCGAATGCTAATGCCTCCGGCACGCACTCGCGTTCGCCCCTACTGTCAAGAGTCGCCTTGGCGGTTGCTATAGCTCTAAAAAAAAGACAAAAGCGGAAAAATAATTGTTGTCTCTTTCTTTTGCCTTTTTACTTTTGCCTAGTGCCTAGCCAGAAGGGTTATCGGCAGAAAAGCTATAGATTTTTTGGGTTTCTAGGTGGCTACAGACCGATGAAGGCAACTGCTGCAAAGAGAATGCCTGACGATCGAGCTGCACCTGCAAGCTAGTCAGAGGGTCAAACCCTTGCGAAATCAGGAATTCCAGCCGTTTTAAGTTAGGCCAAGCGGCTAAATTGTCCAGAATTTGGGCTAGAGCTTCCACGTAAGGATGGTTGGATTGCTCGAACCATCCCGGTGCGGCTAAATTGGGTTGATCGAAGCCTAAATGAACGGTGAGGGAAGGATTGCCGAAAAGAGCGATCGCCACAGGTCGCGCTTCTTCCTGCAACAAAAGATGAGACAAACCCGCCAAAAAGCGCAATTTCTCCAATCGTTCGTAGCGTTCTTGCACAGAAGCCGACTCATCTTTCCACTCGATCGCCACAGTCACCAGATAAGTCTGCAACAGCAGATGACCCAGCTTTTGAGCTTTTGTAGCGAGATAGCCAGAATTGTAGTCAGTCGCCTCGATCAGCAACGGCAGGCGATCGACCACTTCCAAACCATAACCCTTCAAGCCAGCAATTTTGCGGGGATTGTTCGTAATCAGGCGGATTTTTTTGACACCCAAATCGTTGAGAATTTGAGCCCCCACACCATAATTCCGCAAGTCAGCGGGAAAACCCAGTCGCTCATTTGCCTCTACCGTATCCAACCCCAAATCCTGTAAAGAGTACGCCTTCAACTTATTAATCAAGCCAATTCCTCGACCTTCTTGGCGCAAGTAGACCACAACGCCAGACCCATAGCTCTCAATCATCTTCAGCGCCGCCTGTAACTGCATCCGACAGTCGCAGCGCAGGGAACCCAAAGCGTCACCCGTGAGGCATTCCGAGTGCATCCGCACCATCACCGATTGGTCTGAGAATTCGGCTGGATCTCCCTTGACAACGGCGATGTGTTCGGAATTATCTAGAGTATTGCGGTAAGCATAAATTTGGAACTGACCGAATTGGCTGGGTAATTGGGCAACAGTCTCGCGACAGACAAACCGTTCGTGTTGGAGGCGGTAACCGATCAAGTCTGCAATACTGATGATTTTGAGATGGTGAGTTTTGGCATACTCCATTAACTCTGGCAATCGGGCCATCGATCCATCGGGGTTTTGGATTTCACAAATCACCCCAGCTGGGTACAATCCGGCTAATTGAGCCAAGTCAACACCAGCCTCAGTATGACCTGCCCGTTTCAGGACGCCCCCACCTCTGGCGCGGAGAGGGAAGATGTGGCCGGGACGCCGTAAGTCGTTAGGCTTTGTAGCTGGGTTAATTGTTACCTGGATGGTGCGGGCGCGATCTTCGGCTGAGATGCCGGTACTAACGCCCAGATGAGGGGAGGCATCGATGCTGACCGTGAAAGCTGTTTGGTTGCTATCGGTGTTGTTGGTGACCATCAAAGGCAGGTCTAGTTCGTCGAGGCGATCGCCAGTCAGCGCCAGACAAATCAGTCCCCGCGCATACACAGCCATAAAGTTAATCAAGTCAGGCGTGGCAAACTGAGCAGCGCAGATCAAGTCACCTTCGTTTTCTCGGTTTTCATCATCCACCACCACCACCGCTCGACCGGCTTTTATATCTGCTAGAGCGGCGTCAATTGAATCAAACTGAAAAGATTGTATAGAGACGTTTTGCGGTGGTTCCACAGTTAAGCGATCGTAAACTTTTTTAAAGCTTTTCATTTTTGATTGTAGCCTTTTCCCGTAGGCAGGGGCTAGGAAAGTCAAAAGGGAGTGGGAGAGGGGGAGAGTGGGAGAGGGGGTGTGTAGGGGCGTTCGCGTAAGCGTGTAGGGGCGAAGCATTCGGGCAGAAAATCTAGGGAGAGAGCGATAAGTTATAGCCCGAATGCTTCGCCCCTACTAGGGGAAGAAGGGGCGCGGGAGGTCAATCCAAAATCCAAAATCTAAAATCTAAAATCTAAAATTCCAAAGTGGGATTTTAGTACTACAATGCAGCAAAAGTTGAACCGTTTTGTTTTAAACCAAAAGCGTAAAAAGGTCAAGCATCATGGGTGATATGGGGCGCGTGCCCGTTGGGATTGTAGGCGCGTCAGGTTACGGCGGCGTCCAACTGGTGAGACTGCTGATGGAACATCCAGGAGTCGAACTGGTTTACTTAGGCGGTGAGAGCAGTGCTGGGAAGCCTTTTTCCGACCTGTACCCGCACCTGGGTCATGTTGTTGACCTGATGATCGAACCGATCGATTTAGAAAAAATAGCTTCTAGATGTCGAGTTGTTTTTCTTTCTCTCCCCAATGGTTTAGCCTATAAAATGGCACCAACTCTGTTGGAGAAGGGATGCAAAGTTTTGGATCTCTCAGCCGACTATCGCTTTGCCGATCTAGATACTTATACATCATGGTACGGCGGCGATCGGACCGATAAAGAACTATCAGCTACCGCTGTCTACGGCTTACCAGAACTATATCGCGATCGCATTGCCCAAGCCCAGTTAGTGGGATGTCCCGGTTGCTATCCCACAGCCAGTTTGCTAGCACTTTCACCTCTGCTCAAACAGGGTCTAATCTTGCCAGAAACCGCCATTATTGATGCCAAATCCGGCGCTTCTGGCGGTGGGCGTCAAGCCAAAACCAATCTGTTACTAGCAGAAGCAGACAACTCTTTGGGAGCTTATGGCGTAGCCCGCCACAGGCATACGCCGGAAATCGAACAAATCTGTAGCGATTTAGCCGGACACGAAGTTACAGTGCAATTCACTCCCCATTTAATTCCGATGGTGCGGGGAATTTTGGCGACCGTTTATGCCACTTTAAGAGATCCGGGGCTAGTGCGAGAAGACTTAATTACTATTTACAACGCCTTCTATCGCAACGCTCCGTGGGTGAAAGTATTATCAGGTGGTATCTATCCCCAAACCAAATGGGCTTGTGGGACAAATCTCTGTTATATCGGCGTTGAAGTTGACCCCAGGACCGATCGGGTAATCGTGATGTCGGCAATTGACAACTTAATGAAAGGTCAAGCTGGTCAAGCCTTACAGTGCTTAAACTTGATGATGGGTTGGGACGAAACCTTGGGATTACCCAATATGTGTTTCTATCCATAATTGTCATTAGGAAATTTCAGATTTTAGATTTCAGATTTTATTACAAGAAAGAAATCTGAAATCTAAAATCTTCTCCCTCTTCCCTAGCCCCTAGCCCCTAGTTTCTACTTAGGCCCTAAACCAACAGTACCGGCATAAATCGCTTGGTCGCCTAATTCTTCTTCAATTCGCAGCAGACGATTGTATTTAGCCACCCGTTCGCTGCGACAGAGAGAACCAGTTTTGATTTGACCGGCACGAGTTGCTACAGCTAAGTCCGCGATCGTGGTATCCTCAGTTTCGCCGGAACGATGACTGATTACCGAACGGTAACCATTGCGAGTTGCCAGATCGATCGCTTCCAGAGTTTCCGTCAAAGATCCAATTTGATTGAGCTTAATCAAAATGGAGTTACTGGCTTTCGTTTCAATGCCTTTTCGCAAACGGATGGGGTTGGTGACGAACAAGTCATCGCCGACTAGCTGAACAGTACTACCCAACTTCTGCGTCAGCAGCGTCCAATTCTCCCAGTCCTCCTCGTGCAGCCCATCTTCGATCGAAACAATTGGGTATTGCCCAACCAGACTCGCCATATAATCTATAAACTCAACAGGCGAGTGGGCTGCACCATCATAGACATACTGGCCCTCTTTGTAGAATTCGCTAGCTGCCACATCTAGCGCCAAAGCAACTTCTTCTCCCGGTTTATAACCAGCCTTCTCAATAGCCGCAACCAGCAAATCCAAAGCCGCTTGATTTGACTCCAAATTAGGTGCAAAACCACCTTCATCGCCCACACCAGTCAGCAAACCCTTGTCGTGCAACACTTTGCTCAGAGATGCAAATACCTCTGCACCCCAGCGTAGCGCTTCCCGAAAAGAGGGGGCCCCTACAGGTACAATCATGAATTCTTGAAAATCCACATTGTTATCGGCATGGGCCCCACCGTTGATCACGTTCATCAACGGCACTGGCAACAGGTTAGCCAAGGGGCTACCCAGGTAGCGATAGAGGGGCAGTGTCAGTGCGGCTGCACTAGCTTTTGCCGCCGCCAGGGAAACCGCCAGAATGGCATTTGCGCCCAGATTTGATTTATTCTGGGAACCATCCAAATCGATCATGGTGCGGTCTAAGAGTTCCTGATTAACCGCATCCAGACCTAACAATTCGGGGGCAATTTTTTCTTTGATATTTTCTACTGCCGTGAGAACTCCTTTACCTCCGTAACGGCTTTTATCCCCATCCCGCAGTTCATGGGCTTCAAAGGTGCCAGTAGAGGCACCGCTGGGAACTTGGGCTAGTCCCATAACGCCGTTAGCTAGATGGACTTCCGCTTCAACTGTAGGACGCCCCCGCGAATCGAGGATTTCTCGCGCTTGAATAAATTCGATCGCAGTATCAAGTGTGTCAGTCATGGTATCTAACCTTGTAGTAGCACGGATGGCAACAGGCTCGTGACTGGCGGCAGTGCTTTTTGTGCAAGACGCAACCCCGGTAGCCCGATCGTTAAGCATAAATGTTTAACAGACTCTTGAAACAGAGATTAAAGATGTCTAAGGATTTTATTTTTTGTTTCCTTAACAAAGTTGTTGACATCCTCCCGGCGCTAATTCGGAGTACCAAATATACTTCGGCTTCGCTCAGTACAAGTAGCGCGGGATTCCAAAGATTGCTCTTTGGGCTTCCTCTTTCCACGAGTCGGCTTACTTAATTGAGTTGACCCAACCAAGCAGAGGTCGTTCTCTCTAGAGGCGTTAATTTCCGTCTGCCCGACGGTATTTTCTAACATTTTACTTAAGATTGACAACGCAATATTTAGAATATTAATAGCCGCGTGACAATCTCGATCTTGAATATGCCCACAGTGATGGCATTGATGAGTTCTAGTACTTAAGGTTTTCTTAACTACCGCACCGCAATTAGAACAATCCTGTGATGTATAGTTCGGAGGGACAGCTACAACTGGTACTCCAAATACCTGACCGAAATATTCAAGCCATTGTCTAAACATCGACCAAGAAGCATCACTAATTGATTTAGCTAAATGATGATTCTTCACCATGTTTTTTACCTGTAAGTCTTCAATGGCTACCAAGTCACTAGACTGGATTACGCACCTTGCTAATTTTATAACAAAGTCTTTACGCTGCCTTTCAACTTTTAGGTGTTTCCTACCTAAGCGATTCTTGGCTTTTCTTCTATTTTTTGACCCAATATTTTTTCGTGAAAGTTGACGAGAAGCTCTTTTGAGCGACTTTTCACCTTGACGTAAAAAGCGAGGGTTTTCTATTTGATTGCCTTCTGAATCGGTGTAGAAATGGTTTAAACCAACATCTAGTCCTAACATTCTACCTGTTAATTCATGAGTTTCTTTCCTTTCATGATTAATGCAAAACTGCACGTAATATCCATCGGAACGGCGAACTATCCTAACACGCTTAAGAAGGTCTATTTGGTAAAAATGTAAGTCTCTAGTTCCCCAAAGCTTGAAAGTACCAGCACCGAATTTATCCGTGAAAGTGATATATCTTCTATCTTCTGAAAGCTTCCAACCAGAAGTTTTATACTCAACTGATGCTCTGGTCAACAGTTTTTTGAACTTCGGATAACCTTTTTTGCCTGCTACTTTCTGTTTGCAGTTATCAAAGAATCGAACTATAGCCAACCAAGCGCGTTCAGCCATTGCCTGTCTTGCCATTGAGTTAAGTTTTTTAACCAAAGGAAATTCAGGGTTGTCAGCCAGAACTTTGCAGTATTTATTTAGATCCATGCCGTTTACTCCTGGATTATCCATCCAGTATCGCAACGCTTTATTACGAACAAAAAGCCCAGTCCGCAACATCTCATCAATGATGCGGTACTGGGTTTCTGTTCCTTTTAGCTTGGCTGAGTAAACTAACATTTTATAGAAAATGCAGATTATAATACAGTAGCATGATTTGTCCTCATTGGGTACATCGAGTACCCAATGAAGACCCACCTTTCATCCCAACACCAAGCAGAAGCTGCTATGGTGTGGGTCTGACCGGCGGGGTAGATAAAAAGTTAGATTTATCGGCAGCCGGAAGTGGCGTACCCCTAGAATGGAAAGCAGCGAGTGAATTTGGAGTTGGCCATGCGACTGCTACACACAATGCTACGAGTGGGCAATCTGGAAGAATCCGTTAAGTTCTACAGTGAAGTGCTGGGCATGAAGTTGCTGCGCCAGAAAGATTATCCAGATGGCAAATTTACCTTGGCTTTTGTGGGATATGGGGACGAGTCTGACCACACTGTATTGGAATTAACTTACAACTGGGGAGTCCCTAAGTACGATTTGGGCGATGCTTACGGTCACATTGCGATCGGAGTCGATGATATTTACGGTACTTGCGAACAAATCAAGGCTCGTGGCGGTAAAGTAGTGCGAGAACCAGGCCCGATGAAACACGGTAATACTGTAATTGCTTTTGTGCAAGACCCCGATGGGTATAAGGTTGAGCTGATTCAGGTCGGTACGACAAGCTCTGCCGCCCAGAACCAGGAATCCGAATTGGTCAGCAGTCATTAGTCAGCAGTCATTAGTCAGTGGTCAGTGGTCAGTGGTCAGTGGTCAGTGGTCAGTGGTCAGTGGTCAGTTGTAATTAATTATTTTTTGACTTTTGACTTTTGACTTTTGACTTTTGACTTTTGACTGCACAAGTTCTGTGAATCATGCTATCCTAGTTTTAGACCTGGACTCATGCGGCCACAACGCCCAAACCTTGTCAGAACCGGAAGGTAGCAGCAATACGGGATGCTTGTAGCAGGCGTGAACTCCGGGTCACCCTTTTTTTAAGAGCAGCAGCGGCTATGGCTGGTTTAGGAGATCTGGTTAAAAAAGCGTTTTATCTGGGAGTTGGGGTGGTTGCCGCTGCGGGAGAGAAAGCGGGGGTAACACTAGGGGAACTGCGAGAGCAAGCCCAAAAACTCACAGATGAAATGGTGGCCAAGGGCGAAATGACAACCGACGAAGCGCGACGTCTGGTTGACGAGATGGTAAGCCGAGCCCAGCAGCAGCAACCTATTACCTCATCCACGGACACCAAACCCTCTGAACCGCGTCGCATTGAAATTGTCGTTGAAGACGATGACTCCGCTGGGGGGGAAACTAAGAATGTGGATTCTTTACGAGAACAAGTTATAGCACTGCAAGAAGAACTGCGCCATCTGAAGCAGGATTAGTATGGTGACAGCAGATGCGTTGTCAGCACTTGAAGTTATGCTTGGTGCGTATGGTTACCGAATAGCCTTTTGGCATAGCTCGGCAAGCTACAACGGTTAAGAATTGTTTATAAAGATGTCCACATTAAAAGGCTTGTCTCAAGAAGATTCTAATTTATTTTGAGATATAGGCCAACATAAGAAACTATGGAAGAATTGCAGAAAAATTTGGTTGAAATACTAGAGACGGTTGCTAACGACGCGGAGCAGTTTTTACTTGAAGCGCTGGAAACGTTGGCAGTGGTTACTGAAGAAGTTGCCCATGAGTTGCAGATTAGTATATCAGAAGATGTAGAGCGGTTTTTTAGTCAAGTGGTCGAGCCATTTCTGGGGCTGAATTCGCAACTGGAAGAGACATTTTTCGAGGATGAATGGTCAGTAAGCGATCCGGAAGATTCTTTGCAAACCCAACATCCTGCTTGTGTTGGTTGTCGTCATTTCCACGGTCAAGCTTATGGGGGTAATTTGTTAGTTTGTGGAATGCACCCTTATGGTTGGGATGGGGATAATTGCCCAGATTGGGAATCGGGTGAAAGAATGGATAACGATTACAATCCACCATTTATTTTTTAGGTACTTATCATGGCTAACTCCTCAACTCAATTCAATACCACGCCAGAGTCGGTAGTATTGGAGCAAACTTTAGAGATGAAGTATGGGGAACGGGATATTGCGGAAGGAAAGCTGATCACTTTCCCCAATCCCCGCGTGGGGCGACGCTACAATATCAACATTACTTTGCCAGAGTTTACTTGTAAGTGTCCGTTTTCTGGCTATCCTGATTTTGCGACGATCCACATTACCTATGTCCCAGATGAAAAGGTAGTGGAGTTGAAGGCGCTGAAACTTTATATTAACAGTTACCGCGATCGCTACATCTCTCACGAAGAATCGGTTAATCAAATTTTGGATGATTTTATTGCTGCTTGCGATCCTTTAGAGGTAAGTGTCAAAGGGGATTTTACTCCTCGCGGTAATGTCCATACGGTGATTGAGGCGCGTCACCAAAAGTAAGAGGGAAGAGGGAATCCCTCTTTTGCGATCGCAGGACGCCATCAAGTTTCGCTGGCTAATGAGGTGGGACCGATCGCAACTTCTTCACTAATTGCAGGCGTTTTGAGTCGATCCAAAATCTCTATAATCTCGCGCTCAAAGGCTACTTGAGCGCGATTTGTTCTACCGCCTACATAAAGGAGTCCATCTTCTTGTAAGGCCCAAATCTGGGAGTGAGAGACGTAGCTCATGATGACGCCTAGCATGAGTAAACCAAACCCAGCGTAAACAAATGGAATACCCGGATCGGCTTTAATTTGCAAACCAGTACTGCCAACAACTTCCACAATTTTAAACCTGACGCCATTGATTTCTGCGGACATTCCTTCGCGAAGAGTGGATATTAGTTTACCAGCAGTATCGTAAATTAGTAAAGTTCCTTGCAAGTCCCGTGTTAAAAGGGAAACTCCCTCACTCAAATCCGGTTTGGTGGGAATCCAAGTTCCCCAAATTCTACCTTTACCGCCAGTATCTAATTGAGCCATAGGTAACTGCAAAATTGGGCTATTATTAAACTGGAATCGGATCGCGGCGATGCCCCAATCTGTCTGATAGAATGTCACTCCCCGATAGCGTAGCGGTTTGTTGACGTAAATTGTCTGACGATCTACTTCTTTTCCTTCTTTATCCAAAACTGATAGATCGGAATAAAACTGGTTAACTGAGCCTTGTGGCGTGTAATCAATCCAGAAGCGATTTACTTTTAATGACCAATCTTTGGGAAATTGCGGTTCTGCGAAAGGCCCAGCTTCAATGATATTTTTGACTTGAAAAGTTTGCCCGCTAGGAACCATTTCTTGAGCCAGAAATCCGCTCATAGCTCCCCAAATTGACCCTGCTAAAATGAGTAGCATACTGGCATGAACGACGATCGGGCCGATGCGTCCGACTATGCCTTTACGAGCATAAAGAGTATCTGCTTCTTGAAAGATGCGATAGCCGCGCTTTTGCAAAGCTGGCAATAAGGAATTTATCGAACCTGTTTCTATTTCAGCACTTAAAGCTAATTTTTCAAACTGGCGGGGTTGGTCGTAAAATTTCCAACTGCGAGCAGCTTTTAAAGCTGGAAACTGACGGGTAAATGTGCAGGCTGTTAAGCTGCTGCCAAACAGAATTAGCAGCGATAAAAACCACCAAGTGCGATAAACATCGTTTAATCCCAGGATTAAGATAACTTTCCAGGTGAGGAAACCAAATAAAGCTGGATGTTCTGGATAGTTTGTCTGGTAAAATGGGATGGATTGAGCTTGTTCGATGACGGTGCCGCTGATGCTGAAGACTGCGATCGCTAACAGCAGCAAAATCGCCAGCCGCAAATTTGCCAGTAGCGGCAATAACTCGCGCTGGAAGAAATTTTTCACTTTGGTAATTGGTGATTCGTAATTGTTAATTGTCATCTTTCCTTATCTTTTTTCTATGACGCTTTGTCTTCAGTAATTCCGAATTGGTAGTTACCACATTCTCACGGGAATCCGAGACAGCAGCGAAAATACGCCAAATCCTACTAATAATGCACCGCTAACTGGGTTTATCCAACCAGACCAACGACGCAATTCCAATAATTTTTTAATAGAGGCGGTGAAAGTACCAGCCACAATTAATGGCGCGACGTATCCTAATGTATAGGATAGCAGCAAAACAGCGCCTAAAATAAAGTCTTTTGTTCCTGCAACCCAAGCTAGCAAAGTTGCTAGAACGGGTGTGCTGCAAGGGGAAGCAACTAAGCCGAATGTTAAACCTAGCAGATAGGAACGGACTCCTGCTGGTAAATCTTTGGAGATAAATTCTGTGTTGGTAAAGGATGGAAATTGTAAAGGCAGGGCTTCTAGTAAGTTTAACCCCATCAAGATGGCGATAATGCTAACGACGATCGGCAAGCCAATGCCAATTTGACCGTAGACTTGTCCCAGCAAACCTGCTGCAATTCCTAATCCAGCGAGGGTAGTTGCCAATCCCAAGGAGAACCAGGTGGATTGGGCGGCTGCTTGCAGGCGGCTTTTGGCTTCATAGCCGCCGATGTAGCCGATCGTAATCGGTAACATGGACAGCATACAGGGTGTGAGGCTGGTAAGCAAGCCCGCTGCAAAAATGATGCCGACACTCAGCCAACTGAGTTGAGTTAGCTGAGTTTTGACGAGGGTATCGGCAAATTGTCCGAGGTGGTAAAGATAAGTTTGCAGTGTTTCTATCATGCTGGGGCTAGTGGAATGCTTGACCTGCTTGCATTGTAGCTTAGATTAGATTTTGGATAATTATATTAAATTATCTCACCAAACCCGCCCCTTGTATATTCAAAGAGGCATAGCGATCGCGCTTCCCCATGCTGTTAAAAAATTACTGGTTGAGCGAAACTTGGCAAAAAATGGCAAAATATGCCAGAATAAAAATAAGGAGTTAAATGAGGTAAGTAATACCCGTGACAAGTATTAATATTTCTCTACCTGAATCAATGCGAACTTATATTGAAGAACAGGTAGCCCAAGGGGGTTATAGTACAGTTAGCGAGTATTTTCGTGAGTTAATTCGCCAAGACCAAAAACGCAAAACTACAGAACGTTTGGAAGGGATGTTATTAGAGGGTTTGGAATCAGGAAATGCTACGGCGATGACGGAGGAAGATTGGATGGAGATTCGTCAAGCTGTGCGATCGCGTATTTCCAAGCATCAGGGGTTGTAGGGGGAAAAATGACCTCGCTCCAAAAACGTCCACAGGTTATCCGTGACTTGATTGAATTAGCGACTTACATTAGGCATCTCCAAAAAAGAATGTAGAGACGTTGCATGCAACGTCTCTACAAGGGTTCCAGGTAACGCACCTTTAATTTGTGGAGATGTCTAAAGATCAAAACTGCCAGAATCTTTGTTTATCCTGCCGTTTCACCTTGGAGTAAAACAGTAATGTCGCTGCACTTTTCCCAGAAAATGACCGTGAATCTCCGAAAAATTGGCTTTACTGTACTGATTACCCTGCTGAGTGCTGGTGCAATACCTTTTGCTGCTAATTTGAGGGTGGTATTTTCTACGCCGTCAGTGTTGGCGCAAACATCTGATGCACGGAAAGCAGAAGCAGATAGACTGTTTGAGCAAGGGATTGAGCAATTTCAGACCAGTCAATATGAGGCGGCATTGCAGTCTTGGCAACAGGCATTAACTATTTACAGGGAAATTAAAAACCGCCAAGGAGAAGGAAACGCACTCGGAAATCTGGGAGCAGCTTACTATTCCCTGGGAGACTACCCAAAAGCTATAGGAAATGATAATGGTTTACTCACTTCTAGCGAAATTTTAGATTTGAAATTACACGCTGAATTAGTAGTTTTAAGTGCTTGCGATACCGGGAAAGGAAAACTAACTGGCGATGGCGTAATTGGATTATATCGTAGTTTAATTAGTGCCGGTGTACCCAGTGTAATTGTATCACTTTGGGCAGTGCCAGATGCCCCGACAGCAGCGTTGATGATGGAATTTTATCAAAATCTGCAAAAGAACCCTGATAAGGCTCAGGCATTGCGTCAGGCGATGTTGACGACGATGAAAAATCATCCTGAACCGAAAAATTGGGCAGCTTTTACTCTGATTGGAGAAGCTGAGTGAGCAAAAAAACTCGGTGTACTTCTGCTCTAACCTAAACTTCTCCTAGTCCCTAGCTATACCTACCGCGTATTGCAATTAGTCAAACCAAAAGTTATACTTTTATCACACCTGAAAGTATGATTTTATGGCAAACGTAAAAACAGCAATTTCGCTGCCAGAATCTTTGTTTAAACAAGCGGAGGCGGTAGCTGAAGAACTGAAAGTCTCACGCAGTCGCTTAATGGCACTTGCGCTAGAAGAATTTATCCGCCGTCGTCAAAATCTACAATTGTTAGAGAAAATTAATGCCGCATACGCTGACCCTCCTGATGAGGAAGAACAAGCTATGCTTCGCACTATAAGTCGCTATCATCGGCGGATTGTTGAAGGCGAATGGTAATCAATCAAGGTGATATTTTCTGGATCGATCTCGATGCACTTTCTGAACAAACCCAGATTTAGGCATCATCGCTAACGGCAGTTCGCACTAAAGTCCAGATTGTCCAGCCAATTGCTGAAATCAACACAAAGACCATCAATAAGGATAGAGCCGAAAAAGGAGATATGATTGCCATCAGTAATAAAGATAATAGCAGAACCATCGAAACTGATTTTTTCATCGGTGTTTTTTATCATCAATCATTTCTACTCTTTCAGTCTATATACTCAATTTCAGATCGACCTCTAACTTTGGCAGCATTTGAGGTAGACTGATGGCAGTCATGCGATCGATCGCTTCGTGTCATGCTGTCTCACCCCCAATCCCTTAACGCTGCACTTGTCCCAGGTAATCTGCGCCGCGTTCACCATATCGCCTTGAACGTCAAAGATATGCAGGCTTCTCGCCGTTTTTACGGAAATATCCTGGGTTTGCACGAATTGACAGGCGATGAAGTTCCCAAAACGCTGGTTGACTTGGTAGCTGCTGGGAAAGTTGCCAACTTCGTTACTCCCGATGGTACGGTGATCGATTTGTTTTGGGAACCGGATCTCTCACCGCCAGATCCAGACCCCAGTCGCGCTTTTACTCGCGCCAATCATTTAGCCTTTGATATCGATCGGCAGTTGTTCGATACCGCACTTGAGGTGCTGAAACTGCATCAAGTACGCATAGATCATGGCCCAGTTACTCGTCCTACCGGACGCGGAATCTATTTCTACGATCCTGATGGCTTTTTGATCGAGATACGCTGCGATCCTATTTAAGAGGATCGCAAGATCCGATCGCGATCGCGTACTTGAAGCCCGCCAGCGCGGGCTTTGTTTGTATAGCCGCGACTTTAGTCGTCGGGTAAAAAAGGGTTTAGGCAAGCCGATTTGGTATCACAAGTATAGCTAGCCCCTAGCCCCTAGCCCCTAGTCCCTAGCTATAATTTGTGGCTAACCCACAAGAATCATGACAAAACCCGCCCCTACAACTTCCGACGAAGGCACTAGCCCCTGACTGCGTAAGTCCTGCTTGAGTTTCAGACACTGCGGGATATAGAGGAAGGCTAGTTATATGAAGATTTGTAAATATACTTGACGAGGATAGCAGAGGTGAGTCAATATAGTTTCAGAGGTGAACAGAGGCTCTGGAAAACCAAGAGAAATTCTACTCTCCTATCCAAACGACAATTAGTTTTACAGGAAGAAGCTGACATGACGAACACCAACTCAATTAAAACTGGCCTGAGCTTTGCAAAGATTGTCAAGAAAACTTACATACTTGGTATTTTGACTGCTAGCTCCGTTGGGCTGGTTCCCTTTATCGCCCAAGCTAATCCTAATCCTTGCTGCCAATCTCGTGGTGGCGACAACGCTGTCATTCAGACAAGTAACCAACAAGCGACTGCTAATGGTAAAGGTAACTCAATTAACCAGAATTCCAGTCAGTCAAATAACGGCGGTCGTCGCCAAGGAACAGGCAATCAAGGGGTTGTACAAGACCAATATCAGGAAGCCAACAGTCATGGGTATGGTAACCGAGTCGATCAAACAGCTCGGCAAAGTAATGGCAACCGAAATCAAATTCATCGTCCCGTTCAGCGCCCCTCTAGCTGTAACAATACTTGCGCTAGAAAGGGAATTTAGTTACCGCGATCGCGTGATTTTGTCAGCTTCCTAGTAGAGGCGGAAGAAAGTACGAGGCTTTAAGCGTTCTCAAGCATAAGCACTTTCTTCCTCCTAATAGAAGCTGTTACTTACAGAAAATAAAGCCATGAAGAAAACTTACATATTTGGTGTTTTGGCTTTTGCCACTCTTGGGATGTTGCCCCAACTTGCAATGGCTCAATCTTACAACAGTAGAGGTGGTGATAGTGCTGTCTCGCAACAAAGCTCGCAAACCGCTACCGTGACCGGCAACAACAATAATGTGAAAAAACATATCAATGTGATTAATATCGATCGCAGCGGTAGAGGCGGGCGTCAGAGATTCGGGGGCGACCGGGGTGTTGTGCAGAACCAAAATCAGGGAGTCGATGTCAGGGGCGATCGCAATACAGTTCGTCAAAACGGGCGGCAATTCAATAGCGATCGAAGCTATCCGGGTTTTGTCGATCGATCCATTTGAAATATTTGTTCCACTAGCTTTTTCAAGAGGTACACATGAGAGTTTTTTTAATGGCGTTCAGTTTTTTATCTGTTTCTGCTGTTTTAGTTTTTGAGCCTTTTTCAAACTCTTCTGTGAGGGCACAATGCGTGCAATTCGATCAGGGCATTCAAGTTTCCATCAGTGGTTCTGGACCAGCGCGACGCAGCAATAACGTCGATATGCAAAGTGAAGGGTCTTGTAGAGGAAACGCTATTGTAACTACTGGTCAACAGATTCACGTAGGGCCAGGTCGGGCAGTTCAAGAACGAAATGTACGACAAACTCTGCGCGGCGGTAGCAATAATGGAATTGGGAAAGGCCCAACAGTTCAGATTCGAGTTAATCCCACAATTGACGTATACAACGCGGCAGATCGATACAGAAATTTACAGCATCGGTAAAAAGTAATTTTTCGATCTTTCTGCTAGACTTTAATCAGATTTTCTCGCAAAGAAAAATCAACGATTGCTCGAAATAAATACGCCTAGTGAATAGCTATAAGCGAATAATTTTGAGCAGTCGTTTTTCTTAAATTAGGAGTTACAGTATGAATCGGATGATTTTGATTTTTGCTACTACCTGCATTGCTTTAGTCGCCGCATACGATCGGGCCGCGATCGCAGAAATATTTTTGGATAGCGCCAGCCAAGAAACCAGGATTGACTTTAATCGGAATCCCCAGGCTCTCGGCAATTTTAGTAAGTTCAATCACTTGCTATACATAAACAAAAGTTTTTTCTTACCACATCTTGATTCAGGAGAAGTTTCTCCAAGTAATCTCACCCAAACAGATAATTTCCTTGCTAGAGAGCCTGAGAGAAAAAATCCTCCTGCAATACATATAAGAAAGCCTCTTCAGCCGCGCCAAAATGTTTCCGAGCAACAACAAACCACCAGGATTAATCTGGATTCGCCAAATATCAGGCAAGCTCATAATCTGGTAATTAGCAGCGATTCAGGCACAGAATTAACTGCACAAATCACTGTAGACGGCAGAGTTGTTAAAACAATTAAAGGTCGTGGAGGTACGGTTAATTTATCAAGATTTCTTTCCAGAGGTAGACACAATATTCAAATTTCTGGTAACTATACACCTGCAAGTTCCTCCGTTCAAGTGGAGTTTTCTGGTTCTGGCACAACAATAGATCAAGCCACAGGAGGTAGCGGCATAGTAAGGCAGATTTTCATTATCGATGTGGAATAGCCAAATACCAAAGATTACTACGCGATCGCATTTTGTAGGCATTTCGCTTCTAAACAATATCCAAACACCGAAGTCTCGCCTGTGCGAACAGACTCGGTGCTTTTTGCTTATAGTAGGTTACATCTGAGGTATACAGCCCGTTTCAGGTGAGTGAGATACAGAGAAACTTGAAGAAACCTCTTCAAGAAACCGGGTTTCTTAAAGAGTTCTTGAAGAAACCCGGTTTCTGCGGTGTACTTCATACAACTGAAAACCGCTGTAAGCTATCGTAGAAACAGAGGCATTCACCTTGTTTGTCCTGTGTGACTCCATTCAATAGACAAGGTTACCTCTGCGGCAACCTTTGAACCACGCTTAAAACTCTGCTTTGCTGAGGTTATTTAACTCATAATTTTTGTAAACTATTTCAGAGGTAGCGTTTGAGGAGGTGATTAGTGTCTGAGTAGTTGTGTCGTTAGAGAGGCGATTTACTGATGTTCTCGCGTCAATTCCTAATTCAGATGGCGCACGATCGCGAACTTTCTCCAGAACAGGAGGAAGTGTTCTTGCTGCGCTTTGCAGAGGAGATGGAATACGAAGAAATCGCCTTGAAACTGGAAACTTCCGAAGGTGCCTGCCTCAAACGCATGGGCCAAGTCTATAACAAGTTTGGCATCGACGGTTTTACCAGAGGCAAAGAGAACCGTCTCCGCATTTACCTGCACAATCAGGCGCAGCGGCCTAGAGAAGAAGAGGAAAGAAGAGGAAAATATGGAGACGCGGTGATGCCGTCGCCCTTATCTGAAATTTCCAATACCCAGACCCAAAATGCGATCGCTAATAGCAAAATCTTTATCTCCTACCGCCCCCAAGAACCAGACCTCCACCTTGCCGAACAGCTCTCAGAAGCCCTGAAAGCGTCTAGTCAGCAAGTATTCATGGCACAAGAGAGCATCCGGCTGGGAGAAAATTGGCCCCAACGCATCGACATCGAATTAAAGCAGTGCGATTACTTCCTGCTGCTGCTATCTCCTCAATCCGCCTTCAGCGATATGCTGATCGCAGAAGTACAGCGCGTCAAAGAGTTGCGTTCTATCCACAACAAACCAGCAATTTTAGCCATTCGCGTCGATTTTCCCCTCAACTCGCCGCTAAGCTACGACCTTCGCAGCCATTTACACGACGTTCCCCAAATTCAGTGGCGAGGAGAAGCCGACACAGCCGCCGTTGTGCAAGAAATCCTCAGCTTTGTCAAAAATGGGCGTAAAGATATACAACCTGACACCCAAGGGCCGATCTATGAAACAGATCTCCGTCTTACCCCGATCGCATTAACCATACCCGTAACATCGGAAAGCTTGGACGGTCGTCCATTACCAGTAGCAGCGCCGGAAGTACCGGAAGGTCAAGTGGACTTAGCCTCCTCCTTTTATATAGACCGACCTCCTATTGAATCTCGCTGTTACGAAATGATTTTGCAACCGGGCGCTTTGATTCGCATCAAAGCACCCCGACAAATGGGCAAAACTTCCTTAATGGCTAGGATTCTCAATCATGCAGAAAATTCCGGCTGTCAAACCGTAAGTTTGAGCTTTCACCTAGCAGAGCGATCGATCTTCAGCAACCTGGATCGATTCTTAAAGTGGTTCTGCGCTTGTGTAGGTTTAGAATTGCAGCTGCCTAATAAACTAGCGGACTATTGGGATGATATTTTTGGCAGCAAAGTTAACTGCAAAGCCTACTTTGAAAAATACTTGCTTGCCGAAATAGATCAGCCGCTCGTCTTGGGATTGGATGAAGTCGATCGCGTTTTTGAACACCCAGAAATTGCCGACGACTTCTTCGGACTTCTGCGAACTTGGCACGAAGAATCCAAAAAGCGCGACATTTGGAAAAAACTTCGCTTGGTAGTCGTACATTCCACAGAAGTTTATATTCCCCTCGACATCAATCAATCCCCTTTCAACGTAGGATTGCCAATTGAATTGCCAGAATTTAGCAGCCATCAAGTGCAGGAATTGGCGCAGCGGTACGGATTGAATTGGAACGCCTCCCAGGTAGAACAACTGATGAACACGGTAGGAGGACACCCATATTTACAGCGGTTTGCTCTCTATCACATTGCTCGCCAAGACATCACCCTTGAGGAACTGCTCCAAACAGCACCTACAGAAGCGGGACTTTATAGCGATCATCTACGACGCCACTTGTGGAATCTTCAACAGCGCCCAGAATTAGCGCAAGCGATGCTCGAAGTTGTTGCTACATCTAACCCAGTGCGATTAGAAGCAGAAGTGGCGTTTAAGTTGCACAGTATGGGGTTGGTACATCTGCAAGGTAATAATGTGAAACCGCGCTGCGATTTATATCGTCGATATTTCAGAGAACGATTGGGAAGCAGTTGATGAAGACAGCACAAAAATTAGTCGCGATTACCATATTTTTGGCACCGTTATTAATATGTAATGTAGGAGTTGGTTTAACTGCGATCTTGAACCAAGAAGCGGAGCCTCAGTATTATCGTTACCAGGCTCAGCCTGGTAACGAAAACCGGGAGGTTCTACCGGACGTTGTACAAGCAAATAAATCTTGTTCGATTAGCGGAAGATTATTCGGCGATGGTATCCAAGGAGACGGATCTTACTACGTTGTACCTTCCGCTCCTAATAGGGATGAGTCTCGATCGAGGATGGCTCGGATCGATTCTTCTAACCCTTCTTATCAATTATCGTCTTTGCCAGCAGGTCGTTACGTTCTTCGCGTTTTTCGCAGCGAATCCGGTTCCCTCCTTCCGGTAAAGACTTTTCCCCGCCAAAGAGAGGTAAACTGTACTGGTAGTGCAATCAGAAACGTGGATTTTGAAGTCCAGTAAGGGAATTGCAGATTTGAGATTTAAAATTGCTTTCTTTGAATGGCAAATCTAAAATTAAATCTAAAATCTAAAATTTAAAATCATCTAGGGTCATCTATATGAAAACAGAGAGTTACGGCAACGGACTTTCTCATGATTATAAATATCAAGTTGGCGGAAGTCTACCACCTGATGCTCCCACTTATGTGAAGCGACAAGCCGATCGCGATTTTTATGAAGGAGTGAAAGCTGGGGAATTTTGCTATGTACTTAATTCCAGACAAATGGGAAAGTCCAGCTTGCAGCTGCGAACGATGCAAAGGTTGCTTTCAGATGGAATTGCCTGTGCGGCGATCGATCTCTCAGAGATTGGTAACTGGGATGTCACCCAAAACCAGTGGTATGCAGGTGTTGTTTACTCGTTAGTAAATAGTTTCGATTTGTTTGACAAAATCGAATTAAGGAGTTGGTGGCGCGATCGCGAGTTTCTTTCCCCCGTACAAAGGTTGAGTCAGTTTCTTGACGAAGTGTTGCTGGTTGAAGTCAGCCAACCTATTGCTATCTTTATTGATGAAATTGATAGCATTCTCAAACTTAGCTTTCCGACCGATGATTTTTTTGCATTCATCCGCTACTGCTACAACAAACGAGCCGAAAACCCAGAATACAATCGTCTCACTTTTGCGCTTTTGGGAGTGACAACCCCATCCGATTTAATCCAAGACAAAAATCGCACGCCTTTTAATATTGGCAGAGCAATTCAACTTAATGGCTTTCAATTAGATGAAGCTCAGCCTCTAGCTAAAGGGTTGGCAGAAAAAATCGCCAATCCCGATATCGTGCTAAAAGAAGTATTAGCCTGGACTGGTGGACAACCGTTTCTCACCCAAAAGATTTGTAAGCTCATTCTTGAACAAGCAGAGGAGCAGAAAAGCAATCCTCCCCTCTTTCCCCCCCAGTGTACGGGGGGGGACGAAGGGGGGGGTTCCCAATTACCAAAACTCCCGACCCTCTTTCCCCCCCAGTGTACGGGGGGGGACGAAGGGGGGGGTTCCCAATTACCAAAATCCAAAATCGCCGATGTCGCGCAGCTAACGCGATCGCACATCATCGACAACTGGGAAGCGACTGATGAGCCAAAGCACCTCAAGACAATACGCGATCGCCTCTTAAGAAATGAGCAACACACAGGCAGATTGTTAGGACTATACCAACAAATTTTACAACAAGGCGAAATATCAGCAGATAACAGTACAGAACAAACAGAATTACTCTTATCGGGATTAGTAGTCAAACGGCAAGGAAAATTAACAGCAGCCAACCGCATTTATGCCTCCATCTTTAACCAGAATTGGGTCGAAAGCGTATTAGCAAATCTGCGACCTTATGCAGAATCATTAACAGCCTGGTTAGCCTCCAATTGCCAAGACGAATCCCGACTTTTGCGCGGTAAAGCCTTACAAGACGCCTTAGAATGGGCAGCAGAGCAAAGCTTGAGCGATCGCGATTATCAGTTCTTGACAGCCAGCCAAGAATTAGACCGAAAACAAGTTGAAATAGCCTTACAAGCCGAAAAACAGGCAAATCAAATATTAGCCGAAGCTCAACAAAAAGCCAATCGTACAATCAAAAGAGGCATCACCGTCTTGGGCGTAATTTCAGCCCTAACAGCAGCAACTATTTTCCACGCCGCTACAAGCATAAAAGCCGAATGGGAAGAACTGAAACTAGAGTCTAAAGGCATGAACTCCTTAAGATTATTTGAAACTCAAGGAGGCGAAGAAATCAAAGCTTTAGTCTCAGCCATGCAGGCGGGACAAGATTTGAAAAAAATGGTGGAAAAACATAGCCATTTGCAAAAATATCCAGCCATCAGCCCTTTATTAGCATTACAAACAATTCTCGATCAAATCCACGAGCGCAATCAACTAAAAGGTCATCAAGGCCAAATTTGGAGCGTAAGTTTTAGCCCCGATGGCAAACGCATTGCCACTACAGGAAACGACAACACTGTGCGTCTTTGGAATCGATCTGGCAAACTGCTATCTACATTCAAAAGCAATCAAGGTGAAGTCAAAACTGTAAGCTTTAGTACTGAAAAAAAGACCAATCCCCAATCCCCAATCCCCAATCCCCAATTGCTTGACGGATATCGCATTGCCACAGTAGGAGCAGATGGAAAAATTCGACTTTGGAACCAGTTTGGAAAACCGTTAAATTCTCCATTCAAAGGTCATAAAGGTCACGTTAGAAATATGAGTTTGAGCTTAGATGGAAAGCGGATTGCGATCGCAGGTTCTGATGGTACGGTGCGAATTTGGAACCAATTCGGACAGCAATTAGCGAACTTTAATAGCACGCCGGGTGAGATTAGAAGTATGAGTTTTAGCCCTGATGGAGAGCGCATTGCCACAGCAGGCGCAGATGGCACGGTACGACTTTGGAACCAGTCTGGAAAACAGCTAAATCAATTTAAAAGTAACCCCGGTGGAGTTTGGAGTCTAAGTTTTAGTCCGGATGGACAGCGCATTGCCACCACTGGTGCAGATGGCACGGTGCGAATTTGGAAACAATTCGGCCAGCAGTTGACTCAATTCAACACTAATCAAGACAGAGTTTGGAGCGTAAATTTTAGTCCGGATGGACAGCGCATTGCCACAACTGGTGCAGATGGCACGGTGCGGCTTTGGAACAAATTTGGGCAGCAGTTGGATAAATTCAACTCTCATCAAGGTGAAGTTTTGAGCGTAAGTTTTAGTCCCAACGGACATAGCCAGGATGGACAGCGCATTGCTACCGCCGGAGACGATGGTACGGTGAAACTTGCGGATTTGTGGGATTTACAGGTGTCGCGCTCGGTCTCGCGGGGTAAACAATTACTTCTCAAAGATAGAGAGTTTTGGCGTGTAACTTTTAGCCCCAACGGAAAGCACATTGCCACAGCTTACTCCAATGGCATGGTGCGACTTTGGAACGAATCTGGACAGGAGTTAATTTCTGCATTCAAAGCTCATAAAAGTTTGGTTTTAAGTGTAAGTTTTAGCCGTGATGGACAGTACGTTGCCACATCAGGAGATGAAGGCATTGTGCGGCTTTGGAACCAATCCGGGCAGATGTTAGCTGAATTCAAAAGCGATCGGGCCAAAGTTAGAAGCATCAGTTTTAGCCCCGACGCCAAACGCATCGCTACCGCCGGAGACGACGGCACGGTGAGGTTCTGGAACCAATCTGGAAAACCCCTAGCTTTAACTTTCAAAGCACATCAGAGTCGAGTGTGGAGCCTATCTTGGTCGCCGGATGGACAGCACATTGCCACCGCAGGAGATGACAGTACCGTAAAAATTTGGAATCCAAATGGTGAGATTTTGACTCAATTTAATACCGAGCAAGGCGAGGTTAGAAGTATGAGTTTTAGCCCCGATGGACAACGCCTTGCTACTGCGGGCTCGGATGGTACAGTCAAACTTTGGGTTAGGTTTGATAAGCCATCTGGACAACTGCTGCTAGCTCAATTTAAAGCTCAAACGGGAGATATTTTTAGCGTCAGTTTTAGCGCAGATGGGAAGAGTTTAGCTACTGCTGGTTCTGACAGCACTGTAAGGATATGGCGCGTTGAAGAATTAGATGAATTGTTGGAGCGGGGGTGCGAGTGGCTAAAAGATTACTTGGCTACTCATCAGGAAGTTAGAGAGCAATTAAAAGTGTGTAAGTAGTACAGAGAAACCCGGTTTCTGAGGTGTACTTCATCCAACTGAAAACCCCTATAAATCCAAAACCCTAATCAATCTTTCGGCAACCCTAAATCTGGCAAACCTTTCACAATTTTAACGGTTTCTAAACTAACCGTAATCACCTGTTTAATTAAGCGCACAATATATTCTTCATCATCAAGTCGATTGGGATCATTTGTAATACCACTACGGTTATCTGTGCTAACCTGATATTGGTCAATTATCCAATCTAAAGCAGAACGATTGCCTAAGCGATATTCAAATACTTCTGGTGGAATATCTGCTAAGGTGAGAAAGTCGTTATATTTGATTTGAGTTTTATCTTTAGAAAGGCGCATTTTTTCCACGCGCCAATCAATTGGTAAGTCTTTGTTTTCGATATGTTTTAGGCGATATTCCGGCTGTTGTTCGTAGTTAACGTGAATTTCTGCCAGTCGTTTTCCTGCTGTTGCGAAAGGATGAAATTCTGGCGCGAAGGGAATGCGCGGAAGTTCTCTTTTTAGGTTAGCGGCGTAGCGTTCTCGGTAGTGGGGATGATGGAGAAGTGAGTATGTGTAATGGAAGATATCCCATTTGGTAATTGTGGTATCTTGGTAATGGGTGCGATATTGTTCTAATGCCCAATCGGTGATGTTTTCTCTGCGGTTTGTTCCGTCTTCATCGTAGGTGTAGAATGGGAAGCATTGAGAGTCACCGGTTAAATGCAAATCAGGAATATATTTAACGATTAAACAATGAAATGGTTTAGTATTACCGATACCACTCCAACAAATTATCTGATTCTCTTCTTCAATTTTAGGAGTAGGTAAGATTGATGGAAATTGGTAACGTCTATTGTTCAAATGACGATCAAAATAAAGCCAAGAAACTATAAATGGTCGGTAAAGTGAGCGTCTTAATCTATCAGAATTATATTTTACTATTACACCTCTAATTAAATGCTCTTTTAAGTCACCCGACCAACTAATTCTAGTCTCATCACAGGTCACAAAATCGTCAATAGTAAGAAAATTATTACCTTTCTGCTTCCATTGAATTAGCTGTTCATTATAAGTAGTAATCATTGTTTGAATGTTTGCTGAAACTTCCTCATGGCTAAAATTATATGCCCAAACATCTCGATTAGTTTTAACTCCGTTGCTAAATAATTTGAAAATACAATCACTTACCTCTCCTTTTGTGGATTTTGTTTCCTTGCTTCCTAATGCAATAAACGTCTCAAAATCATCTTCTAAGCCTTCAGTTAGCCAAGTATGATTTTTATCAGGTTTAATTTCTTCCCATTCTACATTACCAATATGCTCAAGTTTTCCTAAATAATCTAACTTTTCTTCTTTCCGCCAAAACTCATCCATTCGAGCATAGTAAATTTGTGATTTTCTCATAAATTATCCCTAAATTCCTCAAACAAAGCCTTCAAATATCGCTATCCATTTTCCATCTGTTCTAGCTTTTCTTGTAACTGTTGAAAAACTAATTCACCATCGACAACTTTTCCTTGAGGAATTTGTTCTGTACCTTCGGCAATCTTTTCCCTTAGCTCAAACAGTTGTTTTTCTTTGTAATCATGTTCCTCCAAAATTTTAAAGCGTTCTTACGGAATTTTATGGCCATGTTTTACCCAATCTGTCATATCAACTAACTCTTCATCTTCATAGTCTGATAGTGAACCAAACATTTCATTTAGTTCTTCTTGTTCTTCATCACTGACGTATGGTATTAAAGCTTGACATAGTAACAGTCTTTCTTCTCGCAAAACTTCGCGAATACTTTCTTTAATTAAAGCTTTAAGTTCTTGTGCTTCCATCTCTACTCCGTATCTTTTGAACTAACTTGCTTTTTTACAAATATATTAACACACCCACGCACCTCAATTACTAAATAACTTAAAAATACAATCACTTACATCTCCTTATAATCTAACTTTTCTTCTTTTCGCCAAAACTCATCCATTCGAGCATAGTAGATTTGTGCTTTTTTCATAAATCTTCTGGTACCAATCCTGTTTTTTTAGCAATGCGAGCAAGCATTTTCGATCCGATTTCATCGCTATTCCCAAACGAGAATACATAATCATCCCAACCTTCTCTCTCTAGGATTTTATGCGATCCCGTTTGTCTTTTAACACACCATCCAATTTTCTCCAGTGCAGCTAACACTTTTCTCCCTTTTGTCGATGACCACTGACTCATATTACTATCCTCTAGGCAGCAACAAAAGTGAGACTTGTCAAACCTAAGCTGATCTCGCCGTGTTCCAGTTTGTCAGCAATCACTCGCAAAGCTAAAGCTTGGACATTAGCTATCGCTTCTTGTTGAGTTAAACCATACACCAAAACACCTGGTATTTCTATAATTTCTGCAATCCAACGGCCATCATTTTCTTGTTCAAATTCAATCGTGAAGTGAGTTGATATTGAGCTTTGCATTAAATCACCTCTATCGAAATTTTATGACCATGTTTCACCCACTTTGCCATATCAACAAATTCTTCATCTTCATAGTCTGATGGTGAACCAAATTGTTCTTGAATTTCCTGCATTTCTCGATCGCTAACATACGGAATCGAAGCCAAACTAAAAGCAAGTCGTTCTTTTCTCAATACTTCAGGAATGATTTCTCGAACTGCTTGAGCAGCATAATGTAAAGCTTCCTGAATATCCTCTATTTTCAAGTCAGGAAATGCCTCTAAAATTTCATTATCTCTCATTCCTTCGGCAAACATCCCAACAACAGTAGCAACAGGAATCCGTAAATCACAAAGGCAAGGAACTCCCCCCATTTTTTTCGGATTGACTGTAATTCTTGTGAATTTCATAATTAATCGCTCTCCTTACGATAGTATCATAAACTTCTAAACCCAATTTTTATACAGAGAACGGGTAAAATTTAATACTTCTTCCTGTCTTTCTTCTGAGAGTTTTTGGACGGCAGAGGTAATGCGATCGGCAAGAGATACCCAAGTTTTTGTTTTGGCTTGCCAAACTACGATAAACTGTTCGGGAGAAAGGGTATGGAGTGCCAAGGTTTCCCCTTCAGGGTTTGTAAATTCTACTTCAGATGCGCGATCGCTATATTGTTCCACAATAGCACCGCGATCGCCCGCCGATCGTCCTAATTCAGGAATATCAACCAGTAGTTCCACCACATCAAATAAATCAGGTTTAATCATTTGCGCCTCCTAACATAAAGAGTAACAAGTCTTGCAATATCTTCATTCGGTCTAACTATCCATCCTGTGCGAACAATTTCTTGCTGTCCTGCTTCCATTCCCCTTATTTCCAAATCAACCTGATATCGCTGTCCATGTTCATCAGATATTCCCAAATTTGCCTCTGCATCCATAACTTGTGCTTGAATTTGCTCTAGTAAAGCTTGATAATTATCTTGAGTAAATCCCAAATATTGACGAAACATTATAGCTTTATCTTTTCCAATTGGATTATCCTGATTTAGGGCATAATCTGTACATTTTCGTGGATCTATCAATAGTTGCTTGGCGACATCTATTAGCCTCATTATATTTACTCTGTCCGCTTTTTAACAAAAATATTAACACTCACACCCACCTGAATACCAAACACATTATGAGTCGTCCCTGACAGCTTAGGATTTTTTCTCACATTTCCCCCCAAATCAAACACATATATTTTATCAAAATCTTTCTCTAGCTGCTGTCTCATCCCATCAAAAGCTATTTGTTCGATAAAACTGTTATTAGTAACAAAAGCAACTATACCTTCATCACTTATTCTATCACTCGCCCACCGAATCGCCTTCACATAAGGATCGGAAAGAGCATTTTTATTAGTCGCCTTTGATGCTTTGGCGTAAGTTGCCGAAACAACATCATCTATTCCCGTTTTATCTTTTGTCGTATATCTCCGATTTTTATTATTATCATTTTCATTCAACTGACCAACATTATAAGGAGGATTACCCATAATTACAAAAATATTTGACTGTCTCTGTCTTTCCACGCGCTTCATATTTTCAGGACTAAATAAGTTTAACTGTTGAATGGCTTGATCCTCAAAGGTATCAACCAAACAAATCCCTTCAAAAGTTTTATATTTCCCCGCCTGCTCAAAATATTCATGCTCAATATTCATTGCCGCAATATAATAAGGCAACAGCATCACCTCATTACAGTGCAATTCATGTTCATACTTATAAGGTAAAGCCGATTTTTGAATTGCGGCGATTTCTCGGATTACCCGAATAATAAAATTACCCGTTCCCACAAACGGATCGAGAACATGAACGCCTTGATCAACTAACGATTTGCCAAACTCCCTCTGCAAAATTTCCTCAACACTTTTCACCATAAAACTTACAATCGGTTGAGGAGTATAAACAATCCCGTGAGTATCGGCAACTTTTACCGAAAACCCTTGGAAAAATCGCTCATAAATCCGATTGAGAAAATCCTGTTTTTGGGCATAATCATCGATGGTTGCTGCGGTTTCCTCGATCGCACCATAAAACCGATCCAACTTATTCAAAAAATGACTGCGACTAAAAGATTTAGAAGTTAAAGCATTAATTACTTTCTCAATTTCTACCGCAATAATATTACGTTGAGCAAAATCAGGATTATTAAACACGCTGCGAAAAATGCGCTCAGTCAATAAATGCTGAATCAACATTTCCTCAACCGCTGCTTCCGAAAGATTGGGGTTAATTGATTGACGACAAAGTTGCATAAAGTCGGCAAAAGCATCAATAAACTTTTTGTTTTTCTTCTCCTGATCTCTGATTAATTCTAGTAACGCAGTAGCGTGTTCCTTAACGCGAATACCAAACTCTTCAACCGCCCTTTCCCATTGTTCAATAGCTGGGGGTCGATATTCAAAGAATTGGCGAACGACATCTACTAACGCCTGTGGTTTGGTGATATCTTCATCCATCACCAGTTTGCCATCTTGGTAGAGAATAGCGCGATCGGGCCGTTGAAAAATGATATTATCTTTGGGATAGCCAGCAGCAAACTTTTTCGGAATTTCCTTCTTTAAATCATCCTTAATATCCTTCGCTTCCCAATAAGCACGCGCCAAGTTATAATCATCAACCAATGCCCCATCCATCCGAATGGGCTGTTTCTTGGGTCGCTTGATGGCATATTGTGGCACCAATGTCCATTTGAACTGCCGACCACAGGACTCAAGCAACTGCTGAAATGCCGTTTGCACAGCCCCTTCATGCAAAACCCCCAGTTTGGCATACTGTTCTAAAGCTTCGTAGTAGGCTTTAACAGGTTTGTTGCTTGGCTTGAGACTGAGATTGGGCATATAAAAGCTTACGTATAAGCAAACAATTAACTTTCTCCAGTATGCCTAACTATAGCTAATTGGGACGGTTCGGTCGGCGATCGCGTAGCCTGCCCTTGGCGATCGCTGACCCATCGTAAAGGGCAGTAGTAGACTGATTCAGAAAATAGTTACACTATATGATGTCATCTCGTAATTGCATAGGTTGCAACTATGGAACGAGAAGCTGTAACTATCCGCATTCCTGCCGACCTGCTTGAGCAAGCGAGGCAGTTTCCAGAAGGCAGTGAGTCTTTTAACGAGATGGTTGTCGAAGCGATCGCCCGTGAGGTGCGACGACGGCGAAGTCTGGCAGCCCATCAGCGCATAGTAGCTCGTAGCGCCGAAGTAGAAGCTGCAACAGGTATTAAATCAAGCTCTGTGGACTTGATTCGTCAGTTGCGAGCAGATGAGGGACGGCGTGACTAAGTGTATCGACACCAGTGTTTGGATTCCTTATCTTTTACCTGAAACACTGCAACTCCAAGCCAGAAACTTGATCGTTCCGTTACTGACATCAAATGTGCGTTTGGTTGCTCCAGCATTTGCATGGGCAGAAGTTGGCTCAGTATTGCGAAAAAAAGTTAGGTTGGGGGCAATTACCGCAGCACAGGCAGAGGGATTTTATGATGACTTCTGCCAAATGCCTGTTGACTATCTTGATAGCGATGCTATTCGTGCCAGAACATGGGCTATAGCCGAACAGTTCTCGCTGGCAACTCTCTATGATGCTGCTTTTCTGGCAGTCGCCGAGCTAGAATCTGCCGAATTCTGGACAGCAGACCAATCTTTGCTCAATACGCTTACACCATGTCCAGCTTACGTCCAAAAACTGGAAGCATAAATTACGTCATAACCGGGTGCAGATAACCTTACCGCCCTCAGCGCCGCCGCCTACTTCTCGATCGCTTATCTTCCAGAGAAACCACCTCAGCTTCTCTACTCTCTCTCGCCACCCGAATCAAAATTCCAGCCCCCAGCAAACTCGCAATCATCGAATTACCGCCATAGCTAAACAACGGTAAAGGCAAACCCGTCGTTGGTAGCGCACCCGTCGCCACCCCAATATTCATCAGCGACTGTCCCACCATCAAAATCATTACACCGATCGCCACCAGTCGATGAATCGCATTTTGAGCCTTCATCGACACAATCAATGCCAGCGTCCCGTACACTAAAAGCAACAGCAACAGCACCAAAGAGCCTGCAAAGCCAAACTCTTCAGCAAACACAGCAAAGATAAAATCCGTGTATTGAATCGGCAGATAAAATAACTTTTGCTGAGACAGCCCAAATCCAGCACCCCAAGTCCCACCAGAACCAACCGCCAGCAGACTTTGAACCAACTGGTAACCATCCTGCATTGGATCGGCCCAAGGATTCAAAAAAGACATGATCCGCCGTCGCTGATATTCCTTAAAACTGATACTGATAGTCGCTAGCAGCAATCCACCCAAAGCCGTTCCCATCAGGTAAATATAAGGTAACCCAGCTGCCAAAGCGATTAGCCAAATAGTAATCCCGCAGAATGCCGTCGTACTCAAGTTAGGTTGCAGCAAGATACCCAAAAGCACCAGAGCGAAAATCAACAGCCAAGTCAAACGAACTTTCCAGCTCAACCGATCCCATTGACCAAATATCCTAGCACTCTGTAGCACTAGGAAAGGCTTGATCAGCTCCGAGGGTTGAATTGGCATCGGGCCTAAAGACAGCCAGCGGGTCGCTCCATTAGCAGTAGTTCCCAATCCTGGAATCAAAGTGACTAAAATCAATGCTAACAGCAGCACCACAAACCAATGAGCCGTACCCAAGACATAGCGCAGGGGGAAATGCACCATCAGGTTAAATCCCACCATGCCAACCATAACTGAGACGAGTTGGCGCTTGAAATAGTACAGCCCATCTCCGTAATAGGCGTCCCCGACCGGATAAGACGCCGAGAACAACACCACCAATCCCATAAACAGCCACAGGAAGGTTAACCACCGCAACAATCGGGCTTCTATTGCCCATTCCTGGAGGTCGCTATCAACAAAGGGAATTAGGTGACGTAAGTTCACAAACCGCTATATAACATCTAGACTGCGCTCCAACCAATCTACACTACTCTGACAAAATTATAAAAACTTTGCCGCCTTCGATCTCATGACTGTAAGCCATGACATCGAAGGCGGCGCTATTTCAAACTCCCAATCCCCCAAGGGGGATGGGCATTTTTCGAGAATTTTTTGACATGATTCTCGTTTTTCGGTAAAGCTTATCTTCGGGATTTAAAGGAGTCCTGTATTAGCACCCTGTTTACCAGTCGCTAGCTCAACTTTGACGATTTTGCCACCCATTTTCATAATCCGTTGCTGTTCGCGAAACCAGTTGTCATAGGGGACTAGCTTCGTAAAATAGGTGTTTTGGAGTTCCCGCTGAGTCCGAATGCGTGTCTGACTGGGAACGCAGGCAGTTATCTTGAACATCCGCATGGGTTAAATTCTCCTGGCATTTAATAAAAGTTTAGGGTGTTGTTGACACTCTCAGGTCTGAAGACGCTGAGATTCTTGGTTCAAACGAGTCCACTTAACACAGAACAGTTACCTGTTTCATGCCAGAGATGGTTCTCTCCCCAAGCGTTCATCCAATGTAAGGGATCTGTTTGGGTATGCCCTACCCTACAGTTTAAAACCTAAAAATTTGGTTTCTCTGGTACTTGATGCAAGCGAGTTTTTACCTGTACAAGCTATTTCCTGTACAGAACCCCCTAAACCTAGTTTTCAAGGTGCTTTGCCTTTCGGCTACTGGGTTTTTTTAAGTAGGTTGAATACCCTTTCCTACTAAAATTCAGTTTACCACATCGAAAATTAAAAGTTGTCCTTATTAAAAAATCCAAGGGGAATAAATTTACTTGAGTCGATTTTCATCCCAGCCCTGAAGGGACAGGGTTTTCAATCTCCGATAACGTTTATATAAAAACCAAGGTCTGGGAGTCAAGAGTAAATACTAGCCGAAGACAACTTATCCGATGAATTAGACAAGCCCCCAACGCTCTAGCATTGACTCCAGACTTCCCAGACCGTGACTAGGACAGAAGACAGAGCTTTGAAACTAAGCCTTCAGCTCCTCAAGAAGCATCTAGCTCAAGCCAGAGCAGATGTAGTCGAAGTAAACGCCCATTTCCTTACCAGCATCAGAACCCACGAGGCTGGCGGTAACTTCCTTCATAGCTTGGATAGCTTGCACTGTAGCTGAGACGGGAACGCCCAAGGAATTGTAGGTTTCCTTCAGCCCGTTGAGTACGCGCTCATCAAGAATGGAGGGGTCACCAGCCAACATGGCATAGGTGGAATAGCGCAGGTAGTAGTCCAAGTCGCGGATGCAAGCGGCATAGCGACGGGTGGTGTACATATTGCCACCGGGACGGGTGATATCAGAGTACAGTAGGGCTTTGGCTACTGCTTCTTTGACAATGGTAGCGGCATTAGCGCTGATGGCGGTTGCAGCGCGAACGCGCAATTCGCCAGTTTGGAAGTAGCCTTTCAGCTTTTCCAGAGCGGAGCTGTCCAGGTATTTACCTTGAACGTCAGAGGAGTTGATAACAGCGGTAATCGCGTCTTGCATCTTTTTGCTTCCTTAAGTCACCTAATCTGGAAATCTTTAACTGAGTGCAGAGGGAGGACTTTGTCCTACTGCATCGCACCAATCACGTAGTCGAAGTACGCACCAGCTTCAGATGCGTCTTCAGCAGACAGCAAGGAGGTGGCAACATTCTTCATGGCGCGGATGCCTTCAGCTACCGCAGGAATGGGGGTGCCCAGGGAGTTGTACATTTCACGAACGCCCACCAAACCGATTTCTTCGATCGGAGTGACATCGCCAGACACAACTCCATAGGTTACCAAACGCAGGTAGTAGTCTAGGTCGCGCAGGCAAGTAGCGGTCATTTCTTCACCGTAGGCATTGCCACCGGGAGAAACAACATCAGGACGCTTTTGGAAAAGTTGGTCGCCAGCTTGCTTAACGATGCGTTCGCGAGAGTCGGTCAGTGTTTGGGCGATACGCAGACGGCGTTCGCCACCAGTGACGAAGCTCTTGATGCGATCGAGTTCACCAGGGCTGAGATAACGAGCCTCAGCATCGGCATTCACGATGGATTTCGTGACGATACTCATTTACGGAATCCTCCAAAAAATATGTAACCAGGTGTGTTTTAACTGGCAAAAAGCAACTGTGTAGCTGATTTGAGTTATCTGTTGCGATCGAACCCCAGATTATAACTTATGCCTAAGCACATTTATTCTGAGGCCAGCTTCAGTATTCTTCAAACTTCTCATCTATCAGAAGTAAATCTGATTTCCGACACAGCTACCTTCGCAAATATTTTGCGACATTACCGTCACATTTTGACGCTGCTCTTAACACTTTGTAATAAAAGTCCTAATGTTTGCATTGTGACAGGCAACCAACTGGAAATAGCCTTATCTCCAAGAACAGCAGGAGATAAGGCTAGAGACTAGAAAAGTCAAAAGTCAGTAGGGGCGGGTTTTGAATGAGTGACTTTTGTTGCCCCTTCTTTTAGAACCGACCGCCCAAGTAAGAGGGCGATAGGCTCGACCAAGGCTGCTTCACCAAGTCTGTGGCTGCTTTGACGCTGCCCAGGTAGTTGCCAGCAGGTAGAGAGGGGAAGCGATCGTAAGGCACCACATCCTCACCGAAGTATTGCGCGTACTCTGGACTCTCGACCACTGCTTCTACGGCGGCCTTCAACCCTTTCTCGGCCAGAATCTGGTTGTATTGACGGATTTCGGCCTGCGTAGCTGGGGCCCGACCCAGAAGGTGACGGAAAAGAAACTCAATCACCTTAGTGTTGGGATAAGGAGTGTAGAAGCGCCGACGATAGATTTCGGAACTAGCCAGAGAGCGAACAAAATCGCGTACAGAGATTTCCCCATTGCGAAGCTTGCTTTCCAGGTCAGAACGACGGAACTCATTGGGAACTTGACCGCTGAACACATCCATCACTTGACAGTAGACAGCGTTGAGTACCAGAGCTATTTCACCCTGATTCATCCCTGGGTTCATGCGGTAAATCCGAGCCGGTTTGCGGCGCGTCGTACCGACACCCACCTCAACAGATTGCCCTTGACCGTTACTAAAGGAGCGTCCCTTCTCGATAAACAGCGGCTTGGTTTTATCCATAGCTCGTGCTTGACGCGCTATATCCGCCATCGCCTTGCCCATCAGCGGCATTTTGGTGGCATCCATGCGAGGCTTCACTGTTGAGAAGCTAGGTACTACGACGTCATCGCTTTGCTTCGTGAGCTGGTTGTACAGTTTTTGGCTATTCGGGAAGTTAGCGGCGGGTAACGTCAGGAAGCGATTGTAAGGAACTGTATCTTCACCAAACGCACTACCGTACTCAGCGCTGTTCACGATCGCACCGATAAAGGCACGAATACCGCCAGAAGCGAGAATCTGGTTGTATTTGCGAATTTCTGCTTGGTCTAAAGGTGCCCGTCCCAAGAAGTGCTTGGTGCCGAGTTCGATTACCTTTGTGTTGGGATAGGGAGTGTAGAACTCCTTAATGTAAAGGGTCGATTCCCCCAAGCTTGTGATAAATTCCTTGAGGTTGATTTCACCATTGCCCAGTTTGCTTTCTAGGCCGGTGAATTCATTCTTCACCATGTAAGGTTCGACATCGCGCTCAAATATCTGCCGATAGGCAGCGCGAATCACAGTTCCCAACTGATTCTTATCGCTGTTGCCCGTCAGCTTGAAGACTTTGGTTTGCTCGCGCTTCTTGCTGACGCCTTGGTTGATGCGGAATTGAATATCGGGTTCAGTCCGAATGTCTTTGACTTCACCCAATTCGACAAAGAGCGGATTTTCTTCTTTGTCTACCCTGAGACCAGTTTCGCCGATGCTGCCAACGCGGAGATTGCGTAGGGCTACGCCTTGCGGGGTCAGATAACGCTCGTAAGGAACGGTATCTTCATTAAATGCCTCGTTGTACTCCAAGCTATCAATCAAGGCATCGACTAGCGCGTAGAAGCCTTTTTTGGCACAAATATCGAAGTATTTGTTGTTTTCTGCACGCCCGTAGGTGGGGCGACCCAATAAGCGGCGATGGATATATTCGATCGCTTTACACACATACAGCGATGTCCAGTACAGCTTGCGGAACAAGTCTGACTTCGCCAATGCGCGAATAAACTCCCGCACTGTAATCTCGCCGTTTTCCAGCTTGATTTCGGCTAGCTTCAGGCGCTGACCTTCGTAAACATCCCGCCCAAACACCTGCAAGTAACAAGCACGAATCAGCGCTTGGGTTGAACTTTCCGTGAATTTAACGCTGACGCCCTGTTTGGTGAAACCGCGCTTTCCGCCAAATCCCGTAAAGCCAGGAAGTTGATCGAGCTTAAACACCTTGGGTCCCAGCGTACCCGGTGCTTTACCCCGCGCTGCTGGGTTGCTGAGTTGGTTTTCGATGCCAGCGCCGCGACGAATCAGAATCCGCCGGGTATCCTTACCAAAAGGAGCGGGTCGGCTGCTGGGATTGCGAGTTTCTTTCGGGAAGATTGCCCCAAACTGAATTTCTAGGGGGTCGTTACCGGAACCGTAGGGGTGTCGATCGGGCAGGGGCCGATCGTAAGCTGCAAAGGTGGTGATGAACTGCGGTACTTTGCGGAATGGCGCACTGTAATTAAACAGGTCTTGCTGCGGCCCCCAGTTGCGACATTCTTGGGCTTCTTGACCCAATCCCCGGATGTAGGGTACTGTTTCTTCCCCGAAGTAGTCGGAGTATTCTTCGGAATCTACCAATGCGTCTATTAGACCTGGTAGACCTTTGTTTGAGACTAGAGCAAAATATTTTTGCACTTCTTCCCGGCTGGAAGGGCCGCGTCCCAAAATGTGACGGAAAGCTAGTTCTAGAGCGCGACTGTTGATGTAAGGCTCGAAGAAGTTTTTCCGATACAGGGGAGATTTACCCAAACGACGGATAAATTCCTTCATGGAGATTTCGCAGTTCTTCACCTTGGATTCCAAGTCGGAAATTCCCAGGCTGTAAGCGCGAGTAATATCTCGTTCAAAGACTTGTCTGTAGGCAGCTTTAACAACATCTTGTTTTTCTTTAGCAGAAAGTCCCGGTTTCATGACGAATTTGGGACGCCGCTCTGCCGCTAGAGAGTAAATTTGGGGCAGCTGCAAACCTTGCTCGTCGCCAGGACGTTGCCGCACTTTGTCTGAGGGGGTTGGGGCTTTAAATTCGGCAATCAGAACATCCATGTACTGAGTGACAATATTTGCCCCTTCTGAGTCTTGCCGGAAATAACCCAGTGCCGCTTGCCTCATTTCTTGCAGGGCTACGATGGTGGCTTCTCCAGAGCAAGCATTTTCAATAATTTCCCGCAATCCTCTCGTGTTGACGGCGATGATATTGGGGTCACCGGCGACGATCGCATAAGTGACGTAGCGCAAAAACCAGCTGAGATCCCGCAGAGATTTCTGCATATTGCTGGGGCCGTAGCGGGCCACGTTGATCGGTCGGAAACCAGCTGGCACCGGCCCACCGCCAGTGGCACTAAAGAGCGATCGCAATCCCTCGAAGAAACCGCCGCTAGTTTCCACATAAGTTGCGGTTCCTAGCTTCATTCCTTCCTTCGTGTCTACAGCAGTTCCAGCCATGCTCATCACTGGTGCTTGCTTCGGCTTTTCTAAGAAAGCCATCGGGGAACCGCCGACAAAAATCCGGTTAGCTGCGCGGGAAACGATCAGATCGGAATTTTGCGTGAGCGTGCCAGCAATTTCCAGACGTCTAGCGCCAGAACTGAAATAGCTGGCCAGTTCGCTCAGCTCGCCGCGCTCTAAAAAGCGGTCTTGTTGTTCCGCTTGGGAAATTGTCGCAACTGGTACGGTTTGATATAGTTGCGGACGCGCAACAGAGCTTCCACCACTTGCTTTTACACTCATCGGTTCTCAAAAGCTCCCTATAGAATTGTCAGATGTTCAGATGTCAGATGTCAGATGCTTCGTCGGCTTCGATGCTTCTTGGGCCGTGCCTTCCTTGATGGACTGAGGGCAGTACAAAGTACGGCAAGGCTGGTCTTATTAGCGAAAGAGTGGCAGCAGCCCACCTTCTGTAGGCCGAAATAACTTTACTTTGCCTTGACCGCTTGGTTTTTGCGGTCTTTGCTTGTCTTCCTTCTTCCCCTAGAGGGTAAAGAGGCGAGTGGATTAAAGGGGAATTTGTTAAAACTGGTCGCCCCTTAGCAGTCAGACCCTTTTCCTTTTAAGCGCGGTTTTGCGGCTAGGGCCGATCGGCACATACACCACAGAGCCACACTTTTTTGCCTCTGACGAAAGCATTGGGTAAGGGTGCTTTAATAATTGCCTGGGTTTAACCAGCCCAGTCTTTAGATTAGAATGTTTCGGGCTCGTCACACTCATTTATTAAAAAATGTGTAGAACTAGCCTCTCTGGATTACTACGTAATCATACTAGATTGCGGCAGCGTAACTGAGAAAATCGATAAGTTTTGTTACGTTTGTTCTTATTAGGGGCTACTGACCATTGACCACTGACCATTGACCATTGACCATTGACCACTGACCACTGACCATTGACCAATGACTAATCAAGATATTACTTCCGCCGTCGAGCGTCTCTACGATACTTACCCGTTTCCGCCAGAACCTTTGCTGGATAGTCCGCCACCTGGGTACAACTGGCGCTGGAATTGGCTGGCAGCTTATAATTTTTGCACTGGACAAAAACCGCAGAAGCAGGATATCCGCATTCTGGATGCTGGGTGCGGCACTGGGGTCGGGACTGAGTACCTGGTTCACCTTAACCCCCAGGCTCAAGTTGTTGGCATCGATCTGAGTGGGGGGGCTTTGGCAGTGGCTAAAGAGCGCTGTCAGCGATCGGGTGCCTCTAGCGTCCAGTTCCATCATCTCAGCTTGTATGAGGCAGGACAACTCCCCGGCGAGTTTGACTTGATAAACTGCGTGGGGGTGCTGCACCACTTGCCCGATCCGAAACGAGGTATTCAGTCCCTAGCTGCGAAGTTAGCGCCTGGGGGATTGATGCACATTTTTGTCTATGCGGAACTGGGACGCTGGGAAATTCAGCTGATGCAGAAAGCGATCGCACTCCTCCAAAGCCGATCGCAGGCGGGGACGCCAGCGCCACGCGACTACCGCGATGGTGTCCAAGTTGGGCGTCAGATATTTGCTTCATTACCAGAAAACAATCGTCTTGTCAAGAGAGAAAAAGAAAGATGGTCGATGGAAAATCAGCGGGATGAATGCTTTGCCGATATGTACGTTCATCCCCAAGAAATTGACTACAACATCGATACTTTGTTTGAATTAATTGATGCTTCTGGGTTAGATTTCGTCGGCTTTTCTAATCCTAAAACTTGGCAGCTAGATCGACTTTTGGGAAATAATCCAGAATTGATGGAACGGGCGGAAGAATTGAGACTTCGCGAACGTTATCGATTAATAGAACTATTAGATCCAGAAAACATCACCCACTATGAATTCTTTCTAGCGCGTCCTCCTTTACCGTCATCAGATTTGTCATCAAAAGAAGCGCTTTTAGCAGCAATTCCAGAGCGCAATCCTTGCATGGATGGATGGCCGAGTCGATGTTTGTTCAATTACGATTATCAGATTGTGAACTTGTCGGAATCTGAATTTGAATTTTTGCAAGCTTGTGATGCAAATTCAGATAAACGTAGAACGATAGGAGAGATTTTGGCTAGTGTAAAATTGGAAGAAGAGGGAGTGCGATCGATCCTAGAACAACAACTTATTTTGCTAACTCCGAACATAAAATGAAGTAAGAGAAAAGCTTATCAAAAAGTTGGGAGGCCATTCAATGTCTAAGATGACCGAGGCAATCGACCGAATTGCAGCTTGTGCAGAACAAAGAAAATTCCGGAGTTGTCTTAGAGATTGGATGATCTGTAGCGGCTATGATTCCTCGTTTTGCTCTGACCCATGACAGCAGCTAACTACGATGCTATGAGCCTTGATGAGTTACGTCGATATGTTTTAACATATCGAGAAGATATTGATGCGTTTCACAAATACATCGATCGCTCAAAAGCGGCGGGGCGCATGATCGTCATAGACTTGGATGACGCCCATTGGGAAGAAAATATAACCGAGCGAATTAAACAAATTACACCTGTTGAGGGTGAATCACAAGAGTCGTAGTCTTGCCTAACAAATATTAACCTAATAAAGCGCTGCGCCGGACAGACGGGCGATCGCAAACTAAAATGTAAACAGGACTAAGGCCAACTGTCACACTTAAATCAACTTGTAGGCTAGGCTAGAACACCTATCAGATAAACTGTAATGGAAACGCAAGATTTAACAACCAAACCCGCCTGTACTGAGTTTTGAATTTAAATGAGCTTAAACGGACAGAGCAAAATTCCACAGATCCTTAAAAATCATGAAGCGGAAGTCTTAGCCGACTGGCTGGGCGAGCAAATGGCAGCTGGTATCCGCAAAGACTTGCTCAAGGAAATAGAGTTGCGCGAAGAGTGCAGAGAATTCCTGGAGTTATTTACAGATGCTATCCAACAGGGTAACTTAACCAACATCCAGTCCACCGAATGGCGTAGCGTGCGGGAGATGCTGACTAGCGTTTCGCGCACGCGCACTCAGAAAGGCTTCACGCCAACAGAAACAGCAAACTTTGTATTCTCGTTTAAGCAGCCCTTATTCAAGCGCTTGCGCCAAGAACTGGGACAGAATGGTGAAGCCCTAGTGGAAGAAATTTTGTCTGCGAGTAACCTTATAGACAAACTGGGTCTGTGGACAACTGAAATTTATCAGAAAACCCGCGAGGAGGTAATCCTGCGCCAGCAAGAAGAGTTAATGGAACTCTCAACGCCAGTCGTGAAGCTGTGGGAAGGCATTTTAGCCCTGCCCATCATTGGCACCCTCGACAGCGCCCGCACCCAAATTATGATGGAATCTCTCTTGGAGATGATTGTACAGACAGGTTCCCAAGTCGCGATCATCGACATTACCGGAGTGCCAACTGTGGATACCCTGACGGCGCAGCACTTACTGAAGACGGTAACTGCTGCTCGTTTGATGGGCGCTGATTGCATTATTAGCGGTATTCGTCCTCAAATCGCTCAAACGATCGTCTACTTGGGTGTAGATTTGGCCGATATAACTACCAAGGCTTCTCTAGCGGATGCCTTTGTTCTAGCTTTGAAGCGATCGGGATTTGCGATCGCACGTTCCAAGCCTACTATTTAAGGAGTGAGGAAATATTATGGAACGCATCGCCATACTCCAGATGGGCCACTTCCTCCTCGTCACCATTCAAGTCGATATGCACGATCACCTAGCGATGACTTTGCAGGACGACCTGACAAACCGCATTAGCAAGACAAGCGCTCGCGGTGTACTGATCGATATCTCAGCGTTGGAAATAGTTGATTCCTTCATCGGGCGGATACTGGCAAACATTGCCAAAATGTCGCGCATACTGGATGCAGAAACGGTCGTTGTAGGAATGCAGCCCGCTGTAGCCATCACTCTAGTAGAGTTGGGACTCTCCCTAAAAGGCATTCGCACAGCCTTAAATGTTGAGAAGGGAATGGCTCTCCTGCGGTCATCGTTAGGGGATTCTCAAGGGGGGAGTATGGACGGTGATGCCGAAAAATGAAATTATCAGCATCAACTCCTCCTCAGACGTTGTGCTAGTAAGGCAGGCAGTGCGTCAGTTTGCTGTAGAGTTAGCTTTCAGCCTGATAAACCAGACAAAGATCGTCACGGGAGCCAGCGAACTGGCACGCAACACCCTGGAACACGGGGGTGGCGGGACTGTAAATATAGAAGCGCTGGATCGAGGAACCCGTCGCGGTCTGCGACTGACTTTTGAAGACTCCGGGCCGGGTATTCCCGATATTGAACTAGCGCTTAAAGATGGCTTCACTACGGGAAACGGACTCGGTATGGGGTTGAGCGGTACAAAGCGGTTGGTCAACGAATTCGAGATCGTTTCCCGTGTCGGAGAAGGCACCCGCATCACAATTACAAAATGGAAGTAACCAAATTATGAGAGAAACCGTCGCCTTGCCCATTTCGGAGTCTAGTCAAGCTGGTGGAGCGCGACGGTTAGCTATGGCCCTCGCAAGCCGTCTTGGCTTCAACGACACAGAACGAGGAAATGCAGGTATCGTAGTTACGGAAATAGCAAATAATTTGGTTCTCCACGCTAGGGAAGGCCAGCTGCTACTAGGGCCTGTGACAAAAGACGACATCGCGGGGATCGAAATATTAGCGCTGGATAAAGGGCCAGGAATGGTTAATATCGGGGAGTGCCTGCGGGATGGCTATTCTACGGCGGGTACTGCTGGCAAGGGTTTGGGGGCAATTAGTCGCCTAAGTGCTTTTTTCGATATTCATTCTGTTCCCAATGTGGGGACAGCTTTATTAAGTCAGATCTGGGCGACGCCAACACCCTCTAGCAGACCGTACAGCAATATAGAAATAGGTGCGGTATGCCTGCCTAAAACAGGCGAGGAGGTTTCGGGCGATCGTTGGGCAATCGATCGCTATGCCGATCGCACTCTGCTGCTAGTATCAGATGGTTTGGGTCACGGGCCTATGGCCGCCCAAGCTTCTCTAGAAGCGATCGAAATATTTCGAGAAAATGTCCGCAAAAGTCCCGCAGAAATTATGGAAGCCGTTCATGGGGCTTTGCGAAGTACGCGGGGATCTGCTATGGCGATCGCGCAACTAAACTTTGAACAACAAATCATTCGTTTTGTAGGAGTGGGAAATATTTCTGCCAGCGTTATGTCTGAATCGGGAAGCTACAGCATGGTTTCCCACAACGGCATCGTCGGACACGAGGTTCGCAAAATTCAGGAGTTTGTCTATCAGTGGCCAAAAGGAGGGGTTTTGGTGATGCACTCCGATGGGTTAGGTACGCAGTGGCGCTTGGATCGCTATCCTGGTTTAGCCGCAAAACATCCCAGTGCGATCGCGGGAGTTTTGTACCGCGACTTCAACCGAGGACGCGACGACGTAACGGTGCTAGTTGCTAAAGAAAATTAAATTAATTGCAAATTGAAGAATTGAAGAATTGCCAATTTAATTTTTCAATTATTCAATCTAACATCTAACATCGATTGACCGATGACTACTTTACTAAATATAGAAATACGATTTGAACAAGATGTAGTAATTTCGCGCCAGCGGGCGCGACAAATTGCACAAGGTTTGGGATTTGACTCCCAAGACCAGACGCGCATTGCCACCGCTGTATCCGAAATCGCCCGCAACGCTTTTCAGTACGCCAAGCTGGGAAAAGTTGAATTTCGCATGGAAGGCGAATCGCCTCAAATGCTTCTAATTTCCATTACCGACAAAGGGACGGGTATTGCCAATCTGAACGTTATTCTAGAGGGAAATTACAAGTCCCCAACCGGAATGGGGTTAGGTATCATTGGTAGCAAACGTTTAATGGATCGATTTGAGATCGAATCTTCGCCCAGCGGAACTAAAGTGGTGATGGGAAAGACATTGCCGAAACGCGCTGCTAAGCTAACAAACAACCTCTCGATCCAGATTGCCGATAAATTGGCAATGCAACCTCCTTACAATCCGTTTGCGGAAATTCAGCAACAGAATCAAGAACTAATTCGTACCTTAGAAGAACTAAGAAAGCGCCAAGATGAACTAACTGAGCTAAACGGGGAACTGGAAGCTACCAATCGCGGAGTTGTGGCGCTTTATGCGGAATTAGATGAAAAAGCGGAGTTTTTAGAGCGAGCCAACGAATTAAAAACCCACTTTCTCTCAAATATGAGCCATGAGTTTCGCACGCCGCTCAATTCTATTATGTCTCTGTCTGGAATGCTGATCGATCGCATGGACGGCGAATTGACGACAGAACAAGAAAAGCAGGTGATGTTTATCCGTAAATCCGCAGAAGGTCTTTTGGAATTAGTTAACGACTTGTTAGATTTGGCGAAGGTCGAGGCCGGAAAAATTGTTGTTCATCCAAAAGAATTTGAAGTGAGCGATTTATTCGCTACTTTGCGTGGGATGCTGCGCCCGCTACTTAGCCATAACTCTTCGACTTCGCTCATCTTTGAAGAACCTGTCGATATCCCAATTCTCTACACCGATGAGGGAAAAGTTGCCCAAATTCTCAGAAATTTTATTTCTAACGCACTTAAATACACCGAACAGGGTGAGATTCGCATCAAAGCAGATAAGCTCGACAACAACGTTGTATTTTCTGTCGCAGATACGGGTATCGGTATTGCACCTAAAGATCGAGAGCGCATTTTTGAGGAATTTACCCAAGTGGATTCTCTCATTCAAAAGCGCTTTAAAGGGACGGGGCTCGGACTACCGCTGTCGCGCAAGTTAGCCGAATTGCTGGGAGGTGACGTTTCGCTTTTTAGCGAAATGGGGGCGGGTTCCACATTTTTTGCTACAATACCGATCGTGTATGGGGACGAGACTGCAAGGGTATCTGTGCCGGAGATTAGTTGGGAGTTAGATCCGCTGCAATTGCCGATCCTGGTGATAGAAGATAACGCAGAAACTATCTTCACTTACGAGAAGTATTTGGAAAAATCTATTTATCAAATCGTCTCGGCCCGATCGCTCAAAGAGGCAAAACACGCACTTGAGAAGTTTAAACCAAAAGCCGTGCTGTTAGACGTCTTGCTAGAGCAAGAGAGTACGTGGTCTTTTCTCTCTGAAATGAAGCAAAACCCAGCGACGCAAGATATCCCCATTTTGGTGGCAACAGTTATTGATAATGAAAAGAAATCTCTGGCTTTGGGGGCTGATGCGTTCTTGATCAAGCCAGTCGATCGATTGTTGCTTTTGAAAAAAATTAATACTCTAGTAAGGGGAGATATTCCGCCGAAATTATTGATTGTTGACGATCAACTGGTATCCCGTTATTTACTCAAGGAACTTTTAGCTAATGCTGGGTTTACCATTATTGAGGCAACAGACGGGCGTTCTGGCATCGAGCTAGCGCTCCTCGAAAATCCGGCTTGCATTTTTCTCGATTTGGTAATGCCAGAAATGAACGGGTTGGAGGTTTTAGAACATCTGAAAAGCAATACGGCTACTCGCTACATACCTGTAATAATTAATACTTCTGAGTTGCTGTCAGAAGAGAAAATACGCAATATTGGCAATCGTGCGGTAGCAATTCTATCTAAAGAAAGTTTATCTAGTCAACAGGCATCCGCTATTCTAAGTGAAGCCCTAATGAAAGCTGGGCTAGTTCTATAGCAAGAGGAGATCAAGAGCAGGGGAACAGGGGAATAAAAATGTTATTTTTTTGAACAAAAGCATAACAACTCCGAAAGAGCCGTTATTTTGTGGCGGTAAGGGAGTAAAAAATTGCAAATCTGAAATCTAAAATCTAAAATCTAAAATTACCCAATCATGCCGCATCAGCATCAAGTCACAATATTGCACGTAGACGACAACGAAACCAACCGCTATGTGGTTTCTCGGACACTTCAGAAAGCCGGGTTTGATGTTGAGGAGGCGGCTACTGGCGAAACTGCCCTGCAAATGATAGCACAGCAACAACCAGACTTAGTTATTCTTGATGTCAGGCTTCCAGATATCGATGGGTTTGAAGTCTGCCGCAGGATCAAGACTAATCCTGCCACATCTTTTATTCCGGTACTGCATTTATCTGCTAGTTTTGTCAAAAGCGAGGACAAGGCACAGGGGTTAGATGGCGGTGCAGATGGCTATCTAGCGCAGCCGGTAGAGCCGATCGAATTACTAGCTACTGTTAAAGCTTTGCTCCGCATCCGAGAAGCTGAGGAGTCGGCGCTAACTTTGGCGAAGGAATGGCAAACGACATTCGATGCGATGAGCGATAGTGTTTGTCTGCTGGATAGTCAAGGAAAAGTTATGCGATGTAACAAAGCGATGACCCAGCTTCTCTTAAAATCAGAAACCGAAATTAGCGATCGCTTTCATCAGGAACTCATGCAACCTATTTTAGGAAGCATTGAGGTAACTCCTTTCGATCGCGTCCAAGAAACCCTGTGTCGGGAAAGTATAGAGATACACTCAGTAGACCGATGGTTTTCGGTAACCGCAGATCCCATCTTCGACGAGGGTCAAGTTTTTACGGGTGCAGTTTACATTGTGGCTGACATCACCAACCGAGTAAGAGCCGAGGAAGCGCTCAAATCAAGCGAAGAACGGTTTCGGATGTTGTTGGAAAATGTGGAAGATTATGCAATTTTCTTCCTCGATACAGACGGGCGCATTACCAGATGGAGTATTGGGGCAGAACGCATATTAGGTTATCGGGAAGCAGAGATACTGGGACAACCTATCTCAATTATCTTTACGCCTGAAGACGTGGAAGCCGGTACGGCTAAACAGGAATTGGAAAACGCAGTCAAGGAAGGTCGCGCTGAGGATGAACGCTGGCACCTGCGTAAGGGGGGCAGCCGTTTCTGGGCGAGTGGCATTGTCACGCCCTTACGAGATGCGACGGGACAGCTACGCGGCTTCGCCAAAATCATGCGCGATTTCACGGAACGCAAACGAGCTGAAGACGAACGCGCCCAGCTACTCGCCCGCGAACAGGAAGCACGGGCCGAAGCGGAAGCGGCGAACCGGATGAAGGACGAGTTTTTGGCGACACTTTCCCACGAATTGCGATCGCCTCTGAATGCGATGCTGGGATGGGCTCAACTGCTCAACAGCCGCAAGTTTGACGAGGCTACTACGGCTAAGGCTATGAATATTATTGAGCGGACTGCCAGGACACAAGCTCAATTGGTTGACGATTTACTTGATGTCTCGCGAATTATTCAGGGCAAGTTGCGTCTTAAGGTTCATCCGGTTGAACTTAGTACAGTGATTGGAGCGGTTCTGGATACGTTACGCCCAGCGGCTGAAGCTAAGGAAATTCAACTCGAAAAAACCTTCAATCCTCAAGCCGGGTTGGTCGCCGGGGACTCAGACCGCTTGCAGCAGGTAATCTGGAACCTGCTGTCAAATGCGATTAAGTTTACACCTAACAGAGGGAAAGTTGAGGTTCGATTAGAACGGGTTAATTCTGATGTTGAAATTAAAGTAACCGATACGGGAAAAGGCATCAGCCCCGATTTTGTGCCTTATGTTTTCGATCGCTTTCGTCAAGCCGATAGCTCTATGACCCGGCGGTACAACGGACTCGGCATCGGTTTGGCTATTGTACGCCATTTAGTGGATCTGCACGGCGGCACAGTTGATGCCCACAGCGAAGGCGAGGATTTGGGAGCAACATTTATTGTGAGGTTACCCATTATGTCCGCGCTATTCGAGGCAAACGAGAGTGTTCGCATATCCACGGTTGAAGCTGGAACCCCGTTTGATAACCCTCCAGATCTCAACGGCTTAAAGGTACTCGTGGTGGACGACGATGCCGATACGCGGTTGTTTCTCTGTATGGTACTGGAACAGTCCGGCGCTAATGTAACACTAGCTTCATCGGCTTTCGAGGCATTCGAGGCAATTCAGAATTTGAAACCAGATATCCTGGTTAGCGATATCGGGATGCCGGAAGAAGACGGCTACAGTTTGATCCGCAAAGTACGGGGGCTGGTAGCAGAGGAAGGGGGACTGATTCCAGCAATTGCCCTGACGGCTTATGCTAGAGCGGAGGATCGCACGCGATCGATCTCGGAAGGTTTTCAAATCCACATACCCAAGCCTGTCGAACCAGCTGAGTTAGCCGCCGCAGTCGCCAACCTCTCAAGGCTAGGGGCTAGGGGCTAGGGGCAGAGGGGCAGAGGGGCAGAGGGGCAGAGGGGCAGAGGAGAAATTTTCTTGACCACTGACCACTGACCACTGACCACTGACCACTGACCACTGACCACTGACCACTGACCACTGACCACTGACCACTGACCACTGACCACTGACCACTGACCACTGACCACTGACCACTGACCACT